>QFCS01000521.1_pt1 | contig 54195 bp, 57 predicted proteins | sample 3576561 | NCBI WGS metagenome assembly QFCS01 | reverse complement strand
TCCTTGGCGCTGTTGACGCGCAGGCCGGAGGACAGGCGCTGCATGGAGGTGGCCAGCGAGCTGGAGGTGGTGCCCAGGTTGCGCTGGGCGGTCATGGACATGACGTTGGTGTTGATGGTGGTCATAACTAACTCCTGTTGAGCGATCAAGTGGTTGATGGACTTGTCCGGTTGCCCGGGCCACGAACCCTCAGTGAAGTTCGTTGCAACCTATTTCGGTGCCTGCCCTGTTTTCTTGAGCATTTCCAGAGGCCGCGCGCGAGGCCGTGGCAAACCGCACAGAAAAAAGCCCCGGTCGCGGTGCGCCGGGGCTTGTCGTGGGGCGAAAAATCTGCGGGGGTCCGCAAAGCGGCGCAGGGGGGTGTTCAAGATGTCGTCTTGTTCCACTGCGCGATTTGTTGGCTGACGAAGGCGTTGAGCGAGTTGAGCTGGCCGACCATCGCGTCCATCGCGTTGTACTGCTTGAGGTAACGCGCTTCGGCGCGGGTGGCGCGCTCGTTCACCTTGTCCTGTTCCTTGGTGTTGCGGGTGGCCGCCGCGCGCAACGATTCGGTGCGCGAGGTCAGCGTGCCGCTGGCACCCGAGAAGCCTTCGGCGAAGGCCTTGAGCTTCTCGCCGAAGCCTTGTTCCGTGGGGCTGATGTGGTCGGCGTTGAAGAGGTTCTGCACCGCCTCGGGGTTGTCGAGCGCGGTGTTGAGCCGGGTGGTGTTGATGCTCATCTTGCCGCCCGCCTTGATCTCGATGCCGATGTCGGCCAGCGTGGTGAACTCGCCTCCTGGGGTGGACGAGCGCATCATGCCGCGCAGTGCGTTCTGCAGGCCGACCGCCGTGCTGTCGCCTTGCATCGAACCCGCCACCTTGGTGTCCGGGTTGTAGCCAGTGACGCTGGTCAACATGTCGTTGAGCTGGTTGTACGCGTCCACGAAGGACTGGATGGTCTTGGTCATCGCCTCCTTGTCGAGCGTCACGGCGACCTCGACCGGTGCGGTGGTGACCTGCGAGAACTGCAGCGTGACGCCGGGGATGCCGTCGGCGAACGTGTTGCTGGTCGATTCGATGGCGATGCCGTTGAGGGTGGCCAGCGCGTTCGCGCCGTGCGTGATCTGCACGCCGGAGGCCACGCCACCCTGCACCGCCAGGCGCGAGAGGCCCGAGGCGGGATCGCCATCGGCGTCGGTGACCTGCATTTCGAAGCCCAGGGCTTCGCCGGTTTCGCGGGAGCGCATCAGCAGGCGTTCGCCGGAAGCGTCGCGCAGCACGGTGGCGGTCACGCCAGCGTCGGCCGAATTGATGCGCGCCGCGATCTGGGTGAGGGTGTCTTCGCCTTCGACGATCTCGATGTCCACCGCGGCGGCTTCCCCCGCGACGAACGAGCCCGAACTCCAGTCGCCCAGCGTGATGCGCAGGTTGCCCGCGCCCATGGCCGTGTCCCGTGGCACGGCCAGCGAAGCCGTGGACTGCGCGCGGGCCAGTTGCTGCACCTCGATCGACATCGAGGTGGGTGCCGTGCCGGCCGCGACGGTGATGCCCACGGCGGTGGGGGTGGAAGAACTGCCCTTGACGGCCTGGAACGAACTGGGGGTGGACAGCTTGGTGCCGAGTTCACCGAACGCGGTCATCATCGAGCTCAGTGTGCCCATGACAGAAATCTTGCTCTGGATCTTGCTCGCCTGTGTCTGCAGCGGTGCCAGCGGTGCGCGTTCGAGCGCGACCAGCTGAGAGACGATGCTCTGGATGTCGACGCCGCTGGCCAGGTCGGTGGAGGTGATTGCCATGTCAGTTCACGTGGTGTGGGTCTGTCCGGGATGGACGCACCGCACGCGGTGGCATGCGGTCTGTGCATCCCGCTCATCCTGCAAGGCCGTGCGTGGACGGCGCCTGCGGATGGGCGGCGGGTTCGGTCACGAACGCAGCAGCGAGAGCACCCCCTGGGGAATCTGGTTGGCCTGCGCCACCATGGCGGTGCCGGCCTGCTGCAGGATCTGGGCGCGCGAGAGGTTCGACGTTTCCTTGGCGAAGTCGGCGTCGACGATGCGGCCACGGGCGGCGGAAATGTTCTCGCCGGTGATCTGGATGTTGGCCACGGCGTTCTCGAAGCGGCTCTGCAGGGCACCGAGGTCCGCGCGCGAGCTGTTCACGGCGTTGATCGCGTTGTCGATCACGCGCAGCGCGAGCTGCGAGTCACCGAAGGAGTTGACGTTGATGTCTTCGACGAAGGAGTCGGCGGCGGCGGCGGTGGCGGCACCCGCGCCGGTCGTGCCGGCGGCGAAGTTGCCGAAGTCGCCGGCCACCAGGGCACGGTCGGAGAACACTTCGTAGCCGGTCATCACGCCGGCGGTGTACACCGGACGGGCGAACACACCGGTGTCGGTGGACTTGGCGTTGATCGCGTCGATCACCTGGCCGGCGCGCTGGGCCTGCGTGGTGGCTTCGCCGATCGGGCCGAGGTTGACGGCAACACCGTTGGCGTCGTTGATCGACAGCGGCGTGGCGCCACCGGCGGGGATCGCGGCCAGCACGGCGGGTGCGACGGGCGTGGCCGGTGCCGAGATGGCGGCCGTGGCGTGCACCGAGGTCTGGCCCAGTGCGGCGGAGTCGGAGTTGACGATGCTGTCGATGCTTATGCCTTCGCCGGCGGTGGCGCCGACCTGGAAGGTGGCGTTGGCGAAGGAACCGTCGAGCAGCTTGGTGCCGTTGAACGAGGTGGTCTTGGCGACGCGGTCGATTTCCTGGCGCAGCTGCGTCACTTCGGCGTTCAGTGCGGTGCGGTCGCTGCTGTTGTTGGAGGCGTTGGCCGACTGCACGGCGAGTTCGCGCATGCGTTGCAGCATGTCGCCGATCTTGCCCAGCGCGCCTTCGGCGGTCTGGGCGAGGGAGATGCCGTCGTTGGCGTTGCGGGCGGCGACGCTGAGGCCGCGCACCTGGGTGTTCATGCGCTCGGAAATGGCGAGGCCTGCGGCGTCGTCCTTGGCGCTGTTGACGCGCAGGCCGGAAGACAGGCGCTGCATGGAGGTGGCCAGCGAGCTGGCCGAGCTGCTCAGGTTGCGCTGAGCATTCATCGACATGACGTTCGTGTTGATGGTGGTCATAACTAACTCCTGTAAATGGTCCTGGAAAGTGAACCGGTACCAGGGCCGGTATGCCCTTGTGCCGTGCGACCCTCTCGGGCCCCCACCGTCGCTGCTCGCCGCCATGCTTGGCCGGACGACGAACCCATTTGGAAGTTCGTTGAGTCAATTTCGGTGATAGGCCCAGATTCTTGAGGTTTGTGCGCCAGCCAACGGGCGGATAAACCGGGCCGTTCGGCGCCAGTTTGTCGTTTAACCGGGGCTCCCCCCTGCGCCGCTGCGCGGCTTCCCCCCTCTCTTGCGCGCCTTTGGCGCTTGGAGGGGGGACGGTGTCTTGGGCCGGCGTAGCCGGACCCTTGACGCCTCTGGATTTGCGCTTTCTCTCGCCGGGGGCGCTTGTACGGGTCAGGCCATTTTGAATACCAAGGTTGTAGGTGTCTGTCCTACAAGGGGGTGGTGTGCACCTGACACGTTGCACAGCCATTTACCGATTCAAGTTTTTTTACCGATCGACACAATTCAACCATCGGCCCAACAAACAGCGGCCTTTACTGAAAGAAGGAACACATCATGGACAGCGAACAACTCCTGGCAGAAATCCGCGAAGCCAACCTGACCTACCTCATGCTGGCGCAGAACCTGATCCGCAAGGACCGTGCAGAAGCCCTGTACCGCCTGGGCCTGACGGAAGAGGCCGCCGACCTGCTGGGCATGCTGTCCACCGCCCAACTGCTCAAGATCGCCTCCAGCAACATGCTGCTGTGCCGCTTCCGCGTGGACGACGACCTGGTGTGGAACCTGCTGACCAGCCACAACGTGAAGAAGGTGGACAACGCCACCACCACCCAGCTGCACGCCAGCATCCTGATGGCCGGCCGTTTCGCCGAGTCGATGGCCGCTCACTGATCCCCGTTTCCTTCTTTTTTCCCTCTTTCTCCGTTTTCACTCCAGGAGCCCACCATGGCCGCAGGCAAGAGCATCCTCAACGAGTCGCGCGACATCGAGCGCGCAGTCGCCCTGATCCAGCTCGGCGCCCGCCTGCAGGTGCTGGAGTACGAAACCAGCCTGTCCTACGAACGCCTGCTGCGCCTGTACAAGGAAGTCGCCGGCAAGTCGCCGTCCAAGGGCCAGCTGCCCTTCTCGACGGACTGGTTCCTGACCTGGCAGCCCAACATTCACTCGTCGCTGTTCCTGAACATCCACGAATACCTCTCCAAGACCAGCGAACTGGAAGAGATCGACACCGTGATCAAGGCCTTCCGCCTGTACAGCGAACAGATGCAGGCCAGCGCCATCGAGCCGCTGCTCTCCGTCACCCGCGCCTGGCGCCTGGTGAAGTTCGTCGACAACGGCATGCTGACGCTGACCAAGTGCTCCTGCTGCGGTGGCCATTTCGTCACCGAGCCCTATGAAAACCGCCATTTCGTCTGCGGTCTGTGCCAGCCACCGGCCCGCGCCGGCAAAGGCTCCGCCAACGGTGGACTGCGCTTGCACTGAGCCCGCGACCGGTTGCTCAAACCCCGAAATGGACCCCGATGCGGGTCCATTTCGCGTTTATGGCCACCCTCAATCGGACCTAGAGTTGACCGATAGAAAACGCATCCCTTCAAGTCACGCGTGCGCCTGTGTGCCGCGTCCTCTTCCAGGCACAAGAACATGTTCGTCATCATTGGTTTCGCCGTTTCGATGGTCTGCATCTTCGGGGTATTCATATTCCACGGAGGCAACATCGGTGTCGTGCTCAAGGCACTGCCTTTCGAGCTGACGACCATCCTGGGCGCGGCCCTGGGCGCCTTCCTCATCAACAACCAGATGAAGGTGGTCAAGGCTTCGTTCAAAGGCCTGGCCCAGTGCTTCAAGGGCAGCCGTTACACCAAGGCGCGCTACATGGAACTGCTCGCGCTGCTGTTCGACATCCTGCAGAAGGCGCGCAAGGAAGGCCTGATGGCCATCGAGCAGGACGTGGAGAACCCGCACGAGTCCGCGCTCTTCAAGAAATACCCGACCATTTCCGCTGACCACCATGTGGTCGAGTTCATCACCGACTACCTGCGCATGATGGTCTCGGGCAACCTGAATGCGCACGAGATCGAGTCGCTGATGGACGCCGAGATCGAAACCCACCACCAGGAAGCCCATGCGCCCGTGGCGGCCATCGGCCGGCTGGCCGGCGGCCTGCCGGCGTTCGGCATCGTGGCCGCCGTGTTGGGCGTGGTGAACACCATGGGCTCGGTCGGCCAGCCGCCGGCGGTGCTGGGCGGCATGATCGGTTCGGCCCTGGTCGGCACCTTCCTCGGGATTCTGCTGGCCTATGGTGTCTTCGAACCCCTGGGCGGGCTGCTGGACCAGAAGATGGAAGAGGGCAGCAAGGAGCTGCTCTGCGTCAAGACCACGCTGCTCTCCAGCATGCAGGGCTATGCGCCGCTGACCGCCATCGAATTCGGCCGCAAGGTGCTGTTCGCCGACGTGCGACCGACCTTCTCCGAGCTGGAAACCCACGTCAAGAAGAAATGAAACACCCCCCTGCGCCGCTGTGCGGCTTCCCCCCTCTGTGGCGCGCCTTCAGCGCTTCGAGGTGGGACGGCACCTTGGGCCGGCAAAGCCGGACCCTCGTTGCCCCAGCAAGGGGCGGCCTCGCTTGTTGCATAGGAGCTTGTCATGGCGGGTGATGGCAAAAAGCTGCAACCGATCATCATCAAGCGCATCAAGAAGGGTGGCCATGCCGCCCACGGGGGTGCGTGGAAGATCGCGTACGCCGACTTCGTGACCGCGATGATGGCGTTCTTCCTGCTCATGTGGCTGCTGGGCTCGACGGCCAAGGGGGAGCTGCAGGGGATCGCGAGCTATTTCCAGTCGCCGGTGAAGGTGTCGCTCATGGGCGGCCCCGGTACCGGCAACAGCAGCAGCATCCTGCCCGGTGGCGGGCGCGACCTGAGCAAATCGTCCGGCCAGATGGACAGCGGCGAAGCCGAACGCGCCGCCAAGCTCATGGGCGCCCAGATGGCGCGCGCCGAATCCATGCGCCGGGATGCCCAGCGCATTGACGCGCTGGAGCGCAAGATCACCTCCCTGATCGAGCGAAACCCCAGGCTCTCCGAGTATGGATCGCAGATCCAGATGGAAAAGACGCCCGACGGCCTGCACATCCAGATCGTGGACCAGCAGAACCGCCCCATGTTCGACACCGGCAGCGCGCTGGTCAAACCCTACATGCGCGACATCCTGCGCGAGATCGGAGCGGCGCTGGGCGACGTGGAGAACCACATCGCCCTGGCGGGCCACACCGACGCCACGCCCTACGGCAGCGGCGACCGGGGTTACAGCAACTGGGAACTCTCGGCCGACCGCGCCAACGCCTCGCGCCGCGAGCTGGTGGCGGGCGGCCTGCCCGACAACAAGCTGCGCCGGGTCGAAGGCCTGGCGTCGAGCCGGCTGCTGCGCGCCGATGCGCCCACCGATCCCGTCAACCGCCGCATCAGCATCGTGGTGATGACGCAGGAGGGCGAGGAACGCCTGCTGCCCCGCGCCCCGGCCCTGCCCGGCACGGCGATCGAACCGGTTCAGCCACCGCCCGCCCTGCCCACCGCCGCCGTGCCGGTCGAGACCGACACCCCGGTGGCCGCGCCCGCGCAGCCCATCACGCCCGCCATTGCCCTGCCCACGCTTCAGATTTCCGGCCAGGTGACGAAAACCCCTTCACAGAGCGGCGGCTGATGCGCGGCACGCTCCATTTCCCTTGATCCTTTCCTCCCACGGAGGCTTCCATGTCCACCCCGATGAAATTCCTGATCGTTGACGACTTCTCCACCATGCGCCGCATCGTGCGAAACCTGCTCAAGGAGATCGGGCACACCGATGCCGATGAAGCCGAGGACGGCGCGATCGCGTTGAGCAAGCTGCGCAATGGTGGTTTCAACTTCGTGGTGTCGGACATCAACATGCCCAACATGAACGGCTTCGAGCTGCTCGCGGAGATCAAGAAGGACGAAAAACTCAAGCACCTGCCGGTGCTGATGGTGACCGCCGAGGCCCGCAAGGAAGACATCGTGATGGCCGCGCAGAACGGCGCCGCCGGTTACATCGTCAAGCCTTTCACCAAGGCCACGCTGGAAGAGAAGCTCGCGAACATCTTCAAGAAGCTCGGCATCTGAGAGGGGCCGCCACATGAACAAACAACAAGAAGCGGCCGCGTCGGGCAATCCCGACATGTTCCGCCAGCTCGGCTCGATCACCCGGCAACTGCACGAAGCCCTGAAGGAACTGGGCTACACCGACAAGCTCAAGGGTACGGTGGACCAGCTGCCCGATGCGCAGAGCCGCCTGTCCTACATCGCCCGCCTCACGGGCGAGGCCGCCGAAAAGGTGCTCAACCACGTCGACGAAGGCAAGGCCGAGCAGGCGAAGATCGCCGAGCGCGGCCGCCAGCTGGCCGACACCATCTCCCGCGTGCCGGGCCTGGCCCGCGCCATGCCCGAACTGCTGGAATGGTCGAAGGACATCGTCGACCTGAGCGGCAAGTCCGACGCGCGTCTGACCGACATCATGATGGCGCAGGACTTCCACGACCTGACTGGCCAGGTGATCGGCCGCGTGGTGCAGCTCGCCGGCACCATCGAAGAACAACTGCTCGGCCTGCTGCTGCAGTCCGCTCCCGGCGGCCAGCCCGGCCAGGACCACGCCATCGTCGAACAGCCCGCGCTGGCCGGCCCGGTGGTCGACCCGGAAGGCCGCACCGATGTGGTGAGCGACCAGAAGCAGGTCGACGACCTCCTGGCGTCACTGGGTTTCTAACCCCCGCGGCGCTTTGCGCCACCCCCTTTCAGGGGGCAACGCCTGTGGCCCGGCAAACCCGGTTCCACGGCATTTCTGGAGAAGACGTTCGCTCACCCGCCACTGGCTCCCGGATGCCGGGCGGTCTGTGAAGCGAAATAGAGGGAGGAGGCGGCACCAGCCGCCGGGGGACATTCGCGGAACAGAGCGCCCGGCGTCCGGGAGCCCGCGATGTACATGAATGAAAAGAGCCACCGAAGGGCGTCTTATCCTCCTTTAGTTTTTCCGTGCGGATTCCAGAATCGGTCTCACCGATCGAGTGAACCCGCACCATGGACTCTTCCGCCCAGGACAAGACCTTACCCGCCACCCCGCAGCGCCTGAAAAAGGCGCGTGCGGACGGCCAGGTATCGCGCTCCAAGGACCTGTCCAACCTCGCAGTCCTCGGCGGTGGCGCCGTTGTGCTGCTCGCCCTGGCTCCCACCGGTTTCGAAAAACTGCGCAGTGCCCTCCAGGGCCAGCTCCGCTTCGACCGCCAGACCCTGCTCAAGCCCGAGCTCTCCACCGAACGCCTGATCGACGGCTTCGCGCAGGGCCTCATGCTCTTCCTTCCGCTGGGCCTGGCCGTGCTGGCCCTTGTCCTGCTCACCGCATTCGCCTCCGGCAGCTGGGCCATCAGCACCAAGCCCATCATGCCGGACCTCAGCCGCATCAACCCCCTCAAGGGCATCGGCCGCCTGTTCACCAAACAACAGCTGTTCGACACCGCCAAACTCGCCGCCATCACCGCCATCGTTGGTGTGGTGGGCTGGCAGTTCGTGGCTTCCCACGTCGAAGACTTTGCCTCCCTGGTCATGCAGCCCCTCGAGTCCGGCATCGGCCAGCTCGGTCAGTGGCTCATGGTCGGCGTGGGTCTGCTGCTGCTGGTCGTCGGTCTCGTCGCCGCCATCGACTTCCCGGCGCAGAAATTCCTGCACGCGCAGCGCATGCGCATGTCGCACCAGGAAGTGAAGCAGGAACACAAGGAAGCGGAAGGCGACCCGCACGTCAAATCGCAGCGCCGCGCGCGCCAGCGCGAGATGGCCCAGCGCAACAGCATCAACGCCGTGCCCAAGGCCGACCTTGTGGTCATGAACCCGACCCACTATGCCGTGGCCATCCGTTACGACGACGCCTCCATGAACGCGCCGCGCGTGATCGCCAAGGGGGCCGACCTGCTGGCCATGAAGATCCGCGACGTGGCCAAGGCCCACAAGGTGCCCGTGCTGCAGTCGCCCATGCTGGCCCGTGCGCTCTACGCCCACGCCGAGATCGACCAGGAAATCCCCTCGGCGCTCTACACCGCCGTGGCCCAGGTGCTGGCCTACGTGTACCAGCTCAAGGCCGCGCTCAAGGGCCAGGGTGTCATGCCCGCTGAACAGCCTGTGCCCGTCGTGCCGCCCGAGCTCGATCCGCACTTCAAGAAAGCCGCCAAGGAGGCGACGGAATGAACTTGCAAGCCCTTCAGCAATGGCTGAACCGCAACGCCGGCTGGGCCGGCGGCCTGGCCGCGCCGATGCTGGTCATCACCGTCCTGTCGATGATGGTGCTGCCGCTGCCGCCCTGGCTGCTGGACACCTTCTTCACGCTCAACATCGCGCTGGCGCTGGTGGTGATGATGGTGGCCGCCTACATGAAGCGGCCGCTGGATTTCTCGGTCTTCCCCACCGTGCTGCTGCTCACCACGCTGCTGCGCCTCTCGCTCAACGTGGCCTCCACCCGCGTGGTGCTGCTCGAAGGCCACACCGGCCCCGGCGCGGCCGGCGCGGTGATCGAGGCCTTCGGCCACTTCCTGATCGGCGGCAACTTCGCGGTTGGCCTGATCGTGTTCGCGATCCTGGTGGTGATCAACTTCGTGGTGATCACCAAGGGTTCGGAGCGCATCGCCGAGGTGTCGGCCCGCTTCACCCTGGACGCCATGCCCGGCAAGCAGATGGCGATCGACGCCGACCTGAACGCCGGCCTGATCGACGAGAAGGAGGCCAAGCGCCGCCGCGCCGAAGTGGGCGAGGAAGCGAACTTCTTCGGTTCCATGGACGGTGCGGCCAAGTTCGTGCGCGGGGACGCCATCGCCGGCATCCTGATCCTGTTCATCAACATCATCGGCGGCTTCGTCATCGGTGTGCTGCAGCACGGCCTCTCGGCCAGCCAGGCGGCCGACAACTACATCCTGCTGGCCGTCGGCGACGCGCTGGTGGCGCAGATTCCCGGCCTGCTGATCTCGGTGGCTGCGGCCATGGTGGTGTCGCGCGTCGGCAAGGACGAAGACCTGGGCGCCCAGGTGATGGAGCAGATGTTCCTTTCGCCCAAGGTGCTGGGCATCACGGGGGCCGTGATGTTCATGCTGGGCATCGTGCCGGGCATGCCGCACATGGTGTTCCTGAGCTTCGCCGCGATCTGCGGTGGCGGGGCGTACTGGCTGATGCGCGAGCAGGCCAGGCCGGCGCCTGAACCGGAAGCCCCGGCAGTGCAGGGCGATGGCGAAGCCACCTGGGACGACCTGCAGCCGGTCGACCTGCTCGGCCTGGAACTGGGCTACCGCCTGATCGCCATGGTCGACAAGACCCGCCAGGGCGACCTGCTGACCCGCATCAAGGGCGTGCGCAAGAAGTTCGCCCAGGAAGTCGGCTTCCTGCCGCCGGCGGTGCATGTGCGCGACAACCTGGAGCTGCGCCCCAGCGCCTACCGCATCACCCTGCGTGGCGTGGTGGTGGGCGAGGGCGAGGTGTTTCCCGGCATGTTCCTGGCGATCGATCCGGGTGGCATCGGCACGCCGCTGATCGGCACCCCCACCACCGATCCCGCTTTCGGCCTGCCCGCGCACTGGATCGACGAAAAGCAGCGTGAGAACGCGCAAATGGCGGGTTTTACGGTCGTTGATTCCGAGACTGTGCTGGCCACGCATCTTTCACACTTGATGCAAGTCCAGGCCGCCAAGTTGCTGAGCCGGACGGAGACCCAGGACCTGGTTGAACACGTCACCCGCCTGGCCCCCAAACTGATCGAAGAAGTCGTTCCGAAAATGGTCCCGGTTGCCACTTTCCAGAAAGTTCTCCAGCTGCTGCTGGAAGAGTCTGTGCATGTGCGCGACATCCGCACCATCATCGAATCCCTGGCCGAACACGCCGCCCACACGCAGGACCCGGCCGAGCTGGCCCGCCGCGTGCGCATGGCGCTCTCGCCGGCCATCGTCCAGCAGATCTACGGCCCCGTGAAGGAGCTGGAAGTCATCGCCATCGAACCCGGCCTGGAGCGCCTGCTGATGCAGGCCCTCTCGGGTGCCGCCAACGGCGCGCTGGACCCCGGCGTGGCCGAGATGCTCAGCAAATCCGCCACCGACATCGCCAACCGCCAGGAAGAGAAGGGCGTGCCCGCCTGCCTGCTGGTGCCCGACGCCATCCGCACCGCCATGTCCCGCCTGCTGCGCCGCGCCGCGCCGCGCCTGCAGGTCCTGGCCCACAGCGAAATTCCTGAAACCCACCTGATCCGCATCGGCCCGATCCTTGGAGAACTTGCAGCATGAACATCCAACGCTTCATTGCCCCCACGTCCCGCGAAGCCATGAACAAGGCACGCAAGACCTTCGGCGACAGCGCCGTGATTCTCTCCACCCGTTCCACCGGCGAGGGGTTTGAGGTGATGGCCGCGGCCGAGGAAAGCCTGGCCACGATGGCCCAGCACGCGAACAACGAACGCGGCCTGATGCGCCCCGAGTCGGCGCCGGCGCGCGCCAGGCCCGCCGCGGCTGCTGCCGCCGCCAGCTCCCTGGCCGCGCCACAGTCGGTGCAAAGCGACACCGAAACGCTGGCCATGAGCACGCTGTCGTTCCAGGACTATGTGCGCGAACGCATGCTGCGCAAGCGCCGCGAAGCCCTGCACGGCACGTCCGCCACGACTGCTGCCGCTGCCGAAGAGCCGTCTGCCCTGGAGCGTCGCGCCCAGCAGCAGATCGCTGCCCCACAGATGGCCGCGCCGATCATGGCCCGCCCCGAACCCGTGGCCGTGCCGGTGCAGCGTGTAAACCAGCCCGACCCCATCGTGGTTCGTCAGCCCGCGCCCATCCGCACCCGCAGCAGCGAACCTGCCTGGGAAGACTCGCAGCCCGCGACCCGTTTCCCCAGCCACGACGACAGCCGCATGGCGGTCGAGCTCTCCGCGCTCAAGGACATGATCGAAGAGCGCTTCAACACGCTGGCCTGGCTCGGTTCCTCCAAGCAGAACCCGATCCAGTCCAACCTGATGCTCAAGATGATCCGCGCCGGCTACTCGCCCGCAATGTCGCGCGCCGTGCTCGAGCGCGTGCCTTCCGAAGGTGGCGCTGGTGAAGCCGTGCGCTGGCTGATGGACGTGATCACCCGCAACCTCAAGGTCGCCACCCCCGGTGCCGGGCTGTGCGACGAAGGTGGCGTGGTGTCGCTGGTCGGCGCCACGGGCGTGGGCAAGACCACCACGGCCGCCAAGCTGGCCGCCCAGTGCGTCAAGCAGTACGGTGCCGGCAGCGTTGGCCTGATCACGCTCGACACCTACCGCGTCTCCGGCTTCGAGCAGCTGCGCGCCTTCGGCCGCATGCTCGGTGTCGTCGCCCACCTCGCGCACGACCGCGCCGCGCTCAAGGACCTGCTGAACCTGCTGGCCAACAAGCGCCTGGTGATCATCGACACCGCCGGCCTGGGCCAGCGCGACGAGCGCATCCAGGACATGCTGGACATGCTCGACATTCCCAAGGTCAAGAAGACCCTGGTGCTCAACGCCGGCTCGCAGGGCGACACGCTGGACGAGGTGCTGACCTCGTTCAAGGCCAGCTCGCTGCACGGCGTGGTGCTCTCCAAGGTGGACGAAGCCGTCAAGCTCGGCCCGGCCCTGGACGCCCTGATCCGCCACCAGGTGGTGCTGCGCGGTGTGGCCAACGGCCAGCGCGTGCCCGAAGACTGGCAGAACCCCGATGCCGCGGCGCTGGTGCGCCTGTCCATGGGCACGCAAGGCAAGTCGGCCTACGACCCGCACCCCACCGACATGGGCTACTTCTTCGCGCAGGCTTCCAGCCGCGGCATCAACCTGGGGGCTTCGCATGTTTGAACCCGGCTTCGACCAGGCCGCCGGCCTGCGTGGTGAACCACCCCCGGGCGGGGCAGTGTTGATGCCGGTGGCCGCACCGGCACAACCCGCACGCGCCTACGAGTGGCTCTGCACGCTCGCGGCCAGCCTCACGGCACAAGGCCGTGCGGTGGTCATAGTCGACGCGACCGCGGTCGAGGCGACCAGCCGTGACCGCCACGACGGCGCTCACCTTGGTCTGATGCGCGTGCTGCAGGACCCCTCCATCGTCCACCTGGAACGCCCCGCCATCAGTGGTGACTGGCTGGTGATGCCCGGTGCCGCTGGCCTGCATGCCCTGCACGACACGGCGCGCACTGCCGGCACGGCCATTGCGCTCTCGCGCCTGCTCGCACCGTTCGCACCGGGTGTGGTGGTGCTGCTGTTCGCTCCTGCCATGGCGCTGGGCGAACTGCTCTTCGGCATGGGCGCGCACGCGCTGGTGCCCGTGCTTGAACAACCCCAGTCCAGCATCGACGCGTATGGCGCCGTCAAGGTGCTGGATGCGGCCGATCTCACACCCGTGCTCGCACCGCTGGCCGGCCCGTCGCCTGCCGCGCTGCAGACCATCGTGAACACCGTGGTCGACACCGCCCGTCGCCATCTGGACCTGTCGCTGGATTGCTGGGCCACCCCCAGCTGGGCTCTGCGTGTGCAGGAAAGCGCGCTGGAGCGCCCGCGCCCCACCCATGCGCAAGGCCATGGTTACCACGGTCTCGTGCCGCGCGCCGCCGTCACCGCCTACGCGGCCAACGCTGCCGCACCCTCTCTCTGGAGTTGAAGATGTACACCGCCAAAGGCACCCTGAACCGGGACGACCAGCTGCGCAAATACAGCCCGCTGGTGCGCCGCCTCGCCCACCACATGATCGCCAAGCTGCCGCCGAGCGTGGAGCTGGACGACCTGATCCAGGTGGGCATGATCGGCCTGACCGAAGCCATTGCGCGCTTCGAGCCGACGCAGGGTGTGCAGTTCGAGACCTTCGCCAGCCAGCGCATCCGTGGCGCCATGATCGACGAGCTGCGCGATGGCGACTGGATGTCGCGCGGATCGCGCAAGAGCCAGAAAGACATCGAGACCGCGGTGCACCGCCTGCAGCAGAAGCTGCACCGCGTGCCCAAGGAAAGCGAGATCGCCGAAGAGATGGGCATGAGCCTGGCCGACTACCAGCACCTGCTGGCCAAGGTGCGCGGCACGCAGCTCGTGTACCTGGAAGACATCAGCGGGAACGGTGACGACGAGGACGGTTTCCTGGACCGCCACATGGGCGACCACGAAGCCGATCCGTCGGCCGTGCTGCAGGACCAGCGCATGCGCCAGGCCCTGGTGGCCGCCATCAAGGTGCTGCCCGAACGCGAACAGCAGATCATGTCGATGTACTACGAGCACGACATGAACCTCAAGGAAATCGCAGCGGTGCTCGGCGTGACCGAATCGCGCATCTGCCAGTTGCACAGCCAGTCGATTGCGCGGTTGCGCTCGAAACTGCGGGCGCATTGACAGAGACTCCCCCCTGCGCCGCTTTGCGGCTTCCCCCCTCTGTGGCGCGCCTTCGGCGCTTCGAGGGGGGACGGCATCTCGGGCCGGCGGAGCCGGACCCTGGATGCCTCTGGTGGGCACCGCTCAGGCGCGCTTGAACAGGCCCGGGTAGTCGAGCACGACGCCGTCTTCGTCCACCGGCAGATCGACCGTGAAGCCGCTGCCGTCCAGACTTTCGAACCGGTAGAGCCGCTCGGCCAGCCTGGTGTAGGCCTGTGGCTGCGGCTGCACGCTCAGCGTGGGGGCGGACACCCACGCCATGCGGAACTCGCGGCGCTCGCCCACGGCCATCGGCGCGCGCCGGATGGGAAAACTGTTGGTGAAGGGCGTGGGCCAGATGTCGATGTCCAGGCAGCCATCCAGTGCGTGCAGCACGCGGTTCTGTCCGTCGCGCCAGTGGCCATTCCCGTCGGTGCGCAGGCTGAGCGCGGCGGAGGCCTGGTGGGTATCGACCAGCAGGTCGGCCTGGCGCAGCTGCCATGCCGGCCCCCAGGCCAGGCGGTAGCTGAGCCGGAACGGGCCGGTGGTGTCGTCGAACGCGAGCACCACGGCGCTGGCTTCGCCCTCCGACAGCAGCAGGTGTTCCAGCCCGACGCCCACGTGGGCCGGATTCCATGTGGGTTGCCAGCAGACCGTGCGGGTGTCCGTGTACGCCATGGTCGCTCCTGCCTGCTCAGGGCGTCAGCCGGGCTTCCTTCATGACCTCCGCCATGGCCTGCTGCAGCTTGGGCATGAAGGCCTGCAGCTGTGCCTGCGAGGCGTCCATCGAACGCTGCATCACCAGCGGCATCTTGGCCACGAACGACTGTCCGACCGGGCTCTGGTAGAAGGCGATCAGGCCATCGATCTCGGCCTGGTCGAAACTTTCGCGGTAGACCTGGACGATCATCGGTTCCATGCTGGCCCAGATGATCTCCTCGCGCATGAGCCTGGCGATCCGCGTGGGCGCCAGTTCCATGACGCGTTTCTGCTCGTCGCTGAGCGCCTTGCCCGCGGTCGCCTGCTGCATGCCCTGACGGATCATCTGCTCCATGTTCGCGTACATCGTGTCCAGCATCTTGTCGGATTGGGTAACCGACAGCAGCGTGGCGATGGACGCGTCCGAGGGTGGGGCGGCGTGGGCCGTCAAACTCACCATACTGCCCAGAAGGGCAGCGGCAAGGGTTTGCTTCATGTTCAAGACAGTGTCCTCCGGTTATGGTGCAGGCACGGCGTGCCGGCCAGGCGGCACACGGCCAACGATTGAAACATGAAGGAGAAGCGATGTCGGGTGGCGACTGGAAGGAACTGTTCAAGGCGGCCTGCGAGGGCGAGATCGAACTGGTGCGTTACCACGCGCGCAATGGCGTGGACCTCAACTACGCGCACCCCGAGTTTCTCTCCACGCCGCTGGTGGCCTGCATCCTCGAACGGCAGGAAGCGGTGGCCGGACTGCTGCTGGACCACGGCGCCGACCCGCTGCTGCTGTCCGAGTTCGACAACCTCACGCCCGTGCAGGCCGCGCGCCAGGTGGGACTGGGTGCGCTGGAAGCACGGCTGCGCGCCATGGGCGCCCCCGACCCCGCCGTGGCAACCCGGCATCGGGGTGGCTGGCTGGCGCCCGTGCTGGGGCGCTGGCTCTGGTGGGCGAGGTGAATGCCGGGTTGTTCGGACGGGCCTACGATACGGAGATTCCCATCCCTGACGAGGTGTTTCCATGGTTCCCCTGAACGACTGGCTGCTGTTCGCCGGTGCGGCCCTGCTGATGGCGCTCACGCCCGGCCCCAACATGGTCTACCTGATCTCCCGCTCGATCTGCCAGGGCAAGCGGGCCGGCGTCATCTCGCTCGCAGGCGTGGTGGCGGGTTTTCTGGTGCACATGTTCACCGCGGCGGTGGGCCTCACGGCGCTGTTCATGGCGGTGCCCATGGCCTACGAAATCCTGAAGTGGGCCGGCGCGGTCTACCTGCTGTACCTGGCCTGGCAGGCCGTGAAGCCGGGCGCGCGCTCGCCGTTCGAGGCCCGCGACCTGCCCCAGGATTCGCCGCGCAAGCTTTTCGCCATGGGCTTTCTCACCAACCTGCTCAACCCCAAGATCGCGGTGTTCTATCTCGCGATCTTTCCGCAGTTCGTCTCGCCCGAACACGGCTCGGTGTTCGTGCAGAGCGTGGTGCTGGGGCTGACCCAGATCGTCTTCAGCTTCAGCGTGAACCTGAGCATCGCGCTCTCGGCCGCCCGCCTGGCACTCTGGTTCCAGCACAACCGCCGCTGGCTGGCCGTGCAGCGCTATGTCATGGGCGGCGTGCTGGCCGCGCTCGCGGTGCGTCTGGCCGTTGAACAGCGGCGGATCTAGCCCCTGGACTGCCGGGTGACCGGCACGCCCTTGCGCAAGGTGTTCTGCACCTCGGCCACCGCGTCCGTCTCGCGCAGCAGGGCGCTGATGGCTTCCGGCGAGGCGGGCGAATTCACGCTCGCGGTGTAACGGATGTCGGTGGCGGCCAGGCCGATGCCGGCGAACCGCGCGCTGGCCTGCACCTCCACCCCGTCGATGGGAATCCGCAGGCGTCGGGCCTCGCGGTAGAGGTCGTTGCAATAACAGGTGGCCAGTGCCAGCACCAGGAATTCACCACCGCTGACGGCGGAACCTTCCCCCGAGGTCTTGGCCGGCACGATGAGGGCCTGCGCGGTGGCCCCGGTACGCACCTCGACGTCGTAGCGGGCGGCATTGTGTCTGACGGTGGCGCTGATGTTCATCGTTGACTCCCTGACACGCCGCCGACACCGGGACAGGCGCGGCGGGAGTTTGATGCTATGCCTGCCAACGGCGCCGTCAAGCGCGAGGCGCAACCATCCGTAAGGGCATCGACAGGCGAGGGCTGGCCGTACCGAGCGCCGAAGCGGCAACGCCAGAGGCAACGCCAACCAGAGGCATCCAGGGTCCGGCTCCGCCGGCCCGAGATGCCGTTTCCCCCTCTCAGCGCCGCAGGCGCGCCAGAGAGGGGGGAAGCCGCAAAGCGGCGCAGGGGGGTGTTCAGCCCTGCAAGCAGAGCGCGCCGGGTTGTTCCCAGCCAGAGCCGTTGCGCGGCCATTCGACCAGCACGCCTTCGTCGGTGTGTGCAACGACGCGGCCGTCGACGCGGTCCAGGCTGCCCTTGTACAGGCGGTTCACACGGGCGCCCGCGGGGAACTGGGGCGTCTGGAAATAGGATTTGAGAAGTTCGATCATGGTGTCGGTCCCTGCGGGGGATCCAGGTTCTTCAATAGGCGCCATGGTGGTGCGGGTTGCGATGCGCCCGGTCCCATTGGCGTTGCATGTCCTCCAGCTGGTGGAGGGTCTTGGCCGAGCTCAGGTATTCCTCGAGCCCGTCGGATGCGCCGGTGGCGGCGCGGCGAAAGAAGTGGCGCGCCGTGTCAGCCAGGCGGGTCCACAGGGAAGTGATGGGGGAGTTCATGGCATGTCATCTAAGGGTTAACCCGTATTTTAAAAGACATGCCACTGAAAATGCCTGCTTTATCAGATTGTCTAATGACATATCAGGCAAAGCCGCTCAAAAACCGCATTGTCCGAAGAAGGCGTGAGAAGGCGTAAAAAAACCGGCAAATGCCGGTTTTTTGATGAAAGAAACGTAGATTCAGGCGGTGATGAAGCCGCGGCCGGCGCCGCCCAGTGAGGACGGTTTGACGATGCGACCGTAGGTCGGCTGGCGTTGCATCGATTGTTGCGGCAGCAGGCTGGCAACGGCGCGTTCGTTTTGGGCGCTGGTGCGCAGGACGGCCTGGCGCAGCTGGGCGAAACGCTGCGCGGCGCTCTGCGTGTCGCGGTGCAGGGCGCTCTGGGGATCGGCGAACTCCGGGGTTCTGGGTGCTTGCTGCAGCACAGCCTGCATGGCGGCGCTGGCGCGTTCCACACCGGGGGCGTCGCCGCGCAACAAGGCGGCCTGCAGCCCATCGAGCTCGGCCTGCAACGATCCGATCCAGGGGTGGTGGGACGTTGCGGCATTGGTCATGTTGCGTTCCTTGAAATCAGGCCCGGCCGCCGTTGAGCATTTCGGCGGCGTTGGCCAGCATCTTGTCGGCGATGGCTTCAGCGTTCACCTGGAAGGTGCCGTTGGAGATCGCCAGTTTCATGGCTTCGACCTTCTCGGTGTTGAACACTTCGCTGCCGCCCGAACCCAGCGCCGAGACGGTGGAGGACGACAGGGTGACGGTCACGCCCTGGGGCTTGGCCGCAGCGCTGCCTGCGACGGCGGCCAGTTCGGCGCTCGCTGCGGGCTTTTCGGCGGTCTTCTGGGGACCACCGGCCACGGAACCAATATAGGAATCGGGTGACGAATCGACTTTCATTTCACGCTCCAAACCCCGTAGTCAGGGTGATGTGTGAGAACTATCGACCCGGCTGACACGAACTTTAGGCATTTTTCCGGTGGGGGACTGGCATTCCGTCACAGGTGGCAGGGCATCCCGGATATCCGGTTCACAGCGCCATCTCGACGGTCTGGTCTTGCTGGACCAGGCCGGTGACCACCCGCCCACCCGGCAGCCGTACCCGGGCGGACTGGCCGACCAGCCCGGCGGTGAGCGCCAGTCCGGTCGCGGAAATGCTGAACCCGCTGCCCGTGCTGTTGACCCGGACCTGATCGCCAGCGGCGAAAGCCCGTGTCGGTCGCACCATGTTCTGGCGGATCGCCGAGCCCGGGGTGAGGGCGAAGGCCGTCTGCTGGCCGACCCACATCTCCGGACGGGCCAGCACCGTGACGGGGCTGGCCGCCCAATCCACTTCGGCCAGTTCGGCGTCTTCTTGAGTCAGGGTGGCGCCGGCATCCACCGGGCGCTTGATCACCCAGGCCGGTCCGAAGGCCTTGATGGTGACGGGCACATACACATTCCAGCGCGTCGGTCCCTCCACACAGCGCAGGCCGATGCGGCTGCGTCCCCACAGGCGCGAGCCGGGCGGCAGATGGGGTTCGACGCGCGCGCAGGGCGCCAGGCGCAGGCGGGTGTCCAGCGAGCCCATCACGACCTCGGTGCGCAGGGGCGAGGTGCCGTCCGTGGGCTGGGCGGCGTCCAGCGCGGGCTGCAGCCATTCGCGGGCGGTCTTCTCGAGCTGTTCGGTCTGGCCGCTGGCGTGGGCCGTGCCCATGCCCGCCGACAGCAGGGCCAGGGCTGCGCCGCAAGCGGCGAGCAGGCGATGCAGGGTGGGACGCATGGGACGGGCTCCTGTGATCCGGGGGGTGGGCGAAGGGCCCGCGCGAGGCAGGCACACCGTGTGTTCAGGGCTGCACTGTAGGCCCAGGGCGGACCGGACAAAGGCGGGAAATGGCTTGAAAACCAGCGCTTGTTCCGGCCATTGCCGACCCTCAAGATTTTCATAATTCTTCCAACCCCCGGTGTCAGGTGCCTTCTCTTCAGAGGCCCGGCCGGCCCCGAAACCACTGGAGCTGACGATGCTTGAACAGATGACCGGACGGCTGGACTTCCACGGCAACGCCCTGCTGTTGCGCTCACAGCGCCAGCAGACGATCGCGAGCAACATCGCGAACGCGGACACCCCCGGCTACATCGCGCGCGACTTCGATTTCGCGTCCGCGCTGAAGAACGCCTCGGGCATGCAAAGCGGTGCCACCGCCGGCGTGACCCAGACCAACGCGATGCACATGCGCCTGGGCACCACCAGTGCGGGGCCGGCCCGTCCGGACATGGCCTACGCGGTGCAGACCCAGCCCAGCCAGGACGGCAACTCGGTTGACCTCGACCGTGAGCGCGCCAACTTCGTGGACAACAGCGTGCGCTACGAGTCCACGCTGCGTTTCATCAACGGGCACGTCAAGACGATGCTCAGCGCCATCACAGGCCAATAAATATGAACACCCCCCGCGTCGCCTATGGCGCCACCCCCCTCAAGGGTGGCAACACCAGCAGCCCGGCAAAGCCGGTTCTGCGGTGTTTCTGGCGCGCACCTTCTCACGCGTGGCGTGGTTGAAAGGATCAGGTATGTCGATGTTCTCCATCTTCGGTGTCTCGGGCAGTGCGGTCAGCGCGCAGTCCCAGCGCCTCAACGTCGTGGCCAGCAACCTGGCCAACGCCGATGCCGTGGCCGGGCCGGACGGCCAGACCTACAAGGCGCGCCACATCCTGTTCCAGACCGTGCCCATGGGCAGCGACGGCAGCGCCGGCGTGAAGGTGCAGAACATCGTGGAGAGCGACGCCCCGGGCCGCCGCGTGCACAACCCCACCCACCCCAGCGCCGACGCCGAGGGTTACGTGACGCACGCCAACGTGAACCCGGTGGAGGAGATGGTCAACATGATCTCCGCCTCGCGTTCGTACCAGAACAACGTCGAGGTCATGAACACGGCCAAGTCGCTGCTGCTCAAGACCCTGCAGATGGGCCAGTGAGCCTGTCGCTGCATCCCCTCCCTTTCAGGAACTGACACATGTTCATCCAGCCGCTCGACCTTTCCAACCTGGGCACGACGGTGGGCAGCACCACCGGCACCACGGCCAAGAACAGCATGACGCCGGAAGCCTCGCAAGACCGCTTCCTCAAGCTGCTGGTGGCACAGCTCAACAACCAGGATCCATTGAACCCGATGGACAACGCGCAGATGACGACCCAGATGGCGCAGATCAACACGGTCAGCGGCATCCAGGAACTCAACGCCACGCTCAAGGGCATGGCCACGCAGTTCTCCTCGCTCACCGCGCTGCAGGGCACGTCGCTGATCGGCCGCGAGGCGCTGCTGCCGGGCGATTCGCTGACGTTCAAGAACGGCCAGGGCCGCGCAGCCTTCTCGCTGGAGGCCAAGACCACCGACGTGAAGGTCGACATCATGGGCACCAACGGCGAGGTGCTCGACACCGTCGAAATGGGCGCGCTCAGTGGCGGCCTCAACGGCTTCACCTGGGACGCAACCGCCAGGGGCATCGACCCGGCCGCCGTCAAGGGCTTCAAGGTGCGAGCCTTCGACGGCGCCACGCGCGTCGACTCCGTGTCGCTGCAGCGCCTCTCGGTCGATTCCGTGAGCTTCTCCAGCGGCTCCATCTACATGCTGCTGGAGAACGGCAGCACCCGTGCCTACAACGACGTGCTTGCGTTCATGTGAACGCCTGACGGATTCCATCCACTGACCTCCCGACCCCGCTTCCCCCTCCCAAGGACACCACCATGGCATTCCAGCAAGGACTCTCCGGCCTGAACAGCGCCAGCCGCAATCTCGACGTGATCGGCCACAACATCGCCAACGCGAACACCGTGGGCATGAAGAGCTCGCGCGCCGAGTTCGCCGAGCTCTACGCAAGCTCCATCAACTCCGGCGGAGGCAACAAGGGCATCGGCGTGACCGTGGCGACCGTCTCGCAGCTGTTCACGCAGGGCAACATCACCGTCACCGGCAACGATCTGGATCTTGCCATCAACGGCAACGGCTTCTTCGAGGTGCAGCAGCCCAACGGCACGCTGGCCTACACCCGTTCGGGCATGTTCAAGCTCGACCGCGAAGGCAACATCATCAACCAGCAGGGCGGCCGCCTCATGGGCTACCCCACCGATCCCGAAGGTAACCGCCTCAGCTTCGATCCGCAGCCGCTCTCGCTGCCCACCGGCGCCCCGATTCCTGCGCGCCAGACCAGCGCCATCACCGCCGAATTCAACCTGGACGCGCGTGCACCCGTCGCCGCCACGCAGACGCCGCCCACGCCCATCACCACCTATGGCACTTCGCTGGTGGCCTACGACCCGCAAGGCATGGAAGTGCCGGTGGGCCTGGCCTTCACCAAGACCGGCAACAACACCTGGGAGGTGTATTCCAGCGTCAACGGCGGCACGCCCGCGCCGTTCACGCCGCCGGTGGTGCTGAACTTCAACGCCGATGGCACGCTCAACCCCGCCTCCATCACGCCGCCGCCCACCATCACACTGGCCTCGCCAAACGACCCGACCGTGACGTTCCCCGTCACGCTGGACCTCACTGGTGCGAGCCAGTTCGGTACCGACTTCGCTGTGCACGACCTCGACCAGGACGGCTACTTCCCTGGCGAATTCGTGGGGCTGAGCATCGACGAGTCCGGCGTGGTCACGGGTCGCTATTCCAACGGCGAGACGCGCGCCGCCGGCCAGGTCGCCCTGGTCAACTTCCGCAATTCCCAAGGCCTGTCGCCCTCCAGCGGCGGCGTCTGGTCGGCGACCTATGCGTCGGGCGAACCGGTGCGCGGCGAGCCGGGCGCGGGCAATTTCGGCGGCATCCGTTCCGGCGCGCTGGAAGACTCCAACGTCGACCTCACCGCCGAACTGGTGAACATGATGACCGCGCAGCGCGCCTACCAGGCCAATGCCCAGACCATCAAGACGCAGGACCAGGTGTTGAGCACCCTCCTGAACATGCGCTGAACATGAAACACCCCTGCCGCGCTGCGCGCGACCCCCTCAAGGGGGCGGCACTGGCCGTCCGGCAAAGCCGGCCCGGCGGTGCCCCTGGTCGAAGCCATCTCGCGCGCACCGGCACTTGTTATCGAAGGAGCCCTGCATGGACCGCATGATCTACACCGCGATGACCGGCGCCAACGCCGCGCAGTATCGCCAGCAGGTGTTGGCCAACAACCTGGCCAACGTGTCCACCGCAGGCTTCCGCGCCGAGCTCTCCACCTTCCGAGCCGTGCCCGTGCGCGGCGACGGCGCGAGCACGCGCGTGTTCGCGCTCGAAGCCACCCCGGGCCACTCCGACCTGCCCGGCGCCATCACCTCCACCGGCAACAAGCTCGACGTGGCCGCGCGCGGCAACGCCTACTTCGCGGTGCAGGGGCTCGATGGCACCGAGGCCTACACCCGCGCCGGCGCGCTCGAGGTGACGCAGGACGGAACGCTCGTCAGCGCCCAGGGCCTGCCCATGCTGGGCGACGGCGGCCCGATCGTGATTCCCGACGGCGCGCGCGTGGACATCGGCAGCGATGGCACGGTGACCACCACCATCGGCGCCGAACCCCCGCAGACGGTGGGCCGTCTGAAGATGGTGATTCCCGATGCGGACAACCCGTTGCGCCGCAGCGAGGACGGCCTGTTCCGCGGCCCGCAGGGCGACCCCCTGCCCGCCAGCGATGTCGCCCGCCTGCAGGACGGCGCGCTCGAAGGCTCCAACGTCAACCCCATGGAGGCCATGATCGGAATGATCGCGGTGTCCCGGCAGTTCGAGACCCAGATGCGCATGCTGCAGAACGGCGAAACCAACGACAAAACCGCCAGCCAGTTGCTGAGCATGAACGGCTAATCACTCTTCCCTTGCGGAGCACACCATGATCAATTCGCTGATGATTTCCAAGACCGGCATGCAGGCGCAGCAGATGCAGCTGGACGTGATTTCGAACAACCTGGCCAACGTGTCCACCAACGGCTTCAAGCGCGCCACGGCGGTGTTCGAAGACCTGATGTACCAGAACCTGCGCCAGGTGGGCGCCAACACGGCCGAGCAGGCCGAACTGCCTACCGGCCTGCAGGTTGGCCTGGGTGTGCGCACCGTGGCCACCTCGCGCAACTTCTCGCAAGGCAGCATGCAGCAGTCGGACAACCCGCTGGACATCGCGGTCAACGGCAACGGCTTCTTCCAGATCGAGATGCCCGATGGCTCCACCGCCTACACGCGCGACGGCAGCTTCAAGCCCGACGCGCAAGGCCGCATCGTCACCAACAGCGGCTACCCGCTCACCGCCGGCATCACCGTGCCGGCCGAGGCGCAGAGCATCACCGTCTCCGCCGATGGTGTGGTCACCGTGAAGCTGCCCGGCAACGCCGCGCCCCAGCAGGTCGGCACGATCGAACTGGCCAGCTTCATCAACCCCGCCGGCCTGGAGCCCCTGGGCCAGAACCTGTACGGCGAGAGCCTGGCGTCGGGCAACCCCATCAACGGCGCACCCGGCTCGGCCGGCATGGGCACGCTGATGCAGGGCTTCGTCGAAACCTCCAACGTCAACGTGGTGCAGGAACTGGTGACCATGATCCAGACCCAGCGCGCGTACGAAATGAATTCGAAAGCCATCCAGACCTCTGACCAGATGCTCCAGCGTCTGAGCCAATTGTGATCACCCCCGCCACGGCCTGGTGGCCGTGACCCCCTCAAGGGGGCAACACCAGCGGCCCGGCAAAGCCGGTTCCGCGGTGTTCCCGGCTTGAGGCACTTCTCTCGAAAGATGTGTATGAAACGTTCCGTCTCTTCTCTGCTGGCCCTGTTGTCCGCCACCTTGTTGCTGGGCGGCTGCGAGACGCTGCAGCGCACGCCCCAGGTCGATCTGGCGCCCGCCCAGCCGGTGCGTTACGCGCAGACGGCACCACTGGCGGCGCCGGCCGTCACCGTGGCGCCCGGTGGCAGCCTGTTCCAGGCGGTGAGCTATCGGCCGGCTTTCGAAGACCCGCGCGCGCGCATGCCGGGCGACACCCTCACCGTGCAGATCACCGAGCGCATCAGCGCCACGCAGAAGTCATCGTCTTCCGTCGATCGCAGCGGCAGTGTGTCGGGGGGTGTTTCCGCGTTGCCCTTCGTCAGCCCGGGCAGTTCGATCCTGGGCAAGCTGGACGTGGGCGCGAACTCGTCCAACAAGTTCGCGGGCAACGGCGAGACCGAGAACGCCAACACCTTCACCGGCTCCATCACCACCACGGTGCAGGACGTGCTGCCCAACGGCCACCTGGTGGTGGTGGGCGAGAAACAGATCGGCGTGAACCAGAACGTGGACGTGCTGCGTTTCACCGGCACAGTGGACCCGCGGCAGATCCGCCCCGGCAACGTCGTCGCCTCGACCCAGGTCGCCAACGTGCGCATCGAGTCGCGCGGACGCGGCCAGCAGGGCGAAGCGCTCTCAATTGGCTGGTTGGCACGGTTCTTTTTGACGGTTCTTCCGTTCTGAACCCGTTGCAAGATAGATCACCCCTGCCGCACTGCGTGCGACCCCCTCGAGGGGGCGGCGCTGGCAGACCGGCAAAGCCGGTTCTGCGGCGCCCTGGATGAGGACATGTCACTCTGGCTCAGTTGGATCAATGAAATGAATATCGACCGCTTCCTCCGAACCTTGATGCTTTTGTGCGGCGTGCTGGCTGTCTGGCCCGCCACCGCGCAGTCCATCCGCGTGAAGGAGATCGCGGCGGTGCAGGGCGTGCGCAGCAACCAGCTGACCGGGTACGGCCTGGTGGTGGGCCTGGACGGCACGGGGGACCAGACCACCCAGATGCCTTACACCTCGCAGAGCCTGAACAACTACCTGCAGCAGCTGGGTCTGTCGCTGCCCCCGGGCGCGAGCATGCAGCTCAAGAACGTGGCGGCCGTCATGGTCACCGCGCAGCTGCCCGCCTTCGCGCAGCCCGGCCAGGCCATCGACGTCACCGTGTCTTCCGTGGGCAATGCCAAATCGCTGCGCGGCGGCACGCTCATCACCACACCGCTCAAGGGCGCCGACGGCGAGATCTACGCGCTCGCGCAAGGCAACCTGCTGGTCGGCGGCGCGGGTGCTTCGGCCGGTGGCAGCAAGGTGCAGATCAACCACCTGAGCGCGGGTCGCATTCCCGGTGGCGCGCAGGTCGAGCGCGCTGTGGCCACGCCCTTCGCGCTGGGCGAGACCATCGATCTTGGCCTGAACGCCAACGATTTCCAGACCGCCAGCCGCGTGACCGACGCCATCAACCGCGTCATGGGCGCGGGCGTGGCCAGCGCCATGGACGGCCGCGTGGTGCGCCTGCGCGCACCCGCCGACCCGAGCCAGCGCGTGAGCTTCCTGGCCAAGGTGGAAGACATCCGCCTCGACGCGACCATCCCCACCGCGCGCGTGATCATCAACTCGCGCACCGGCTCCATCGTCATGAACCAGGCCGTCTCGCTCGGCGCCTGTGCGGTCTCGCACGGCAACCTGTCGGTGAGCATCAGCTCCACCCCTGTCATCAGCCAGCCCAACCCGCTGTCGGTGGGCGGGCAGACCGTGGTGGCCGAGAAGGCCAACATCCAGATCAGCCAGGACAAGGGTTCGCTCATCAAGCTCGACACCGCGCCGCAGCTCGCCGACGTGGTGCGCGCACTGAACTCGCTGGGCGCCACGCCGCAGGACCTGCTCGCGATCCTGCAGGCCATCAAGGCGTCCGGCGCCATGAACGCCGAGCTGGAAGTGATCTGACATGAACACCAACCCGCTCATGCCCGGCGGCCTGGCCGCAGACCCGACGGCGCTCAACGCGCTGCGCTTCGGTGCGGGCAAGGGCGGCGACGACAAGGCCGCGCTGAAAGAAGCGGCCAAGCAATTCGAATCGCTGTTCATGCGCGAGCTCATCAAGAGCATGCGCGAAGCCACGATGAAATCGGGCCTGATGGACGGCGAGGGCAGCGACCTGGGCAACGACCTGCTCGACCAGCAGTTCTCGGTGCAGCTCTCCGGCCTGCCGGGTGGGTTGTCCGAAGCGATCGAGCGCCAGCTCTCGCGCCAGATCTCGGGCAGCGACGCCAGCAAGGGCCTGACCAAGGGCGACTCCAACCCCCTGTCCATCAGCGACGCCAGCACCGTGGGCCGCGCCAGCGCGGGCCCGCGCCAGGCCGGCTTCGTGGAACAGCACAGCGAGGCCGCGGCCACCGTGGCGCGCGAGTCGGGCATTCCGGCCAGCTTCATGATCGGCCAGGCCGGCCACGAAACCGGCTGGGGCCGCAGCGAAATCAGGAACGCCGACGGCTCGCCGTCCTTCAACCTGTTCGGCATCAAGGCGACCGACAGCTGGAAGGGCAAGGTCGCGGAGATCACGACCACCGAATACGTCAACGGCGAACCGCGCAAGGTGACGGCCAAGTTCCGTGCCTACGACTCCTACGCAGACTCCTTCCGCGACTACGCCCGCCTCATCGGCAACAGCCCGCGCTACGAAGGCGTGATGGACCAGCTGCATTCCGTGCAGGGCTTCGCCAGCGGCCTGCAGAAAGCCGGCTACGCGACCGACCCGCAGTACGCGGCCAAGCTGAGCCGGGCGATCAACACCACCCTGACGCTCCAGCGGGCGCAGGGCTGAAAGAGAGCACGTCATGTCTGCCCTGAACATCGGCGCCCGCGCGCTCAATGCCAACCTCGCCGCGCTGCAGGTCATCGGCAACAACATCGCGAACGTCAACACGCCCGGCTACTCGCGCCAGAACGTCATCCTGCAGACCTCTGGCTACCAGCAGATGGGCAACGGCTTCTTCGGCAAGGGCATGGAGATCGCCACCGTCGAACGTTCGCACAACCAGTACCTCACGCGCGAAGCGCAGAAGGCCGGTTCGGTGGCCGCCGCCGACGCGTTGCGTTACGCGCGGCTGCAGCAGCTGGAAGCCGCCTTTCCCACCGGTTCGGCCGGTCTGGGCACTGCGCTCAACGACATGCTCAATGCCTGGACCGATGTGGCCTCGTCGCCGGGCAACCTCACCGCACGCACGGTCGTGATCGCCAAGGGCGAGGAATTCGCCTCGCGCCTGCGCAACACCGCCAGCCAGATCGACTCGCTGCAGCAGACCACCAAGAAGCAGGTGGAAGGCACGGTCAAGACCATCAACACCCTGGCGCAGGACCTGGCCAGGGTGAACACCCGCATCACCGAAAGCCAGGGCAGCGGCCACACGCCGAACGACCTGCTCGACCAGCGCGACAAGATCCTGGGCGAACTCAACAAGTACGTGCAGACCACCAACGTGCACGCCGCCGACGGCAGCGTGAGCGTGTTCGTGGCCGGCAGCCAGCCGCTGGTGCTGGGCTCGCGCTCCAACACGATGGCGGTCGGCGCGGACAGCACCGACGCCTCGCGCGTCGTGGTCTCCTTCGTGCAGGGCGGCGTGAGCACCCCGATTCCCGATGGCAGCCTGGGCGGCGGTGAACTCGCCGGCCTCATGCGCTTCATGAACGAAGACCTGGTGGACGTGCAGAACCTGGTGGGTCGCCTGGCCCTGGCCACCGCCACCACCGTGAACAACCAGCACCGCCTGGGTGTGGACCTGCAAGGCAACCCGGGGCAGAACTTTTTCAACCAGCCGGCGGCGGCCACCGGCCTGGCCCGGCCGGGCAACAGCGGCAGCGCCCAGGTCAGCGCCAGCGTGGCCGACCCGACCGCGCTGATCGCGTCCGACTACGAACTGCGCTTCGAAGCCACCGGCATGAGCGTGATCCGCCTGTCCGACGGCACCGCCACGCCCGTGGGCTCGCTGCCTGCCGTGGTCGACGGCCTCACCTTCAACCTGGACAACGGCGCCGGCAACCCGGGTGACAGCTTTCTCATCCGGCCCTACGAAGCCGCCGCGCGCAACCTGCAGGTGGCCATCGGCTCGCCCGACCGCCTGGCGGCCGCCAGCCCGGTCATGGTCACGCCCGGCACCGGCAATTCCGGCGGCCTCAGCGTGGAAAGCCTGTACGCCTCGTCCGCCTCGGCCAACCTCACCGACCCGGTCACCATCACCTTCCTGGCCGACGGCAGCTTCACCGCCACCGGCCTGGGCCCGGGCAACCCCGCGCCCGACAACCCCGGTCCGCCACCGAGCTACACCTTCCGCCCCGGCGAGCCCATCACCCTCAATGGCTGGAGCCTCACGATGCGCGGCAGCCCGGGCGCCGGCGACACCTTCAGCGTCGGCGCCGCACCGACGGCATCGATCGGCCAGAACGCCGGCAACGGCACCGGCATGCTGGCGCTGCGAGACCTCGCCACCTTCGAAGGCGTGCCCCTGTCCGACGGCTATGTCAGCCTGATTTCCGACATCGGCACGCGTGTGCAGGGGGCCGAGTTCGCGGCGAGTTTCTCCGCCAACATCGCCGACACCGCCGAGACCGCGCGCGTCAACGTCGCGGGCGTCAACCTCGACGAGGAAGCCGCCCGCCTGCTGCAGTACCAGCAGGCCTACCAGGCGTCCGCCAAGTTTCTCCAGATCGCGCAGAGCACCTTCGACAGCCTGCTCCAAACAGTCGGTCGTTGATATATGAACACCCCCCTGCGCCGCTTTTCGGCTTCCCCCCTCTCTGGCGCACCTTCGGCGCTGGGAGGGGGGACGGCATCTTGGGCCGGCGGAGTCGGACCCTCGATGCCTCTGGAAGGGACAGCTTCGTGCGGTGCGGGTCGCGCTCCGGCATGGAGCATTGGATACCGGAAGTCAGAGTGATTGAGGAATCGTCATGCGAATCGCCACCGCCCACAGTTACGACAACACCATCGCCATCCTCACCCGCCGCCAGGCCGAACTGGCCTCGCAGCAGGAGGGCGTGGCCACCGGCCTGCGTGTGCGCAAGGCCAGTGACGACCCCGTGGCCGCCACGCTGGCCGAGACCGCGGCCAACCGCCTCTCGCGCACGCAGGCCGATCTGCGTGCCCTTGAAGCCTCGCGCGCCAGCCTGCAACAGGCCGAAAGCGGCCTTGCCGAATCGGGCGACCTGATCCAGCGAGTGCGCGACCTGCTCATCACCGCCGGCAACGCCACCTTCACCGACGCCGAGCGCGAAGACGTGGCCAAGCAGCTCGAAGGCCTGCGCGAACAACTCATCGCCGTGGCCAACCGCAAGGACAACGCCGGGCGCACCCTCTACGGCGGCCTGGGCGGCAATTCCACACCGTTCGTGGACGTGTACGGCCCCGGCGGCAACGGCGTGCAGTTCGGTGGCCAGCGCGGCCAGGCTGCGGCCGGCAACAACTCGCTGCCGCAGGCGCTCGATGGCGACGCCATCTGGATGCGCGTGCCCCAGGGCAACGGCACCTTCACGGTCGGCCTGCCCACCAGCAACACCGGCAGCGTCAACACCACCGTGGGCCAGGTGACCAACGCCACCGCCTACACCGGCAACGACTACGACATCACCTTCGCCGAAGTGGGCGGCGTGATGCAGTACACCGTGACCAATACCACCACCGGCACGCCCGTGCCTGGCCACACCGGCCAGCCCTACGTGGCCAACCGCACAATCGAATTCGACGGCATGTCGCTGGAAATGCGCGGCACGCCCGCCGCGGGCGACCGCGTGGAAGTGCGCCCGTCGCCCGCGCCCACCGACATCTTCTCGGTGGTGCAGAACGCGGTGGATGCGCTGCGCTACAACGGCCCCAACGACACCGCGCACCATACCCAGGCCCTGGCACGTGCCATCACCGAAGTCGATGCCGGGCACGACCGTGTGCTCGCCGCCCGTGGCCGCGCCGGCGAATGGCTCAACCGCGCCGACTCGCTCAACACGCAGATGGAAGACGCCTCCGTTGCCCTGAAGACGGAGAATGCACGTCTGGTGGAGATGGACCCGATCAAGGGCATCTCCGACCTGCAGACCCAGCAACTCGGCCTCGAAGCCGCCATCAAGACCTACGCGCAGGTGCAACGCCTCTCGCTCTTCCAGGTGATCAATTGAGTTTTCCAGGTTTCCCATGCTGACAATGAGCCACACCGTGCTGGACAGCGTTGCGCTGGGCTACGAGCCCGTGTGGAACCGCTCGCGAGAACTGGCCGCCGTGCGGCTGGGCGTGCGCGCCGTGCACCCCGAATCCATCGACGCCGCGCACCTCATGCAGGCGCTGGGCGACGACTGGCCCGAAAGCGCGCCCGTGCTCATCCTCAGCGTGGAGAGCCCGAAGCTGCTGCAACAGGCGCTGGCCTGCCCCCCTGTGCACAACACCTGGCTGGAAGTGCCCGCCGCGCTGTTCGAACAACCCGACACCCTGGCCCGACTCAACACCGCGGCCAAGCGTGGCCACCGTCTGCTGCGCCACACCGACCTGGCCGCCGTGCGCGGCGAGGCCGTGGCCCCCGCCGACGCGCGCAACCTCCTGCGCCTGGGCGCCGAACCCGTGCCCGCCGGCCTCATCGGCCAGCTGGTCGAAGGCGTCACCACGCAGGCCGTGGTGAAGCAATGCCTGGACAACGCCAACGCCTGGGGCGTGCTCGGCTGGCCCGATGCCGACGTGCTGCACGCGCACCGGCACCAGCCGCTGAACTACGACGCCGACGTCATCCGGCAGATCCTCATGGTCATCGGTGACGAGGACTGCTCCATCGAACGCCTCGAGCGCATGGTGCGGCAGGACCCGGTGCTGGTCTACCGCATTCTGCTGCTGGTGAACTCCGCCGCGTTCGGCGGGCGCCATGAAATCGCCTCCCTGCGGCACGCCCTCATGATGCTCGGCTTCAAGGAACTCGGCCGCTGGCTGGCCGAGCAACTGCCCGGCAGCGAACCCGACCGCGACCTGCACCCCGTGCGCTACGCCATGGTGATGCGTTCGCGCCTGGCCCAGCACCTGCTGGCCTCCGGCTCGGAGGACGCGCTGCGCGGCGAGGTCTACACCACCGCGCTGCTCTCGCAGCTCGACCGCCTGCTGCACCAGCCGCTGAACGAACTGCTCAACCGCCTGCCCATGTCCGGCCGCGTGTTCGACGCCGTGCTGCGCAACGACGGCCCGTACCACCCTCTGCTCGACGTGGCCCGCGCCATGGGCAACCCCGACCAGATGCACCGCCTGCCGGCCGTGTGCCAGCGGCACGACATCAGCCTGGAACACGCCAACCGCGCTCTCATCCGCATGCTCGCCACCAGCCGCAGCCACGCCGGCCCGCGCTCGGAACGCCTGACCTGACCACCCCTGCCGCGCTGCGCGCGACCCCTCCAAGGGGGCCACACCTGCGGCCTGGCGGAGCCCGTTCCGCGGTGTTTCTGGGCGATGCGGATTCATTTCGCGAGCTACGATGGTGGCCATGACCTCCGCTCCCGCTTCCACTCCCCACCACACCAGCGCCCTGGTGCTGTTCTCTGGCGGGCAGGACTCCACCACCTGCCTGGCCCACGCCCTCTCGCGTTACCCGCGGGTGGAAACCATCGGCTTCGATTACGGCCAGCGCCACAGCGTGGAAATGACCGCCCGCCTGAACGTGCTGCGCGAACTGCGCCAGCGCTTCCCGGCGTGGTCGCAGCGCCTGGGCGAAGACCATGTGCTCGACCTCGCCGTGCTCGGCAAGGTCAGCGAAACCTCGCTCACCCGCGACATGGCTTTCCGCATGGAAGAAAGCGGCCTGCCCAACACCTTCGTGCCCGGCCGCAACCTGCTCTTCCTCACGCTCGCGGCGGCGCTCGCCTACCGGCGCGGCATCCAGGTCATCGTCACCGGCGTGTGCGAAACCGACTTCTCCGGCTATCCCGACTGCCGCGACGACACCATGAAAGCGCTGCAGGTGGCGCTCTCGCTCGGCATGGACCACCGCTTCCTCATCGACACCCCGCTCATGTGGATCGACAAGGCCGACACCTGGCGCCTGGCCCACGCCCTCGGCGAAGACGCCCTGCTGGTGGGCGGCGGCAACGCACTGGTGGAACTGATCGTGGAACACACCCACACCTGCTACCTCGGCGACCGGGAACACCGGCATCCGTGGGGCTACGGGTGTGGTGGCTGCCCGGCTTGCGGGTTGAGGGCGAAGGGGTGGGACAACTACGCCAGCCCCATCGCCTGAGGGCCGTCAGTCCGCCTTGCTGACATCCAGCCGGTAGCGCGGCCCGCCCGCAACCTGTTCGTTTGCCCGCAGCGCCCATTGCTGCTGGTGGTGCGCTGCCAGTGTCGAGCGGTGCGCGATGGACACGATGGCGCCGTGGGCCTGTTTCACCCGCTCCACCAGGCGCTGGTAGATCGTGGCTTCGGCCTGTTCGTCGAGCGCGCTGGTGGCTTCGTCGGCCAGTACCCAGGCGGGTTTCTTGAGCATCACGCGGGCGATGGCCAGGCGCTGGCGTTCGCCGCCCGAGAGCTTCTGGCTCCAGGCGTCTTCGCGGTCGAGTTCGCTGGCCAGCTGCGGCAGCAGGGCGGCGTCGAGCGCCTCGCGCAGTGCCTCGTCGGTGTAGTTCTCGGCCGGGTCCGGGTAGGCCAGGGCGTCGCGCAGGCGGCCGTCGGGGAAGTAGGGCCGCTGCGGAATGAACATGGTGTCTGCCGGCACGCTCACGCGGCCGCGCGCGTGCGGCCAGATGCCCGAGATAGCGCGGAACAGGCTGGATTTGCCGCTGCCCGAGGGGCCGTGCAGCAGCACCGTGTCGCCGGGTTTCACGTTCAGGTCCACACCGGCCAGCAGGGTGCTGCCGCCGGGCAGGCCCACGGTGAGGTCCTGTGCGGTGATGCCGCCTGCGGTTTCGGTGGTGGCGAGGCCGTCGCTCGTCTTCGACTGGTGCGCCAGGCTGGTTTCGAAGCCCACCAGGCGGTCGGTGGTGGCCTTCCACACGGCCAGCGCCATGTAGTTGTCCACCAGCCAGGAGAGCGAGTCCTGCACGCGGCCGAAGGCGGAGTTGATCTGCATGAGCTGGCCGAGCTGGATGGCGCCGCTGAAGTAGCGCGGCGCGGCCACGATCATCGGGAAGATGATGGCGGCCTGCGAGAAGAAGCTGCTGAACCAGGTGAGCTGCTTCTGGTTGCGGATGAGGCTGAAGTAGTTGCCCATCACGTCGCGGAAACGCAGGTCGAGCTGGCGGCGCTCCACCTGTTCGCCGCCGTCCAGTGCGATCGATTCGCTGTACTCGCGCACGCGCACCATGTGGTGGCGGAAGTTGGCTTCCAGCATCTGCTGCTGGAAGTTCAGGCGCACCTGCGGCCGGCCGATCCAGTGCGCGATGGCGCTGCCCACGGCGCAGTACAGCACGGCGGCCCACACCATGTAGCCGACGATCTCCATCTCGCCACCGCCGAGGAAACCGGGCAGGGGCACGTTGATGGAGCCGCTGAGCGTCCAGAGAATGCCGACGAAGCTCACCAGCGTGATGAGGGCATTGAAGATGCCCATGGACAGCGACACGGTGTAGCTGGTGAACAGGTTCAGGTCTTCCTGGATGCGCTGGTCCGGGTTGTCGGGGTTGCCGTGTTCGTCGGCGGTGAAGCGCGCAAGCTCCATGCGGTAGAAGGCCTTGTTGGCCAGCCAGCGGGCCATGTAGTGGTCGGTCAGCCAGACGCGCCAGCGCAGCTGCAGGATCTGCGTGAGGTAGAACTTGTAGACCGCGAGCACGATGTAGATCAGTGCCAGCCAGCCGAAGCGGCCGATCTGTTGCCAGAACACCGGCTGGTCCTTGGCCTGCAGGGCGTCGTAGAACACCCGGTACCACTCGTTGATCTGCACCAGCATGTAGACGGTGCCCAGGTTGAGCAGCACCACCGCCAGCAGCAGGCCGCGCGCGCGCCATTTTTCGCTCGACTGGAAGTAGGGCAGCGCAAACCCCCAGATGTTCTTGAGCGTGGGCCACAGCGATGGCGGGCGGGAATCGGGGGCGGATGTCGTTGTCATGAAAAAGCCCTTGGCAGGTCGGGCGCGGACCGCGCCCCGTGAAGACGCATCGTAGCGGCTAGCCCGGCCCGCTCAATGAGGCAAGACTTATGCCGCGGTTCGGCGAACCAAAGCGCAAGTCGCAGCGAACGAAACGCCCCTTCAAGAGGCATCCAGGGACCGGCTCCGCCGGCCCGAGAAGCTGTTCCCTTCGGGGAAAGGGCAGCGCAGGCCAGAGGCATCAAGGGTCCGGCTTCGCCGGCCCGAGATGCCGTCCCCCCTCGAAGCGCCGAAGGCGCGCCACAGAGGGGGGAAGCCGCGTCAGCGGCGCAGGGGGGAGTCAACCATTACTGATGCCGCTGGCCACATGCCCCGCCGGCACGTGCAGCGCGGCCGATTCGATGTGGCCGGTCTGGTCGTCGAAGAAGAAATCGGGCTCGAACTCGCGCAGGAACTCGCCCTTGGGCAGTCCGCCGAGGAACATGGCCTCGTCGACCTCGATGTTCCAGTTCATCAGCGTGCGGATGGCGCGTTCGTGCGCCGGGGCGCTGCGCGCCGTCACCAGCGCGGTGCGCACCCGCATCATCGGCGTGCCTTCACTCTGCAGCCGGTGCAGGGCCTCCAGCAGCGGCTTGAACGGGCCGCCGGCCAGCGGCAGCGAGGCCTTGTTGGCTTCGTGCTCCTGGAAGGCCGACAAGCCCTCGGCCTGGTAGACGCGCTCGGCCTCATCGGAGAACAGCACGGCGTCGCCATCGAAGGCGATGCGCACCTCGTTCGGGTGCTGGTCGCTGGCGTGCACCGATTGCGGGTAGGCCTGCGCGGCGGGCACGCCCGCTTCGAGGGCGGCACGCACGTCGGCCAGGTGGGTGGAGAGGAACAGGTTGGCGCGCAGCGGGCGCAGGTAGCGCCAGGGCGGCTGGCCGCGCGTGAAGCTGCCGCGCTGGATGGGCAGGCCGTAGTGCTTGGCGGAGCGGAACACCCGCATGCCCGAGACCGGGTCGTTGCGCGAGAGGATGACCACCTCCACGCGCTGCGCCTCGGCGTCGTTGAAGGCCAGCAGCTTGTGCACCAGCGAGAAGGCGACGCCCGGCCCGGCGGGCTTGTCCAGCCGCTCCAGCTGGAGCTTCATGTAGGCGCGGTCGTCGCCGGTCTCGAAGACTTGGTTCTCCTCCTCGAAGTCGAACAGCGCGCGGGAGGAGATGGCAACGACGAGCTTGCCGTCGAGCGTCACGGGCATGGTCAGGACACGAGTTGGTTGAGCTGGATGATCGGCATCAGCACCGCGAGCACGATCAGCATCACCACAAGACCCATGCCCACGATCAGCAGGGGTTCCAGGATGGTGGCCATGTGCATGGCGCGGCGCTGCACCTCGTCGCCCAGTTGCTTGGCCGCGCGTTCCAGCATGTTGGGCAACTGGCCAGTCTGTTCGCCCAGGCGCGCGAACATGGACACCAGCGGCGGAAAGCGCTTCTTGCTGCCGAGCGCGGACGCCAGCGGCGCGCCCTCGCGCACCAGCACCACGGTGTCGAGCGCGTCGGCACGCATGGCCTGGTTGGAGAGCGTTTCGGCGGCGGTCTGCAGCGCGCGCAGGATGGGCACACCAGCGGCGGCCAGCATGGCCAGCGTGGCCGAGAAACGCGCCGCGTTGTAGCCGCGCGCGAGGCGACCCACCAGCGGCAGGCGCAGCCAGGCGGCGTCCATGCTCAGCCGGATGGTCGGGTTGCGGCGCGCGAACACGACGCCGGCACCCCCGGCCACCAGCACGCCCAGCATCAGCCAGCCATAGGAGCGCACGAAGTCGCTCAGGCCGAGCATGACCACGGTGAGGAAGGGCAGGGCGCGCTTGCTGCCGGCGAACACGTTGGCCACCTGCGGCACCACGTAGGAGACGAGAAAGACCACGATCACGATCGCCACCAGTGTGACGATGGCCGGGTAGAGCGAGGCCGCGACGATCTTGTTCTTGAGGGCTTCGCGCGCTTCGAGGTCGTCCGCCAGGCGTTCAAGCACGGTGCCCAGCAGGCCGCTTTGCTCGCCGGCGGCGATCACCCCGGTGTAGATGGGCGAGAACTCTCGCGGGTGCTGCGCGAGCGCGCGCGCGAAAGGCGAGCCGGCGTTGACCTCGGAGCGCAGCGTGGCCATGAGGTTGCGCTGCTTCTCGTCCTCGGATTCTTCGGTCAGCGCCGACAGCGCGCGTTCCAGCGGCAGGCCCGCGGCCACGAGGCCGGCGAGCTGGCGCGTCCAGACCGCGAGCGCGGTGGCGCTGAAGGCCCGGCCACCCCAGAGCGTGATGTTGAAGCCCTTGGCCACCGTGACGCCAGAAGCCGCCGCGGCAGGCTCCACCAGCAGGGGCACCAGCGCCCGTGCGCGCAGCATGCTGCGTGCGGCGCGCGCGGTGTCGGCGTCGATCAGGCCTTTCTGCGTGGCGCCCTGGGCGTCGAGGGCTTCGAAGGTATAGGCGGGCATGTCAGTACGTGCGCATCAATCCCGCGTCACGCTCATCACCTCTTCGGGTGACGTGATGCCCTCGTCGATGAGGCGCTGGCCGTCGGCGCGCATGGAGCGCAGGCCGGCGGCTTCGGCGGCCACGTAGAGCTTGCTCTCGGCGGCGCGGTTGTGGATGAGCGCGCGGATCTTGTCGTCCGCCACCATCAGTTCGTAGATGCCGGTGCGGCCCTTGTAGCCGGAGTGGTTGCACTGTTCGCAGCCCACCGGGTGCCACTGCCCCTTGTCGTCCTGGCGGCGGCAGTGCGGGCAGAGTTTGCGCACCAGGCGCTGCGCGAGCACGCCGAGCAGCGAAGAGCTCAGCAGGAAGGGCTCCACGCCCATGTCGGTCAGGCGGGTCACGGCGCTGGGGGCGTCGTTGGTGTGCAGCGTGGCCAGCACGAGGTGGCCGGTCAGCGAGGCCTGGATGGCGATCTGCGCGGTCTCGAAATCGCGGATCTCACCGATCATGATCACGTCAGGGTCCTGCCGCAGGATGGCACGCAGGGCCTTGGCGAAGGTGAGCTCGATGCGGGAGTTGACCTGCGTCTGGCCGACGCCGGGCAGCTCGTACTCGATCGGGTCCTCGACCGTCATGATGTTCTGCGCGCTGGCGTCCAGGCGCTGCAGGGCGGCATAGAGCGTGGTCGTCTTGCCCGAGCCGGTCGGGCCGGTCACCAGGATGATGCCGTGCGGCTGGCCGATGAGCTTGCGGAAGGCGCCCAGCACGTCGCCCTGCATGCCCACGGCTTCCAGGCTGAGCTTGCTCTCGCTCTTGTCGAGCAGGCGCAGCACCGCGCGCTCGCCGTGCGCGCTGGGCAGGGTGGAGACGCGGACGTCCACCGCGCGGGTGCCGATGCGCAGCGAGATGCGGCCGTCCTGCGGCAGGCGTTTTTCCGAGATGTCGAGCTCGGCCATGATCTTCAGGCGCGAGATCAGCGCGGCATGGAGTGCGCGGTTGGGCTGCACCACCTCGCGCAGCGAACCGTCGACCCGGAAGCGCACGCTCGAATGCCGTTCGTAGGGCTCGATGTGGATATCGCTCGCGCCGTCCCGCGCGGCCTGCGTGAGCAGGGCGTTGAGCATGCGGATGATGGGGGCGTCGTCGGCGGTCTCGAGCAAGTCCTCGATGGCCGGCAACTCCTGCATCATGCGGCTCAGGTCCGCGTCGCTCTGCACCTCGCTCACCACGGCGGCCGCGCTGGATTCGCCCTGGGCGTACGCCGCACTGATGCGCTGCTTGAGCACCTCGCCGGTTTCCCAGAGGATGTCGTTGACAGGGTGCACGCGCAGGATTTCCGACAGCGCCGACAGGCGCCGCGTCTGCGCGCCCGACTCGGTGGCCGGCGTGCTGCTGCCCAGCAGGGTCAGGGTGGAGCCGTCGTCTTCCAGCAGCCAGTGGTGCTCACGGGCGAATGCGTAGGGCAGCGGGTACTTCACGGCCGCGGCCTCACTGCTGCGGTGCCGTGTTCTGCGGCGGCTGGTTCACCGGAGGGGTGGTCAGCGGATCGGCCAGCGAACGCACGGGTGCGGTGCCGTCGGGTGACAGGTTGCGTGGCGGTGCCTGCGGCGGCATGACCGGCGCCTCGTTCACGCCCAGCACGCTGCTCTGGCGGGGCTGCGCTTCCTTCTGCACCGCGCGCATCAGCTCGTAGCGGTCCAGCGCCAGGCTGCTGGTGTCGCGCGCATCGCGCATCACCACAGGGCGCAGGAACACCATCAGGTTGGTCTTCCTGCGCGAGCGGGTTTCGTTGCGGAACAGGCCGCCGAAGATCGGCACATCGCCCAGGCCCGGCACCTTGTCCTGGTTGCCCGCGTACTCGTCCTGCAGCAGGCCACCCAGCACCACGATGGAGCCATCGTCCACCAGCACCGTCGACTCGATGGTGCGCTTGTTGGTGATGAGGCCAGTGGTGGAGTTGACCGACGACGCCACCACGCTGCTGACCTCCTGGTAGATGGTCATCTTGATGGTGCCGTTCTCGCTGATCTGCGGCTTTACCCGGAGGGTCAGGCCCACGTCCTTGCGTTCGATGGTCTGGAACGGATTGACCGAACCTTCGTTGCTGCCTGTGTTGGTGAACTGGCCGGTCACGAAAGGCACGTTCTGGCCGATCACGATCTTGGCTTCTTCGTTGTCGAGCGTCAGCAGGTTGGGGGTGGAGAGCACATTGCCCTCGCCGTTTTCCTGCAGGAAGCGGGCCAGGAAACCCAGCACGTAGACGCCATTGGTGCGGCGCGCCAGGCCCAGGTTCAGGCCGGGCGATGGCGTGGCGTTGCCCTGGGCGAGGTCGAGGATGTTGCGGCCGCCGGTGCCGAAGTTGGTGCCCAGGAGACCGATGACGCGGTCGCCCGAGCTGCCCAGCGCGCCCTGCCACTGGATGCCGAATTCCGATGCCTTTTCGGCGTTGACCTCGGCGATCAGGCTTTCCACATAGACCTGGGCGCGGCGCGAATCGAGCTGGTCGATCACGGCGCGCAGCTGGCGGTACTGCGGCTCAGGGGCGGTGATGATGAGCGAATTGGTGGCGGGGTCGGCCTGGATCTGGCCACCGGTCGATGGCGATGCGCTGGCCGCCACGGCGGCGGTGGCCGGATTGCTGGTGGCGCTCGCGGTGCCGTTGGCAGCGGTGGGGGTGAGGGCCGTGCGGCTGGCGGCCGAGGCGGTGCCGCCCAGGCTGTTGCCGTTCACCCCGCCTTCGCCGGCCATGGCGGCACGCAGTGTGGTGGCGAGCGAGGTGGCGTCGGCGTTCTTGAGGTAGACGACGTGGATGTTGCCGCTGATGTTCTCCGACGACGGCTGGTCCAGCCGGGCCACAAGCGAGCGCACCAGCGCCAGACGGGCGGGATTGGCGGCGCGCAGCACCAGGCTGTTGCTGCGTGGTTCGGCCACCAGCGTGGTGCGGTACGACTGGTCGGCCTGTGCGCTGCCTCCGGTGGTGGCGGGATCGATCAGGCGCCCAACCAGCGCGGCCATGTCGGCCGCCACGGCGTAACGCAACGGAATGATTTCAACGTCAGTTGCGCCGGCCACGTCGAGCGAGGCAATGATGCGGCCGATGCGTTGCAGGTTGTCCGCGTAGTCGGTGATGACCAGCGAGTTGTTGCCGGGGTTGACGTTGATGGTGTTGTTCGGGCCGATCAGCGGGCGCAGCACCGGCACGAGGTTGTTGGCCGACTCGTGGTTGAGACGGAATATCTGCGTCACCACCGTGTTGGAGGCGGGCAGCGCGGACACCGAGCCCGCGCTCACCACATTGCCTTGCAGCTTGGCATCGGCCTCGGGCACGATCTTGTAGAGACCGCCCGTGTCCACCAGCGAGAAACCCTGCAGCCGGAGCACGGCCGCAAACTGGTTGAGCGCCGCCGTGGGCGACACCGGTCGTTCGGTGACGAGGTTGACGGAGCCCTTCACGCGCGGATCGACCACCACATTGCGGCCGGTGATCGTCGCCATGGTGCGGGCCACCGACTCGATGTCGGCCGCGACGAAGTTGAGGGTGACGGGTTCGCTCGCCGCGGCCGGCGCGCGGGCGGTCTGTGAAACACCGTTGCCCGATACCAGGCACAAGGCCAGTGCCAGCGCCGTGAGCGCACCGCCGTGGGCTGCACGGCCCGGGGCGACACGGAGGAGGTTCGGTTTCATGAGCGGATCGTATCGTGAAGTGTGGTGAATGGGACGCCTGCGAGCCTCAGCCAATGCTGAGCAGCGAGCGTGGGCCCTGCCGGCGGCCCATGATGTTGAGAAGGTTGCCCAGTGCGGCTTCTGCCTCGGGAGCTGCTTCCGCCACGCCTTCGAAGCGCAGCCGGCCACCCACCCACTGGCCCATGCCTTGCAGCTTCAGGGCGCCGCCGAGGGTCTGCAGATCCAACGTGGTGATATTGCCTTCGGCGTTGGCGCGCATGGTCATGCGGTAACTGCCCAGCGGACGCAGGGCCGACAGGCGCGAGGCGATGTCGATGGCCTCGATGGCGGCCTCGCCCTGCAGGCTGGTGCGGCCCTGGTCCCAGCGCAGTGTCATGCCGGGTGTGCGCAGGGCAAGCCGGCCTTCGACGCGCAGCGTGTTCCAGGGGGTGCCCAGGCCACTGAGCAGCTCGGCAGGCCACTGGCTGTCGGAGCTGGCCACGCGCATTTCCGCACCGCCCAACCGCGGGATCAGGGTGATCGCCATGGGCTCGGGGGTGCAGCACGGCGCGGTGAGTCGCAGCGCCATGGCTGGCGAACCCGACACCAGGCGCGGCGCCAGCTGCCATTGCAGGCCTCGCGGTAGCGCGGTCTGGGTGCGGCTGCCTTCGCCGCCGGTGAAAACCATGTCCGCCTGGCCGTTCCACACGGTGCCGCGGGCGTTCACCAGCTGCAGCTGGCCTTGCGTGGCCGAGGTCACGCCATTGGCCAACCAGCGTGCGGGGGCGAAGAAGAGCAGCGCCGCCAGCAGGCCCAGCAGGCCACCGATCCATGCCAGTCGGGTGGGCCAGGCGCCGTTCATGGCGCACCACCCAGACCGGGTCCGGTCAGCACCACCGTGCCGTTCCAGCCCGGCGCTCCCGGGTCGCGGGAAATCTGGCTGTCCAGCGGGAGCATGCGGGCATTGATGCGCACCTGCGCCAGCCATTGGGCCAGGGCCTCGGGCGGCGTGTTGCGCAGCGTGAGGGTGGCACGGTCGCCCAGCACCGCGAGCTGGCCGGTGCCACCCAGGCCGGTGGTGGCTGCCTCCAGGGCGCGCAGGACTTCGTCGCGGCCCGGCGGCTGGCCGGTGCTCTGGCTGCGCAGATTCTGGACGGTGGCGGCCATGCGCTGCATCTGCCCGAGCTGGGCATCCAGGCGGGCATGGCGCGCGGGCGCCTGCCTGAGGGTGTCCAGGGCCGGCGCCACGGCCAGCCACCAGAGCAGGCCCAGGCCAATGACCCAGGCGGCGACGGTGACGGCGTTGCGCTCGCGCGAGGACAGGCGTGCCATGGCCACCGAGAGGGCGAGGGTGAGCCTGGCAATGGGAGAGGCGTTCGCTGTGGTGGCCATGGTCAGGGTTCCGGCGGGCGCAGCGCCAGTTCGTTGCCGTCGAAGCGGACCCGCCAGCCGCTGTTCTGGAGCGACTGTTGCAGGGCGCGCAACTGGTCTTCGGTGGCGCGCCACCCGGAAAAACGGCCCTCACCGGTGCTGTACGCCACGGTGGAGGGAAGCAGCGCCTCGCCGGCCGAGGCCTGATCGATGGCCGCCAGCAGGGTCTCGAGGTCGCCGTCGGAGAGCGCGCCGCTGGCCTGTTGCAGGCGGGCGACTTCGCGCTGCATCTGCACCGGCGCATCGAGCACCAGCGTGATCTGCGGGAAGCTTTGCTGCAGGGTCTGCACCATCGCCTGTTGCTTGGCCTCCAGGCTACTGCGTTCGTGCCACGCGGCGGCGTTGAGTCCCACCAGCTGAACGCCCAGCAGGGCGGCCAGGCCCCAGCGGGCAGGGCGCCAGGCCGGGGCGTTGCGCCACTGTCTGAAGCTGCGCTTGAGCCGTTGGCCCCGGCGCGCGCCGGCCGACAGGCTGAGGTCGAATTGGGCCAGATTCCAGTCGGACTGGGCACAGCGCAGCAGCCAGGCGGGGTGGGCCACCAGCTCGAAGCGCTGCTGCATGATCTGCTCGGCCTGCCCGGCAACGGTCGGGTCGGCCAGCCAGACGTCGTATTCGCCAGGTTCGCCGGGGGCGTTGCTCGGCGGGGGCATCAGGGCGGTCACCACCATGTCACCCGCGGTGCCATGGCCCAACGGGGTTTCGCGCAGTGGCGTGCAGCTCACGCCGAGCAGGCCGGCGCTGCCCAGCCATACCTGGCCGTTCTCGTTGTAGGCCCAGTGGATGTTGGATGGCACGTCCAGCGAGAAGCTGCGCGAGGCGCCCGGCGACACGCCCGGCGTTTCCGAGGGCACCAGGGGCCACAGCGCCGGGGCGATGCGGCCGACGGGGCGCGCGGCACCTTCCAGGATCTGCAGCCAGCCACGCAGCCACACCTTGTGGCAGGCGGCCACCCACACGGTCTGGCCCGAGCGGCCCTCGGGTTCGAGGGCGAAATGCAGGTCGGCCGTGTCGGCGAGCAGGCGATCTTCCAGCAGGCCCTCGAGCGCGGCACGCAGCCGTGCCGTGGCCACCTTGGGCAGCGCCACGCGGTGCCAGGACACCGCGCGCGGCGGCAGCACCAGAACCACGTCGTCGTCGCGTGGCAGCAACGCGGCCGCGCACTGACCGTGGTCGGTGATCTGTTGGCCGTTGCTCGACGAAGCCCAGTCGAACAGGGCGGTCGGGCCAGCGGGAGGCGCGGCAGAGAAGTCCGAAGGGGTGACGATCAGCACGGTGACGAAGTCATGCGAAGGTTTTATAAATTGGGCAAACGCACCATTCTAGATAGGCTGAGTGACGGTTGGTGATCGATATGAGTCGGTTCGTACTCTGTGAATCAGCGCCGGGCAAAGCGTTCACGCCACACCACCCGGACGTCCAGGTTGCTGCGCACGACGAGAGAACGCTCCTCGATGATGGTGACGTCCAGCCGCAGTCGACCGCGAACCTCGAAGTGGTTGCTGCGCACACCGTGGTACGTATCCGACAGTTCGGCCACCATCGCGGGCACCACGGTGCGGACGTCGGACAGCGTTCTGAACGGCTCGCGCTCGCGCGCGGTGACGATCTGGCGGGCCTGCGCCATGTCCAGGCTCGGCACGCTGGCACAGATGGCCTGGGCGCTGGCGGTGTTGAGGTTGAGTGTTGAGCGGGTGGGCAGCACCGTCACGTGCGGCTCCAGAACCGCCAGGCTGTTGCGGCTGATGCCCAGCCAGCCCAGCTGGGCGTACTTGCGGGGCATCAGGGCGGTGCGTGAGGGCATGGGGTCGCTCAGTGCCATGGCCAAGGTCGCGCGCAGTTCGTTGGCGGCCGCATTGAGCTCCGACGTGGGCAGCCCGAATTGCTCATACAGCTTGGTGAAGGCGCGCATGTCGGTTTCCGACAGTTCCACCCTGGTCTGGGCGCCGGTGCCCACCGTGCGCACCACGTTCATGAAGTTCATGCGCGACTGCAGGTCGATCACCTCGCCCGAGAGAAAGGCTTCGAGCATGCCGTCGGTGTTGTTGTTCTTGTCGACGGCGAGGAAGCTGGACAGGCGTGCTTCCTCCAGCGGCATGGCCCAGGGTTCGCCCAGGTGGTCGGCGTTCCCGCTGGTCTGGTTGTCGCGCGCGTCTTCGCGCAGGATGAGCCGTGCCCAGTCCAGCGCGCCCGTGAGCACCCATCCCGCCTGAACGCGCCGGCGCTCGGCCTGTTCGACTTCCGCCGATCGCCACTGTTGCCACAGCGCGGCGGCCGCCAGCGTGGCCACTAGCGTCACGACCAGCATGGCGAGCAGCAGTGCGGCCCCTCGCTCGGCGCGGCGCGCGCGAGGCGGCTGGGCGCCGGGTCTCATCGGCCGGCCTCCAGCGTGGGCCGCACCCAGTCGCGCACCAGGCTGCCGCTGAGGCCTTCGCCCTGGCCGAGGATGAGTTCCAGGCGAACGCCGTTGGGCAGGGTGCCCGCGCCCGAACCTGCAGGAGCTCCGGGGTCCTCGTTGCCCAGGGAAGACTGTGGGTTGGCCCAGGTTTCACCCCGGTGGTAGAAGAGTTGCCAGTTGTCGATGCCCAGCAGGGCAATGGCGCTGTCGGTGCCGGGGTTGCCGCTCTGGGACGGCAAGGTGCCACGCCCCCACTCGGCCGCGCGCTGCCACGCGCGTGCCAGTTCGTCCCGCCGCAGCACGGGCCCCGATTGCCAGCGCGCCCACTGGCCGCTGGCGTTGATGCTGGATGAAATCTGGGGCAGCCCGGCCAGGGCCACGCCGGTGAGTCGTGTCCAGGCCACGACGCGGATGCCACGGCTTTCCAGGCCGACTTCGCCGCTGTCGCGCCGCGTCATGCGCAGCACCTGGCCGTTGAAGTCCAGCGGATTGACTTCGCCGGTGTCGATCAGCGCATCGAGATCAGCGGCCCATTGGCCCATGGCCGCCTGCATGCGCAGCAGGTCGTCGGCGCGTTGCTGGGTGAGGGTCTGCGTGCGGGTCATGCCGTCGATCGAACGCCAGCTCAAGAGGGCGAGCATCGACATCACGACGATGGCCACCAGCAGTTCCACCAGGGTGAAGCCGCGCGCGGACTCCGGCGATGGAATGCGTTGGGCGGCCCTCATGCTCAGTAGCGGCCCATCACCGTCGAAAGGTTCAGCAGGCGCACATTGACACCATCCACCGCCGCCTCCACCACGGCGTCCACACGCCGGAAGTTGGGGTTGGGTGTGGGCAGCACCGACACCCGAACGAGCATTTCCCGGCCCGCCTGCTGACACACGATGTCGGTATCGCCCGTGCCGGGCAACTGGCGCTGCAGGCGCAGGCGGGTGAGTTCATTCTCGGCGCAGAGCTGGGCCAGCCACTGGTCGCTCTGTCGCGCCGATGCGCGCGTGAGTGCACCCGTGGCCTGCAGTCCGGCGGCCAGTGTGATGGCAACCACCGCGAGGGCGACAAGCACCTCGATCAGGGTGAAGCCGCGCTGACGGGTCATGGTGAGCCGGCCAGCACGGCAAAGGGCGCGAGGCCGTCAGTGCCGACGGTGATCCGCCGATCGCCTTGCACCAGAATCACGCGCTGGGCGGCGATCAGCGGCTCGGGTCCGAGCACGAGGGTCTGGGCACCCGGCGGCTGCAGCACCTGTGCTTGCGTTTCCGCGTTGAGCCATGGGCGAGGCCCCGAGCCGGTCGAGCCCTGCGTGGGCAGGCCGATGAATTCGAAACCCTGGGGCAGGCTGCGCCACATCACGGGCAGGCCACTGGTGCGGGACTGAGCGCGCGCGGATTCCAGCATGGCCGTCAGTCGCAGGCCCTCGCGTTCCAGCTGCGTGGCGCTGCTGTCGCGCATGGCCAGACTCACGCCTGCCGTGGCGAATGCCACGATCACGAGCACAACCATGAGTTCGAGCAGGGTGAAGCCGCGCGCCTTGCTGGGCATGATCAAGGCATGAGAAGGCTCGCACCGGCAGCGGCTACCACCATGCCATGGCGTTCCGGGCGGAACCGCGCCGATGGGGTGGCGGCGCCGGGGCGCCCGAAGATGTTCATTGCCAGCTGCCGATGTCGGCGTCCTTGCCTTCGCCGCCAGGCTGACCATCCGCACCCAGCGACAGCACATCGACCTCGCCTCTCAGGCCAGGATTGATGTACTGATAGGGGCGGCCCCAGGGGTCGCTGGGCAGTTTGTCCAGGTAGGGGCGCCAGTTCGGCGGCACCGGGTTGACGGTCGGCTTGGTCACCAGTGCGTTGAGGCCCTGTTCGTTCGACGGGTAGCGTTGGTTGTCCAACCGGTACAGCTTCAGTGCCTGCATCAGGTTGTTGACATCGGTCTTGGCGGCGGTCACGCGCGCATCGTCGGCGCGATCGAGCACGTTGGGCACGATCAGTGCGGCGAGCACGCCGATGATGACCAGCACCACCATGAGTTCGATCAGGGTGAATCCGCGCCGCAGCGCCTGGGTCGTTCGAGCCACGATGCGTGGCCTGCGGATGGGGTGAAGGGTGTGGTGTTGCAAATCAATCTCCCGCAAGCGCGGGCCTGTGGAAGGCCCGATGGACAGGCCCGGAACCGGTGTTGGTCGATCATAATGCGCCCATATGAACAAGGCACCTGCGTTCGGTCATTCCGGTTTCCTGATGGAAAGCCCCGCTGCCCTGCAGACTGCGGGCCGCCGTGGGCCGACCATCGCGGCAGGCTTGCTTTGGCTGGCGGCGGGTTTGAGTGCGGGTTACTGGGTGTTGCTGACCTGGGGGCGCTCGCCCGTGACACCCGTTTCTGCCATGGCGCCGGCTCAGACGGCGGCCGAAACCGCGGCGGTGGCCCGCACGCTGGGCGCCTTGCCGGCAGCGGTGCCCACGGGGGCCGTGGCCAGCGCGGCGCCACCCCGATACAACCTGCTGGGTGTGGTGGCCGTGGGCACGCGGGATGGCGCGGCGCTCATTGCCGTCGATGGTCAGCCACCCCGTCCTTATCGCATCGGGGCGCCTCTGGATGGTGGGCTGATTTTGCAAAGCGTTACGCGTGGCGGGGCTCGCCTCGGCCCTTCGCTGGAGGCCCCCACCAGCATGGAGTTGACCGTGCCGCAGGTGGCCACGACACCCTGAAGGTCGCGGTTCAGCGTTGCAGCAGGCCCCGGGCTGCGAGCAGCAGGGGCCACGCCAGCAAGGCTCCTGTGCCTTGGCCCATGCGCATGCCCATGTCCAGCAGCGGCTGCGCCTGCAGATGGATCAGCATCAGCCGGTGCCCGCCTTCGGCCGATCGGTGGGCAAACACGAAATAGTCCGCCACCGCCGGCATCAGGCTGCGCGCGACAAGGGCCGCGGCGCCCGCGACGTACCCGTCCACCAGCACCACGCGCCGTTCACTGGCGGCCTGCAGCATGGCGCCCACCATCATGGCAATCTCGAACCCGCCAAGCGCGGCCAGAGCGTCTATCGGTCCCAGTGCCTTCCGGTGGCGGCTCGCGGCGGCGGAGAGCTTTTCGATGCGCTGTGGATGCTGGGCGTCGTCCGCGGCCGCATTCTGGAAATCGTCCCGGGCACACGCGTCGGAGAGCGGCACGCCACACAGCCTGGAGAGCAGCATGGAGGCGCTCACGTTGTTGGCCACGCCAACATCGCCCAGGGCGATCACATTGCCGGGCAGGTGCCGCACCACATCCATGCCCGCATGCAGGGCGGACACGACCTGCGCCTGCGACATGGCCGGCCCTATCATCAGATTGCGGGTGCCATAGCCGATCTTGCGGCGCAGCAATGGCGCCTTGCGAACCGCGTCGTCGGGCAGATCAATGTGCGAGGCCACGCCCGCATCCACCACGGTGAGCTCGAAACCGTGCATCTGGGCCAGTGCACTGACGGGCGCAGCGCCGAGCAGAAGTTGCAGCACGTGTTCGCAGGTCATGGACTGCGCGTGCTCCGACATGCCTTCATCCGCCACTCCGTGGTCGGCTGCAAAAACGACGAGTTGCGGCGCGTCGAAGACCAGCTGGTCGAAAGGTTGCTGGCTGCTGTTCTGGATGCGCGCCAGCTGCAACACCAGGGCTTCCATCCGCCCCAGCGCATGTTCCGGCGCGCCTTCTGGCGCCAGGCGTTGCATCACCGAGTGGTCGAGCAGCGTGTCGGCGGTGGCTGCGATGTGCGGCAAGCGAAGATTCGCGGGCAACTCGGGCGCTCGCCGGGTGATCGGTTCGAAGACGGGATCAAGTGCCATGGTGCGGTTCAGCTTTTGAGGAACAGGCGGTACACCGGGTTGGCGGTTTCCTCGACATACGGGTAACCCAGTGTCTCGAGAAATTTGTCGAATGCCTTGTGGTCTTTCGCAGGCACCTGAAGGCCGACCAGGATGCGGCCATAGTCGGCGCCCTGGTTGCGGTAGTGGAACAGGCTGATGTTCCAGCCCGGCCGCATCAGACTCAGGAACTTCAGCAGTGCGCCCGGCCGTTCCGGGAACACGAAGCGCAGCAGGCGCTCATCGTGCGCCAGTGGCGAGTGGCCGCCCACCATGTGGCGGACATGCTCCTTGGCCAGCTCGTCGTGCGTGAGGTCCAGTGTCTCGAATCCGTGCCGGATCAGGTTGGCAGCGATCTTGCCGGATTCGCCCTTGCCATGGGTGGTCAAGCCGACGAACACGTGGGCAGCGTTGCCGTCGTGGATGCGGTAGTTGAATTCGGTGACGTTGCGCGGGCCTCCGGGCAATTGCTCGATGGCCTCACAGAAGCGCCGGAAGCTGCCGCGCTCTTCGGGGATCGTCACCGCGAACAGGGCTTCGCGCTCCTCGCCGACCTCCGCGCGCTCGGCCACGAAGCGCAGCCGGTCGAAGTTCATGTTGGCGCCGCACAGGATCGCGGCATAGGTCTCTCCGCGCGTCTTGTTCTGGGCCACGTATTGCTTGATGGCGGCCACCGCCAGTGCACCGGAAGGCTCGACGATGCTGCGCGTGTCCACGAACACGTCCTTGATGGCAGCGCACACGGCGTCGGTGTCCACGGTGATGTAGCCGTCGACCAGCTCGCGTGCGATGCGGAACGTTTCCTCGCCAACCAGCTTCACTGCCGTGCCGTCCGCGAACAGGCCCACATCGTTCAGTGCGACACGGGAGCCGCCTTCCACCGAGCGGAGCATGGCATCCGAATCGGTGGTCTGGACGCCGATCACCTTGATCTCGGGTCGCACGGCCTTGATGTAGTTGGCGACGCCTGAAATCAGGCCGCCGCCACCGATCGCCACGAAGACCGCATCGAGGTGGTCCGAGCCCAGGCTCTGGAGCTGGCGGAGGATTTCCATCGCGATCGTGCCCTGGCCGGCGATCACATCCGGGTCGTCGAAGGGGTGTACGAAAGTGAGTCCCTGCTTCTTCTGTAGCAACAACGAATGGTTGTAGGCGTCCGTGTAACTGTCGCCGTGCAGCACCACCTCGCCGCCGAAGCCGCGCACCGCGTCGATCTTGACCTGCGGGGTGGTGGTCGGCATCACGATCACCGCGCGGGTGCCCAGTTTGCGGGCACCCAGCGCCACGCCCTGGGCATGGTTGCCCGCCGACGCGCAGATCACGCCCTTCTTCAGTTGTTCTGGCGACAGGTGCGCCATCTTGTTGTAAGCGCCCCGCAGCTTGAAGCTGAACACCGGTTGCTGGTCCTCGCGCTTGAGCAGCACGGTGTTGTGCAGCCGACGACTGAGGTTGCCGGCGTGTTCGAGGGCAGACTCCACGGCCACGTCGTACACGCGGGCGTTCAGGATTCTTTTAAGGTAATCCGCCGGCCCCATGGCGGTGATCGACGAGGTGGAAGGGGTGTTTTTGCGTTGTGTGGAGCGGGCTGACGGCATGGTGATCCTCGGCGCACATCATATCGAGGGCGAAAAAAAGCCCGGACTGGCAGTGCCAGGCCGGGCTTGAATCCACCCGTGGAGGGTAGAGGAGACAACCGTAAATACAATGCCGCCAGTATAACGTGCGAATGCTGCGTTGCAACATCCAGTCTGCGATTTCTATGATTTTTAGAGCGCGGGCTCCAATACCTTGGCTATTTAACGACAGGACACACCATGGAATGCACCGTCACCTGGACCGGCGCCGCCGGCACCCGCTCGAACATGGGCTTTGTTGCCGAGACCGGCAGCGGCCATGTGCTGACAATGGACGGCGCCCCGGATGAGTCCAAGCCCGAGAACGGCGGCGCCAACCTGGCCGCACGTCCCATGGAAACCGTTCTTGCGGGCACCGGCGGCTGCACGGCCTACGACGTGGTGCTGATCCTCAAGCGCGGCCGGCACGACGTGCGTGGCTGCAGCGTCAGGCTGGTGACCGAGCGCGCCCCGGTCGACCCCAAGGTCTTCACCAAGATCCACATGCACTTCACCGTGAGCGGCAAGGGCATCCCGGCGGCGGCTGTGGAGCGTGCCATTGCCATGAGCCACGACAAATACTGCTCCGCCAGCATCATGCTCGGCAAGACGGCAGAGATCACGACCAGCTTCGATCTGCTGGAAGCCTGAGCGTCAGGCTTCGTGGCCTGACGCTCAGATGCGGTGTGCCACGGTGGTCATCACCTTGGCCGCTGCACGCATCAGTCCCTTGACAGGCGTGGGCAGCTCGACAGCCCCGGCCTGTTGGGCTTCGCGGGCATGCCGCGCTTCGTCGTCCTTCATTTGCGCCACGATGGCGCGAGAGGCATGGTCCCTGGAGGGCAGGCGGTCCATGTGACTGGCCAGATGCGCTTCCACCTGGCGCTCGGTTTCGACGACGAAGCCCAGGCTCACGCCGGGTCCCACGCGTCCCGCAAGCAGGCCCAGCCCGAACGCGCCGGCGTACCAGAGCGGGTTGAGCAGCGAGGGGCGTGCGCCCAGTTCCTCGAGACGTGCCTGGGTCCAGGCCAGATGGTCGGTCTCCTCGCGGCCAGCGGCTTCCAGTTGCTGTGCCAGCGCCTCATTGCCTTGTGAGTGGCCGCCTCGGGGCCAGCGTGCGGCCAGGGCTTGCGCGGTGTAGAGCGCCTGCGCGCACACCTCGCCGACGTGATTGACCCGCATCAAGGCACCCGAGAGTCGGCGCTCATCGTCTCCGAGTTCCGGATCCGATGCACGCTCGGGCAGGGTGGGGCATTCGCGGGACGCACGGGGAGCCACAAACAGCGTTCGAAGGGCCGAATCGGCGGCGTTCAGCAGGGCATCGGTGGCGGTAGTCATGGTTGTGAGATGCAGGGAAGCAAGGTGCACATGCTGCCATGGTTTGCGAAGGGATCTGTTGCGGCAGGTCACGGCCTCATCACGTTTCCTGGGTTGAACAGTTCGCCGCGTGGTGGCGACTCCACCGCCTATACATATGCGGGTATTTACTAACAGCGTGGCACAGGTGCAACGAATGCACCGCCATGAGGCGAGAAAAGCCGTCAACACCATGGCGTCATCAGAAACTTTCTGATGCAATTGCTCCAGCTTCCTGAAAGGAGGTTGGCTCGGCGGCAAAGACTTCCGGCCCTTATTAACCCTTGGAGAACCCTTCCATGAAAAAGACCCTGATCGCTCTGGCCGCCGTGGCAGCCACCAGCGCCTCCTTCGCCCAGTCGACCGTGACCCTGTCGGGTACCGTTGAAACCGGCCTCGAAAAGCGTTTCTCTGGCGATGCCACCCGCCTGACCTCCAACCGCAACGGCACCAGCAACTGGACCCTGTCCGGTGCTGAAGACCTCGGCGGTGGCCTGAAGGCTGTGTTCCAGGTGTCCACCTCTTTCAACACCGACGACGGCACCGCTGGTGCACTGTCGACTGGCACCACCGGCACCGCTCTGGGCAACAATGGCATGTTCGTTGGCCTGACCGGTGGCTTCGGTACCCTGCGCGCTGGCCGTCCGGTCAACACGCTGTATGGCAACGCAATGTTCGCCAACGGCACGAAGGGTGTCTCGCTGCACGATTCCAACACCGTGCTCTCCAACTTGGTGGCCAACGCTGGCAGCACGGTGTATGTGAACAACGCTGTTCAGTACCACTCGCCCCGTTTCGCTGGCTTCCAGGTTCAACTGGAATACGCAGCGTCTGAACTGGCTGGTGCCAGCGCCGGCACTGGTGTCGGCATCCGCTATGACGGTGGCCCACTGTCCGCATCTTTCGTGAACTACAAGGGTGCCGGTACCGGTGCGAACCTGAGTCCTGATGCCGTGAACCAGTTCGCTGTTGCTTATGATTTCAGCGTGGCCAAGGTGTTCTTCACCTACCGCGATCAAAGCGGTTTCGCCTCTGATGTGGACAACGGCTACGCTTTGGGCGTGACTGCTCCTGTTGGCCCTGGTTCGCTGTACGCTTCGTTGAACGTGCGTGAGCAAGTTGGCGCTGATGGCCGTACTCTGATTGCCGGCTATAAGTACAACTTCAGCAAGCGTACCCAAGCCTTCGTGAATATCGCCCGCCGCAACGCTGCTTGGCAGTCTACCGCTGTGACCACCGCTGGTGGCGACGGCACCAAGGGCAGCACCGGCTTCGGCTTCGGTCTGCAGCACAACTTCTGATCCTTCAGCTGGCCTTGAGCCAGCCGGATTCGATGTTTGAGAAACCGCCTGTCCTTGACAGGCGGTTTTTTTGTGCCGCTGAGGCATTACCGGGATTCGCGGTGTGTCCTTGCACGAGTTGTTGCACCAAGGCAACGAAACGGCAGGTATTTGAGCCGTTTTTCAGGGCTTACCCTTAGCGTCGCGATCTTTCCTCCTAATATTCATCGGTCAGTTTTCTAACTTTGTGGTGGTTCTCACCGCAATATTTTTAAGGAAGTAACCATGAAAAAATCCCTGATCGCCTTGGCGGTTCTCGGCTCCGTGGCTGGTCTGGCTCAAGCCCAGTCCAGCGTGACCCTGTACGGTATCGCTGACGTGTACATGGGCCGTGACAAGACCTAAGTCATCGGTGGTGCCACCACCTCCGCCACCCGCCTGTCGTCGGGTGGCCTGCAGACCAGCCGTTTCGGCCTGATGGGTTCGGAAGACCTGGGTGGTGGCCTGAAGGCCATCTTCAAGCTGGAACAAGGTTTCAACACGGACAACGGTACCGCTACGAACCCTGGCACGGCATTTGATCGTCAATCGTGGGTGGGTCTGGAAGGCGGCTTCGGTACCGTTCAGTTCGGTAACACTTGGTCTGCTTATGACGACGTGTTCTACGTTGGCAACTCGATCTTCGACGCTGTGGCTTTCTCGCCCGCCTATCGCGTGCTGAGCGTTGCTGCGTACAACGACAAGCCGCGCAACGCACTGCGCTACACGACCCCCAGCTTTGGTGGTTTCAGCGCAGCGGTGTCGCATGGCCTGAAGGAAGCCGGTATCGTTGACCAGACCGACTTCAACGTGCAATACGCTGGCGGTCCCCTGACGCTGGCTGCTGCCTATCAAATCCAGAACAACGCCGGTGGCGTGGGTGTGGACGCCAAGTTCGCCTACTTCGCCGCTGCGTACGATCTGGGCGTGGCGACCCTGCGTGGTGGTCTGGGCCAGACGCGCAACGTGTTCGCAAGCAAGACCAACGACTACCAGATCGGTGCAGACTTCCCCCTGTCTTCCGCTCTGACCCTGTCGGCTGGCTATGCTGGTTCGAAGGACAAGGACGGCAGCGACACGAAGCGTGACAGCTTCGCTGTGGGCGCAACCTATGCCCTGTCCAAGCGCACCACGGCGTATGCCGCTTACACCAACGCCAAGGAAAAGGTGGGTGGCACAACTTCCGAGAAGTTCAACATCTTCGGCGCTGGCATCCGCCACACCTTCTGATCTCCGTTCCCCGGAACATCGATCAGCAAAAAGCCACCCGTTTCGGCTAGCCGTTCCGACTAGCTGTTGATAAGGTCTGATTTCGAACCCCTCGTTGCTCAGGCAGCGAGGGGTTCTTTCTTGGGCTCTCGCCGGCGCAAGGGAACAGGCTCCTTCGGGGTCCAGTAGATGATGTCTTCGGGG
>QFCS01005127.1_pt1 | contig 54246 bp, 49 predicted proteins | sample 3576561 | NCBI WGS metagenome assembly QFCS01 | reverse complement strand
CGCCGAAACCCCGGCGGCATGCTCCTTCAAGACCTTGATAATCTGCTCTTCGGTAAACCTGCTCTTACGCATCGTCTGTCTCCTGGCTGGAGAACAGAAATCCTAACTCAAAATCGAGGGCGTTTCAGGGGTGCAGGTCAAATTGGTTCGCGCCGATCCGTTACTATTCTTAACACACATCACGTTGCTATCCCGCGTAGGTTTTAAGCCTTCCGTGATCTATGCCGCGCCGAAAACCCTTCGACGCGCTCGCCTCAAGAAACTCATTCGCCAAAATCAACGCCCGGATCGCGGCGCGGGTATCGCCACCGCATGCGGCTATCGCCTGATCGACGGCGGCCTCAAGCTGTTCGGCTTCCGTCTGTGGATTGGGTTCTGGAAGTGCCGACACGCCGCTGTTCCTCGTTGACCGTCTCCCGGCATGTTCTTATTTTGTTCTTATGGAGTCAAGTGGGCAAAAACGACGCTTCCCGCCACCTTGGACGGTGGAGCGGAGCAGCAAGGATGCGTTCGTAATCAAGGACGCGGCGGGGATTACTGTCGCTTGGGTGTATTGCCGCGATCATCTGCACCGCTATCAGTTCGATGACTATTGGACACACCTAACGTCTGACGAAGCACGCCGGATCGCAAAAGGGATCGCGAGGCTTCCCGAATTTATGAAAGCCGAACCGGCATTCCCGGTGCGCGGTGTTACGCGGATAGGGCGCTGGCGATCATCGCATCCGTATCATGTGGCGCTGCAAGAGGCCTACGTTCAAGAAAACTATGATGAGATAATCGCGTGCTGCCGCTACAATCGCGTGCCGTTCGACTCAACTGGCGAAAAGATTCAGCGCGGGTTCGTTCGGTGGGGCGTCTATGAATTCGCGTATCAATTCGACGCGATCAGATTCTGGGATAAGTTCAACGGCAAGTGGATTGTAGGCGACGACTTCATTGAAGTGGAAGCGCCGCGCGATTTGAAGCGGATGAATTCTTTGAAGCGTAAGGGTGCGATATAATCCCGCCCCCAAATAAGGAAGGTCGATGTCAGATACTGGACCAATCGATAAATTTCCAACTGTCTGGCTTACATACGGGCAGCGCATAAAGCTTGATTTGGCTAATGCCTACGCAATGGATGAGAACGACAGTTTTTTCAATGATGCTTACCTAGACAGGATAACTGCTCAAGAAAAGCAGCTTGCTGATTGGGTGATTAAATTATTCCTTGTTCAAATTGCGCTAACGGCGTTTCAGGTCGCGGGATTCGTCACAAGCGAGGGGTCGCTCAGTATTTTCGGTATCACACTCAAGCAAGCGACCGGTGTGAAGGAAATCATTCTAACTCTCTCAGCGACAGTGGCCTTGGTGACGTGGATCATGATGGTGTCACGGGACACATGTCAGACGATCATAGACACGTTGCTAGAGTTGAATTTTTCTGCTGATTTTTTGCCGTATGCGAAGGTTGCGGGATCGACGCCGTTTAGTGTGAAGCTACTTATTCCGCGATTGCACGACCAGTTTGTGTTTGCGACAAAAACAAACAAAGCGAGCATGATTTTGTTCGTGTTGTTGCTTCTCGTTTTGTATTTAATAGTCTTTGCGTTTGCTCTGGCCGTGAACGTATTTTTCTTTCTAAATATTTATTGGCATCCCACGCTGGGTGTCTGGTCGTCAGTGGTTCTCGCATATGTAAGCTTAGTGGTTTTGTTTGGTGTGTTGTTTTTCGTGCGATTTTACGTTCCGCAACCGCACAGCGATAGTCGCATACTAAAGGAAATTGAAGCCCTGAAGGAAGTCGATGAAAAACTATACCGGCGCATGCTTGACGACGTGTATGGTCCGAAGTCGAAGTTTCGCAGAAAGCGCTGGTTCTCTTATTTTAGAGGAAAGAAATAGCCTCAATCATCTTCACGCGATCCTGCAATGGGCCTTCCGGCATAATGCCATAGCGACCCGTGGTGCTGCCTTTTGTGTGCCCCAAGAGAACGCCGTGCTGTTCGTCTAGATAGCCAGCGGCACGGAACGCATCCGCGACGTTGTGCCGTAGCGAATGGAAGTTTTTGGAACGATCCGTTTTCACGCCAATGGTGCGGAAATAGTCGTTAAAGAATGTTGATGCGGTTCCTGAAATATAGCCGCGCGCATCCGGCTTCATTTCAGGGAATAGCTTATCGCCCATTGCTGACTGCCGCGCGTGGAATTTCAGGAAGCCCATTTGAATGAGCTTTGAGTGGACCGGGACCACGCGCATTGATCCTTCCGTCTTGGTCGATTTGCCACCGTCGCCTTCCTCGGTGATATGGAAAATCCAAACACCGTGAAGCTGGCGAACGTCTGCATTGCGCAACTGTGCAATCTCGCCAAGGCGTGCGCCGGAATAAATCGCGATCAACGGAATCCAATATCGCCAGTCCCGTATTTCGACCTTTCCCTTTTCATGCTCGCGTTCGTCACCGGCGCACTTATTAAACAGCGGCGAAGCAAAGATCGTCTTGAGTTGATCGGCGGTGTAGGGGAACACCGTCTTTTTCTTGCGATCAACTTCCAGATACATTCCGCGCATAACATCCTCGCGGATAAAATCGTTCGCCAACAGCCATTCGCAAAAGCCGCCCAACGCGGCGAGGTAGCGATTGATTGTCTTGTCTTGGATCGCCGGCTTGCCGACGACCTTGTTCTTTTCGATGGCATCCAGGAACGACAAACCGCGAAACGCTTTCGACTCAATCGCCTTCACCGGCCATGCGAACAGCTTGTCTTTCCAGTCGCGGACATTCTTCCGGTTAAGTTGTGAGATATGAGCCTTGCCGCCAACGAAGTCGTCAAACAGCGCGACAACCTTCCGGTTCTGGTCCCATGTGTCTTTCGACACGCGCCCGGATCGCTCGCGGGCATACCGGTCAAACAGTTCCAGAATTTGCTCGCCCTTAGGCGGATCAAACACCGTCGGCGGCTGGACCAGCTTGTCCTTGGGTGTGCCTGAGAAGTCGCCACTATCGCGCTCCACCGTCCGCGCCAGTCCTTCCAGATCGGCGCGTTGCAGGCCGTGCGCCAGCTTCCGGTATTCCGGCGAGCCGATATCGACGCCTAGCTGGCGATCCTCGATAACCTTCAAGACGGCATCGGCAATCAGTTTAGTTTCGCCGCGCGCGGCCTCGGCGCGCATTTGGGCGAGGCGGGCGGCGCGGTCACGCTGATCCGTGGTGAACTGGTCGCGGATGGATTCAAAAATCCGGTAGGCATCGACGCTGTATTCGCCCAACTCGGCTTCAAGGTGTTTCCAGATCGCGGTCAGATCATCCTCGGTGGGGAGGGTAGTCCGAAACCTTTCATCGGCGGCGATGATCTCGACATACCGACGCCAGATCGCGTTTTGCAGTTCACCCTCGGTCAGCTGGCGAACCTGTCGCCGTTCGTCAAACTCGCGCTCCCACTGGTCAAGAACGGGTCGGGCAAGGCGCTTGGCCTCGCGGGCGTCGGAAGTCCCGAGGGACTTCCAAAGTTCCTTCTTTGGCTTGCCGGGCGTCCCCATGCGCTGCTGCAGATCGCGCGGGACGGCAACCCGCGCGTAGTAATTCCGGCTGCCTAGGCGGCGGACGACGTTGGTGGAAATTGCCATCTGGGGATACAGTCTCCGTAGCAGGTCGTAACACCTACCCGTATCATGGCGTTCCTAATCCAACAAGAAAATCAGTAAGTTGTGGAATTTCAAAAACTTAAATCGCGCGCGATCTTTTCCTAGTTCCCCAGCCAGGCAGTCTGAAGATCGGACGGTCCGAAGTTGTACGTGACTTTCCGGGCGAAACCGGACTGGTGCATCAAGGTCGTGATAAAACCTTGAATGGTTTCACGAGAGCCTGGAGCAGAGTGGTTAGGCATTATCCTTCCCACCAAGTGCCGTTTTGTTGCCAGCATGCCGACCGGGTGCGCTGACCATTACTTCGTGGCCCTGTCTAATCGCGAGCGAAGCAGCGCCGATTGCCGATTCGAAAGCAGCTTCTTTTGTCTCAAAGTCCCCGTTGGCTTCTCCATCGTGGAGAACCACCCATTTGTCGCCTTTTTCAATGATCGCGTAGCTTGCTCGACCCATCGGATGTTTCTTTCATAAAGTTGAGAACGCGAAGATCTACGGATGTCGCTTGCCCAGTTCCCGGTCCCGCAGCGTGGGTTGAATGATTTTGTCTGTGCCTCGATCCGTATCATCCAGAGGCGGGCCTTCGCCCGGATGGGGCGGCATATGGTGGCCACCCTGCTTTTGCTGAATACGCGTCTTTTCAGCGTCCTCAGGGCTCGCATAGGGAGCGCCGAAAATTTCGGCTTTCAAGGATCTCGCAAAGTCGATGACCGTCATGGGGACCTCGATCTCTATTGCTTCCATGGCAATGCCCGAAAACCTCCGACGTTCCAAATGGCCCCGCGTGCTAGCCGCCCCGAGATGACGCGCGTCTGCGTAGGGGAGCACAGCGCGACGGTCAGAATTGGCCTCTATGAGCAGAGTGATTGTAAAAAAGTCCGATACCGTCCGTTATCTGCCGGACCGAATTGTGTCGGAGCGGACCGCAGAATTTCTGAGGGTTATTGATGCGGCTTGAGCCCATGGCTCGGTGCGTCATGCTGCCGGGCGAGGCGCACTGTGTCCTGGGTTTCGGGTTTTATGGGGCCTTGAGTCGGCCACCGCGATTGCCCGTGACTGTCTTAAACAGGCTTCACAGTCGTTAAAAGTTTATTTCCGCTGATTATTTAGATAGTCGTGCAGATTTTGAATTTTTCCAATTATTATCAACGTGTTGTCAGCGCTTCTTCGACGGTATTCCGTGCCGCTCTAGGGTGTCACACGACTGTCATCCAACCTCCATAAAAGCTCTATGCCGGACCTCTAAAGAGGCGGCCTCGGGAGCCAGTCCCTGACGATTGTGCACCCGCTCACACGATGGAGAGACCCAGTGAATTTCATCAAAACAGTGGTCGTTGCCGGCCTTGTCGCCGCATCGACTTCGGCATTTGCCGCTGACATCACGGGCGCGGGTGCGACGTTCCCGTTCCCCGTCTATTCAAAGTGGGCCGACGCCTACAAGAAAGAGACCGGCAACGGCCTGAACTATCAGTCGATCGGTTCGGGCGCTGGCATCAAGCAGATCCAGGCCAAGACCGTGACCTTCGGCGCTACCGACGCGCCGCTCAAGGCTGAACAGCTCGAGAAGGACGGCCTGCTCCAGTGGCCGATGGTCATGGGCGCGATCGTCCCGGTCGTGAACCTCCCGGGCATCAAGCCGGGCGAACTGGTGCTCTCGGGCGAACTGCTCGGCGACATCTATCTCGGCAAGATCACCAAGTGGAACGATCCTGCCATCGTCAAGCTGAACCCGAAGCTGACGCTGCCAACCGACGCCATCACCGTGGTGCGCCGCTCGGATGGTTCGGGAACCACCTTCAACTTCACCGACTACCTGTCCAAGGCGAACGCCGAATGGAAGGCGAAGGTCGGGCAGGGCACCGCTGTTGAATGGCCCACCGGCGTTGGCGCCAAGGGCAACGAAGGCGTCGCCGGCAACGTCGGTCAGACCAAGAACTCGATCGGTTATGTCGAGTACGCCTATGCCAAGCAGAACAAGCTGACCTATGCCGCGATGATCAACAAGGCGGGCAAGACCGTTCAGCCGACTATCGCTGCGTTCCAGGCTGCGGCGTCCAACGCCGACTGGGCCAAGGCCCCCGGATACTACGTGATCCTGACCGACCAGCCGGGCGATGCATCGTGGCCGATCACAGCCGCGACCTTCATCCTGATGCACAAGACCCCGGTCGACAAGGCCGCGTCGGCTGAAGCCATAAAGTTCTTCAAGTGGTCGTTCGAGAAGGGCGACAAGATGGCTGAAGAACTCGATTACATCCCGATGCCGGAGCCTGTCGTCAAGCTGATCGAAAAGACCTGGTCGGCTGATATCAAGAGCTAAACGAACGTTCCGGAGGAGAGGCCAGCCTCTCCTCCGTTTTTCTCGGGCGGTTCAGTCCGCCGAATGTACTTGATCGGCAGATCAACCAGAGTGAATGGGACAGGGGACGAGCGTGGCAGAAATGGCCGTTCAGAGCACCTCGATAGAAGCAGCAGCCGGACCGTACGATCGCGCGAAAGCTCTGAGCGCTTTCAAGTTCGGTGACAAGGCATTCTATTGGACGACCCGCGCGTGCGCTATTGCGGTTCTTCTTATTCTCGGCGGCATTATTATCTCTCTGATCGCAGGCGCGTGGCCTGCGATAAAAGAATATGGATTTGCATTCCTGTGGACGCAGCGCTGGGCGCCATCCGCAGACCCTCCTGTGCTCGGCGCGCTCGGCCCGATCTACGGTACACTGGTGACGTCGGTCATCGCGATGATGATCGCCATTCCGGTCGGTATCGGCATTGCTATCTTCCTGACCGAACTTTGCCCGCAGTGGCTGCGCCGCCCGATCGGCATTGCCGTCGAACTACTGGCAGGTGTTCCCTCGATCATCTACGGCATGTGGGGATTCTTCGTCCTCGGGCCCTTTCTTGCCGATACGTTTCAGCCCTTCATGATTAAGATATTCGACGGGATTCCTATTCTCGGATCAATTTTCGCCGGCCCGCCGTCTTATCTCAGCTTGTTCAATGCTTCGCTGATTCTGGCGATCATGGTGCTTCCATTCATCACCTCGATTTCGGTGGACGTGTTCAAAACGGTGCCGCCGGTTTTGAAGGAAGCGGCCTATGGCGTTGGCTGCACGACCTGGGAAGTGGTCCGTAACGTCGTCATTCCCTACACGCGGGTGGGTGTGATCGGCGGCGTCATGCTGGCGCTGGGACGCGCGCTTGGCGAGACCATGGCCGTCACCTTCATCATCGGAAACTCGTTCCGGATATCCTCATCCATCTTTGCACCCGGCACGACCATTTCAGCGGCGATCGCCAGCGAGTTCGCGGAAAGCGACGGTCTTCACCAGTCCGGCCTCATCTTGCTTGGCCTGCTGCTGTTCGTGCTGACGTTCTTCGTGCTGGCAGCGGCCCGTCTGATGCTGATGCGCCTCGAAAGCAAGGCGGGAAAGTAACATGAATCCGATTTACGCCTCCCGCCGCCGCTCGGACATCGTGATCCGCTTCCTTTGTCTGGGTGCGGCTCTATTCGGCGTGACCTGGCTCGCGCTAATCCTGTTCACGCTGCTCTATAACGGTCTTGCCGGCCTGCATCTGAGCATCTTCACCGAAAACACGCCGCCGCCGGGATCGACCGAGGGAGGGCTTCTGAACGCCATCGTCGGCTCGATCATCATGACCGTGCTCGGCGTCGGCATCGGTGCGCCCATCGGCCTGTTCGCCGGCACCTATCTGGCGGAGTACGGCAAGCATGACCGGCTCACCTCGGTGATCCGGTTCATCAACGACATTCTGCTCAGTGCGCCCTCGATCATTATCGGTCTGTTTGTCTATGGCGCGATCGTGGTGCCAATGGGCGGCTTCTCGGCATTCGCCGGCACGCTGGCGCTGGCGGTGATCGTCATCCCTGTTGTGGTGCGCACGACGGAAGACATGCTCGGTCTGGTCCCCAATCCGTTGCGTGAGGCGGCATCGGCGCTCGGTCTGCCGCGGTCGCTGGTCATCAAGCGCATCGCCTATCGCGCGGCCCGTTCGGGTCTGATCACCGGCGTGTTGCTGGCAACGGCGCGCGTCGCGGGTGAAACCGCGCCGCTGCTGTTCACCGCTCTCAGCAACCAGTTCTTCAGCCTCGATCTCACCAAGACGATGGCGAACCTGCCGGTGACCATCAACAACTTCGTCCAGAGCCCCTACGAGTACTGGAAGCAGCTCGCATGGACCGGTGCTCTGCTGATTACCTTCACCGTACTTGCCCTTAACATTGGCGCACGCGTTCTCGGCGCCGAGAGGAAAACGAAATGAGCGAGCAGCTTTCTGTTAGCGTCGATCTTCCCCGTGGACACGTACCGGGTGCAATCGGTCAGGCCGAGGCACGGGCCAAGGTGACCGCGCGGGACCTGAACTTCTATTACGGCGAGCATCACGCGCTGAAGAACATCAACCTGACGCTCGGCGAAAACCGCGTCACGGCATTCATCGGCCCGTCGGGTTGCGGCAAGTCCACGCTGCTGCGCATCTTCAACCGCATGTATGACCTTTATCCCGGTCAGCGCGCGGTGGGGCAGCTCATGCTGGACAACACCAACATCCTCGATCCGAAGCTCGACCTCAATCTTCTGCGCGCCCGGATCGGCATGGTGTTCCAGAAACCGACGCCGTTCCCGATGACTATTTATGAAAACATCGCGTTCGGCATCCGGCTCTATGAGAAAATCTCGAAGTCCGAGATGGACGGCCGCGTCGAAGCCGCGTTGAAGGGCGGGGCGCTTTGGAACGAGGTCAAGGACAAGCTCAACGCCAGCGGTCTCAGCCTGTCGGGCGGCCAGCAGCAGCGCTTGTGCATCGCGCGCACTGTGGCGGTTCGTCCCGAGGTTATCCTGTTCGACGAACCTTGCTCGGCGCTCGATCCGATCTCCACCGCAAAGGTCGAGGAACTGATCCAGGAACTGAAGGAAGATTACACGATCGCCATCGTGACGCATAATATGCAACAGGCGGCGCGCGTGTCGGACAAGACCGCATTCATGTATCTCGGCGAACTGATCGAGTTCGACGACACCAACAAAATCTTCACGTCGCCAACCGATCGGCGCACGCAAGATTACATCACCGGCCGCTTCGGCTGACGCGCATATCGCGGGAGAGAATAATCATGGGTTCAGAACATACCGCCAAGGCGTTCGATGACGATCTCCAGGAGCTCAACCGGCTTGTGGCCGAAATGGGCGGCCTTGCCGAACGGCAGATCGTCGATTCCGTCGATGCGCTGATCCGCCGGGACGTTGCGCTCGGAAAGCGCGTCGTCGCCGCCGATCTCGAAATCGACAAGTTGCAGCACCTGATCGAGGAGCGTGCTGTTCTCACCATTGCACGCCGCCAGCCGATGGCTGTCGACCTGCGCGAGATCGTGAGTTCGATGCGCGTCGCGACCGATCTGGAGCGGATCGGCGACCTGTCGAAGAACATCGGAAAGCGCGTCGCGGCGCTGGACAGCGATTTCCATCCGCTGAAACTGATCCGCGGCCTGGAGCATATGACCGATCTCGTCCAGTCGCAGGTCAAGTCGGTGCTCGACGCCTACGCCGCGCACGATCTGCCTGCCGCCATGACGGTCTGGAAGGGCGACGAGGAGGTCGATGCGATCTGCACCTCGCTGTTCCGTGAGCTTCTGACCTATATGATGGAAGACCCGCGCAATATCGGCTTCTGTATCCATCTGATGTTCTGCGCCAAGAACATCGAGCGGATCGGCGACCATGCGACCAACATCGCCGAGACGGTGTTCTACATGATCGAGGGCCAGCAGATGATCGACCAGCGCCCAAAGGGCGACATGACGACTTTTGCAACCGCCGCGTCGGGAAGCTAAACTAAAATCAACTGAAGGATCGCGCATGAGCGCCCGAATTCTTGTTGTCGAAGATGAAGAAGCGTTGACCACGCTTCTTCGCTACAATCTCGATGCCGAGGGCTATGAGGTCGAGACCGTCGCGCGCGGCGACGACGCGGATACCCGGCTCAAGGAACACATTCCTGATCTGATCGTTCTCGACTGGATGCTTCCCGGCCTGTCCGGTATCGAACTGTGCCGCCGGCTGCGTGCCCGTCCCGAAACCAAGCAGATCCCGATCATCATGCTGACCGCGCGCGGCGAGGAAAGCGAGCGGGTGCGGGGACTTGCGACCGGCGCGGACGACTACATCGTCAAGCCGTTCTCGGTTCCTGAATTGCTGGCCCGGGTCAAGGGTCTGCTGCGCCGGGCAAGTCCGGAGCGTCTCGCAACGGTTCTGGCGTTCGGTGACATCGAACTGGACCGCGATCGCCGCCGTGTCGCGCGTTCCGGCCGTCCGATTGATCTTGGCCCCACCGAATATCGTTTGCTGGAGTTCTTCCTGGAACATCCAGGGCGCGTATTCAGCCGCGAGCAGTTGCTCGATGGCGTCTGGGGCCGCGACATCTATATCGACGAGCGCACGGTGGACGTTCACATCGGCCGCCTGCGGAAGCTGCTCAATCTCGGGCGGGAATCCGATCCGATCCGCACCGTGCGCGGCGCGGGTTACGCGCTTGACGACCGCTTTGCCAAGGCTGAACAGACCTGAGTCATCCAGTCCGGTGCAAGGCCCTGGCCCTTTTTCCGAACTGGGCGAGCAGCCGCGTTGTGCTGGGGCCTTGAAGCGGAGGCCTGCGTCCGCGCTATTGCTGCGCCGCACACCCGCGGCGAGGGTCACAATCTTGTGCCACCAGTTCTGAAATTCCTTGGTGCGGTTTGGAAACTCCGTGTTAGCCTCATGGTCGACGAGGGCGACAGAGTCCCGTCCGCAATGGGCAAGGAGACCAATAATGGCCTGGAAGACCCCAAGGATCGTTGAAGTTCCGGTCGGCATGGAAATCAACATGTACGCCTGCGCGGCACGGAAGTAGCGCGCTCACCGTTATCAGGCTTTCCTTCAAACGATCCGGTTTCCCTCAGGAATTCCTTGGGCGATGAGGTGTTCCTGAGCGAGGCCGGCTTATTTGTGCTGCGGAATGCGATGATCCTTCACATGATGGCTTGAGTGAGAGCGGAGTCTCATGCGCATCGTCGTACTTGGGGCCGCGGCGGGTGGTGGTGTTCCTCAATGGAACTGTAACTGCGCAATTTGCAAGGCGGCGCGCGACGAGCGCCCGGAGTTACGGGCAACACAGGCGTCGATCGCAGTTAGCGCCGACGGAGAGCACTGGTTTCTGATCAACGCTTCGCCCGATCTGCGTCAGCAGGTGATCGCGACGCCGCAGCTTCATCCCGGGGCCGGCCGTTTGCGACATAGCCCCATCGCCGGGGTGATCCTGACCAATGGTGAAGTGGATGCCGTGGCCGGGCTGTTGTCGCTGCGCGAGGGCTGGCCGTTTTCGATCTACGCGCACCAGCGCGTCCTCGATATCCTCAAGTCCAACAGCATCTTCAATGTGCTCGATGGAAAGCGGGTCAAGCGCGAGGCGATTGAATGTGGCCGGACGTTTGAACCCAGACATGCGGACGGAACATCATCAGGACTAGAGATCCTTCCGTTCGCCGCTCCCGGAAAGCGGGCATGGTATCTGGAAAACGAGACCGATACCGGCGGCGGCGATAGGGCAGGCGATACGCTCGGTCTGCGGATCGCGGACAAGCGGACCGGCGAATATCTCTATTTTCTCGCAGCCTGCGCCGCGCTTACGCCGGATATCAAGCAGCGCCTTCAGGGCGCGCCGCTGGTTTTCTTCGACGGAACGCTCTGGCGCGACGATGAACTGATCGCAGCGGGTCTTGGCGTCAAAACAGGACAGCGGATGGGCCATATGGCGATGTCGGGGCCGGATGGCGCGATGGCTGCGCTCGCCGATCTTGGCATCACCCGAAAGATTTTTCTGCATATCAACAATTCGAATCCAGTGCTTTTGCCGGAGTCCGAGGAGCGTCAGGCTGCAGAACGTGCAGGCTGGCAAATTCCTTTCGATGGAATGGAGATCACGCTTTGATCGCCACGAGTGTCTTTGCGCTGAAAACGGGGACGCCGCTCGGCAATGCGGCCGAGCTTGAAACGGCGCTGCGGGACATCGGCGCGAGCCGATATCACAATCTGCATCCGTTTCACAAACTGCTGCACGGCGGCAAGCTCAACAAAGGACAGGTGCAGGCCTGGGCACTGAACCGCTACTATTACCAGAGTTCGATCCCGATCAAGGACGCGGTGGTGATCTCGCGCTTTCGCGACCGCAACATCCGCCTCGAATGGCGGCACCGGATCGAGGATCACGATGGCAATATCGGGACTGAAGGCGGGATCGAGCGCTGGCTGAAACTGACCGAAGGCCTCGGTCTCGACAGCGCATATGTTGAATCCGCCGAGGGTATTCTTCCGGCGACGCGCTTTGCGGTCGATGCCTACGTCCATTTCGTCCGCGACCGCACCCCGCTTGAGGCCATCGCCTCGTCGTTGACCGAGTTGTTCGCACCGAACCTGCATGAGGAGCGCATTTCGGGAATGCTCGCGCATTACGACTTTATCAATCCGAACATCATGAGCTACTTCAAGCGCCGGCTTGAACAAGCGCCGCGCGATGCCAATTTTGCCCTCGATTTTGTCAAGACCCACGCCAAGACCCCGGAGCAACGTGAAGCTGTCTGCAATGCGCTGATCTTCAAGACCAATGTGCTCTGGGTTCAGCTCGATGCGTTGTATCATGCCTATGTCGAGGGTCATGTTCCGCCGGGCGCCTTCGTGCCGGAGAAAGGCTGACGGCATTGCGTAACCGCAGGATCGACATAACTGAACAGAGCAGGCCGATACTTGCACGGCATGCGAAACTGAAGTTCGATGACGCACGGCGGGTCTGGGTCATTCTCGTGCCGGAAAGGGTGCTCGCGCCGGATGAGATCGCGGTTGAGGTGCTACAGCTTTGCGATGGTGTCCGGAATGTCGATCAGATCGTCGGTGTCCTTGCGGAGAAATACACGGCTGACCGCGCCATCATTGGCGCCGATGTCATCGCTATGCTGAAGGACCTTGCGGAAAAGGGTTTTCTCGCGGAGACACAGGACGGTAAGCCATGACTCCGGCCTTGAGCGATGCTTCTCCTGTTCACACCGATCCGGCCGACGGGTTGGCGGTGCTGGAGGCGCGCAAGCCGCAGGCGGAGACATTCGGCATTCCGCTGGCCGTTCTCGCGGAACTGACGCATCGCTGTCCGTTGCAATGTCCGTATTGCTCCAATCCGCTTGAACTGGAGCGCAGTGGAGCAGAACTGTCCACGGACGAATGGAAGCGTGTTCTCAGCGAGCTTGCGCAAATCGGTGTGCTCCAGATTCATTTCTCCGGTGGCGAGCCGACAGCACGCAAGGATTTGGCCGAGTTGATCCAGCATGCAACGGATGTGGGTCTTTATACCAATCTCATCACATCCGCCGTGCTGCTGACCAGGGACAAGCTCGCCGCTCTGGCCGATGCCGGGCTGTGCCATATCCAGATCAGCTTTCAGGGCAGCGAGCAGGACGTCGCCGATCGCGTTGCCGGGCTGAAGGATGCACATGGAAGGAAGATCGAGGCGGCGGGCTGGGCGCGCGAGCTCGGCTTGCCGCTGACCGTGAACGCCGTGATGCATCGGCAGAACCTGTTTCAGCTCCCGGACATTATCCAGATGGCCGTCGATCTCGATGCCGACCGGCTCGAAGTCGCCAACGTGCAGTATTACGGCTGGGCGCTGAAGAACCGCGCCGCGCTGATGCCGACCATCGAACAGATCGAAGAAACCTCCCGCATTGTCGAGGAGGCCGAGACACGGCTGAAAGGCGTCCTCGCTATCGACTATGTCGTGCCGGACTATTATGCGCTGCGCCCGAAGAAATGTATGGGCGGCTGGGGACGGCAGTTTTTCAATATCTCGCCATCCGGCAAGATCTTACCGTGTCATGCGGCGGAAATGATTACCGGTCTCGCGTTCGAGTCGGTACGCGATCATTCCATCGCTTGGATCTGGCAGAATTCAGAGGCCTTCAACCGCTATCGCGGCACAGGCTGGATGCCGCAGCCGTGCCGGAGCTGTGAATTCAGGGAGGTCGATTTTGGCGGCTGCCGTTGCCAGGCCTTTGCTCTAACCGGAAACGCCGGAAACACCGATCCCGCCTGTGCGCGTTCGCCGATGCACGAGCAAGTATTCAAGACGGCCATGAGCGAGGCGGCCGGAGACAATCGCCGTTTCATCTATCGCAATTTTTCCGGCGGTGCGCCTGAGACTGATGTGCATGGCACCTGACGCCGCCGACATCGCAGCATCGGACAAGCGGGGAGATCGCTTCGCGCCGCTCTCGGCGCGGCATATGCCGGTTGGCGACGGCCATGACATCTATGTCGAGACGATAGGCCGTGCGGACGGCATTCCGGCCATCTATCTGCACGGCGGGCCAGGCAGCGGCTGTCAGCCGGATCACCGTCGGTTGTTCGATCCCACGCGATTCCATGCCGTGCTGTTCGACCAGCGCGGCGCAGGCAGGAGCCGCCCGAAGGGCCTGCGAGAGGCCAATACGCTGCCGCATCTGATCGCGGATATGGAAGCCATTCGCGAAAGCCTCCGCTTCGACAAGTGGCTCGTGGTCGGTGGATCGTGGGGCGCCACGCTGGCGCTCGCCTACGCGCAACAGCATCCAGAGCACGTCAGCGGGATCGTCTTGCGGGCGACGTTTCTTGGCACTCGTGCCGAGCTGGAGGGCGCGTTTCTCCAAAACCTGCCGCGGTTCTATCCCGGCCTATACGAGGACTTTCTCAGTCTACTTCCATCTGAAGAGCGTTCCTGTCCGCTGGACAGCTATTGGCGGCGAATTCTCGATCCCGATCCAAAGGTTCATGGCCCCGCATCCCGCGCCTGGCACGACACTGAACGAATCCTGTCCGAGCACAAGCCGTCCAAGACCCGGCTCGATCTCGCTGCGGTGAACAACGATGCGCGCGGTTTGCCATCCACGCCGTTTATGGAAGCTCACTACTTCATGAATGATTGCTTCATGGCGCCCGGACAACTTTTGGCAAATGCCGGGAAACTGTCGGGCATCCGCGGGATTGTCGTGCAGGGTCGCTACGACCTGTTATGCCCGCCGTCAACCGCGCATGCGTTGCTAAAGGTCTGGCCCGATGCGACGCTGAGAATGGTCGAGGCTGCGGGCCACACGCTGTATGACCCCGGCGTGCGCGATGCCGTCATCGCAGCGATTGCCGATATCTCGCGCCAGTAAACGGGTTCGCTCCGGTCAGGATCGGATCAATTAGGCAGCGTAACCTCGACTGTCAGCCCGGAATACCATGCCGCAAGATCGGCGATGTCTGCATCCGATAAAGGCTTGGTCACGACGTTCATGGTCTCGTCCTTGCGCTCCCCCGAACGGAAGGCTTTCATCTGCTTCTCCAGATACATCGCAGGCGAACCGGCGATGTTGGGGGCCATCGGCATCTTCGATATGCCGTCGATGCCATGACACGCTGCGCACATCTGGGCCTTCTTGCGACCCGCGTTGGCGTCGGCAGCGTGAGCTGTGCCGGATGGAGCAAGCAGGTTCAACAGGCAGAGGCAGGCAATCAGACGCGCGATCATGTGTTGTCCATCTTGTTGTCACGCGGACGTGGCTCGCCGCGGAAAGGTGGGGCCTGTCCGCGGCGATTCCGATCCGGAAGGTTATTTCCCGTCGTAGGTGATGCGATAGAGCGCTCCGGCCAGATCGTCGGAGACCAGCATTGAGCCGTCGCGCAAGGTCGCGACGTCCACAGGACGGCCGGTATATTCACCATCGGCCGTCAGCCAGCCTGACGCAAAGACTTCGGTCTTGTCAGCGCTGCCGTCAGGCTTGAGCGAGGTGAACATGATACGTGCGCCGACCGGCTCCGTGCGATTCCACGATCCATGCTGGGCCGAGAAGATGCCGCCGCGATACTTCGCCGGGAACGATGTTCCATTGTAGAAGATCATCCCGAGATCGGCAGCATGGGCGTCCATTTCGACTTCGGGATACACCACGTTCGCGGGCGGCGTATCTCCCTTGTACTCGTTGGTCCGCACCTTGCCGCCGCCGAAATACGGGAATCCGAAGTTTTGGCCCATCTGGGTGGCGCGGTTCAATTCGCCGGGCGGGATGTTGTCGCCCATGCCGTCGACCTGATTGTCGGTGAACCAGAGCTGGTTGTTTTTCGGATTGAAATCCATGCCGACCGAGTTGCGAACGCCGGTCGCGTAGACCTCGCGGTTCTTGCCGTCCTGATCGACCCGGATAATGCCGCCGATGCCGTGCTTGTTGAAGCCGTCCATCTTGTTCTTCGCCGGGACGTTGAATGGCTGACCGAGCGTGATGTAAATCTTGTTGTCGGCGCCGACGCGGCACACGCGGGCGGTGTGGTTGAAGCTCTCGTCTTCCTTCGGGATCAGTTCGCCTTGAGGGACGACGACCGCCACGGCGATGTCCGGACTTTCATAGAAGAATTCCGCAGCGGGGAAATTGAGAACACGGTTCTGTTCGGCCACGAACAGGAACCCGTCCCTGGAGAAGCAGACACCATTCGGGATGGTGAAATTCACCGATGGAGCGAATTCCTTCACTTCCTCCGCAAAGCCGGCCTTGCCGCGGTCGGTCACCGCATAGACCTTGCTCTTGCGCGTGCCGACGAAGGTCACGACGCCCTGCGGGCCGACCGCGATGTGGCGCGCATCCGGCACCAGTGCATACAAGCTGATCTTGAAGCCCGGCGGCAGCTTGATCTTGGCAAGATTGGCCTTGATCGCATCGACCTTGCGCCCCGTTTGCGGCACCGTCGGAATCTCGGTGACGCCTGTCTTCTGGAAGTTACCGAGCTTGTCCAGATTGTTGTTCTGACTCTGCGCGGATGCAGATATCGCCGATACACCAACGAGTGCAGCGGCCGCGACGGAAACAAGAGCGTGTTTTCTGAAAGCGTAAAACATGATTTATCCTCCCGGCGGGGTTCATTCTTGGCGTTTTACGAGGCGGGAGCCTAACCGAGCATTTCAGTAGCGCAAGGCAGTCAGTGCCAGAATTCGTTCTGGCGGCGCAACATCCAGTCCGCAAGAATCGCGCGATTGTGAATTGTTACGGGCGTGTGATCAGCGCGTTGCGTTGTGGCGGATTACCGCAAGTGGTCCGCCCACTTCAGCAGGCAGCAGACATTTATGGCGAAGAAACCGGTTTCGCGCTGCCAAAAGTTGCCGCGAGATCGCTGACTTGCTCGGTCGTCAATGCGCGCGGATTCATGTTGCGTGTCATCAGATAGAGCTTTGCCGTCTCCTCAAGTTCTTCCATCGCAAAGACGGCTGTCTCCAGCGTGTCGCCGGCAACGACGGGACCATGGTTGGACAGCAGCACGCAGGAATACCGCCCGCCAAGCCCGCGGATGGCGGCTGCCACGGCGGCATCCCCGGGACGATAATAGGGCAGAAGCGCGGTCTCTCCACAGCGCATCACATAGTAGGGCGTCAGCGGCGGAAGCGCCGCCTTGGGGTCGATCTCCGGCAGCATGGAGACGGCAACGCAGTGGGCGCAATGAAGATGCACAACGGCGCGGGCGCCGGGCCTGGTCTCATAGAGCGCCGCATGCAGCGGGATTTCTTTTGTCGGCGCATCTCCCGACATGACCCGGCCGGATCCGTTCAGCCGCGAGAGGCGGGCCGGATCGAGAAAGCCCAGCGAAGCATTGGTCGGCGTGACCAGCCAGCCGCCGTCATCGAGACGGACACTGATGTTTCCCGACGATCCGGGTGTCAGACCGCGTTCAAACAGGGAGCGGCCAAACTGGCAGATTTGATCGCGCAGACGTGTTTCAGTCATGGAGCCGCCTTTCAGACTTGTTTTCCCATGGTTTGCCACGCGGCTCAAATGCCATTTTGGACAAGGGATGAGCCATGCTACCAAACCTCCAACCGCTCGGCGCGAACGCACGGGCAGACAACAAGATGAGGAAACATGTCATCACAGCCATGGCGGGTAGGGGTAGTCGGTCTTGGCTCGATGGGCCTTGGCATGGCGCTATCATTGAGGCGTGCCGGATTTGATGTGACCGGCTGCGACGTCACTCCGGAAGCGGTCGCGCGTCTCGTCGCCGAAGGCGGCCGCGCTGCGTCCTCGCCCGCGGAAGCCGCCAACGGCGCTGATGCGGTGGTGAGCGTGGTGGTGAACGCGGCCCAGACCGAGACCATCCTGTTTGGCGCTCAGGGCGTTGCGGAGACGTTGCCGGAAGGCGCGGTCTTTATGTCCTCCGCCACTATGGATCCCGACGTGGCCCGGCGTCTGGCGAAACAGCTTGAAGCGACGGGCCGGTACTATCTCGACGCGCCGATCAGCGGCGGCGCCCAGCGAGCCGCCCAGGGCGAACTGACTATTCTGGCGTCCGGCAGCCCGGCGGCCTTTGCGAAGGCAAAACCTGCGCTCGACGCCATGTCGGCGAAACTCTACGAACTCGGCGATCAACCCGGGCAGGGCGCGGCCTTCAAGATGATCAACCAGTTGCTCGCTGGGGTTCATATCGCCGCCGCCAGCGAGGCCATGGCCTTTGCGGCGAAACAAGGCCTCGACATCAGGAAGGTCTACGAAGTCATCACCGCCTCCGCCGGCAACTCGTGGATGTTTGAGAACCGCATGCCGCATGTGCTGGACGGCGACTATACCCCGCGCAGCGCGGTGGATATTTTTGTCAAGGACCTCGGGATCATTCAGGATATGGCGCGCACGGCGAAGTTCCCCGTGCCGGTCTCGGCGGCTGCGCTGCAGATGTTCCTGATGACATCCGCCGCCGGAATGGGCCGCGATGACGATGCCTCGGTGGCGCGGATGTATGCGCGCGTTACAGGCACGAAATTGCCGGGCGAATAGCTTCATCACAATCAAGAAACGGAAATACCGGATGCCTCGCTTTGCCGCCAATCTCAGCATGATGTTCAACGAAGTGCCGTTCCTCGATCGTTTCGAGGTGGCGGCAAAGGCCGGATTCGATGCGGTGGAGTTTCTATTTCCTTACGAGTGCTCACCGGAGGAAATCGGCAGCAGACTCCACGGCAACGGATTGACGCAGGCGCTGTTCAATCTCTTTCCAGGCGATTGGAACAAGGGCGAGCGGGGTTTTGCGGCGTTGCCTGAGCGTTTCGCCGATGTGCAGGCGAGCGTGAACCGGGCATTGCCCTATGCCAAGGCAACGGGCGTCAAACGCCTTCATCTGATGGCAGGCATCGCGGATCGCCGCGATCCAAAGGCGGTCGACGCATTTTGCCGTTCCGTCGTGTGGGTGGCTGAAGCGCTGGCTAAGGAAAGCATCGACCTGATGCTAGAGCCGATCAATCCGCGCGACGTACCGGGTTATTTTCTCAACGATTTCGATTTTGCCGCCGGTGTGATCAACGATCTGAAGATTCCGAACCTGAAACTGCAGTTCGACATCTATCATCGTCAGATCGTTCATGGCGACGTGACCGTGGCGCTGCGCGAGATGATGCCGATGATCGGGCATATCCAGATCGCAAGCGTGCCGTCGCGAAACGAGCCGTCAGGCGAGGAACTGAACTATGCCTTCCTGTTCGATGAACTGGACCGGCTCGGTTACGGGGGCTTTGTCGGCTGCGAGTATCGCCCGAAAGGCAACACGGTCGATGGCCTTGGCTGGTTTGCGCCTTATGCAGCCAATGGTGTGCGCGCATGACGCTCGCGCTGGGTTGTATCGCGGATGATTACACCGGTGCATCCGATCTCGCCAACACGCTAACGCGTTGCGGCCTGCGGACCGTCCAGACAATCGGCGTGCCGCCGGACTCGCTTCGGATTCCGGATGTTGACGCGGTCGTGGTGTCACTGAAAAGCCGTTCCATCGAGGCGTCGGAAGCAGTTGCGCGGTCACGGGAGGCGGACAAGTGGCTGCGGTCGCGCGGCGCGTCCCATCTCCTGTTCAAGATCTGTTCGACGTTCGATTCAACGGACGCCGGCAACATCGGTCCGGTGATGGACGCGCTGCGCGCTGACTCGGGCGATACCATCGTTCTGGTGACGCCAGCGTTCCCCGGGACCGGGCGGACTGTCTATCAGGGGAATCTGTTCGTCGGGAACCTGCCGCTGAACGAAAGCCCGCTGAAGGATCATCCGCTCAATCCGATGCACGATGCCAATCTGGTTCGTGTGCTGGCGCGCCAGAGCCAATCCAGGGTTGGTCTGGTCGATCTTGCAACCGTTGCGAAGGGCATGGATGCGATCCGCGCGCGCCTTGCAGAGCTTGCGAAACATGGGACAAACGCCGCCATTATCGACGCGGTGTTTGATCCGGAGCTTGAAACGATTGGCAAGGTCGCACTCGATCATCGTCTGTCCGTGGGCGCGTCGGGAATCGGGCTTGGTCTGGCGCGGGGACTGGTTGCCTCGGGCCGGGTGAAGGCGGCAACGGCGAGTTCAGACCGGAAAGTCATCGGGGGGCCGGTCGCCTGCCTTGCGGGAAGCTGCTCGCAGGCGACGCTCGCCCAGATCGCGCAAGCGGAAAAATCAATGCCTGTGCTACGTCTCGATCCGGAACGGATCGTCAAAGGCGAAAGCGAAACCGAGCGTGCGCTCGGCTGGGCACGCGATCATCTCGGCAGGGGACCGGTGTTGATCGCCAGCAGTTCGACGCCGGATCAGGTCTCCGCGCTTCAAGCGAAGCATGGCCGCGACATGGCCGGCCATGCAATCGAGCAGACAATGGCGGCGATCAGCGGCGGCCTCGTCGCCGCCGGTGTCCGCCGTCTGGTTGTCGCGGGCGGAGAAACATCGGGCGCCGTGGTCGATCGCCTCGGCATCCCGGCGTTTCTGGTCGGACCGGAAATCGCCGCGGGCGTTCCGGTCCTGCGATGCGTCGGATGGAGCAAGGGTGACGCCGTGATGGCGTTGAAATCCGGGAATTTTGGCGGCCCGGACTTTTTCAATGACGCCATTCGCCTGATGCCGTGAGGGATCAGCCTTCCTTGAAGCCGTATTCGGGCACGTTGCCGCTCGCGCCGTAATATTTGTAGGGCAGGAATTTGCCTGACATCGTGATCTTGACGCGATCACCCTTCGGGTTCGGCAAGCGCTCCATCACCATATCGAAGTCGATGGCCGACATGATGCCGTCGCCATATTCTTCCTCAATCAGCGCCTTCCACGCCGGACCGTTGACCATCACCAGTTCGTAGAACCGGTAGATCAGCGGGTCGGTCGGCGGCATTTCCATGCCGCGCATCGGCGTTTCGTTGAGCATGGTGATTTCGGATTTGGTGAGGCCAAAGAGTTCACCGGCATTGGCGGCCTGAGGTTTTGTCAGTTTCATCTGGCCGAGAATGGCTCCGACGATCAGGACCTCGGAATATCCGCCGATTTTTTCGCAGATGTATTTCCATGTCCAGCCTTTCTCGCGCTTGATGTCGAGCAGCTTTTCGGTGAGGTCGGAACGCTTCATTTCAGGTCTCCAGTTTTGAAGGGCTTAGGCCGCGCTGGTCTGGCCGGATTGCGGCTTGCCGGCGGGCGCGTTGGTGGTGACGATCGCCGGTTCGTTAAAACCGGGCCGGACAACGGGCACGTTGCGCGGATCGTGGTCCTTGTTGGTTTCCACGAAGGTCTTGCTGCGCGTCACGAGGAAGTCGATGATGTGATTGCGCAGGGCGTAGTAGTGCGGGTGGCGATGCAGGTCGATGCGCCCGCGATCCTTCGGTAGTGGGTTTTCAAGAACTTCCGCCAGCACCGCGCCGGGGCCGTTTGTCATCAGGAATATCTTGTCGGCGAGATAGATGGCCTCGTCCACATCGTGGGTGATCATGAAGGCGGTCTGGCCGGTCTCGAGACAAATGCGGCGGACCTCGTCCTGCAACGTCCCCCGTGTCAGGGCGTCGAGCGCGGAGAACGGTTCGTCCATCAGCATGATTTTCGGCGTGATCGACAGCGCGCGCGCGATGCCGACGCGCTGCTTCATGCCGCCGGACAATTCCGACGGGCGTTTGTGTTCGGAGCCGGTGAGGCCAACGATGTCGATGAACTTTTGCGCATGGGCGCGGACCCGCGCCTTGTCCCATTTGCGCCATTTGGACGAGACCGCATAGGCGACATTCCCCATCACCGTGCGCCAGGGCAGCAGGGCGTGGCTCTGGAAGATCACCGCGCGGTCGAGGCTGGTGCCTTCAATGGCCTGACCGTCGACAATCACGGTGCCTTCCGTTGGCTCATCGAGGCCGGCAAGAATGTTCAGCACCGTGGTCTTGCCGCATCCGGAGTGACCGATCACACAGCCGAACTCGCCGCGCGGCATCGACAGCCACAAGTCCTCGAATATCGTCGTATTGCCGCCCGATGGAGCAGGATATCGCTTCGCGATGCCTTCGATGGAAATGAATTTTTCGATCATGGCATCACTCCGGGAAGGTAACCAGGCGCGTGAAGCGCGCGAGGATCTGATCGAACAGCATCCCGACGAGACCGATCACGAGGATCGCGATGATCACGTTCGTGATCGAGAGGTTGTTCCACTCGTTCCAGACGAAGTAACCGATGCCCGTTCCGCCGACGAGCATTTCGGCGGCGACGATGACGAGCCACGCGATGCCGATCGAGATGCGCATGCCGGTCAGAATGGTTGGCGCCGCCGCGGGAAGGATCACGGTAAATGCACGGCGGATGGAGCCGACTTCGAGCGTCCGCGCAACATTGATCCATTCCTTGCGCACCGATGAGACGCCGAACGCGGTGTTGATCAGCATGGGCCAGATCGCGCAAATGAAGATCACGAAGATGGCCGACGTATTGGAATCCTTGATCGTGTAGAGCGCCAGCGGCATCCACGCGAGCGGAGAGATCGGCTTTAAAACCTGAATGAACGGATCAAACGCCTTGCTCAACAATGGCGACATGCCGATGAGGAACCCGAGGGGAATTGCGACGATCACGGCAAGGAAATAGCCCAGCAGAACGCGCGCGATCGAATAGCCGAGCTGGATGCCAAGGCCCTTGTCGTTCGGGCCATTGTCGTAAAAGGGGCTTTTGATATGCTGCCAGAGCTTGGTGCCAACCTCGACCGGGCCGGGCATTGCGGATTTGCCCTGGGTCGCGGTCGCACCCATCAGCTTGGCATATTCAGGGTCCATCACCGCTACATTCGAGGTGCTGCGCGTGGCAAGATGCCACGCGCCGATGAATGCGACGAAGATCGCGATCGACAGGACCGCCGCGCGAAGCCTCAAAGAAGACGTCATGTCAGGACGCCTTGCTGATCTTGAAGCTCTTCAGGTAGTCCTCCGGCTTGGACGGATCGAAAGTCTTGCCCATCACGGAGAAGCTCTTGGTCGTTGTCGCCGGCGGCGTCAGCCCGACTTCCTTCATCAGCTTTGCGGTGTCGGTGGCGAGATAGACCTGGCTGGCAATTCCCGCGTAGTCCAGATCGCCCTTGACCTGACCCCAGCGCTTCATCTGGGTCATGATCCAGACCGCGAAAGAGTGCCAAGGGAACGGATCGAAATCGACGCGGTTCGGCTGTTTGACGATATTGCCGAGGCCGTCGGCGAAGGTGCCGGTCAGGATTTGTTCAAGCACGATCTGCGGCTGGTTGAGATAGTTTGCCGGTGAAATCGCTTCAGCGATCTGCTTGCGGTTCTCCGGCTTGTGCGCGAACGCGGTCGCGTCGATGATCGACTTCAGCAGCGCCGCGTAGGTGTTCGGCATCGTGGTGACGAATTCCTTCGATGCTGCAAAGGCGCAACAGGGATGCCCCTCCCAGATGTCCTTGGTGAGGATGTGGATGAAGCCGACGCCGTCATAAACAGCGCGCTGGTTCATCGGATCGGGGCCGAGATATCCGTCGATATTGTCGGCGCGCAGGTTGGCGACCATTTCCGGCGGCGGAACGGCGCGGATCTGCACGTCGGTGTCGGGATCGAGGCCGTGCTCCGCGAGGTAGTAGCGCAGCAGGTAGTTGTGCATCGAGTAGTCAAACGGCACTGCGAACTTGAAACCCTTCCAGTCCTTCGGATTGCGCTTGTCCTTGTGTTTCATGGCAAGGGTGATGGCCTGCCCGTTGATATTTTCGACGGCCGGCATGGTGTAGGGGATCGGGTTCGATCCGGCGCCCATCGAGATGGCGATGGGCATCGGCGACAGCATGTGCGCCGCGTCGTATTCCTTGTTGATGGTCTTGTCGCGGATAACGGCCCAGCCGGCGGTCTTGATTACGTCGACGTTGAGGCCCTGCTTTTCATAGAAGCCCATCGGCTTGGCCATGATGATCGGCGTGGCGCAGGTGATCGGAATGAAGCCGACCTTGAGGTCTTTCTTCTCGAGCGGGCCGCCGGCGGCGAAGGCTTCTGTCGCTGTTTTCAGCGGGAAGAACTGCGAGACGGCGGCGAGCGCGGTCGCGGCGCCGACGGATTTCAGGAACGCGCGCCGCGCGACGTCCTGCGGAAACATCGCGCGCATCACGGCGGAGGCGACAACGCCTTCATAGTTCTGCTCGTCGCTCTGCGCGCTCACGGTCTGGAGGCGAAGTGCTGCGTCGTGTTCCGCGTCGCTTCCATGCTGGCCGCAGGAGCAGCCGAAGGAAGACAGGCGGCGGTTCGGGTCGAATGGATTGTCGAAGGTGGACATGGGAGCCTCCAGCGTGATGTTTCCAGTCATTACGCAAGGGGCGTGCCATCGCAATTTCGCGAGATTTATCAATGCCGCCGCTTAACAGCGGTAACATTGGCTGTTACGAAAATTCGTGATATACGATTATTCGTAGTCGCATTACGATATTTCGTAGGAGTCTTCATGGAGGCGCCATTATCGGTCCCGGCGGCAAAAGAAGCCGACCTGTGGAGCACCGCGTTCGACTTCTCCGCCGAGCCCCTGCTGCTTTTGGACCCTCACGGCGACCGCATCGTGGACGTCAATCTGGCCGCCTGCACGCTGCTTGGATACGACCGCGCGCTACTGCGGCAGATGAAGATCACGGCGCTGCACGCCGGGCAGGTGCCGGCGCTGATCGTGTTCACGCAGGCTGTGTTCGACAAGGGCTCGTTCTGGACCACGTCGCTCACGCCCCGCCACGCGGCAGGAAATGAACTGCGGCTGGAATATACCGGCTCGCTGATTCCCCGCGATAGTACGCCGCTGGTTCTGCTGGCGATGAACGATCTCGAGCAGCGGCGCCGCCGGATGGTCGACGCGACGGCGGAAGATCACATGCGCGGCGGCATCGCCGCCTGGCAGCGCATGGAGCGCGTCTTCCGCGATATCGAGCGCGAGAACCAGTTGATCCTGCGCGCCGCTGGCGAGGGCATCTATGGCGTCAACGCCGAAGGCAAGACGACCTTCGTCAATCCCGTCGCGGAGCGGATACTCGGCTGGTCCGCTGAAGAACTTGTCGGCACAGACATTCATTCAACGGTGCATCACACCCACCATGACGGACGGCACTATCCGCACACAGATTGTCCGATCTATGCGGCGTTTCGCGACGGCGCGGTTCATCAGGTCAACGACGAGGTGTTCTGGCGCAAGGACGGCACGCCCGTGTGGGTCGAATACACCTCGACGCCGATCCGCGACCGCGGCGTGGTGGTCGGGGCGGTGATCGTGTTCCGCGATGTCAGCCAGCGCCGCGAGGCGGATGAAAAGTTGCGCGCTGCGCTGTCCGAAGTGGACCAACTGCGCGAACGGCTGGAGCAGGAAAACGCCTATTTGCAGGAGGAAATCCGCACCGAGACCAATCCGCGCGGCATCATCGGACGCACGGCAGCGGTGCAGAAAACCCTGCGTCAGGTCAGCCTCGTCGCGCCGACAGATGCAACCGTGCTGATTACCGGTGAGTCCGGCACCGGCAAGGAACTGATCGCGCGCGCCATCCACGAGGCGAGCCAGCGCCGCGACCGCCCGCTGATCCGCGTCAATTGCGCGGCCATTCCGCGTGAATTGTTCGAGAGCGAATTCTTCGGCCATGTCAAAGGCGCGTTCACCGGCGCTCTGCGCGACCGGATCGGCCGGTTTGAACTCGCCGACGGCGGGACTCTTTTTCTGGATGAAGTCGGTGAGATTCCGCTCGAACTCCAAGGAAAGCTGCTGCGCGTGCTGCAGGAAGGGCATTTCGAGCGTGTCGGCGAGGAGCGCACCCGTGCGGTCAATGTTCGCGTCATCGCCGCCACCAACCGCGAACTGAAGCAGGAGGTGAAGGAGGGGCGTTTCCGCGAGGACCTTTACTTCCGGCTCAACGTGTTTCCGGTCGAGACCATGCCGCTGCGCGACAGGCGCGAGGACATCCCGCTGCTGGCGCAGCATTTCCTCGCCAGCGAAAACAAGTCGTTCAAGTCAAATTTGCGGCTGTCGGAGGGCGATGTGCGCCGCCTGATGCAATATGACTGGCCGGGGAACGTGCGCGAACTTCACAACGTGATCGAACGCGCAGCGATTCTGGCTCAGAACGGGCGGCTGCGGATTGACCTGCCAATTCAATCGGGCGGGTCGGAGATCTCCGTTCCGGCGCGGCGTCCGAAGAACGGCGCGCCCCAGGCAATCCTGACCGATGAGGAAATGCGCGAGCATGAGCGCAGCAACATCCGGGCGGCATTGAAAGCGTCCGGGGGCAAGGTTTTCGGCAACGGCGGGGCGGCGGAACTGCTCGGGGTCAAGCCGACCACGCTGGCATCCCGGATCAAATCGCTTGGAATTTCGGCACGAAACCTCGATTCGCCAATGCGTTAGGCAGCCGATGCCCGTTGTTCGCACTTGATAGAGGCTGGCGCAGGTGTTCTGCTTAAAAAAGAAGCCATCGAGGTTGCCGCGCTGTGTCCATTGCCGTCGCCCTGCATCACGTCACTCATTATAAGTATGACCAGCCAGTCAGCCTTGGGCCGCAGGTGATCCGGCTCCGCCCGGCGCCGCACTCCCGCACCCGCGTCTCCAGCTACGCGCTGAAGGTTCTGCCCGAGACACATTTCGTCAACTGGCAGCAGGATCCGCAGGGCAACTGGCTTGCGCGGTTCGTCTTTCCGGAACAGACTCGCGAGTTCAAGATCGAGGTCGATTTCATCGCCGACATGGCGGTGGTGAATCCGTTCGACTTCTTTGTCGAGCCTTACGCGGAGAGCTTTCCGTTTCAGTATCCGCCGGAGATCGCCGACGAACTCGCGCCATACTTGAAAACCGAGCCCGTGACGCCGCTGCTTGCGCAGTATCTTGCAAGCATCCCGCGCGAACCCACCAACACCGTCAATTTTCTCGTCGAACTGAACGCGCAGCTCCGAAACCGGATCAACTATGTGATCCGGATGGAGCCGGGCATTCAGACGCCCGAGGAAACGTTGCAACTGAATGCAGGGTCTTGCCGCGATTCTGCGTGGCTTTTGATTCAGGCCTTGCGTCACCTTGGATTGGCGGCGCGTTTTGTCTCCGGCTATCTCATCCAGCTACGGCCGGACATTGATCCGCTCGAAGGGCCACGTGAGGTCGAGGCCGATTTCACAGATTTACATGCATGGGCCGAGGTCTATCTGCCCGGTGCGGGCTGGATCGGCTTTGACGTGACATCGGGCATGTTGACCGGCGAGGGTCACATTCCGGTTGCTGCATCCCCGCATTATCGCACGGCTGCGCCGATCAGCGGCAATGTCAGTTCGGCCAACGTCGAATTCGGCTTCGAGATGAAGGTGACGCGCGTCAACGAAGCGCCGCGCATCACCAAGCCATTCTCCGATGAAGCGTGGAAGCGTCTCGATGCACTGGGTGAAAGGGTCGATGCCGATCTGGCGGCGGATGACGTTCGCCTGACCATGGGCGGCGAGCCGACCTTCGTCTCCATGGACGATCTTGAATCGCCGGAATGGAATACGGCAGCCGTCGGTCCGGCCAAGCGCGGGATTGCCGACGATCTCATTCGCCGTCTGCGGACCCGCTTCGCGCCGGGCGGCTTGCTGCATTACGGGCAGGGCAAGTGGTACCCGGGCGAGAGCCTGCCGCGCTGGGCTTTCGGACTTTACTGGCGCAAGGATCGCGTGCCGATCTGGCGCAATCCCGATCTGATCGCGCCGATGGACGGCCCGCGCTCGGCAAAGATCGAAGAGGCGGAAAAATTCGCGGTCCACGTGGCCGAAAAACTCGGCGTCGATACCGCCAATGTGTTGCCTGCCTATGAGGATCAGGCGCACTGGCTGCTCAAGGAGAACAGCCTTCCGGGCAATGTCGATCCCAGCGATTCAAAACTGGCCGATCCCGAAGAGCGTTCGCGCATGGCGCAGGTCTTTCAGCAAGGCCTGAACGTGCCGCGTGGTTTCGTGCTCCCGGTCCAGCGCTGGAACGCGAAGGCGACAGGCCGCTGGCGCAGCGAGAAGTGGAATTTGCGGCGGGGAAATCTGTTCCTGATGCCGGGCGACTCGCCGCTCGGATTGCGGCTGCCGATGAATTCGTTGCAGTGGATTCCGCCAGAAGATTATCCGTACATTGTCGAACAGGACCCGACCGAGGAGCGCGCGCCGCTCCCGGATTTCCGCAACGATGCCGCACCCGCCGCGCCGGTGTCGCAGCCGCCCGTATTCGACAGCGGTGCGCAGATGGACGGCGGGCCGCGCCAGCTTATTCAGGAGCAGCAGGCCGGCGGCCGGGGCGGCGGCGTCCGCACCGCGCTGTCGATTGAAATTCGCGACGGCATCCTCTGCGCCTTCATGCCGCCGGTCGAGAAGCTGGACGACTATCTCGAGTTGATCGCCGTGGTCGAAGCGACCGCCGAGGACATGAACCTTCAGGTGCATGTCGAAGGCTATGCGCCGCCTTACGATCCGCGCATCGAAGTCATCAAGGTGACGCCCGATCCCGGCGTGATCGAGATCAACATTCATCCGGCGAAAAACTGGCGAGAGATCGTCGATACGACCGTCGGCCTCTACAAGGAAGCGGCGCATGTGCGTCTCGGCGCGAACCGTTTCCTGATCGACGGCCGGCACACCGGCACCGGCGGCGGCAATCATGTGGTGGTCGGCGGCAGCACGCCGGCGGATTCACCGTTCCTGCGCCGCCCCGATCTGCTGAAAAGTGTGGTGCTGTACTGGCAGCGGCATCCGTCGCTGTCGTACCTGTTCTCGGGCATGTTCATCGGGCCGACAAGTCAGGCGCCGCGTATCGACGAAGCGCGCCATGACGCGCTCTACGAACTTGAAATCGCCATCGCGCAAATCCCGCCGAAGGGCGAGAAGGTGCCGTTATGGCTTGTCGACCGCACATTCCGTCATCTGCTGGTGGACATTACCGGCAACACGCACCGCGCGGAAATCTGCATCGACAAGCTCTATTCGCCGGACAGTCCGACCGGGCGTCTCGGACTTGTCGAATTCCGTGCGCTCGAAATGCCGCCCGATGCGCGCATGAGCCTTGCACAGCAGCTCATCATCCGCGCGCTGATCGCCAAATTCTGGCGTGAGCCGCAGGATGGACAGTTCGTGCGCTGGGGCACCACGCTACACGACCGGTTCATGCTGCCGCATTTCCTCTGGCAGGATTTTCGGGACGTGCTCTCCGGCCTGAAAGCGGCGGGCTACGATTTCGAGCCTGAATGGTTCGAGGCGCAGCTCGAATTCCGATTCCCGTTGTTCGGCCGCGTGGAGCATGGCGGCGTGACGCTGGAACTGCGTCAGGCGCTGGAGCCCTGGCATGTGCTTGGTGAGGAAAGCTCGGCCGGTGGCACGGTGCGCTATGTGGATTCCTCGGTCGAACGCCTGCAGGTCAAGGTCAACGGGTTCGTCCCGGGACGGCATGTCGTGACGTGCAACGGCCGCCGTTTGCCGCTGACGGAGACGGGCCGTTCCGGTGAAGCGGTGGCCGGTGTCAGGTTCAAGGCATGGCAACCGTCATCGGGGCTGCACCCAACGATCCCGGTTCATGCTCCGCTGACCTTCGATATCGTTGACACGTGGAACGGGCGTTCGCTGGGCGGCTGTGTCTATCATGTGGCCCATCCGGGGGGGCGCAGCTACGAAACCAAGCCGGTCAACAGCTACGAGGCAGAAGCGAGGCGGTTGGCCCGTTTTCAGGACCATGGCCACACACCGGGCCCGATAACCGCTCCTGCCGAGGAAAGAACCCTCGAATTTCCCCTGACTCTGGACCTGCGGACACCGCTCCCGCATTGAGGCGGCCGCCATAATCGGCGAAATTGTCGCGATCAGCAGAAGGCGAGTCGGGATGGCGGAGACGAGTAACAGGGCGAACGAGTCGCGGCGGGCCCAGCAGGACCTTCTCGACTGCACGCGCGGCTATAAGCCGTTGCCCGGCATCCCCGATGAATTTCTCGACGCCGGCGGCCAGCCCCGCGAGGTCTGGGCCCGGTTCTTCGAGGCATTCTCGGCACTCGCGCCGGGTGAGATCGAGCGCCGTTTCGCCTCCGCCGATCAGCACATGCGCGAAGCTGGCGTGACTTACCGAACCCCCGGCGATGCAGCGGAGCGGATGTGGCCGCTCAGTCATCTGCCGCTCCTGATCGGCGAGGCCGAATGGAAGCAGATTTCCGAAGGCATCGCGCAGCGCGCCGAGCTGTTCGAACTGATTCTGCGCGATCTGTACGGTGACGGCCGCCTGATCGCCGATGGTGCGCTTCCCGCCGCCGCCATCGCAGGCAGTAACGAATATCTGCGATCTGTCCGCGGCGTGCCGCCGCCGGGCGGTCAATATCTCAATCTCTATGCCGCCGATATCGGCCGCGGTCCGGATGGGCGCTGGTGGGTTTTGTCCGACCGCACACAGGCGCCATCCGGCGCGGGATACGCGCTCGAAAACCGGCTGGTTCTGTCGCGCGCGCTGACCAATCTCTACACATCCATGAATGTCGAGCGCGTCGCGCCATTCTTCGAGGCTTTCCGCGACAGCCTGCGTGGTATCGCCGACCGCGATGAGCCGCGGATCGGCCTGCTCACGCCGGGCGGCGCGAGCGATACATATTTTGAGCACGCGACACTCGCGCGCTATCTCGGTTTCCTGCTGGTCGAGGGCGACGATCTCGCGGTCAGTGAAGATCGGCTTCACGTCCGCACGGTCGCGGGCCTGAAGCGGCTTGACGTGTTGCTGAGGCGGGTGGATTCCAATTCGCTGGATCCGCTCGAACTCGATGCACGCTCGATGCTGGGTGTGCCGGGCCTGATCGACGTGATCAGAAAAGGCGGCGTTGCGGTCGCCAACATGCCGGGGTCCGGCGTGATGGAGGCGCGCACGCTGCTCGGATTCCTGCCAAGCCTCAGCCGGCGGTTCTTCGGTGAAGACCTGAAGATGCCGCACATCGCGACCTGGTGGTGCGGACAGAAAGCCGCGCGGGAGGAAGTGCTGGCGCGCCTCGACGACATGGCGATCGAGGGCGCTTATGGTCAGTCCGTTCCCGGTTTCCCGGGGCGGGGTCCGGTGATCGGCGGCTCGTTGTCGAAAGATCAGCGCGCGCAACTGGTCGATGCCATCGGCAAGCGCGGCATCGACTATGTCGGGCAGGAGCTTGTGCGGCTCTCGACCACGCCGGTATGGGGCAACGGCCATATCTCTCCGCGGCCATTCGTGCTGCGGGTTTTCGCGGCGGCCACGCCCAATGGCTGGACCATTCTGCCCGGTGGTTTTTGCAGGATCGCCGATCAGCCGGACGCCCGCGCCGTTTCGATGGGAGAGGGCACGCGCGCGGCGGACGTCTGGGTGGTTTCGGAAAAGGAAGTTGCGACCTCCACACTGTTGCCGCCGCCAGATTCGGTTCGCATCAGGCGCATTGCCGGCTGGGTGCCGAGCCGCGCAGCGGACAATCTGTTCTGGCTCGGCCGTTATCTGGAGCGGGCGGAAGCGACATTGCGGCTGGTGCGTGCGCTGGGCGGCGCTCTGCGTGAGCCGGGCAAGGGTCCGTCGCCGATGCAGCCGGTGATCGAGCGGATTCAGCGGCTGCTTGTCGCGTGGGGCGCGACGACACCTTCGGCCCGCGCCAAACTCGCGACAACCGCCACCCAGTCATTGCAGGCGCAGGATAAATTCGGCTCCGCGTTGTCGCTGGTGCGTTCGGCGCAGCGCACGGCGAGAACGCTGCGGGAGCGGCTTTCGCCCGATGCGTGGCATGTCATCACCGGCATCGAAGAACGCCTGTCGCAAAAAGCCGATGACGATGAAGCGGTGCTGGAGGCGATCGAGTGGACCTTGCAGTCGCTGGCTATGTTCGCGGGCCTCGCGCAGGAGAATATGAACCGGGCCGCGGGCTGGCGTTTCCTGGAAATGGGCCGCCGCGTCGAGCGCGCGATCAACACCGCGCGTTTCGCGCGCCAGTTTGCCTATGACGGTGCGACGAGCGAGGATCTCGATCTGCTGCTCACACTGGTCGATTGCCAGATCACCTATCGCTCGCGTTATCTGGTTGGGCCGTTGCTGGCACCGGTCCGTGACCTTGTCGTTCTCGATACCTATAATCCGCGCTCGGTGGCGTTCCAGATCGCGGCTCTCAACGAACATATCGCGAGCCTGCCGAGCATGCGCGAAGGAGGATTGATTGATCCGCCGCATCGCCAGGCGGTGACGCTTCAGGCCAGCATGACGGCGGGCGAGGCGGAGGCTTTCGATACGAAAGCGCTGTTCGCGCTGGAGCAAAACCTGCTCAATCTCGCCGATGCGATCGGATCGCATTATTTCCCGCACGGCAGCAGCGCCTTGCGGCCGGAGAAGTTGACGGGGTTCGCGTGATCTACGACATCCGTCATGTCACGACCTATTCCTATGAAAGCCCGGTCAGCTTCGCGCGGTGTTCGCTCCGGCTTGAGCCGAAGACCGGTGATGGCCAGCAGCTCATCTCCCACAAGGTCGACATCAAGCCGCTTCCGGCTGAACGCACGTTGAGAACGGATTTCTTCGGCATCAAAACCGAAAGCATCGTGATTGATGCCGCTCATCGCGCGCTGCGGATTGATGCACGGTCGCGCGTGGATGTGGCGCGCACGGTGCCGCCGCGCGACATGGTTTCACCGCCTTGGGAGCAGGTGCGGGAAGCGGCGTTCACCTCGAACAGTCTCTCGGCGGATTTTCCGGTGGGATATCTGTTTGCAAGCCCGCTGATACCGATCCAGCCGCCGATCACGGACTATGCGGGCGAGAGCTTCTCAGCAGGCAACGGGATTTTCGTGTCCGCGGTCGGCCTGATGCAGCGGATCAAGCGCGATTTTGTCTACGACTCCCGAGCCACCGAAATATCGACGCCGCTGAACGAGGTTTTCGGAAAGCGGCGTGGGGTGTGTCAGGATTTCGCGCATATCATGATCGCGGGTCTGCGCGGCCTCGGGTTGCCTGCCGCCTATGTCAGCGGGTATCTGCGGACCATTCCTCCGCCGGGCCGCCCGCGGCTTCAGGGCGCCGACGCGACGCATGCGTGGGTTTCGGTCTGGTGCGGGGCCGAGCTGGGCTGGCTGGGGTTCGATCCGACCAACGATCTGGTGATCGGCAACGATCATGTCGTCCTTGCTACCGGCCGTGATTATACCGACGTTTCTCCTGTCGATGGCGTGATCGTTGGTTCGCGCAAGCAAAAGCTGGCGGTGGCTGTGGATGTGATCCCCGTTGAGTAGGGGCTGCTCAATCAGCCTCTGTGGCTGCCGTCAGCGCAAAACGAAGCGCGGATATTGCAGTTCGCGGGACTCCGGCTTTCCTTGCGGCAGCGCGCCGTGGCCGCTTCGATGGCCTGACCCAAGGTCGCACCTTCAGCGGTGTAGGCTCCCCAATACCGCGTGCGGCGAATACGAGCGGTGTAAAAGGCCATCGCGCCGCATCGGGTTGTCGAGGAAATCTTGCAGCCGCGTCCGCCGTTGTTGACACAGAGGGTCAGGGCGCGCGCCTCGGCTTCGTCGCGGCTTGTTTTCTGCCAGACGGCTCCCCATGCGCCGCGTGCTGCAAAACCGATGGCGGCCCATTGTTCAGATGGAGACGCGGGAGTCCGGGGCTTGAGCGATTCGAGGCGAATTTTTGCGAGCGGCGCGAAGGTCCCGTTGGGATATTTGTCGAGATAGGCCACGATCTCGGCGGGATTGCGCGAGTCTTTTACCGAATTCCAGAAGGTAATTTCCGCGCTGGTATCTGTCTGCGCGGCACCGGACGCGGTGTGCGCGGACAACGCCACCGCAAGCGCCAGCACACAACAGACCTTGCGTCGCATCTCCAGCCCCGTTTCGATTTTGGCGCAGACTAAAAGCCGATTTCTGCCTTGTCGAGCGGGCGACGTCGCGTTCCTGCGGATAACCCTTTCGCATTACTCGTTTTTATCGGGGTGTGTCGAAATCGACCGCCTGTCAGGATTTGGATCGCTTCGACGTCTTTGCTTTCTTTGTCTTGCGGGTCTTCTTCGCCGACTTCCTGGCAGGCACTTTCTTGCCTTCCTTGCGCGCCTCGGAAAGACCGATTGCGATGGCCTGCTTGCGGCTCTTCACGGTCTTGCCCGAGCGGCCGCTCTTCAGCGTGCCTTTCTTTCGCTTGTGCATTGCACGCTTGACCTTCTTTGCCGCCGCCTTGGAGTATTTCCTCGCCATGGTTGTCTCCGCATTGGATGATACCGCGGATAATCGTCCGAAATGGCGATAGGTTCCGATCTTGCGAAGGCGCAGAGAGGTCGCAGCGAGGCTCAGGCGCCGTTGCGCGCCGTGACGATCCAGATTGATCCGCCCAGCGGGACGGCGTCACCTGTCTGGCGCGCAGCAAGCGCTGCCCGGATGGATTGCGTCGCGGCGGCAATCTTCTCCTCGGGTTGATTTTCCAGCGCCCGGCTGGCCGGACCGATGGCGAGCACGGTTTCGACAGCCGCTTCGAGCCCGCGGCCGGTGGCGATGTCGAGGGATAGATCGACCCGCTCAAGCTCCACATCGGCAAAGCCAGCCTCGCCGAGGATTCGGCGGACGCGCTCCTCATTCGCAAAGGAGAAGGGGCCGGGATCATCCGGCTTCATTTCCGGAAGTTTCGGCACATGCTTGTAGGCTTCCTGCAAGGCCAGCATCATCCAGGGATTGTCACGCGGTGTCCGCCAGCAGGCGAAGACGAGACGGCCGTCTGGCCGCAAAGCCTTGCGCATGTTCGCAAAGGACTCCGAGGGTTCCGCGAAGAACATTACCCCGAAGCGGGAAAACAACAGGTCCGTGCGTGCCGGTGGAAACGGATAGACGGTGGCGTCCGCGAGGACGAAATCGACTGGGGCGCCGGCGGGCGCGAGTTCGCGCGCCCGGCCCAGCATCGGCTCGGAAATGTCGATACCGGTCACGCGCCCGGCGGAGCCAACCTCGCGCAACAAGTCGAAAGAGGTGGCGCCGCAACCGCAGCCAATGTCGATGACGGTCTGTCCGGATTTAACCGCTGCACGATTGATCAGCACATCGGAAACGGGAGAGAGAACGATGTCCTGAAGTTGCTGCCGTTCCGTCCAGTGCTTCCCGCCGGGGCCATTCCAGTAAGCGATCTGATCAGCGTTGCGCTCGTCGGTAGCGGGATGGGTCATGGGGTTCTCCGGTGATGGCGATTGTTGTACGCCAGCGCGGCTTCCCTGAACAGGAAAGCCTGCTATGCGTCATCGGACCCGGCGCAACTCCGGCGTTTGACGCTGCTTTTTCAGCCGCCCTTGAACAGAATCTTGCCGGTCCCCTTGGCTGCGTGGGAAATTGCTACCGCCGACTGGTCGAGCGAATAGGTTGCCTCCACCGGCGTGAAGATCGTTCCGTCCGCGATCCAGGCGGCCATCTGTTTCTGAACCTCGGCAATGCGTTCGGGCGAATTCCTGTTGAACCAGTTCAACAGCCAGAATCCCTTGAGGGTCAGATCGCGGAAAATGTTCGGAGCGGTGAAGAAGGGGCCAGGACCGCCACTCATCACACCATAGGCGACCAGTGTGCCGCCATTGGCGAGGCAATCGTTCAATGCCATCAGGCCGGGACCGCCAACGCTGTCGAGCGCGAGCATGATTCTGGCTTTGCCGGTTGCTTCCGCGACGCGCTTGGCCAGATCGGGGCCCTCGACCAGCACCACATCCGCGCCGAGCTTCTTGAGTTCGTCGATGAGTTCGGGGCGGCGCACCACGCTGACTGTGTGAATGCCCAGCTTCCTTGCGATCGCAATCACCGCTCGCCCGACGCCTGAGTTTCCAGCGCTCTGGATCACCCAGTCGCCTTTCTTGAGGGCGACGTATTCCGTCAGCATCAGATAGGCCGTCGGCGGGTTCACCATCAGCATCGAAAGTTGTTGCGGGTCCGCGTTCGCAGGCAGGGCGAAGAGGCCGTCCGCCTTGGCCTTGCTCCGCGTCACCCAGGTCGATGCGCCGCGCGGAAACAGCACGCGGTCGCCTTCCTTGAGGCCGGTTACGCCCGAACCGGCCTTGACCACACGAGCGACGCCTTCAGAACCGACCGGCGCAGGCAGTTTGGGCTTCACGCCGTAGAGGCCGCGCATCAGCACGAGATCGGACGGATTGATCGGCGCGAATTCCATGTCGATGATGACTTCGCCGGCGCCGGGAGCACCGGGATCGGGGAGGGTAACCGTCTCGACGACTTCCCATGGCTTGCCGAACGCGTTGATCTGAACGCTGTGCATAGTGCTCTCCCATAATCGCTGCTTTGCGGGCTCGAATGAAATGTTATGATTAGTCCGATATTGCAACTAGTCTTAGTTAGCAATCAAACGAAGGAAATGACTGCCATGCGCGCGCCATCCTATGCCAGCCTGAACTGCTCGATTGCGCGCGCGCTCGCGGTGCTGGGTGATCCATGGGCCCTCCTCGTTCTGCGGGATGCATTGGGAGGTGTTCGCTCGTTCGAGGGCTTCATGCGCAGTCTCGGCATCGCGCGAAACACACTGACGGACCGGTTGCGGCATCTCGCTGAGGAAGGAATGCTTACGCAAGTCGATGTCGGCAAGCGCGGAACGCGATTTGAGTACGTTCCGACGCAAAAGGCAAAAGAGTTTCAGATCCCGCTGATGGCGCTCATGCAATGGGGAGACCGGTGGGTCTCGGGACCCGGGAACGAACCGGCTGTTGCGTTTGACCGGAAAAGCGGCCTGGCAATTGCGGCGATCACCATGCGGAGCAGTTCAGGCCGGGCCGTGTCGCCGGACGAACTGATGTACAAGCCCGGACGCGGCGCGTCGAAGACGACGCGCGACTATCTGCTTGCGAAGACCAGGCGGGCTTCTGCCGCCGATGCCTGATTTCTGTTCCGTGCCTTACCAGGCGCGGAACAGGACGCTCGCATTGACGCCGCCGAACCCGAAGCCATTCGACATCACATGCTCGATCGCCATCGGGCGCGCGGTCCCGCGCACGAGATCAACGCCTTCCGCGGCGGCATCCGGATGATCGAGATTGAGGGTTGCGGGGGCAATCTGATCGCGCAGCGCGAGAACGGAGAAGATAGCTTCCAGTCCGCCCGCAGCACCAAGCAGATGTCCCGTGGCCGACTTGGTTGAGCTGACAGCCACCTTGCCCTCGGTACCGAACACGGCTTTGATCGCCGCAAGCTCGCCGTTGTCGCCCACAGGTGTTGAGGTCGCATGGGCGTTGAGATGCTGGACTTCAAGCGGAGAAATTCCAGCCTGACGCAAGGCAATCTCGATGGCGCGCCGCGCGCCGTCGCCATCTTCCGGACCGGCGGTCATGTGATAGGCGTCGGATGTGGTGCCGTAGCCTACGAGTTCAGCGATCGGAGTCGCACCGCGGCTAAGTGCGTGGTCAAGCGTCTCGATCACGACAATGCCTGCGCCTTCGCCCATCACGAATCCATCGCGGTCGCGGTCGAACGGTCGCGAGGCGCGTTGCGGTTCGTCATTGAAATTGGTCGAGAGAGCGCGCGCTGCTGCGAAGCCACCGAGGCTGACGCGGTCGATACAGGCTTCCGCGCCGCCCGCGATGGCAATATCCGCTTCTCCCGCGAGGAGCAGGCGCGCGGCATCGCCGATAGCCTGCACGCCGGCGGCGCAGGCCGTCACCGGCGCGCCAAGCGGACCCTTGAATCCGTGGCGGATCGCAACCTGTCCGGCTGCAAGGTTTACGAGAAAGGCAGGTACGGTGAACGGCGAAAGTCGCCGCACACCGCGCTCATCGGTGGTGCGCACAGCATCGACGATGGCGGGGAAGCCGCCGACACCGGAGCCGATGATGGTGGCGGTGCGCTCGCGCGAACGCGCGTCCTGCGGGGTCCATCCGGCCTGCGTGATCGCTTCGTCCGCCGCCATCATGGCGAACTGGATGAAGCGGTCCATTTTCTTCTGATCTTTCTTCGGGATGGCCCGATCGGGATCGAAACCGAACTCCGGATCTTCCACCGTGTCAGGCACTATGCCGCAGGCCTTGACCGGCAGGTCGGCGGCGACATTGTCCGACAGCGCGCGAATTCCCGACTGCCCGGCAATCAGCCGCGACCAGTTGGCCTCGACACCGCTGCCGAGTGGCGAGACGGCTCCCATTCCGGTGACGACAATGCGTCGTATCGCGCTGCTTCGTTTCACGGGTTCACCACAAGGTTGCACAGGGAATCATGCAGCCCGGTTGCCGGGATGCAGCTTTGCGTCACCGGCGGATTATCCGCCGGTGCATTGCAAGTTGGCGCCTAAGCGTGAACCGGTCAGTTCAGCTTGCGCTCGATGGCGATGGCGGTTGCTTCGCCGCCGCCGATGCACAGCGAGGCGATGCCGCGCTGGACGTTGTTGTTTTCCATGGCATGGAGCAGCGTGACGATCAGCCGCGCGCCGGTTGCGCCGATGGGATGGCCGAGCGCGCAGGCGCCGCCATTGACATTGAGTTTGTCGCGCGGAATTCCGAGATCCTTGGCGGCGGCCATGGGCACGACGGCGAAGGCTTCATTGATCTCGAACAGGTCGACGTCGCTGACTTTCCAGCCCACCTTGTCCAGCAGCTTGCGGATCGCCGGAATCGGAGCGGTGGTGAACCAGTCCGGCGCCTGGCTGTGTGTCGAATGGCCCTTGATCTCGGCGAGGATCGGAAGTCCTTCCTTTTCCGCGATCGAACGGCGGGTCAGCACCAGCGCAGCCGCGCCGTCGGCATTGGCGGAGGAGGCTGCCGGGGTGATGGTGCCGTTGGGACGGAATGCGGGCTTCAGATTCGGAATTTTCGCCGGATCGACCTTTAACGGATGTTCGTCATTCTCGACGACCCGCACGCCGGCCTTTTCCTTGACCGTGATTGGCGCGATTTCCTTCTTGAATGCGCCGCTTTCGACCGCCTTGCGGGCGCGCGTCAGGGTTTCGACGGCGTAATCGTCCTGATCCTTCCGGCTGAATTGATAGGCTTCCGCGGCGGCTTCGCCGAAATCACCCATGGAGCGGCCGGTCTCATAAGCGTCCTCAAGACCGTCCATCATCATGTGGTCGATGATGCGGTCGTGGCCGGCGCGATAACCGCCGCGCGCCTTTTGAAGAAGATAGGGAGCGTTGGTCATGCTCTCCATGCCACCCGACACAACGATGTTGGCCGAGCCTGCGTTGATGAGGTCGTGAGCCAGCATGGTCGCCTTCATGCCCGAGCCGCACACCTTGTTGATGGTGGTGGCGCCGGTGGCGTCCGGCAGCTTCGCGCCGCGTGCGGCCTGGCGGGCGGGCGCCTGACCCTGTCCAGCGGGAAGAACACAGCCCATCAGAACTTCGTCGATCTGTTCCGGGGCCAGTTTCGCGCGTTCAAGCGCCGCGCCGATGGCGTGAGAGCCAAGATTGTGTCCGCTGAAGGATGACAGTTCGCCCTGGAAGCGGCCGAGAGGTGTGCGAACTGCGGAAACGATGACGACGGGATCGGACGTGGACATGCAATTGGTCTCCTGGCGCACGCACGGCGCCTCACCGATGTTAGATGACATGCATCATATGAACGGACGCGAAAAATGCAATCCGCGTCCGGACAAATAAAAGCATGAATCGAGTCCGGACAAGCCACTGAATGTTTAAAACATTCTCTGGCATGCCAGCATTCGCATGAGTTATTTTCGTGCGACGGATGAGTTATTTTCGTCTGTCGAGGAAGGCCTGCATGTGACGTTGCGGCTCGCCCGTCAGGAACGATTTCCCGAACACGCCGACACTCAGGTTGACGGACTCGGTCAGCGGCAGTTCCTCCCATTCCCGCAGCAGCGCCTTCTGGCTGCGCATCGCTTCGGGGCCGCACTCGGCAATTGCCATTGCCGTTGCCGTGATCGCCTGATCGAGGTCAGCTTCGGCGACGACCTGATCGACCAGTCCCCAGTTGAGGGCCGTGGGCGCATCGACAGTCGCCGCGGTCAGGATCAGCCAGCGCGCGCGTCCCCAGCCGATCAGGCGCGGCAACAGCGCCGCATGTATCACGGAGGGGATACCGACCTTGACTTCGGGCATGGCGAACTTCGCTTCCTGCGAAGCAATGCGGATGTCGCAAGCCGCCGCGAATTCGAGTCCACCTCCGAGACACCAGCCGCGTAACCGCGCTATCACCGGCGCCGGAAACTGCCGGACCGCTTCGCAGACATCACGCAGCCCCGTGATGAATTTCTCCGCCGAGGCCTGATCGAGCTTTGCCATCTCCTTGATGTCCGCGCCGCCGATCATGCTTTTCTCACCGGATCCCCTGATGATCAGCACGCGCAGGTCGCGCTCCTTGCCGAGTTGTTCCAGGCCTTCGCGGACGCCGTTGATCACGGCCGAATTCATGATGTTGAGGGGGCCGGCATTGGCGATGGTCAATTGTGCAATGCCGTTGTCGCCGCGCGTGACGTGGCAATAGTCGTTGATTGTTTGCATTTTTTGGTAAGCCTGACGGTTACGGAGATTGCGAATGGCTGCGATGGTGCGCGATCCGCCATCAGCCGTCAAATCCATGCATGGCTGCCATTATTGCGTGAAAATACGCATTATCGATGCGGATTGTGCTATTATATGATCCAGGACATTTGATGAGGCTGCAATGCGCTACTCCAAGGATCACAAGGCTGAGACCCACGCGCGGATCGTGAAGAATGCGTCGATGCGCCTGCGTGAAGGGGGCGCCGCGAGCCTCGGCGTAGCCGAACTGATGAAGGATGCGGGCCTCACTCATGGCGGGTTCTACGCGCATTTTCCCTCGCGCGATGCACTGGTCAGTGAGGCTTTCGCTCATGCCATGCAGCAAACAACGGGACGCTGGCGCAAGCGCGCGGAGCAGGCGCCGGATGGCAAGCGCCTCGCCTCGATTGTGAATGGCTATCTGTCGGCCGAGCATCGCGACGACGCCGGCAACGGTTGCGCGCTGCCCTCACTTGGCGTTGAGGCGTCGCGGGCTAATCCGAAAATCCGCAAGGCTTTTACAAACAAGCTCGAGGAAATGGTCGAGGTGATCGCCGAGCAGTTTCCCGATCTGCCTCCCAAGGCGGCGCGCCGCGAAGCCATCGCCGTCGTCTCGACAATGATGGGCGCGATGATCCTGGCCCGTACCGCGGGAACGGGCGAGTTTTCGGATGAAATTCTCAGCGCGGGCCGCTATGCCGCGTTGCGGGGTGACGATGTTCCGAAATCAGCGGTGAAGAAGGCGAAGGCGAAAACCGAGCCAAAAGCAGAGGGCTGAATCCGGAAGCGTGTCTTTGCACTGCACGCTACCGTGTTGTGCGCAGAACCCGGTTCCTTATCCCGACAGGCCAGTGCTAGAACCCTCCAAACATTCGCTTTTGGAGGATACGCATGCGTACGATCGGTCACTTTATCGGCGGCAAGGAAGTCAAGGGCACGTCGGGCCGCTTTGCGGACGTTTATGAGCCGATGACCGGTGAAGTGCAGGCCAAGGTCGCGCTGGCCTCCAGGGCCGAAGTCCGGACAGCGGTCGAAAACGCCGCCGTCGCGCAGGTCGGGTGGGCCAATACCAATCCACAGCGCCGCGCCCGCGTGATGATGAAATTCCTGGAACTGGTGCAGCGCGACTACGACAAACTGGCCGATCTTCTGGCGCGGGAACACGGCAAGACGGTTCCGGACGCCAAGGGCGATATCCAGCGCGGCCTTGAAGTCGTCGAATTCGCCTGCGGCGTTCCGCACCTGATGAAAGGAGAGTACACCGAAGCCGCCGGGCCGGGTATCGACATCTATTCGATGCGTCAGCCACTGGGCGTGGTCGCTGGCATCACACCGTTCAACTTCCCGGCGATGATTCCGATGTGGAAGTTCGCGCCGGCCATCGCCTGCGGCAATGCGTTCGTTCTCAAGCCGTCCGAGCGCGATCCGGGCGTGCCGATGGCGCTGGCCGCACTGATGATCGAAGCAGGGCTGCCCGAGGGTGTGCTGAACGTCGTCAACGGCGACAAGGAAGCGGTGGACGCGATCCTTGACGATCCGGATATCAAGGCCGTCGGCTTTGTCGGCTCCTCGCCGATTGCGCAGTATATCTACGAGCGCGCGGCGGCCAACAACAAGCGCGCCCAGTGCTTCGGCGGCGCAAAGAACCACGCCATCATCATGCCCGACGCCGACATGGACCAGACCGTCGATGCGCTGATCGGCGCGGGCTACGGTTCGGCCGGCGAGCGCTGCATGGCGATCTCCGTCGCCGTCCCCGTTGGCAAGACCACCGCGGATCGCCTGATGGAAAAGCTCATTCCGCGCGTCGAGAGCCTGAAGATCGGCCCGTCGACCGACCCGAGCGCTGACTTCGGGCCGTTGGTGACCCGTGCTGCGCTGGAGCGCGTGAAGGATTACGTCGAGGTCGGCGTCAAGGAAGGTGCGACGCTCGCTGTCGATGGCCGTGGCTTCAAGATGCAGGGCTACGAGAACGGCTTCTACATGGGCGGCTGTCTGTTCGACAACGTCACCAAGGACATGCGAATCTACAAGGAAGAGATCTTCGGCCCGGTGCTCTCGGTGGTACGCGCCAAGGATTACAACGAAGCCCTCGCGCTGCCGTCCGATCATGACTATGGCAACGGCGTTGCGATCTTCACCCGCGATGGCGACGCCGCGCGCGATTTCGCCGCCAAGGTCAATGTCGGCATGGTCGGCGTCAACGTGCCGATCCCCGTTCCGATCGCCTACTATACGTTCGGCGGCTGGAAGAAGTCTGGCTTCGGCGATCTCAACCAGCATGGTCCGGATTCGATCCGCTTCTACACCAAGACCAAGACGGTGACGTCGCGCTGGCCGTCCGGCGTCAAGGACGGCGCCGAGTTCGTCATCCCCACGATGAACTGATAGAGAAGTGTGATTGCGGATGACCGCCTCATGGCGGTTGTCCGCCGGTATCAGCTTCCAACGCGAAATGGGGTGCGCCATGCAGTTCGCTCTGACCGAGGATCAAATCGCGGTTCGCGACATGGCGCGCGACTTCGCTGCCGAGAAAATCGCGCCTCATGCGTTGAAATGGGACGAGGAAAAGTTTTTCCCCGTCGATGTGATGCGCGAGGCGGCGGCACTCGGCATGGGCGGCATCTACATCCGGGACGATGTCGGCGGCTCGGCGCTGACGCGGTTTGACGCCGCGTTGATCTTCGAGGCGCTGGCGACCGGATGCCCCGCGGTGTCGTCATTCATCTCCATCCATAACATGGCGTCGTGGATGATCGACGCCTTCGGCTCAGACGCGCAGCGCCACAAGTGGCTGCCGCGCCTTTGCACCATGGAACTGATCGCAAGCTACGCGCTCACCGAGCCCGGCGCTGGTTCCGATGCAGCGGCGCTATCCGCCCGCGCGGTGCTTGATGGCGATCATTACGTTCTCAACGGTCAGAAGCAGTTTATCTCCGGCGCGGGCACCAGCGATATTTACGTCGCGATGGTTCGCACCGGCGGCGAGGGCGCGGGCGGCGTCTCCACGCTGGTGATCGATCGCGACACGCCCGGCGTTTCGTTCGGCGCGAACGAGCGCAAGATGGGCTGGAACGCCCAGCCGACCCGCGCGGTGATTTTCGAGAATGCGCGCGTGCCGGTCGCCAATCGTCTCGGCGAGGAGGGGATCGGATTCAAGATCGCCATGGCGGGGCTCGATGGCGGACGCCTCAACATCGCCGCATGCTCGCTCGGCGGCGCGCAGTCGGCGCTCGACAAGTCGCTCGCCTATATGCAGGAGCGCAAGGCGTTCGGAAAACGCCTCGACGAATTTCAGGCGCTGCAGTTCCGCCTTGCCGACATGGCGACCGAACTGGAAGCGGCGCGTACATTCCTGTGGCGCGCGGCAGCAGCGCTGGACCGCAAGGACCCCGATGCCACGATGCTCTGCGCCATGGCCAAGCGCTTCGGCACCGATGCAGGTTTCGAGATCGCCAATCAGGCGCTGCAACTGCACGGCGGCTACGGCTATCTGGCGGAATACGGCATTGAGAAAATCGTCCGGGATCTGCGCGTGCATCAAATTCTTGAAGGAACCAACGAAATCATGCGGCTCATTGTGTCGCGCAAGTTGATCGAGAACGCCCGATGAGTGCGCATGCGGCCATGACGGAGACGCCGGAAAAGGACCTGATCGCCTGCCGCGAGGGTGCTGCCGGCATTCTCCGATTGAACCGCCCCAAGGCGATCAATGCGCTGACACTTGAGATGACGCGTGAGATCGTCACGGCGCTCGATGAATTCGAGGCGGATCCCGGCGTGTCGCTGGTTCTGCTGGAAGGCGCTGGCGAGCGCGGGTTGTGCGCGGGTGGCGACATTCGCGGTCTTTATGAAAGCGCGAAAGCGGGTGGCGATCTCGGCCCGGTATTCTGGCGCGAAGAGTACATTCTGAACGCCCGCATCCCGGAATATCCGAAGCCTTATGTCGCCTACATGGACGGTCTGGTCATGGGGGGCGGTGTCGGATTGTCCGCGCACAGCGCACACCGGATCGTCACTGAGAAGACCAGAATGGCGATGCCGGAAGTTGGCCTCGGCTTCTTTCCGGATGTCGGAGGAACGTGGTTGCTGTCGCGCGCCCCCGGCGAAATCGGAACGTACTTCGCCCTGACAGGCCAGAACATGAGCGGCGCCGACGCGGTTTATGCCGGCGCGGCAGACGTTCTCATCGACACGAAGAACTGGCCTACATTGCGCGACGCGCTGACCAATGCGCCGCTGAAGGAAACCTCTGCGGATGTCCGCGCGACCCTGGCAACCTATGCGGTTACCGAAAGTCAGGCGCCTGTCGCGGCTCATCGCGCGCAGATCGACAAGGCCTTTGCCCATGACACGGTGGAAGCCATTGTCGCGGCGTTAGAGGAAGACGGCTCGGATTTCGCGCGCGCAACGCTCAAGGCGCTGTCGGAGAAGTCGCCGACTGCTCTCAAGGTGACGCTCGAACTGTTGCGCCGCGCCCGCAAGTCCAAATCGCTGAAGGAATGTCTTGTGCGCGAGTACAATTCGGCATTGGCCGTCTTCACCAGCGCGGAATTCGTCGAGGGCGTGCGCGCCGCCATTATCGACAAGGACCGCAATCCGAAATGGTCGCCGCCGCGGATCGAGGATGTCACGCCGGACATCGTCGAAAGGTATTTCGTGCCCAACACGACATACACGTTGGTCTTCCCAAACTGATTCTTGAAACGAACAATAACGAGGGCTGGACATGGCAAACATCGCATTCATCGGTCTGGGCAACATGGGCGGTCCCATGGCCGCCAATCTCGTCAAGGCTGGTCACAAGGTGACCGGCTTCGACCTTGTCCAAGCGTCCAAAGACGCAGCCAAGGCTGACGGCGTGACCATTGCAGCCACTGCTTTGGACGCCGTGAAGGGTGCGGACGTTGTTGTCACCATGCTGCCCGCCGGAAAACACGTGCTGACCGTCTGGAAGGAGGTCATTCCGTCGGTGGCAAAGAATACACTGATGATCGACTGCTCGACGATCGACGTCGAAAGCGCGCGGTTCGCACATGGTCATGCGCTTGAGCACAATCTGCCGTCGATCGACGCGCCGGTCTCCGGCGGCACGGGCGGCGCGAAAGGCGCAACTCTGACATTCATGTGCGGTGGCACCGATGCCGCGTTCGCCGCGGCAAAGCCCATCCTGGAAAACATGGGCAAGAAGGTCGTGCATTGCGGCGAGGCGGGCGCAGGGCAGGCCGCCAAGATTTGCAACAACATGATCCTCGGCATTTCGATGATCGGTGTGTCCGAGGCCTTCGCGCTCGGTGAGAAGCTCGGCCTGTCGCATCAGGCGCTGTTCGATGTGGCGTCGACCTCGTCGGGCCAGTGTTGGTCGCTGACCTCCTATTGCCCGGTGCCGGGTCCGGTTCCTGCTTCGCCCTCAAACAACGATTACAAGCCTGGCTTCGCCGCCGCGCTGATGCTCAAGGACCTTCGTCTGTCGCAGGAAGCCGCCAAGGCCGCGGGTGCTGCGACACCGCTCGGTGCGCATGCCGAGAGCATCTACGATGCCTTCGAGAAGGCCGGTCACGGCGGAGTGGATTTTTCCGGCATCATCAAGCATGTTCGCGGGCTGGCGAAGTAGGACACCTTGATGACCACATTCCGGGACGCGCGCGCCTTCCTGCTCAAGCACCGCACTGACTACGACAAGGCGGTCGCGGAATTTCGCTGGCCGGATGAAAGGCAGTTCAACTGGGCGCTCGACTGGTTCGATGCAGGCCTTGCCAGCGACCCGGAAAGCCGCGACCGCGCTGCGCTGTGGATCGTGGATGCCGCGTCAAACAGCGAGACGAAGCTGTCGTTCGCCGAATTGTCACGCCGTTCCAACCAGACCGCGAATTTTTTCCGCGATCTCGGCCTGAAGCGCGGCGATCATCTCCTGATGCTGCTCGGCAATGTGGTGCCGCTGTGGGAGACCATGCTCGCCACCATGAAGCTCGGCGTCATCGTCATTCCGGCAACCACGCTGCTGACCGCAGATGAATTGCGCGACCGGCTCGACCGCGGCAAGGCGAAAGCGGTGGTTGCGACGCAGGATCAGGTCGCCAAGTTTGAAGGCCTCGGCGGTGAGGACTTCACCAAAATCGTGGTTGCGGGCACTTCCGAAAACAAGGGCTGGCGCCGGTTCGAGGAAGCGTCCTCTTGTCCCGACACGTTCAAACCCGATGGCGTGACCAACGCCAACGATCCGATGCTGCTCTATTTCACGTCAGGCACCACGGCCAAGCCGAAGCTCGTGTCGCACAGTCATCGCAGCTATCCGGTGGGTTCGCTCTCCACCATGTACTGGCTTGGTCTTCAGCCGGGCGATGTGCACCTCAACATTTCCTCGCCGGGCTGGGCGAAGCACGCCTGGAGCTGCTTCTTCTCGCCGTGGAATGCAGGCGCGACAATTTTCATTGTCAATCAGCCGCGCTTCGACGCCAAGAACCTGCTCGCGACTGTCGCCCGGTGCGGTGTGACGACGCTGTGCGCGCCGCCGACAGTGTGGCGGCTGTTCATTCAGGAGAGGCTCGCGGACTACAAGGTCTCCGTGCGCGAGGTCTGCGGCGCGGGTGAGCCGCTGAATCCGGAAGTCATTGACCAGGTCAAGGCGGCATGGGGCCTGACCATTCGCGATGGTTACGGGCAGACCGAAACCACGGCCCTGGCCGGCAATTCACCGGGGCAGCTTGTGAAGGTCGGTTCGATGGGACGCCCGATGCCGGGTTACGCGGTGCGTGTCGCGGATGCCGACGGCAATCCGGCGAAGGAGGGCGAGGTGCGTCTGTTGCTCGGCGCGGACCGGCCCGCAGGCCTGATGCTCGGCTATCAGGGAGACGATGGCAAACCGAAAGGCGCCGACGGCGACGTCTACCAGACTGGCGACGTTGTGTTCCTCGATGACGACGGCTACCTGACATTTGTCGGCCGCTCCGACGACGTGTTCAAGTCTTCCGATTACCGCATCAGCCCGTTCGAGCTCGAAAGCGTGCTGCTGGAACACGAACTGGTTGCCGAGGCTGCCGTGGTGCCGACGCCGGACCCGATCCGGCTCGCGCTTCCAAAAGCCTATGTCTCGCTGGTGCCGGGCACGGCGATGACACGCGAAACGGCTCTGTCGATTTTCAAGTATGTTCATTCGCGCCTTGCGCCGTTCAAGCGTATCCGCCGGATTGAACTGGTCACGGAGTTGCCGAAAACCATTTCCGGAAAAATCCGCCGCGTTCAGCTTCGCCGCCTGGAGCATGACAATGACCGCAAGGATGCCTTGCGCGGCCAGGAATTCCGCGAGGAAGATTTTCCGGAGTTGCAGGTCGCCGCCCGTTAGCCAGCCAGTTCGCATCTTTCCGCTTCCGCTCCTTGCATCCCTGTTTGAAACAATATGTCTGCTGGCGTCGGCATAGCTTGCCTGTGCACTTGCGAACAAATTTCGCTTGGCCAGACCGCCGATCTGTGGAATGTGCCAAGCCAGTTTTGAAATTGGCGGGAGGACGCGGCCGATGGGTGCTGCAATGAATCTGGAAGACTACCTGAAACTGGTGGGCACCGAACTCGGTGTCTCTGAGTGGCATACCATTGATCAGAAGCAGATCGACGCATTTGCCGATGCGACCGAGGATTTCCAGTTCATCCACATCGACCCGGAACGCGCAAAGCGTGAGACGCCATTCGGCGGAACGATCGCGCATGGCTTTCTGTCGTTGTCCGTGTTGCCGAAGCTGGCTTATGCCACCATGCCGACGCTCAACGGCGCGGCGATGTCCATCAATTATGGGTTCGACAAGATCAGGTTTCTGACCCCCGTGCGGGCCGGCAAGCGTGTGCGCGCGCGCTTTGTACTGGCGGAAGCGACGATGAAATCGCCAAAGGAATTGTTGGCGCGGACCAATACGACGCTGGAAATCGAGGACGAGCCGAAGCCGGCGCTGGTCGCGGACTGGCTTGGGATGCACTTCTTCGCATAATTATCAAGGAACGATCATGGCAATCAGATTCGACGGACGGGTAGCGATTGTGACCGGCGCGGGTGCGGGCCTCGGCCGCGCCCACGCGCTTGGCCTTGCCAAGCTCGGCGCAAAGGTCGTGGTCAACGACATGGGCGCGAAGACCGACGGTACCGGCGGTTCGGCAAGTCCCGCGGAATCGGTTGTCGAGGAAATCCGCAAGGCTGGCGGTGAAGCGATGGCTGACGGCGCGGATGTCTCCAATTTCGAGCAGGTCAAGGAAATGGTCGCCCGCGCCGCGATGCAGTGGGGCGGTGTGGATATCATGGTCGCCAATGCCGGCATCCTGCGCGACAAGTCGTTCGGGAAGATGGAGCCGGAGGATTTCGCCAAGGTGATCGCGGTACATCTGACCGGCACCTACAACTGCTGCAAGGCGGTATGGGACGGCATGCGCGAGCGCAACTATGGCCGGATCGTTCTCACCACGTCGTCGTCGGGCCTGTTCGGCAATTTCGGTCAGGCAAACTATGCCGCTGCGAAGGCCGGCATGGTCGGCCTGATGAACGTGCTGGCCGAGGAAGGCCGCAAGACCAACATCAAGGTCAACACCATCTCTCCGACAGCGGCGACGCGTATGACCGAAGGCCTGATCGGGCCGGAAATCCTGGCGCTGATGAAGCCGGAATCCATCACTCCGGCCGTGCTCTATCTGGTGAGCGAGGACGCGCCGACCCGCACCATCATGGGCGCCGGTGCGGGGTCTTTCGCGGTCATCAAGGTGGTCGAGACAGAAGGCCTCAACCTGCCGCAGGATGAATGGACGCCGGATGCCATCGCGGCCAATTTCGCGAAGATCGGCGACATGTCGACGGCGCGCGATCTTGGCGGCGCGTTCTTCCAGACCTTCAAGTATGTCGAGCAAGCCGCGAAGGCAGCGGGCATCAAGCTACCGAATATGGGCGGCTGACACTTGAACATCGCCGTCATCGGTGCCGGCCCTGCGGGACTGATGGCGGCTGAAGTTCTGAGCGCAGGCGGCGCGCGCGTCACGGTCTACGAGCGCATGCCGTCCGTTGGCCGTAAGTTCTTGATGGCCGGACGTGGCGGCCTCAATCTCACACATATCGAACCGCGGGAGGCGTTTCTCGCTCGCTATCGCAAGGCGATGCCGCATCTGCGCGCGGCCATCGAAGCGTTCCCGCCTCAGGCGTTACGCGCGTGGAGCGACGCTCTCGGGCAGCCGACTTTCACGGGGTCAAGCGGGCGCGTTTTTCCCCAAGCGATGAAGGCATCGCCATTGCTGCGTGCGTGGCTGCGCCGTCTCGATCAGTCCGGCGTCCAGTTAGCACTCCGTCATCACTGGAACGGCTGGACTGCGGCGGGCGTGTTGCGGTTTGAAACGCCGGAGGGCGAGGCATTGTTCAAGCCCGACGCCACGATCGTCGCGCTCGGCGGCGCAAGCTGGCCCAGGCTGGGCGCAGATGGCAATTGGATCGAATCGTTCAAGTCCACGGGTATCAACGTCGCTCCGTTGCGTGCTGCCAATAGTGGCTTTCACGCGGCATGGTCCGATCTGTTTCGCGGCCGCTTCGAGGGGCAGCCGCTGAAAGGCGTCGCGCTCTCGTTCGCCGGCGAAACCGTGCGGGGCGAGGCGATGGTGACGCGAGATGGACTCGAGGGCGGGGCGATCTATGCGCTGTCGGCTCCGATCCGCGATGAGGTCCTCACGCAGGGAGAAGCTGTCGTTGACGTCGCGCTGCGGCCCGACATGACCTCATCAGAACTTGCTGTGCGTTTCAGCAAGCCGCGACAGAAGCAGTCGATGTCGACTTATCTCCGGAAGGCGGCGGGCCTTTCACCCGTCGCCATCGGCCTGATGCAGGAAGCGGCGATTGCCGCCGGGCTGAACCTGTCGGCGCTGGATGCCGATGCGCTTGCTGCCTTTATCAATGCTGTTCCGGTTCGTCTCACCGGCGTTGCGCCGCTCGCCCGCGCAATTTCCACGGCCGGCGGTATTTCGTTTGATGAAGTGGATGCGCATTTCATGTTGCGCAAGATGCCCGGCGTATTCGTGGCCGGTGAGATGCTGGACTGGGAAGCGCCGACCGGCGGCTATCTGTTGCAGGCGTGTTTTGCAACGGGTGCGGCCGCAGCGAAAGGCGCGCTCGATTATTTGAAACGCTAAGCGCCGCTTTCGATTTCCTCACGCAGCATTTCGAGTTCCAGCCATTTTTCTTCTGCAGCATCCAGTTCTGCCTGTGCCTTGGCGATGGCTGCCGATGCTGCGTCGAACGCCTTGCGGTCCCTTGCGTAGAGTTCCGGATCATCCAGCAGCTTCTGCTGTTTCGCGATGTCGGCCTGAAGTTTCGCCATGGTCTTTGGCAAGGTCTCAAGCGCGTGCTTTTCATTGAAGCTGAGACGGCGTTTCGCTGGCGCAGCGGAGGATGAACCTGCGCTCTTTACGGTTCTGGATGTGTCAGGCGAGGCCGCCGCCTTGATCGCTTTCTCCTGCAGGTCCGCGCCGCGTTGCGCCAGCATGTCCGAATAGCCGCCGGCATATTCGATCCACTTGCCGTTGCCTTCCGGCGCGATCACCGATGTCACCACGCGATCGAGAAAATCGCGGTCATGGCTGACCAGAATGACGGTGCCCTCATAGTCGCCGAGCATTTCTTCCAGAACGTCGAGTGTTTCAAGATCAAGGTCGTTGGTGGGTTCGTCCAGCACCAGCACGTTCGACGGCTTCGCCAGCGCGCGGGCGAGCATCAGGCGTCCGCGCTCGCCGCCGGAGAGAACTTCCAGCGGCGTACGCGCCTGCTCCTGCTGAAACAGGAAGTCCTTCATGTAGCCGATCACATGCTTGGGCTTGCCGTTGACCATGATGCTGTCGCCGCGTCCTCCGGTCAGCGCATCGGCCAGCGTGGTTTTCGGATCGAGGCTTTCGCGGTGCTGGTCCAGTGTCGCCATCTCGATATTTGCGCCGAGGCGCACCGTGCCGGTGTCCGGCGCATCGCCGCCGGTCAGAAGTCCGATCAGTGTCGTCTTGCCTGCGCCGTTGGGACCGATGATGCCGATGCGGTCACCACGCGTCACACGGGTTGAGAAATCATCGACGATCATGCGCTCACCATAGGATTTTCCGATGCGCCTCGCCTCGATGACCAGCTTGCCAGAGGTTTCCGCTTCCGCTGCGGCGAGGTTCGCCTTGCCGGCGGTGCCGCGATAGTCACGGCGCTGCTGACGGAGCTCGAAAAGATTACCGAGGCGCTTGACGTTGCGCTTGCGCCGTCCGGACACGCCATAACGCAGCCAGTGCTCTTCGGCGACGATCTTGCGACCCAGCTTATGCTGGTCGCGCTCTTCTTCCGCCAGCACCTCGTCGCGCCATTCCTCGAAGGCGCTGAAACCCTTTTCGATTCGTCGGGTTTCTCCGCGATCCAGCCACACGGTGGAACGCGAAAGGTTGGAGAGAAAGCGACGATCGTGGCTGATCATCACGAGCGCGCTGCGGCGGCTGGCGAGTTCGCCCTCCAGCCATTCAATGGTCGTGAGGTCGAGATGGTTGGTCGGCTCATCCAGCAGCAGGATGTCGGGCGATGGCGCCAGCACCCGCGCCAGCGCCGCGCGCCGCGCCTCGCCGCCGGAGAGATTCGCCGGATCTTCCGTGCCGGTCAGACCGAGTTGCTCCAGCAGATATTGCGCCTGATAGTGATCGTCGCCCGGATTCATCCCGGCTTCGACATACGCCAGCGTGGTCTTGAAGCCGTCGAAGTCCGGCTCCTGCGGCAGATAGCGGATGGTCGCGCCGGGCTGCACGAAGCGGGTGCCGCGATCGGCCTCCACGAGCCCCGCGACGATCTTGAGCAGCGTCGACTTGCCCGAGCCGTTGCGGCCGATCAGGCAGACGCGCTCGCCCGCCGACACGGCAAGCTCCACGCCGGCAAGCAGCGGCGTGCCGCCGAAGGTCAGCGCGATGTCTTTCAACTGGATCAGGGGTGGCGCCATGTCGCGAAAAGTCTCTTACTTCTGTTGCGCGCGCTGGATGCGGCGAATGGTCTGATCGAGCGCCGACAGGAATGCCGAGCGGTCGCGCGGCGAAAACGAGCGCGGGCCGCCGGTGACTTCGCCGCTGGAGCGCAGATCGGTCATCAGGTTGCGCACCGCCAGCGTCATGCCGATGGACTCTTCCGAGAACGGCTTGCCGTTGGGGGCGATCACATCCGCGCCCGCCTTGACGCAGCGTGCTGCAAGCGGGACATCGGCGGTGACGACGATATCGCCTTTTTGGGCGCGTTCCGCAATCCAGTCGTCTGCGGCATCCATGCCGCTGCCTGCGGCGATCCGCTCGATCAGCGGATGATGTGGTACGCGGATGAAATTTCCCGCGACCACGCTGACCGGCAGGTCATGCCGCTCGGCGACGCGATAAATCTCGTCCTTCACCGGGCAGGCATCGACATCGACATAAATGCGGGTCATCAGGGTAGGAAATATCCGTTTGGTGAGAGGCGTTCGTCAGGCGGATGCTGGTAACCCGGATCGCGGCGAATAGCGAGTGGAACGCGCACCTGTCGGGAGGGGCATGCGCAGCGGCGGCTTGTCTTGATCCCGCCGTTGCGTACCATTGTTCCAACTGATCCAGAAAATTCGAGGAAACGATGACCGCTCTCAAGCCTTACAGCGTCCACGCCTACAATCTGGCCAAAAACTCGGAAAACAAGATGCACGACGATTCTGTCGCGCGCCGGTTCGGGTTTCAGGGCGGGCTGGTGCCGGGGGTCGATGTGTTCGCCTACATGACCCATATGCCGGTGGCGAAGTGGGGCCGGGCGTTCCTGGAGCGTGGCTTGATGGATGGCCGGTTCTTCAAGCCGGTCTATGACGGCGAGACGGCCGTGGTGACCGCAGAAGAAACTGACAGCGGTCTGGCGATCAAGGTGGAAAGCCGCGGCGAACTGTGCGCGACGGGCACGGCGTCGATGCCGTCAGACGTCCCGGCGATTTCGCTCGCGGATTTTCCAAGCGTCGCCGTGGTCGGCAAGACCGCACCTGCCAGCGAAAGCACCTACCGGCCCGGCCAGTGGCTTTCAATTCCGCCGTTCACGCTCGGAACGCAGGGCTCGACCGACTATCTGCGCGATGCGCGCGAAACCGATCCGCTCTATGCCAGCGACAAGATCGTTCACACCGGCATGCTGCTGCGGACCATGAACTGGGCGCTGATGGAGAACGCAGTGCTCGGTCCGTGGATTCATGTTGGCAGCACCATCCGCTATCTGGCCGTCGCGGGCGTAGAGGACGAACTGACCGTGCGTGCCAAAGTCACCGGCAACTACGACCGCAAGGGTCACAAGTTCGTGGAACTGGACGGCATCATCGTCGCGAATGGCAAGACGCCGATTGCGCAATGTCAGCACACCGCGATCTATCGTCCGCGCGAGACCATGGCGGCGTAGGCAGAAAACCTCGACGATGTTATCACCGGGCTTGTCCCGGTGATCCCGATGAGGTGAGCACCGTGCCTCGGTAATCGGGATGGCCGGGACATCCCCGATCAAGTCGAGGACAGGCGTCCGGCCATGACACGGGTGAGGTTGGCGCTTCAACCTAAAACGTCCACCTAGCTTTCGATTCAATTTTCAAACAGCCACTTCCATTCGCGCACGCATCATCGTTCCCGCGCCTGATCGCGCGAGTCGTTTTTTCGTTTCGCCCCGTCATATTGAGGGGCATGGAGCGCCGTAAGGCGCACATGTCTTGTCTCGCTTCCGGCATCGCGTGCGAAGCGATGTTGGTCCGGAAACGCATCGCCTCACGGCGCTCCATTCGCGGCGATTTTTGGCGAGGGGACCGTACTTCCGGATGGGACGGGCGAACCCTGATCCGGTCAGCTTTCGCTGCCT
>QFCS01000707.1_pt1 | contig 54300 bp, 49 predicted proteins | sample 3576561 | NCBI WGS metagenome assembly QFCS01 | reverse complement strand
CTGGTACAACGAGAAGCGGATCAAGATCTCTCTGGGCTCTCTCAGTCCAGTCGAGTACCGACGCAGCCTCGGAATCGTCGCTTAACCAGTCCAAGATTTGTACCGCACCCCCCCCGGGTCAGCTTTGCGTGGAAATCAACAGGCAGCACTTGATCGGCAATCCGGCAAGCACCCGTTGCTCGATGGACACCTTCGCCTTGCTGCATTGAGGGAACTGGGGCACGAGTCGGTCGCCTGTTTGATTTCTACGGACGACGAGTCCTATACCTACAACAAGCGCGTCAATCGGCTCTCCACAATCCAGGAGCACTGGATGATTCGACGGGCCGTGGATCGAGGCGTATCACCTGAGAGACTGGCGCGCGCACTGTCAGTGGACTTGAGTGCCATTGCGACCAAGCTGCACCTCTTGGAGGGGGTGTGCGCGGAGGCACTACATGTGCTGCGAGACCGCGAGTTTTCTCCCGGGGTGACAAAAGCGCTGCGGCAGATGAAGCCAACCCGACAAATCGAGTGTGCGGAGATGATGGTGGCCGCGAACTGCTCTACCGTGCACTACGCAAAGGCGTTGTTGGCGGCAACTCAGGACGAAATGCTTGTTTCTCCCCGCCGCTCGCCACGAATGGCGACCGAGGCTCAACTTGGACAGATTGAGCGCGAGACGGCCAACTTGCGGGCCCGGTATCGAATGATCGAGCAGACCTACGCCGATGATGTGCTGAATCTTGTAGTCGCCAAGGGATACGTCAGCAAACTGCTCGGGAATCCCGCCGTCGAAGGCTACCTCCGGAAATGGCACGCAGAGCTATTTCCTGAGCTGGTAGCCCTTTTGTCACTCTCATCGCTGGAGGACTAGGCGGTGGTGCCGGCTTCTGGAGTAAAACGTAAAGTTGACTTAGTCCGGTGGACGGTTTTGGGGGGAATGTCAGTGCCCCTACCCCTACTCCTGAATGGCTCAGCAAATCGAGGGGACTTCAAACTGACAGGATTGCTTCTGCACACTCAACGATCGCTCGCACGAAGCCGCGAGGCCGCGACTCGCAGTTCGCCCAGCAAGCTCTCCACCGCTTGCTGCTGCGTGAACTCGCCCGAAGGCAAGCTGACGTTCAACGCAGCAATCGTGGCGCCACCGCGGTCTCTGACCGGTACGGCCAAGCCGCAGATCGATTCGTCCAGTTCGCCATCCACCCAGCCCCAGCCCTGATGCCGGATGGCAAGAATGGCTTCGCGCATCCGGTCGCGGTTCGTCAGCGTGGTCGGCGTCAGGGCCACGAACTTCGCGCTGGCAAGGTACGCCTCCAGTTCATCGTCCGGCAGCCCTGCCAGCAGCACACGGCCCATCGATACGGCATGGGCTGGCAAGCGGCTGCCCAGACTCGGGCTCATGGGCAGGATCCGCTTGGCGTGCTGTCGCTGCACGTAGACGAGCTCCTCGCCGTCCAGCACCGACAGCGCACAGGACTGTTGCACGCGCGTGCACAGCTCCTCCAGCGCCGGTTGCGCGTCACGCCAGTAGGGCAGCGTGGAGAGGTAGGAAAGCCCGAGGCGCAGCACGCGTGGGGTGAGCCAGTAGCGCTTGCCGTCAGTGCGCACGAAGGCCAGGTCGATCAGCGTCAGCAGGAATCTGCGCACCGCCGTGCGTGGGAGCGAGACGCCGTCCGCGACCTCGGCGAGCGTCAGGCCTCCTGGGCCCTGGCCGAGCACCTCGATGACTTTCAGGCCGCGCGCAAAGGTGCGGACGAAGGATTCGCTATCTGGGGTTGCCATGCTTGTGGTTTGACAGTTGGCCGCCATGCGGCCAATAATGATCTCTAGGCGGACATGCATGACCGCTAGGCGGACACTCTAACCGATGCCGCCGGACTTTTCAACCCCGAACTGGTGAGACATGACCGCACAAACTTTCGAAACCGACTTCTGGAAGGACAACGGGTTGCGCAAGACCTGGGAAGAGATCGTTCCCGGTGACCCACGCAAGACCATCCCCTACACGCTCACGCTCGAGGCGATCCACAAGTATTGCCGTGTGGTGGGCGATACGCATCCGCTGTACTTCGATGAGCAGTACGCCGCATCCTCGCCATACAAGGGCCTGATCGCGCCGCCGACCATCCACATCCTGCTGATGTTCGCCTGCACCCCCGCCGACGACTGGATGCGCAGCCCCGGTACCGTCAACGCGGGCCAGTCCTGGAGCTACAACATTCCCGCGCGTCCGGGCGACACCATCCGCCTCGAGGCGCGGGCGCTCGACAAGTTCATCAAGAAGGACCGCTTGTTCGTCGTGCACGACAACGTCTTCTTCAACCAGCACAACCAGGTGATCTGCTCCGGCCGCGGTCAGACCATCCGCCCGGCCTGAGAAGGAACCACGACATGAGCACCTCCAATCCATTCGAATCCGGCCACAAGATCACGGGCTCGCCGTTCTCGCCCACGCGCGAATCGATCCGTGCGTTCTGCGAAGCCTCGCTGGACTTCAATCCGCTGCACCTCGACGACGAGTACATGAAGGGCGACTTCGGCAAGACGAACTTCGGCGGAATCATCATGCACGGCATGAACAACTTCGGCGTCATCACCAAGATGCTCACCGATTGGATCTATGCCCACGGCGGCGTCCAGCGCCGCCTTGAGACACGCTGGAAGATGCCCGTGAAGCCTGGGGACACCATCACCCCGAGCGCAGTCATCAAGGGCAGCAAAGACACGCAGGGCGGTCGCTGGCTGGTACTCGACGTGCAGGTTCAGAACCAGCGCGGCGAAGTCGTAGCAATTGGCGAAGCGATGGTCGAGATCCCCCTGGCCCACTGAAGCCGCCACGCCGGCTGCCCATCCCAAACAACAGGAGACAACGATGCAGTACATGAAAACCTATCAGGCGCGGTTGGCGACAGCGGCGCTGGCTTTGCTGTGGGCCGTCGCAGCGCCGCTGGCGGCGCAGGCCCAGGACTTTCCCACGCAGACCGTGAAGATCGTCGTGCCGTTTCCTGCGGGCGGAACCACAGACATCCTCGCGCGTCAGCTTGCCAAGGAGCTCGGGGAGCGCTGGGGCAAGCCAGTGGTGGTCGACAACAAGGCAGGCGCCAGCGGCACCATCTTTTCTGAGCAGTTGGCACGCATGCCGGCCGACGGCCACACCTTGATGCTCACGGCCACGCACCACGTAATCAACCCTGGCCTGTACAAGAACCTCAAGTACGACACGCGCGCCGACTTCACGCCCATTGCGCAGGTGGCGGCCGTCCCCAACGTGCTGGTGGTGCACCCCTCGTTCCCTGCCAAAAGCGTGCAGGAACTGGTGGCCTACGCCAAAGCCAATCCCGGCAAGGTGAGTTTCGGGTCGTCAGGCACGGGTGGTGCCAACCACCTTTCCGGCGAGCTGTTCAAGTCGATGGCGGGCGTTGACATGCTCCACATCCCATACAAAGGCGCGGCCCCCGCCCTCAATGATCTTCTGGGCGGGCAGATCCCCGTCATGTTCGACTCAGTGCCGGGCGTGCTGCAGCACATCCAGTCGGGCAAGTTGCGCGCGCTGGGTGTGACGACGCGCAAGCGGTCGGCTGCGCTGCCAGACGTTCCCACCATTGATGAGGCCGGCATCAAGGGCTTCGAAGCCACGGCCTGGTTCGGGCTCTACGCGCCCGGAAAGATGGAGCCCAGGCTGCGCGACAAGCTCGCCGGAGACGTTCTGCAGGTGATGCAGGGCGCGGCCATCCGATCCCAGTTCGCGACGCTGGGCGCCGAGCCAGGGTCCATGACGCAGGCTCAGTTCTCCCAGTTCGTCGATGCAGAGCTCGACAAGTGGGCCAAGGTCATCAGCGACGCCAAGATCAAGATCGAGTAGGGAGACCGGAGTGCCTGATACGAAGAAGGCGCAGCCGGCGGGGCCGGGCGCGCTGTCGCACCTGCGCGTGCTCGATCTGTCCCGGGTGCTGGCAGGGCCCTGGTGCAGTCAGAACCTCGCTGACATGGGTGCGGAGGTGATCAAGGTGGAGCGCCCCGGTGCAGGCGACGACACACGCAGCTGGGGCCCGCCCTGGGTAGAAGGTGCCCAGGGTGGGGCTGACTCGACGTACTACGCCGCCGCTAACCACGGCAAGAAGTCCGTTACGGTGGACCTCTCCCGCCCCGAAGGGCAGGAGCTGGTGCGCAAGTTGGCGGCCATGAGCGACGTGGTGATCGAGAACTACAAGATCGGCGACCTCAAGCGCTACGGACTCGACTACGCCTCGCTCTCGCAGCTCAACCCGCGCCTGGTCTACTGCTCCATCACGGGCTACGGCCAGGACGGGCCGAGCGCCCACAAGCCCGGCTACGACTTCGTCTTTCAGGCGATGGGCGGACTCATGAGCATTACAGGTGAGCGCGACGACCTGCCCGGCGGCGGGCCCCAAAAGGCCGGTATCGCCATCGCTGACGTGATGACAGGCATGTACGCCACCATCGCGATCCTCTCGGCCCTGCAGTACCGCTCGGTATCCGGCAGCGGCCAGTACATCGACATGGCCCTGCTTGATTGCATCGTGGCGCTGGGCGGGAATCAGGTCACGGGCTATTTCGCCAGCGGCAAGGTGCCAGGCCGCTTCGGCAACGCGCACGCGAGCCTCGTGCCCTACCAGGTGTTCACCGTCGCCGACGGCGAGATCGTCGTGGCGGTCGGCAACGACAGCCAGTGGAAGCAATACTGCGCGGCCATCGAGCGGCCGGACCTCGCGGCCGATCCTCGCTGGAGCAAGGTCACCGGCCGCATCACCGGACGCGGAGAACTCGTGCCCGATCTGGCCCGAACCATGCTCGAACGCAAGCGCACTGACTGGCTGACGAGGCTGGAAGCCTGCGGTGTGCCGTGCGGCCCGATCAACGACTACCACCAGGTCTTCGAGGACGCGCAGGTGAGGCACCGCAAACTGCGCGTGGACCTGCAGCGCCCTGGCGGCCACACGGTGTCGACGATCGCCAGCCCCTTGCGACTGCAAGCCACGCCGCCCGTGTATGAGCGCGCGCCGCCGACTCTGGGCGACGCCACAGATGATGTGCTCGGCGGACTGCTCGGCCTGAGCAGCGAAGAAATCGCACGCCATCGCGCCAACCGCATTATCTGAACCCCATGAGCCTCGACACGATCACCGCGAGCACTTCGCCACTCGCGCAGTTCCGCAACCACCTCCAGCGCGGGGAACTGGCGTATCAAATCGACGTGGCATCCGGTCAGCCGGTGTTCTATCCCCGGGTGATAGCGCCTGGAACCGGCAACGTCGTCGAATGGCGCGTGAGCGCGGGTAAGGGCACGGTGCATGCAGTGACCGTGATCAGCCCTCGCGGTGAGCCGGCGTACAACGTTGTGCTGGTCGACATGGACGAAGGCTTTCGCCTCATGAGCCGGGTCGAGCAGGTGCCTGCCGAAGCCGTGCGCATCGGCATGCGCGTGCGCGCGCGCGTCCACACGCCAGAAGCTGCTCCTCCATACCCTGTTTTCGTGCCGGAGGCGGCATGACGCAGAACGGCCTCAAGCGCGGTGCCTGCGCCATCGTCGGCGTCGCAGAATCGGACTTGGGCGAAGTGGCGGCCGGACTCTCGCCCCTCGACCTCATGGGGCAGGCAACGCAGCGTGCCTTGACCGATGCCGGCCTGACGCTGCGGGACGTGGATGGCCTGTTCGCCACCACCTCGCAAAGCCGCATGCCGACGCTGGCCTTGGCGGAGTACCTCGGCATCCGTCCGCGCTACCACGACGGCACCAATATCGGCGGCTGCAGCTTCATGTCGATGGTCGCGCATGCGCAAGCCGCCATACAGGCCGGCCTGTGCGAAGTGGCGCTGATAGCTTATGCGAGTACGCAACGCAGCCTTGGCCGGGCCAATGTTGCAGCGCCCGATGCCAATCCGTACGAATCACCGTACCGGCCCCTGTACACGGCCAGCTCGTATGCACTGGCTGCATCGCGCCACATGCACGAATACGGCACCACGCGCGAGCAGCTTGCGCAGGTGGCCGTGGCCGCACGCGAATGGGCTCTGCTTAACCCGCAGGCCTGGGAAAAGGAGGCGCTGACCGTCGCCGATGTGCTGAGCTCGCGCATGGTCAGCACGCCCCTGACGGTACGGGACTGCTGTCTGGTGACGGACGGTGGCGGGGCGCTCGTCGTCACTTCTGCGGACCGGGCACGGACGCTGCAAAAGCCCCCGGCCTACGTGCTGGGCGTCGGCGAGGATGTCAGTCACTACAGCATCAGCAACATGCCCGACCTCACCGTGACTGGCGCAGTCCGCTCCGGCGCCGCCGCGTACGCAATGGCGGGATTGAAGCCTGCCGAGATCGACGTGGTGCAGGTCTACGACGCTTTCACGATCACGACGCTGCTGTTCCTGGAAGACCTGGGCTTTTGTCCCAAAGGCGAGGGCGGCCGCTTTGTCGCTGACGGCACCATCGCACCTGGAGGCCTGCTGCCGGTGAACACCAGCGGCGGTGGCCTGTCCTATTGCCACCCGGGCATGTTCGGCATCTTCGTGCTGATCGAGGCTGTGCGCCAGCTGCGGGGCGAGGGCGGTCGCCGCCAGGTGGCAGGCTGCGAAACCGCCATCGCGCATGGCAACGGCGGCACCCTGTCGGCCCAGAGCACGGTTATCCTGGGGACGGAGGCAACGGTGTAGCGTTTGTGCCGGCGGCACGACCGAGGAGAACACATTGGACGAACAGGCTGGCGCTGAACACTCTCCTCATCTCGCCTACTGTGGAGGCGAGTTCGGCCGCGTTTCTCTGATGACGGCGGGCGCCGAGCTGGCAGACCACGCTCGCGATTGCATGCAACTTCTGGTGAACATGCATTCGGACGCCCTCCTCGTGCGGGTGGATGGCGTCATGCGTGCCCTGCGGCCGTTTGACGGCACGGTGATCCACCCGCGGCAGACATACGCCATTCCACGCCAGATCGGCGAGCCGGCGGCCGCCAGTGCATTGGGATTCATACTTATCAAGATGGACGCGCCGGGCGGGTTGACGTTCAAGGTCCGTCGGACAGACCGCTTGCCGCTGCTGCGCTTGTCGAGTGCGGCGCGTGACAATGCAGCGCAGCTGGTGGCCGACTTGTTGCGCGAGACGCCGGAATTGGGCGCCGTCCAACGTGGTGTGTCCGAGTTACAGCTGGCCATGGCACCGTTGCTTGACGGTGTCCTGCTCGCGGCAGGTCGCGCCGGATTGCAGGCGCACATCGGGCGCGAGGCGGAGGCGATCGGCCTTGACGACCTGCAGGAGTTCGGCTCGTTGCGCCGGGCGGCCGCACACGGCATTTCCGAGCGACACTTTCTCACGCTGTTTCGGCGCGCCACACAGCTGCCGCCGAGGGCCTTCTACAACATGCGTCGGCTCGAAGCTGCTTTCGCGCTGCTCTGCGACGCCACACGCTCGGTCGGCGACATCGCCTATGACCTCGGCTTCAGCGCGCCGCCGCACTTTACCCGCTTCATGCGAGCAAATACCGGCTGGACACCGTCGAACTACCGTGCGCGCTTGCAGCACCTGCCGCCGCCGCTGCGACCCAAGTGGTGGTGCGAGAAGGCAAACAAGCTGCCTGCTTGAAAGAGGCCAGTGGCCATTTCGTTCCGTGCAGGGTAAGAGGTTTGCGGCGACCCTTCGAATAATGGGACCTCCAAAGGAGACGCCCCATGAAACTCTCGGCCATTTACCTCAACCTCGCGACCGCCGCTCTGGCGTGCTTGGCGGGCCTGGCGTCCGCCCAAACTTATCCCGACAAACCGGTGAAGGTCATGATGCCCTGGGCGGACGGCTTTCCAGCGAACGCGACGCGCCTGTACGGTAAGGAGCTGTCGGAGCGCTACAAGCAGCCTGTCGTGGTCGACGTCAGGGCCGGTGCCGGCGGGGAATTGGCCGCCAAGCAGGTCATCCCGGTCGCACCGGATGGCTACATGCTGCTGTCCACGGGTTCGTCGATCACGATTCGATCGGTCACGGACGAGAAGAACGCGGACGCCGAACGCGACCTGACGCCCATCGCGCAACTGGTGACGACGCCCTATGTCATCGTCGCGAAAGCTGGCACGTACCGCAGCTTTAAGGGGTTCCTTGACGCGGCGCGGGCCCGACCGGGAACGATCAACTTCGCCTCCGCCGGCGTGGGCACGGGCATGCACTACCTTGGCGAGCTGCTTAACGTGAATGCTGGTATCCACATTGTCCACGTGCCGTATGGCACAGGCTCGCGTCAGCTGCAGGGGGTGCTGGCAGGGGACGTGCAGGTGGCGATCATCTCGTTGGTGACGGCGCTGCCGCAGATCAATGCCGGGCAACTGGAGGCGCTGGCCGTCAGTTCGCACAAGCGAAGCCGTGTGGCGCCCAACGTGCCGACTCTAATGGAGGCGGGCGTCAAGGACGTGCCCGACATCGGCGCCTGGATTGCGCTGTTCGGCCCGAAGAACCTGGACCCCGCGGTGGTCCGGAGTCTGTCCGACAAGATCGCCGCCATCGCCGCGGAACCGGCCGTCATCGAGACCGTGGCTTCCTGGGGTGCCGACATCCCGGACACCCGGGCAGTGCACCTGGAGCAGGTCATCCGCGCCGAGAAGGCAACTTGGTCGCGGCTCATGAAGGAAAAGAACCTCACCGAAGGAAAGTAGGTGGGCGCGAGCATGTCAAACCACAGAATCTCCTCGCTCACGTCTTCGGTCATGGAAGCCGAGCAACTGCTGGCGACGCCGAACGACAACCGGCTTTTCATTGATGTCCGCCTGGGCGAGCCTGCCGATGAACTGAAGAGCTATCGAGACTCGCATATCCACGGCGCGGTTCACGCGCAGATCCGCGACGTGTTCGCCGGTGCTCCGAGTGCAAAGAGCGGCAACCTCCCTTTGCCAGCGATCGAGATCCTGCAGCACCAACTGCACGAATGGTGTGTGGACGAGCATACCGAGCTGATCCTCTATGGACCTTCGCCGGCGCTCGCGGCGCGGGGCTGGTGGGTTCTGCGTTGGGCGGGGCTGCGCAACGTGAAGGTGTTAGACGGTGGCCTGAAGACCTGGGCCGCACAAGGCGGGCCACTCGCACAGGGCGATTTCCTGCCGTCCCGACGTGCCTCCAGCCAACTGGTCCTCAGTGGCGGTCACATGCCGCAGGTCACGGTCGAACAGGTCGAGACGCTGCAACCAGGCGTGGTGCTGATCGATGCTCGGGACGAGAACTCGTTCCTGGCAGGGGCAATCCCGCGCGCGCTCACCCTGCCGTCAGCAGACCAGTGGACGCCTGCCTCTACCCTTCGCACCGTCGACGAGATTCGTTCCTTGTACGCGCAGGCCGGCGCTCTGGATGGCTCGGAGGTGGTCGCCTATTGCGGCGGCGGGGTGCTGTCCGCGCTGACGGTGCTCACCCTGTCGGCTATCGGACCGACGCCGAGCTTGTTTGTCGGCTCTTGGTCAGAGTGGAGCAAGAGTCCGGAACGCATGGCGCGCAGCGCCGCAGAAAGGACGAACGCGTGATGGGCCACGATGCACAGCGCATACCCGATGAAGTCGATGTCATTGTCTGCGGCGGTGGACCTGTGGGCCTGTCCATGGCGTACCTGCTGGGGCGGGCCGGCGTGCGCGTGGTGATGTTCGAGCGGCGTTCCAGCACGACCACACTGCCCAAGGGGCAGTACGTGCACGCATCGACGGGTGAGTTGTTCAAGCAATGGGGTGTCTGGGATCGGCTGGAGAACGCAGGCTGGTCCACCGAGACTTCGAACGGGCAGGGCTTCTACGTCAACGTGGCCCAGGGCCCCGTGGCCGAGATACGCGCAGTGCACGGCTCGCACGATGACTACGTTAGCAAGTGGGAGTCCCTGAGTCCGATCTATCCGCGCAAGGTGCCGGCCTCGAGTTATGAGGCCGCGATCCGGCAGCAGGCTGCGCAATGGCCCGACGCCACGCTGCACTTCGACACCCAGGTGATCGAAGTGGACACTGTCGACGGCGGCGTGCGAGTGCGTGTGCAGGGTGTCGAGTCGCGTGTGTGCAAGGACGTGCGCGCGAAGTACCTCGTGGCCTGTGACGGCGCGCACAGCTTCGTGCGCAGCCGGCTGGGACGCGGGCAAGACCACGGGCCCACGTTCGGCAATCAGATTCTGGTGGAGTTCCGGGCCGCGTTGGACGACACGCTGGGCAAGGACGGCTTCTTCCATTCCTTCGTGCTCCATCCGCACTACGCTGGCTGGTTCGGCAGCCAGCATCCCGAAACGGGCTTGTGGCGCTACAGCTTCCGACACGACGAGGAGGAACGGCCGCCAGCGGACCTCGTTCTTGAGCGCATCCGCGGTGCGCTCGGAATGCCCCACATTCCGATCGAGATCGTGCGCTTCTACCGCTTCGACTACACGACGGGACTGCTGCGGCGCTGGCGTGAAGGCAATGTCTTCTTCGCCGGAGACGCCGCCCACTGGCATTCGCCGTGGGGAGGATTCGGAATGAACTCTGGCGTACAGGACGCCAACAACCTGGCCTGGAAGATTGCGCTCGCGGTGCGCGGCGTTGCAGCCGATGCACTGCTGGACACCTATGAGGTGGAGCGGAGATCAAAGGCATTGGTAACTGTGAAGTCGGCGACCTACAACTCGCTGCACTACCAGGCCATCGCGGAGGCTTTGCGGGTCGGTGAGGGCGAGCTGATGCGGCAGGGTCGAGTTTCGCCTGAAGCTCTGGTCTTCCTCAAGCAGCGTGTCGTTCCGCACGGTGACAACAGCGTGCTTCATACCGGGTACCAGTTCGGAACGGTGTACGACTCGCGAGCGGTGCGTGCTACAGGCGAGGCGCTGCCCACGCCTGAACTACGAGATTACGTTGAAACCACCATTCCCGGCGTTCGGGCACCGCATGCATGGCTGGTTGACACGCATGGACGGCGCAAGTCAACGATCGAAATATGGGGTCACCGCTTTACGTTGACCGGCTTTCAGTTGCCCGCGTACTGGCACGCCGCCTGCAAAGAGGCAGCCGCGCTGCTGGGGCTGGAGATCGACTTGTTGAACGTGGGCATCCCGGGGGGTTACCACGCTGCTGACGCCAAGTTCGCCAAGCTATACGCTGCGAAGGAAGGCACTGCGACACTCGTCCGACCGGATGGCTTCGTCGCCGCAGGATTTCTTTGCCGCAGTCTGGAACAAGCGCGAGATGAGCTGATCCAGGTGATGCACTCGATCCTGGGTTTCGACGCCGAGCGCGTTGTTGCATCCACCGAGGTGTCAGCCATCTAATGCATTGCATCGATTTCCGATCAGCCTACCTGCCTAGGCGCAAGCCTCAGAAGCCGTAAGCCCGCAACTCCTCGTCCATCAGTCGCGCGATCCCGGCCCTGCGCTCATTCTGCGTGCGCGCGCGAATCGCCCCCACACTGATGGCTGCGTAGGTCCCTGGAGTCACCTCGAAGTCTAGTGGTGCAGCGGCAGAGACGCCGCATTCGAAAAAGTGCTGGCTCGATTGAGGCGCATGCGCCGATGAGAGACATCAACCTGTTCCGCTAGACGCGAGCTGCCGACTCCTTAGTATGCTGGATGCGCCGGATACTGCCCCCGCCTTGGCACCACTAATTCAGCGCGAGATTCCGTATCGGCTGGTCAGGTCGCCCAAGGGTTGGCGATTGGCTCGCACCGCCTCTCCCGATTCGCACGACCATCGGATCACCAGAGCGATCTCCTGGATGCGCGAGCGGCACCGCGAGCCATTGAAGGTGGCTGATCTGTCTGATCCTGGCCGATTGCGCCAGCGCTGCGGTGGTCGCACGCCATGTTGAATATGAGAGCCCATCGCAATCAGTCGGGAGCACGCGCGGGTGTTCGGTGCGTCCCCTTAATGTGACCGTTTGCGCCTGCTGGGAGAGCAGACGCATTGAAGGCATGGATCTCGAGGTTCAATCTGGGCTCTTGCTTGGTCTAACGACAATTTCGCTGACCGACACCGCGGCAGGTTGCGCAATCGCATAGGCGATGGCCTCACCAATCGCCTCGGGATCGATCGTGTTGGCCCGAAACACTCGCATGGCCTGCGCCGCAGCCGGATCGGTGATGTGGTCCGCGAGCTCGGACTCGGTGGTGCCGGGGGAGATCGTGGTCACGCGAAGATTCTCGTCGACCAGTTCCTGCCGAAGCGCGTCACCAATGGCCCACACAGCGAACTTGCTGGCGCAGTACACCGCCGCTCCGGGGTAGCTGCGGCGCGCTCCGATGGAGGCGATGTTAATGATGTGTCCGCTTCCCTGACTTTGCATGTGGGGAAGCACGGCGGCGATGCCGTGGAGCACGCCCATGACATTCACCTCGATGGTCTGCCTCCACTCGGCGACGCGCAGCGCGTCCATTCGAGAGAGCGGCATCACGCCGGCGTTGTTTACCAGAACGTCGATTCGGCCATGCAGCGCGAGGGTGCTGAGCACGAAGCTCTCGACAGACCTCTGCCGGCTGACATCGAGCACCCGGGTATCCGCAACACCTCCGGCGCTACTGATCTGACCGGCGAGGTCCTCCAGGCGTTTAAGGCGGCGGGCGCCCAGAACCACCTTGGCGCCACGCGCCGCGAGCACGCGCGCGGTGGCCGCACCGATGCCGCTGCTGGCACCCGTGATCGCCACGACCAATCCATCCGAACCCGAGTAAGGCACGTTCATGTTCACAAACGATTCGCTGAAGACGGGCCCACGATATGGCGCATGGGCCGCGTGAGGCTGCCTGATCCCCCGCCAGGATTGCCTGATCCTGCTTGCCCGCAGCATCAGGCAATCCATTCGTAGGGTTGGGCCATTCCGCTGGACCCATCGTTTCTAGACTGGCTCCTCCTCGTTCCCACCTCACTGGTGTTGCCCTGCAGATGCCCCAACGAACACGATGACGGTCAGCAGTTGGTTTCGCAATGACCGCCTCCTTCACGGAGGTTTGGTACTTTTCCGCGAAAGCGGTCCATCGCAAGGAGAATGAACTTGTTTACAAAGAAGACCTTGAACACCGTGGCGCTTGCGATGCTGCTGTACAGCGGCCTCCAGGCGCAAGCAAGCGCGCAGTCTGAGTGTCCAGATGTTGGACCTCGTTCGGCAGCCGCACTGACCCGGGAATGGATCCTGGTCGGATGGGAGAAGCATCCCGGTGATCCGCCCTTCGACTTCGAGGCCAAGCTTGGGCGGTTCTATGACCTTGAAGCCACCCCTGCCGAGGCCTCGTTCTATGACGACTTCGATCCACAGCATCGGCTGCTCGCTTCTGCGCGATCGTATGGCGATATCTGGCAAGTGCCTTTCACGTCGCTGCGCTCGGCCGAGCACGCTATCAGCATGGCGCCGAAGGTACTGCGTGATGGGAGCCTGGCTGCAGTCACTATGCAGTTCGTGGCCAGGCTGATCACTGGCGACGGAGAGGTGATCGGCATTCGCACCCTGTCTTCGCTGACATGGCGCTGTTCGGAGAAGGGCTGGAAGATCGTGCGTGAGCACAACTCATCTCAACGCCTCTCAAGAGATGCGATTAATCCCACTGGCAAGCGCTTCGAAGGAGCGATGAACGATAGGCGTTCTTGTGCTGTTAAACGCTACTCCTTCTTGATGTTGCCCTTTCGAACCACTTCAGTCCAGCGCGTGATCTCGTTCTCGATATGACGGCGAAATGCATCGGGACTACCGCCCAGAATGATCAGTTCGCCGGACGGTGCCAACTGACTACGAACCTGGGGGTCCCCCAGAGCACGGTTCAACTCTTCATTGAGGCGGCGTATCACAGCAGATGGCGTGTCGGCAGGGGCCAGCAATCCCAACCAATTGCTCGAGTCGATCTGAGGCACTCCCGCCTCGATGAATGTGGGCGTGTTCGGCAGTGCTCCCATTCGCACCTGGCTAGCCACAGCCAAGGCGCGCAGCTTCCCCGATCGGATGTGAGGCAATGCATCCTGGACGTTGCTGAATACCGCTTCCACCTCTCCGCTCATGACAGCGAGCAACGCGGGCGGGCTGCCGCGATAGGGAATATTGGTCAGATGGGCGCCTGTTGCAAGTCGAAAGCGCTCCATGGTGAGATGTGAAGACGTGCCCAGGCCAAAGCTTGCGTATTGCACGGGTAATTGACTCGCCTTGGTGGCCGCTACCCAGTCACTGACCTTGTGATACGGCGAGTCGCCCCGAACCAGCAAGGTCGTCGGCATCGTGGTGACCAGCCCGATGGGTGCAAAGTGCTTGAGTGGGTCGTAGGCTAGGCGCGGTGTAAGCGCGGGTTCGATGCCGAAGGGACCGATGGCGCCCATGAGAATGGTGTACCCATCCGGCTTCGCCCGCGCCACGTAAGACGTGCCGATGATTCCGTTGGCGCCCTCCTTGTTCTCGATCACCACCGGTTGCCCCAACTGCACTGAGAGCTGATTGCCCACGATGCGCGCGACCCTGTCGTAGTAGCCTCCGGGCGGCGCAGCGAGTACCAACTGGATGGTTCGTGAAGGGTAGTGATCCTGCGCAGCGGATACTGCGGCGCTCAATGTCATCAGCGCGGAGGCCAGTAGCCGGATCGTCGTATTCATGTTGTCTCCTTGGATGGGTCTCGGTTGGCGTTGTCGAACGCGATAGGCAGTCTCCCGCTTGCCATGGGCAACTCGAAGGCCTTCCTGCGCTATGCGCAAGGCGCCGAGATGTCTTCACAGAAGGTCGAGCGCGCGGCTCTGAGCCAGTCGAAGCGATGGAAGAAAACGCTGGACCAGCTCACCCAACCCCATGCGCTCGGATCTTGCGGACAGGCCCACCGAGGCAACCGTGCGCCCATCAGGGGCGCGGATGGGAACAGCGACCGATCGCACACCTGGCTCAATCTCCTCGTCTGAGAAGCCGTAGCCGAGTGCCTTGCATTGCGCTATGACGGTCGCCATTGCATCAACGCTGACCACCGTTCGCGGTGTGTAGGCCCTTAGGGGCTGCTCCCCCAAAAGCGAACGCCACTGCTCTGTTGGAAGATTGGCCATTAAAGCCCGTCCTGCGGCTGAGCAATGCAGCGGCAATCGCGAACCAACGGCGTTGCCCACGCGCATGTTGCGTCGTGCACTGGATCTCGCCGCAATCACCGCCGCGCCGCCATCCAGAACGCACAGTGCGGCGGTTTCCTGTGAGCGTTCGCAAAGTGCATCCAGGATCGGTTGCAAGCCGCGTGCGAGTCGATCCGAAGCTGTGTAGGCATACGCAAAACGAAGTGCTCCCGGGCCAATCCAGAAGCGCTTGCCGTCGCTGCACACGTATCCCATCTTCAGCAGGGTCAGCAGGCAGCGGCGCGCTGCTGCGGGGGACAGACCCGTACGACGGGCAGCCTCCGACAAGGTCATCCGAGTGTGCGCAGTGTCGAAGGCTTCAACCAGGCGCAGGCCCTTGGCGAGCCCGGCGACCTGATCGCGTCCGTCTGGATCGGCGTGCATGTCCACGCCAGAGACTATGGGAAGCACCGGATCTGTCGTCAAACGCCTGTCTCAGCCTGTGAGACGGTGCGTCTCTGCCGATACGTGCGCATTCGACATGGTCACGCACGCCCCTCGTTGTCAGGCGAAACACCGCGCCTCGTCGTTCGGCGCCACGTCCAACTGGTCCTTGGCCGGGCCCACCGCCAGGTCGCGCGGCAGCGGCACGCCGTTCTTCACCGCCAGCACCTCGGCCATCACGCTCACCGCGATCTCGGCCGGCGTCTTGCTGCCGATGTAGATGCCGATCGGCCCGCGCAGCTTCGCCAGGCTCTCTTCGGTCTGGTCGAAGTGCTCGATCAGCCGCGCGTGCCGCGCCATCTGGTTGCGCCGCGAGCCGATGGCGCCGATGTAGAAGGCCTCGGTCTCCAGCGCCTCCAGCAGCGCCAGGTCGTCCAGCTTCGGGTCGTGCGTCAGCGCCACGATGGCCGTGCGCCGGTCGGCGCGAAAGCCGCGCACCACGTCGTCGGGCATCTCGGTGGTCAGCGTCACGCCAGGCACCTGCCAGGCGCCGCGGTACTCATCGCGCGGGTCGCACACCGTCACCGAAAAACCGCTGAACAGCGCCATGGTGGCCAGGTACTCGGTGAGCTGGCCGGCGCCGATCATGAGCAGGCGGTACTCGGGCCCGAAGGCGTTGTGCAGTGTGCCGCCCTGCTCGCGCAAGGCCTCGGGCTGGTCGATGTCGGTGAGCGTGACGCGGCCCGTGGCGATGTCCGTGCTGCGCTGGACCATGCGGCCCGCGCTCAGGCGCTGCACCAGGTCGCCCAGCGTGGCGGCGTCGGGGTTGAACTCCAGCAGCAGCTCCAGCGTGCCGCCGCAGGGCAGGCCGAAGCGGTGGGCCTCGTCGGCGCTCACGCCGTAGCGGATTTGCTGTGGCGGGCCGTCGGTCAGCGCGTCGCGGAAGCGGTGGATCAGGTCGTCCTCGATGCAGCCGCCCGAGACAGAGCCGACCACGGCACCGCCCTCGCACAGCGCCATGATGGAGCCCACCGGGCGCGGGGAGCTGCCCCAGGTGCGGGTGACGGTGGCCAGCAGCGTGGCCTTGCCCGCGCGCCGCCAGTCCAGCAGCGTGCGCAGCACGAAAAGATCGAGGTTTTCCATACAGTTCTACGACGATGTGACAGGGGCATTTGGAATGCAGATACCTACACGGGTGAGACCGTCGCTGGACTGCGCCAGTGGTTCGCCGCCGTGCATACGCGCGATGGCCGCCACGATGGCGAGTCCCAGCCCGTGATGTTGGCCACTGCTGGGCCGAGATGCGTCTGCGCGAAAGAAGCGGTCGAAGATGCGAGGTAGATCAGCTTCGGCGATAGTCGAACCGCTGTTCTGCACCAGCAAGGCAACTCGGTCTCTTGGCTGCCGTTCGATCAGCACATCGATACGGCTGCTAGTGCCGGCATGTTGAACAGCGTTGTCGATGAGGTTGGAAAGTGCCCGCTGCAGGAGTGGCTCGTCAGCGCAGATGCGTGCATCGCCATGTACCTTGGCGCGCAGGCCCGCCTCGTCGAAACCGATGGCATGAAAATCCACCACCTTCTCGGCCAAGATGCGCAGGCTCGGGATATCGGCCGCGCGCGCACGCGCACCGCGGTCGGTGCGCGAGAGAAACAGCATGTCCTGAACCATCTGAGACATTTGCTGCAGCTCCTCTAGCGAAGCCGTCATCACCTCGCGCAGTTCCTTCGCGCTGCGATCGCGCGAAAGCGCTACCTCCGTGTGACCCATCAGTGAGGCCAGGGGAGTGCGAAGCTCGTGGGCCACGTCCGCGTTGAATGCCTCGAGCTGGTCGATGGCGGCCTGCAGTCGGTCCATGAGGCCATTGAACTGCGTGATCCACGGCATCAACTCCGTCGCAATTTCGGGGAGGTGCAAGCGCTGATCCAGTCGATGTGCCGTGATGCGCTGTGTCTGGGCTGCCAGTTCATTGAGCGGTTTGAGATCGCGTCGGATCCGCCACAGGGAGCTCAATGCCACCAATAGGCCGCCAAGCAAGGGAACCGCGAGCAAAGTCTTGCCAAGCGCAATCATCAGCTCGCGGTCATATGCGGTGTCGGACTGCAGGGTCAGCACAACACGTGGCGGGTCGAGCGGCGACAGTTCCAGATCGGTCACTCGAGTTCGCGGATGGTCCGACATCACGAACGGCGCCTCGTTCGCGTCTTCGAAGAGCAGGCGACCATTCGGCTCTTGCACCGATAGGCGGGTGAGAGGACGCCTGTACGCTGAATCTCGCACGTCTGCAATGGCTTTCTCAAGCCCACCGATGCGCGCGCCGTCGGTGAAGATGGCGAGAACCACGTCGTTCTTCTTGGCCAGCTCTGCAGTCTGCCGGCGGTCCACGACTATGTGCACCGATAGGTAGACCATCGCCGCCATGAGCGCCATCACCAGCATGGCCTGAAGGGATATTCGCAGGGTCAGGCGCTGCTGAATGGAGTAGGTTGCGTGAAGGGCTCGGGTGTTCATGTGCGACGGTCCTCCATCACGTATCCCATCCCGCGCTCGGTGTGCAAGAGCTTGGGCTCAAACGGATCGTCGAGTTTGCTGCGCAATCGCCGGATCGCCACTTCGACTAGGTTGGTCTGGCTGTCAAACTGCATGTCCCACACCTGTTCGGCTATGGTCGTGCGCGAGAGAATCTGACCGCGCCGGCGCAACAGGACCAGTAACAGCGAGAATTCCTTGCCCGTGAGATCCAGCCGATGGCCTGCACGTGTGGCACGCCGAGCAATGAGGTCAACTTCGAGGTCGGCCATACGCAGCACAGCCACCGGTGTTCCTGTGCCTTTCACCACCATGCGTCGTGACAGTGCACCAATGCGCGCAAACAGTTCGGACACCGCAAAGGGCTTGACCAAGTAGTCGTCGGCGCCTGCTTCGAGACCACGCACCCGGTCGTGGATCTCATCGCGCGCCGTGAGCATCAACACCGGTGTCCTCGCGCACTCGCCCGACGCTTTGCGCACGGCCTCGAGGATGCTCAAGCCATCGATGCCAGGCAGCATGACATCCAGTACCAGCAGGTCGTACTCGCCGCCGAGGGCGAGGCGTTTACCTTCGACTCCGTCGCGCGCGAGATCCACGATGTGTCCCAACTCGTGCAGGCCTTTCACGAGGAAATCGGCCAAACGCCGTTCGTCTTCAACCAACAGAATGCGCATCGTCGCTCCACACATTGCGGTGGCAGTCATCATCCAAGCTGCAAGGGGTCGGCGCAGACACATGACGAATTCGTAATCTCCATGACAGGCACTCACGGTCGGGCGCCGCAACCATGCATGGGCCACTACCCCCATGAGGAAACCCATGACCACCCGATGCCACGTCAACGGCCGCGTCGTCGAGATGCAGGCCGACCCCGCCACCCCCTTGCTTTGGACCTTGCGAGACGAACTGGGCCTCACCGGCACGAAGTACGGCTGTGGCGTCGCACTCTGCGGCACATGCACGGTCCATGTTGACGGTCAACCGGTTCGAGCCTGCATTACCCCGACCGAGTTCGCGCAAGGCAAGCGCGTAGGAACCATCGAAGGCGCGGGAGCCGATCGCATCGGGCGTGCGCTGCAGGCGGCGTGGATCGCGCTCGACGTACCGCAGTGCGGGTATTGCCAATGCGGACAAATCATGAGCGCGGCTGCACTGCTGCGTACGCACCGCCGCCCTACCGACGCGCAGATCGACGAAGCCATGGCGGGCAATCTCTGCCGTTGCGGCACCTATGACCGTATCCGCGCAGCCATCCATCAGGCGGCAAAGGCCTTGGCCTGAACGCTCCCCAGACCCCAGCAGCGAGACACACCCATGAACTCCCACGCTCCCGCTCCTCACGCCGTCGGCAGTACCCGGCGCGCCTTCTTGAAACAGGGCATGACCGCCGGCCTCACGGTGGCCGTTCCGCTGCCCTTGTTCGCGGCCCCTCCCGCTGGCAATACCCCACCGCCGCGCCAGCCGCAGTCCTTCATCCGGATTCATGGCGATAGCCGTGTCACCTTCTTCTTGCCCACCTGCGAAATGGGTCAAGGTATCCACACCGGACAGGCGCAGATCCTGGCCGAGGAACTGGGAGCGGACTGGAAGCGAGTCACAGTCGAGATGCCGCTGCGGCCTACGGCCGACTTTCGCCTGCCCATGGGTCAGATGCGCTCGGTCGGCTCTTTCGGAATCCGCTTCTGGCACGATCCGCTCCGCCAAGCGGCCGCACAGGCCCGCAGCGTGCTCATCCAGGCCGCTGCGGCCCGCTTGTCCTTGGATCCAGCAACGCTGGACACGGTCGATAGCGCGGTGGTGCATGCCCCCAGCCGCCGGCGCATCCCCTTTGGCGAACTGGTCGAGGCGGCGAGCGCCCTGCCGGTGCCGACCGAGCCTCGCCTTCGGCCCGTTTCGCAGCGGTCGCTGACAGGGAAGGCCGTGCCGCGCTTGGACGTGCCCGCCAAGGTCCGTGGCGAGGCCGTGTTCTCCAGCGACGTGCGGCTGCCCGGCATGGCTTATGGCGCGGTTCGCCTGGCGCCGGTGTTCACGGCCGATGTGGCCAGCATTGACGACAGCAGCGTGCGCGCCATGCCAGGTGTGCTGGCGGTGGTGCGGGTGCCACGGGGTGCCGTGGTGGTGGCCGAGAGCTGGTGGCAGGCCCGGCAAGCGGCTGAGCAGCTCGACATCCGTTTCACCAGCACGTCCAACGATGCACTGGATAGCGACGAAATCGCCCGCCGCCTCAAGGCCGGACTGGATGCCACGGACGTACCACCAGCGCTCTCCCGCGGTGATGCCGCCAGCGCATTCGAGAAGGCCGCCAAGGTCGTTGAGGCGGAATACCACGTACCCATGCTCGCGCACGCCTGCATGGAGCCCATCAGTGGCACCGCGCGCGCCACGGCCGACAGTGCCGAGCTGTGGGTGGGCACCCAAGGACACGACGTGATCCGCATGACACTGGAACGTGCCGCAGGCATCCCGAACGATCGGATGACTTTGCACACCACATACCTTGGTGGCGGCTTTGGTCGGAAGACCATCGCCGACATCGCCTTGCAGGCCGTGCTTGCCAGCCGGGCCGTGGGTGGCCGTCCGGTGAAGGTGCTCTGGCAGCGCGCCGACGACATGCAACAGGGACACTATCGCCAGACGATGATGGCGCGTTTTCGTGCCGCGCTCGACGCCGAGGGCCGCATCCAGGCCATGCGCATCCGCGTGAGCGGGCCGCAGATGGGACGAGACAACTTTGGCGTGCAGGGGCCCAGCGATCCGTTCTCCCTCGCCGGCCTGACCGACATGCGCTACCAGTTGCCTGCGCTGCACATCGATCACGCCGTGGTGCCGTTGCCGATACCCATGTGCCCCTGGCACAGCATCGCGCACTCCTTCACCGGCTATTGGCTCGAGACCTTCATGAACGAATGCGCGGCCGCCGCCGGGGTCGACCCGCTGACCTACCGGAAGACTCACCTCGTTGGCCAGCCGCGCATGCTCGCTGTGCTTGACCAGGTGGCCGATCGCGTGAACTGGTCCAGCCCGCCACGGGCTGGCGTGCACCGAGGTGTCGCGGTGGTTGAAAGCTATGGCAGCCCCGTGGCCCAGGTGGTCGAGATCCGCCTGCTTGAAGGGACGGTCAAGGTGGAACGCGTGTGCGTGGCCATCGACTGTGGCCGGGCAATCAACCCGGGCCAGGTACGCCAGCAGATGCATGGCGGCGTGGTCGGCGCGCTCAGCGCTGCGCTGCACGACAAGATCACCATCCGCGAGGGCCGCGCCGAGCAGGCCACGTTCGGCGATTACCCCCTGCTTCGCATCCACGAAACACCGCGTGTGGAGACCGACATCGTGGAGATCGGATCGCCTCTTGGCGGCGTGGGGGAACCCGGGGTGCCTCCAACTGCGCCAGCCCTGGTGGGAGCGATCCATGCCGCCACCGGCCGCTTCGTGCGAAGCTTGCCGTTGGCCGATCATGGCCTTGTCTGAGCCGGCATGGTCAGTCCCGCCGCCGCACGTCGTTTCTGCGGTGGCGGGAACTGAGTTCAATGCATCACAGAACCGCCGTCGACGACCACGGTCTGTCCCGTCATGAAGTCGCTGGCCGGAGCCAGCAGGAAGGTCAACGCACCGTTCAGATCTTCCGGTATCTGGTCGCGCCGCAGGCAGCGGCTGGCCACCGTGGCCTTGCCCGCTTCCACCCAATCGCTCTGCTCCTTCACCCCTTCGCTCATCGTGAAGCCGGGCGCCAGAGCGTTGGCTCGGATCCCGTCGGGGCCGAGCTCGCGCGCGAGGCACCGCGTCATCGCCACGATCGCGCCCTTCGAGGTGACGTACGACAGCATCATCACCTGCCCCTTGAACACCGTGCCGGATGCGATGTTGACGATCTTGCCGTAGCCCTGTCGTTTCATGATCGGCACCACGGCCCGTGCGAATTCGAAAGCGCCACGCACATTGACCTGCATCACCCTGTCAAACTCGTCCGAAGGGATCTCCTCGATGCGGCGCTTGGGCAGCGTGGCGAATAAGGCGGCGTTGTTGACCAGGCCATGCACGCCACCAAAGGTGGTGTCGACTTCTGTCACGAAGGCCCGCACCGCCGCCGCGTCTGTCACATCGCAGGCGCCGCCCAGTGCCTGACCGCCTTGAGCGCGGATGCGTGCCACCGTGTCGTCCGGAGCGCGGATGTCGCACACGGCAACCCGGGCTCCCTGTTGGGCCAAGGCCAAGGCAAAACCTGCGCCGATGCCTTGGGCCGCGCCGGTCACGATAACGGTCTTCCCGTCGAGTGCTTGCATGGTGGATTCCTCGATGCGGTGGCCCTTCATTGCGGCACCACCGTCAATGTTTGCGTCTGGAGGTACTCCTGGACACCCAGCAGTCCAGCTCGCCGGCCCGTTCCGCTTTGCTTGAGCCCACCATAGGGCGCGTGGCGGTTGACGGCGTTGGTGCCATGGGTGTTCACGAATACCGTGCCCGATTGCACCCGCCAGGCAAGGGCCGCCGCCGCCTCCAGGTCCTGGCCCCAGACCGAGCCACCGAGGCCGAAGGGTGAGTCGTTGGCCTGCCCCAGAGCGTCCTCAACGTCGTCGTAGGCGATCACCGGTATGGCCGCGCAGAACTGTTCCTCCGACACCAGCCGTGCCGTGGCATCAACGCCCGTCACCAACGTCGGCCGCATGAAGTGGCCCTTGTCGAACTCATGCGCGTCCAGTACCTGACCGAATTCGGCCACGCGGGCGCCGCTTGCGCGGGCTTCGTCCAGGTAGCCATGGGCACGGTCCAGTGCCGCCCGGGTGTGCAGCGGCCCCATCGTCACGCCGTCCCGCAACCCGTTTCCGACAACGATGCGGTCCATCGCCACGCCGAAGCGTTCGACGAACTCGTCGTGGCGCGATGTATGCACATAGATTCTCTTGATCGCCATGCAGACCTGGCCTGTCATACGAAAAACGATGCCCGCCATCTGTCCCATCGTCCGTTCGTCCAGGCTCACATCACGCATGAGAATCGCCGGGTCGTTTCCACCGAGTTCCGAGCTCACGCTGGTGATACCTTGTGCCGCGCCACACAGAATCTTGCGCGCCGCGTGCACACCACCGGTGAAGCCGATCTTGCCGACGGCGGGATGCGTGGTCAGCGCCTCGCCAATGGCGGATGACGGTCCGGTGACCGCATTGAGCAGCCCAGGCGGTAGCGTTTGCGCCACCCGCTCGATGGTTTCCAGTAGCGCCAGCGGGCAGGTCTCAGGCGCTTTAACCACCACCGCGTTGCCCGCCAGGAGCGCGGGCACGATCTGAAGGAAGGCCAGGGACACCGGCGCGTTCCACGGCACGATAGAGACCACCACACCGTACGGTCGCCAGCGAACCTCCGTGTAGCCGTTCTGGGACGGCAGGCGTTGAGCGGCGTCCAGCTCGCCCGCCAGATCGAGTGTGAGCTTCGCGCGCGAGGCCATGTCGCGGATCTCGCGCGTGGCTTCGGCCAGGGTCTTGCCGTTCTCGCGCACGAAGACTTCAGCGCGGGCGTCCAGGTCTTGGCTGGCCCCGTCCAACGCCAAACCGATGAGCTGCGCACGGCGTGAGAAGCTCAGACGGGACCAGGGGCCCTGCGCGGTGCGTGCCGCATCGAACGCGCGTTCGACGTCGGCCACGGTCGCCGCGACGGTAGAGCCGACCTCGTCGGAGGGCTCGGCGGGATTGAACACCGGCGTGCGGCGTGCGCCGTCCACGCGCTCGCCACCGATGAGTAGGCTCGCTGTCACATGCCTCATGTTTCGGCCCCGGCTCACAGCGTGATGTTGATGTTCTTGGGCTGCGTGTAGAACAGCAGTTCCTCCAGCGACTCGTCACGACCCAGGCCCGATTGCTTGTAGCCGCCGAAGCCCGTGCCGAGAAAGTGGCTGCTCGAGTTGTTCACCCACACCAGGCCGGCCTCGATGCGGCTGGCTGCGCGGTGCGCGATGGCGAGGTCACGCGTGAATACCGCACCGGTCAAACCGTACTCGACGGCATTGACCTGGTCGAACATGGTTTCCTCATCGGACCACCTGATGACCGAGAGCACCGGGCCGAAGATCTCCTCGCGCGCGATGCGCATGTCCGCCCGGACGTTGGTGAACACCGTCGGCTCGATGAAGTAGCCATCTTGCAGCGCAGGATCGGACGGGCGCTTGCCACCGCAGGCGAGGGTGGCACCCTCCGCCAGGCCAATGTCGATGTAGCGCATCACCTTGTCGAACTGAGCCTTCGACACGATCGCTCCCTGCGTCGTCTTGGGGTCGGTAGGAATGCCGGGCTGGTACGCGCGAATCTTCTTCAGGATGCCCGTCATAACCTCGTCGTGCACGGACTCGTGCACAAACAGCCTGGAGGTCGAGCCGCACGACTGTCCGTTCCAGGTGAAGTTCATGCCCTTGACGGCGCCGCTGCTGGCACGGTCCAGGTCCGCGTCCGGATACACGATCAGGGCATTCTTTCCCCCCAGTTCGAGCGAGACACGCTTGATCCGGTCCGCGGCGCTGCGCATGACGGCGCGACCCGTCTCCACGCTGCCCACCAAGCCGATGACCGGCACATCGGGGTGGGCGGCGAGCGCCGCGCCACACGCGGTCCCTCCGGTCACGATGTTGAACACGCCCGGTGGCAGGATGCCGTCGATGAGTTCGGCGAAGCGGTAGGCCGACAGCGGGGCTTGCACAGGGGGCTTCATGACCACCGTGTTGCCCGCCGCCAGCGGCGCGGCGCTCTTAGCGCCGAGGAAGAGCAAGGGATGGTTGTAGGCCACGATTCGGCCCACCACGCCATACGGCTCGCGAACTGTCAGGTTGACCATGCCGTCACCCATGGGAACGGTCTCCCCCTTGGCTTCGGTCACCAGTCCAGCGAAATAGTCATGCGCAGCGGCGGCGAACTCCACATCGCGCTGCATTTCGGCCACTGGCGCACCACAGTTGCTGGCATCCAGTAGTGCCAGTTCCAGCGCATTCGCGCGCAGCACGGCGGCGATGCGGCGCAGGAGCGCGGCGCGTTCGAACGGTTTGGTCCTTTTCCAGCCGTCGTAGGCCTTCTTCGCGGCTTGCACGGCGGCATCGACGTCGAGGGCATTGGCCTCGGCGCACTCGCCCAGGGAACGCGCGTTGGCCGGATTGAAGGTCGGGGCGTAGCCGCCTTGAGGTTTGTGCCAGGCACCGCCGTAGTACAGGTCACGCACCAGGGGCAGGCGCACAGGGGACAGGCTAGTCTGATCGGTGAGGGGTTTTTCTTGAACTGGGCTGTTCATTCGCGCGTCTCCACTGAGGGGATGGTTGAGAGAGGCGCGATCGTGCGTTTGCCATGCGGCGCAGTCCAATGGATCTTGCGAATGTTGCTCATGGACGCGGTGGTTTGGCGTTCGCGTCCACGCTTCCTATGCTTCGCCGCGAAGGAGCAAGACCATGAACACCACCGACAACACCATCCTCATCACCGGCGGCGGATCGGGGATCGGACGCGCGCTCGCGCAAGCCTTTCACGCCCTGGGCAATCAGGTCATCATCACGGGCCGTCGCCGGGAGATGCTCGAACAGACCGTTCAAGCCAACCCGGGCATGCAGTGCATCGAACTGGACGTGCGATCGGCTGAGGACATCGAGCGCGTTGCGCAACGCGTGATCGAAAGGCACCCATCGCTTAACGTGGTGGTGCACAACGCCGGCATCATGCGCACGGAGAACGTCTTCGAACCCGGCACGCACGATTCGGAAGAAACGATTGCCACGAATCTGCTGGGTCCCCTACGCCTGAATGCGGCCCTTCTGCCGCATCTGTTGCGCCAGGCGCGCGCCACCATCATGACGGTGTCATCCGGCCTGGCCTTCGTGCCGGGTGCGATCACGCCCACCTACTGCGCCACCAAGGCGGCAATCCATTCCTACACGCAGTCCTTGCGCTACCAACTGCGCGCCACCTCGGTCGAGGTGCTTGAACTCGTGCCGCCGTATGTGCAGACAGAGCTCACAGGCCCGGCGCACGCGGCGGATCCGAACGCGATGCCGCTGAAAGACTTCATCGACGAGGTGATGGCCATCATCCAGGCCGGTGCGCCGCATGGCGAGATCTGCGTGGAACGCGTGAAGCCTCTGCGCCATGCCGAAGCCAGTGGCGACTACTCTGGCTTCTTCCAGCGCTTCAATGACAAGCGGTCTGGCGCCGCCGCCAACACCTGGAAAGGCCGTCCCGCTCCCTGAGCGGTCGAGCCTCGTCAATCGTGTGGCAGGACCTGACGTTGCTCGGGCGCCAATGTGCGCTCGGCATAGCTCGCTGCGAACACCCGGCGAAACCAGATGTTGGCCGGGTCTCGATGCGTTTGGTCATGCCACTGCATGTTGAGGTCGATCGGCGGCAGCTCGAAAGGAAGGGGCACGATCCGAACGGGCGCCATTGCCGTCATCGCGCGCGTGAGCGCGCTGGGGGCCGTGAGAACGAGATCGGTGCGCGCCACGATGGGCGCGAGCCCACTGAAGTACGGCACGCTGAGCGCCACTCGCCGGCGCACCTGGCGGCCATCGAGCTGAGCTTCCAGCAGCTTGTCAAGCGAGGCATGGATGGAAGCGGGCGGGCGATAGCTCAGGTGCGCGGCCGCCAGGTACTGATCCTGCGTGAAGGTGTCGCCGATGGTCGCGTGTGCTGCGCTCACCAGACAGGTCCAGCGTTCCTGGTCCAGCGAGAGTCGGTGATAGTCCGGGCCGAGCTCCGGGATGAAGCCGACCGCGAGATCGAGTTCTCCGGCTGCCAGCGCCTCCTTGGCGCTGCGCAGCGGCAGCGAGAGGTTGACGATGTCCACGTTCGGTGCCTGCGCGCGCAGCAGCCGCATGAAGTCGGGCACCAGGGTCACCTGCGCAATGTCGCTCACCAGTATTCGGAAGGTGTGGCTCGACGTCGCCGGGTCGAACGTGCGACTGCTCTCCAGCACGCGGCGCATGCGATCAATCAGGTCGCCGATATCCGGTCCCAGGCGCGCGGCCAGCGCGGTGGGCTGCATGCCCGCGGGCGTGCGCACGAACAGCGGATCGCCGAAGGCGTCTCGCAGCCGCTGAAGCGCGTTGCTGGTTGCCGATTGCGTGAGACCAAGCCGTTCCCCTGCCAGGGTGACGCTGCGCGTGCGCATCAACGCATCGAAGGTCAACAGCAGATTGAGGTCGATCTGTTCCGGTCTCACGTTGTCTCCTGCGGTGCCGCCCCGAGCATACCCGTCGCCTGCGCCGGCGAGAGGGGTGTTTGTGCGTCCGGATTCTCACCGGCTGAGACGCGTCTTTGACCCTGGATCGCCTCGCTTCGATAGTCCTGAGCCATCCAGAACAGGAGACAACATGAGCACGATCTCCGCCGCCCTGCAGCGGCTTCACATCACATCCCCGCAACCGCAGACGCTGGCGGACTTCTACGCCACCGTCTACGCCATGCCGATGGAGAAATCCGGTGACACCTGGAGATGCCGGGCGCACCAGCGCATGGTCGAAGTGTCGGCAGGCCCTGCCAACCGCTTGCGGTATGCCCTGTTCGGGCTGGAGACGGCGCAGGCCTGGGAGCGCTTGCGCGAACGGCTGGCCCATGCCCCTGGTGCTGCGTTGCCTGCGGAATGGGGCCTGGCGCCGGACGCATTGGCCGCCATCGACCCCGATGGCAATGTCATCGCCTTCGAAGGGCCGGAGCGTATCGACGCGCAACACGACGCAGCACCTGCGCCGGCTCAACTGCAGCATTTTGCTCTTCGCACTCAGCAGATCGAAGCCATGGTGGCCTTCTATGAAAACGTGCTGGGCTTCGTCGTATCGGACAAGGTGGTCAACGAGCAGGGGGAACTGCGCGCTTGCTTCCTTCGGGTGAACCATCTGCATCACGCGCTGGCGCTTTTCGCCGCACCCAGCGCCGGGTACGACCACCAGTCGTTTGAGACGCCCGATTGGGACGGCCTCAAGCGCTGGGCCGACCGAATGGGCGAGTTGCGGCAGACCATCGTTTGGGGCGTTGGCCGGCACGGTCCGGGAAACGACGCGTTCTTCATGGTGCGTGACCCCGATGGCAACTTGGCCGAGATATCGGCCGAGATCGAGAGCTGCGCCGAAGACCGGCCTGCAGGACGGTGGCCCCATGAGGAGCGAACGCTCAACCTCTGGGGCAAGGCCATCATGCGCAGCTAAGGCACACGGCGATGACCGTCTCGCGTTCGCTGCAGATTCTCGGCCTGTTCTCGGTTGAGAGGCCGGTGCTATCCGTGGAGTGGCTGATGCAGCATCTTCAGGCTTCGCGCGCCAGCATCTACCGGGACATCCAGGAGTTGGTGCATGAGGGCCTCCTGGAGAAAGTAGATGCGCGGGGCTACGCCTTGGGTGCACGCATCGTCGAGCTCGATCGTCAGATCCGCCTGGCTGACCCATTGCTCCAGGCTGCCGGTGAACTGCCACACGACCTGGCCCGTGAGTGCCGGGGCACCGTACTGCTGTGTCGTCTTCATGCGCGCACAGTGCTGTGCATCCTGGAGGTCGACGGTGGCAGCGAACTCGATGTGAGCTATGAACGCGGGCGCGCCATGCCGCTGTATCGGGGTGCCACCTCGAAAGCGCTGTTGGCCCATCTTCCTGCCTCTCGCTTGAGGCAGTTGCTCGATGAAGACCGGGCAGCGGTTGCCAGCGCCGGTCTTCCCGATGAGCTCCAGGGACTGCAGCAATTGCTGGGGGATCTGCGTGCCCAAGGACATGTGATCACCCGCGCCGAGGTCGACGCCGATGCAGTCGGTGTGGCCGTCGCCCTGCTGGATCACGCGCGCTTGCTTGGCAGCCTCAGCGTGGTGCTGCCACTGGCGCGCTTCAACTCCACAGTCGAGCGTCGAACGCTGTCCCTGCTCAAGAGCTGTGCGCGGCGCATCGAAGCCCGACTCGAGAACGAACGGCGGCGTTGCCATGCTGCGCGCCGCCATGCAGTCCTTTCCGCATGAACACCTATCCTGTTGCCATCGTCGGCGCCGGCCCCACGGGCCTCACATTGGCCAACCTGCTGGCTTGCCAAGGAATCCGCGTTCTGGTGTTGGAGCGCGAAGCTTCAACGGTCAACGAAGCACGCGCTGTCACCATAGACGATGAAAGCCTGCGCACCATACAGTCTGCCGGGTTGATCGGACCGGTGCTGAAGTGTGTGGTGCAGGGCTACGGCGTGCATTACTACTCCTGGAGGAATCGCCCCTTCGCGCGCATCGAGCCCAACTCGACCGAGTACGGCTACGCCAAGCGCAATGCCTTTCGCCAGCAGATCTTCGTTCGTGACCTTCTGTCCGGCCTGTCCCGGTTCGAACATGCCGAAGTTCGGTTCGAACACAACCTGGAGTCATTCGAGCAGGACGACACGGGAGTGACGCTGCAGGTACGTACTCCCTCTGGTGACGCCGCGCTTCGTGCCGAATGGCTGGTGGCTTGCGACGGAGGCCGAAGCCCGGTGCGGGAGCTTCTGGGCTACACGCTGGAGGGCAGCACGTACGACGAGAAGTGGCTGATCGCTGATCTGATTGGTCGGCGTTCTCCGTTTCGCCATACGCGAACCTACTGCGATCCCGTGAGACCGGCCATTCGTTTGCCGGGCCCCCAAGGGACGTTGCGATACGAGTTCATGCTGCACCCGGGAGAGGACGCTGAAGACGTTCTCGACGAAGCGAACATCCGCGCATGGATACATCAGCGCGACACCGATGACGCCAAGCTCGATTTCGCGCGCAAGGTGGTTTACACATTTCATGCACGGGTAGCCAATCGATGGCGGGCGGGCCGTGTATTGCTTGCTGGAGACGCCGCGCACCTCACGCCACCGTTCGCAGGCCAGGGCATGAACAGCGGCATCCGCGATGCGGCCAACCTGGCCTGGAAGCTGGCTGCTGTGTGCCGGAGAGAACTGCCACAGGGCTTGCTTGACACCTATGAGTTGGAGCGCAAGCCTCATGCCTGGTCTCTGATTCGCATGGCGCTTCGCATTGGTCGTTTCATGCAGCCCAAGAGTGTTCTGAGCGCAGCACTATCGCAAGGCTTGCTCCGGGTACTGAGCGTGCTGCCGCCCGTGCGCGACTACGTGCTGCACCTCAAGTTCAAACCCAAGCCACGCTTTGCGGGGGGCTTCTTTCACACCGGGCTGGGAAGTGCTTCGGCGATCCCGCCGGGCCAGCTGTTCCCGCAGCCGTGGGTGGAGCTGGCCGATGGCAGCCGAGTGCTGCTCGACGACGTGCTGGGGCCAGGCTTTGCCACGCTGCGTCTGTCCGGTACGCGCACCGAGTCCGATCCAAACGTCATCGCATCGCGCCAACTCGTTGTCCTGCGCCGCGCCGAAGACTTCCTTCCTGATGCGGCGACATCCCTGGGTAACACCATGCTGGTTCGTGACATCGATGGCGTGATTGAACGGGTGCTGGTCGGAGCCGGTGCCGCCGCGGTGGTGCTGCGCCCCGATCGCTATGTGCTTGCCTACGTCGCCGGCGACGCCCAGGCCCGTTGGTCCGTGCAGAGCGCGATCGACGACCTTGTCTCCTTGCCCGGCGCGTTGCGCACCTGAGTCGCTTTCCGATCCCTCTGCTCCCTCTGATCCCTCAACGAAACTGCCATGAAATTTCTCTCCTTCATCCATCGAGGCCGCTCAAGTTGGGGCCTGGCCAGCGCCACTGGCGTGATCGATCTGGGCACGCCCGAACTGCCAAGCCTGCGATGTGCCATCGAGAGGGGTCAACTGGAAGTTCTGGGCCGTTCGGCGCACGGCCGCTCGGACACGGCGGCGTTTGCAGAAATCACCTTCCTGCCCGTGATTCCCGATCCGGCCAAGATCCTTTGTGTCGGACACAACTACGAAGAGCACCGGATCGAGACGCAGCGCGACAAGACTGCGCATCCGTCCATCTTCTTGCGCGTGGCTCCCTCGCAGACTGGCCACCTTGCACCGATTCAATTGCCACCCGAGTCGGCTCACCTCGATTACGAAGGCGAGATCGCCATCGTGATCGGACGTGGTGGCCGCCGTATACCGGCCACCGCCGCCTGGTCGCACATTGCGGGCTACAGCGCCTACAACGACGGCTCCGTGCGCGACTGGCAGAAGCACTCCCTGCAGTTCACCCCGGGCAAGAACTTCGACCGCACGGGCGCCTTCGGGCCATGGCTGGTCACCCGCGACGAGGTTGCGGACGGCCAGGAGCTCACGCTGGAGACGCGCCTGAACGGGCAAGTGATGCAACGCGCCAGCACGGCGATGATGATCTTCCCGATCCCGGAGCTGATTGCCTATGTCTCCACCTTCACCACGCTGGAGGCAGGCGACGTGATCGTGACCGGTACGCCCGGTGGGGTGGGCGCGCGGCGTGAGCCGCCGGTGTGGATGAAGGCGGGCGATACGGTCGAGGTCGAGGTATCCGGCGTTGGCGTGCTTCGCAACTCGATCGGTGCGGAGCGGGTGCCAGCGTGACGCGCAAAACCTTTCCAGCACGCGTTCAGTGCATCGACGACCTTGTGTGGTCGAACAGGATCCTGGTCAACGAAGGAATTCTCGACGGATTCGGTCACGTCAGTGTGCGCGACCCCGATGACGCCCGACGTTTCTTGATCGCCCGCAGCATGGCCCCTGCGTTGGTGACTCACGATGACGTCCTGAGCTGCGACCTCGACGGTGCGGTGTACGACGAGCGCGGCCGAAAAACCTACCTCGAGCGCTTCATTCACAGCGAGATATACCGCGCCCGGCCGGACGTTCGAGCGGTGGTGCATACCCATTCACCGTCACTCATCCCCTTCGGCTTCACGGGGAACAGGCTGCGTCCGGTCTGCCACATGAGCAGCTTTCTTGGCTCATCCACACCGGTGTTCGAGATCCGCGATGCAGCCAGTGACCACACCGATCTGTTGATTCGCTCCGAAGCCTTGGGGAGGGCGCTGGCTGATGTCCTGGGCCCGAAGCCGGTGGCATTGATGCGCGGTCATGGCTGCGTCGTCGTCGGCAACAGCCTGCCTCAGGCGCTGTTTCGGGCGGTCTACACCGAGGGCAACGCGCGAATCCAGGCGCAAGCCATGGCCATGGGGGCCGTCGAGTACCTCACCGAGGGCGAATGCGAAGCCGCGACAAGCACCAACGAAGCGCAGCTCGAACGCCCGTGGGACCTGTGGAAGCGCCGATTGATGGAGGCCGGACGCATGCCCCGTCCTGCTGAAAGCGCTGGGGCAGCACTCACATGACCCCGAATCCATCTACTCAGGAGACTCGTTTGAAAACCCCCGAAAAGCCACTCGTCGTTGCTCTGGAAGAACACTACTGGGACGACGAACTGGCGTCGCACTTCACTGGCGCCGAAGCCAGTCGTGCCGGACTCATTGAATCGCGGCTGCGCGACTTTGGCGGTGATCGGCTGCGCGACATGGACGCAGCCGGCATCGATGTCTGCGTGCTCTCGCATGGTGCGCCCTCGGCTCAGAAGCTGGCCTCTGACATCGCCGTTCCCCTGGTAAGGCGCGTCAACGACCGTCTGGCCGCCGCTGTGGCCGCAAACCCCACGCGCCTGGCGGCATTCGCAGCGCTGCCCACTGCCGTGCCACAGGCCGCGGCCGATGAACTCTCGCGTTGCGTGGACATGGGTTTCAAAGGCGCGATGGTGCATGGTCTGTGCAACGGCGAATTCATCGATTTGCCGAAGTACTGGCCCATCTTCGAGCGAGCCGAGGCGCTTGACGTTCCCATCTACCTGCATCCTGCGCAGCCCCACCCGGCTGTGATGCAGGCCTACTACCAGGATTACCTCGCGGACTTTCCCATGCTTGCCCGGCCGGCCTGGGGTTACGCCGTCGAATGCGGCACGCAGGTGGTCCGTTTGGTCCTGTCGGGGGTATTCGAGCGGCATCCGCGTCTCAAGATTGTCTTGGGCCACCTTGGCGAATCGGTGCCATTCCAGCTGTGGCGTCTGGACCAGGCGCTCTCGCGACCAGGCCAGAAATCGGTCCGATTTCGCGACATCTTCACGCGCAACTTCTGGGTGACCACGAGTGGATTCTTCTCCACGCCCGCACTGCTGTGCTGCGCGATGGAGATGGGTGTCGATCGCATTCTCTTTTCGGTGGACTGGCCCTTCGTGGCCGACAGCAGCGCCGGCACGAGGTGGCTGCGTGATGCGCCGCTGTCATCGCACGACAAAGACAAGCTCTTTGGTGGCAACGCGCAGCGCCTCCTGCGCCTGTAAGAGGAGGGGCATCACGATCGTCCATGACCAACATTCAGCGTTTTCATTGGCCCCCGAGGGGGCACGATTTCTAGAATGGTTTCGAGCGATCGAAGCCGAAGAACAACGGAGCGAGACATGAAATCCCATCACTTTTCCCGGCGCATCGCACTGGCAGTCCTGCTATTCGCCACTACCGCCTCTGTCGCCTTAGCGCAAGCGCAGGCGACGCTATGGCAACCGAGCAAACCCATCAACATGATCGTGTCGGTCGCACCCGGATCGAGCGTGGACATGGTCGCGCGCATCCTTTCGGAAAAGCTGCAAGGCATTCTGGGCCAGCCGGTCGTGGTTCAGAACAAGCCAGGTGCCAGCGGGTTGATCGCGGCATCGACCGTTGCCCGATCCGATCCGGATGGCCATACCTTGCTCGTGGGCAGCAACACCATGCTGGGCGCTCCGCACACGCTGCCGGCGGGTGCCGGTGGCGGCGTCGACGTCATCCGCGATCTGACGCCCATTCTCATCCCAGCGACTTCGCCGATGGTCATCATGGCCAATCCCGGCCTCGGCGTGAAGACGCCACAAGAACTCGTTGCCTACCTTAAGCAGAACCCAGGACTGCCCTACGCCACGGCTGGCACGGGTTCTCCCTTCCATTTCGCGGGGGAGATGTTCAAGGCTGCCACCGGAACGCAGCTCACACACACACCCTATCGAGGTGTTATGCCCGCAGTGGTGGACACCATGTCCGGCCAGGTGATGCTCACCTTTGGCGCCCTGGGGGGTGTGAGCCAGTTCATCGAAACTGGCCGCTTGATCCCCATTGCTGTCGGTGAGCGGCGCCGTTCGGGTTTGTTGCCCAAGGTACCCACGCTTCGTGAATCGGGTGTGCCGATCGACTTCACGCTGTTCTTTCCGATCTTCGCTCCATCACGCACACCCGGGCCGATCGTGGAGCGGCTCAACCGTGAAATGGGCGCTGTTATGCAGATACCCGAAGTTCGGGCACGACTGCTCGCCGCCGGTGTAGAAGCGCGCAGCAGCACGGTCGATGAGGCGCGCGAGATGGTGAATGATCAGTACCGGGTGTTTGGCCGATTGGCCAAGGAGTTCAACATCAAGTCGGAATGAACGCGCACACCAGAGGGCCCGGCCATGAAGCTCACCGCGCTACGTGACTTTGTTGCTGTCTGTGAGTGTGGAAGTCTGAGGGCGGCGGCGCGCCAGGTCGGGGTGACGCAGCCGGCCATCACGCGCAGCATCCAGGAGCTGGAGCGAGAACTCGGCAGCGCGCTCCTGGAGCGCCATTCGCAAGGTGTGCGACCGACCGCTGTCGGGTTGGCCTTCCTCCGCCGCGCCAGTGCAGTGGGCAACGAGCTCGAACGGGCGCGCCAGGAAGTTGCACAGCTGCGGGGCTCGCAAGGCGGCACGTTGACCGTATGCATGGCCAGCGTGCCGCAGATCACCCTGCTGCCTGACGCGCTGCGTGAAGTGCGTCGTCGCTATCCCACCCTGCGGATCGACCTCATCGACGCACCCTTTCACCGCGTACAGACGGGATTGTCCAGCGGGGCCATCGACGTCTATGTGGGGCCGTCTCCGCGTGAGCTGGGTGCGGAGCTGGCGGCAGAGCCGCTTTTTGAGCACCGCAGGGTGGTGATCGGTCGGCGCGGGCATCCGCTGTCGGGAGCCACCTCGCTCAAAGCCCTGGTGGGCAGTGAATGGGTGGCCGGATTCGGGTTGCAGGCGGGCGATGACGAGATTGCCGCGCTCTTCCTTTCCCATGGTTTGCCGGCACCCCGGGTCGCCCTGCAGGCGCACTCCGCATTGACGTATGTGCTGGCCATCGCGCATTCGGACATGCTGATGATGGTCCCTGAGTACTGGGCGCGTTTTCCCATGTGGCGGCAAACCGTGGAGGTGATTGCGGTGAAAGAGCAGTTGCGCTCGCACCGCATCGCACTGGTGCGCCACCCGGTCATGCCTCTCACGCCCGCCGCCGACTACTTCTGCGACCTGCTCAGACGCTCGGCCGCGCACCTGTCGGATTCAAGAGCGCCAGAGCGGCAGTCTCCCGCTGCGTTGCCTGCCTGAGTGGCGCAGTTAGTGCAGTACGCGATGTGTGTGCGTTATCGCGTTACGCAAACCTCCATCTCCCCTGAAGGTGTCTCGGTTCCTAACCTTGAGTGGTCTCGGTGCCATGGCTCTTGGCCTGTGCACTAGGCGCACATCAAATCAACGATCGGAGACACCATGTCATACATGAAGCACGCCCTGCTGGGCGTTGGCTTGCTCGGCGCCCTCGCAGCCCACGCCCAATCCACAGTGACCCTGTACGGTCGACTCGATGCCTCGGTCAACTCTCTGCGCTTCTCTGGGCCCAATGCCTCCAGCCGCAGCACCCTTTCGAGCGATACCTCCTACTGGGGTCTGCGCGGCAGCGAAGACCTCGGCGGAGGCAACAGCGCCTACTTCAAGATGGAAAGCCAGTTTCAGGTCGACACCGGCGCGCAAGGCAATGCCACGGCGTTCTTCAATCGTGAAAGCTACGTAGGCCTCAAGAGCAATCGCTGGGGTTCGATCGCTTTGGGCGCGCAATACGCACCCACAATCTGGTTGACCAGCCGCATCGATCCCTTCAGCAGGGGCTACCTGGGGCACATCGCCAACCTGTTCCAGGGTTCACCGCGGGGCTATCAGCCGCTGATGAACAACGCCATTCAGTATGTCTCGCCCACGCTGGGAGGTTTCTCTGGCCGAGCAATGTTTGCTCCCAGTGAGGGCGGGCTGGGCACGGCGCAAGGGCTGGGCCTGAACTACGCGGCCGGCGACCTCAATCTGGGACTGAGCTATGACGCGCTTCGGGTAAGTGCCGCCTCGGTGGGGCTGCCGGGCGCCAGCCCGGCGGTGCGCTCCCGTACCTATGCGTTGGGTGCTACCTACAAGTTTGACTTCGCACGGCTCATGGCCTACTACCAATCCAATGACACCGATCGACTGTCCAGTGTGGATGGGTGGTTGCTCGGCGCCATCATCCCGCTCGGGGGAGGCGATGTGCGCGTGGGGTACTCACGCTACAGCCCGACCCCCACCAGCGAGGCGAGGCAGCTGGCGCTGGGCTACACCTACTACCTGTCCAAGCGAACCACGGTCTACAGCACCATCGCCACCCTTAAAAACGAGGGATCCAACAAGAGCCTGTGGCCAGGTCGGCAGGATCTTGCGGGCCAGGGTCTGCCGGGATTGGGTCAAGATGTTCGTGGCTTCCAGGTGGGCGTACGTCACCTGTTCTGACAGAGACAACCATCGAGGACTTCGGTCCTCGATCATCAACTCCAGGTTTGCCCCATCCGGGATGACGGATGGGGCTTTTTCATGGAAGCCACTGCGCTACGAGCGCACCAGTGTTGTCACAGTAGGACGTGGATGGCTTTGGTCTCTGTGTAGCTCAGCAGTTCTTCTATGCAGCTCTCGCGCCCAATGCCGCTGTTCTTGTAGCCGCCGTATGGGCACCCCTTGAAGTGCGTGCCGACGCCGTTGACCCAAACCGTTCCGGTTCGCAGGCGCCGCGCCATGGTCAGCGCCTTGGTGATGTCGCGTGTCCACACAGCCCCCGTCAGACCGTACTCCAAGGCGTTGGCAGCATCCAGAACCTCGGACTCCTCGCGCCAGGAAGAAATGGCCAGTACAGGTCCAAAGATCTCCTCCCGTGCGATGCGCATCTCGGGTTTCACATCCGCAAACACGGTGGGTTGGATCCAGTAGCCTCGCGAGAAGGCCGGGCCAGCCGGTCGTTGGCCGCCTGTGACCAGCCGGGCTCCCTCCTCCATGCCGGAGGCGATCATGGCCAGGACGCGTTCATGGTGCTGCTGCGAGTTGAGCGGCCCCATGCGCGTTTGCACGCTGTGTGGATCGCCCGGTTGGATGAGCGCTACGCGTTTGGCCACGGCTTGGACCGTACGCTCGTAGAGGGATTCATGCACCATCAGGCGACTTGTTGAGCCGCACGACTGCCCCGACCAACTGAAGTTCATCCCGGCCACTGCGGCATCGGCCACCGCGTCCACGTCCACGTCGGGATAGACGATGAATGCGTTTTTCCCTCCCAGCTCGAGTGTTACGTGCTTGACGCCCACCTCCGCAGCCGAGCGCTGAATGGCCATGCCGGTGGGAATCGAACCCGTGAACACGATGCGCTTGATGGATGGGTGCCGAACGATGGCATCGCCTGCCGTCCGCCCCAGGCCCGTGACGATGTTGACCACTCCGGGCGGCAACACCTCTTGACAGACTTCCCCGAGCAGGCAAGTCGACAGCGAGCTGGTCTCCGGCGGCTTGATGATGACAGTGTTGCCCGTGATCAGGGCTCCCGCGATGCCGCGTACCGCGAACATGATGGGGTGGTTGAACGGCACGATGCGCGCCACAACGCCATATGGCTCGCGCAAGGTGAGGTGCAGATTCCTTGCGGTTGCAGGAACGGTGTCGCCCTTTATTTCGGAGGCCAGTCCCGCGTACCACTTCAGCTGCCAAATGGCCGATTCGATATCGGCCCTGACGGGGTTGATCGTGTTTCCCGTGTCGCGCACCTCCATATCGACAAGCTCATCAGCACGCTCGCGGATGCGTGCGGCCAGCCTCTCGAGTAGCGTCGCTCGGTCCTTGATGTCCAGGCCCGCCCAAGCGGGCTGTGCAGCCTCTGCCGCGGCCACGGCGAGGTGAACGTCTATCGCTCCGCCCGCGGGGAAATCCCCAAGGGGCGCTTCCGTGGCTGGATTTACAGAGGGCAACCACTGGCCGTTGGCCGCCTCAACAAGATCGCCGCCAATGAGCATGCGACCACGATAGCTTGAGTATTGATGGGTCATGAGGTGTCTCCGAGGGAGGCTTGATCGCCGAGAGGACGCGTCAGGAACGAACCCTGACACCCGCGTGCCAGTGGTGCCCACGGAATCGGCAGTGTCGGATGCCTCGGGGTGAACGGGCGAACAACTATTTCGCTATGCGCACAGCATCGCTTCACCGCGATGGTTGCTGACGGTTTCGTTGACACCGACCCAGGCGTCTTGAACGGCTCGCTGTCTGGTGGTACGCCACGGAGGCAAAGTCAGGCTCCGCAGAGCTTCTGTGCCAGGGTTGGGACGTCAGCCAAGCCGATGGGCCTTGCCAAGAAAATCCGGCACTTGGAAGAGCCGGCGCCAAACACTCACTCCTGGCCGCGTCAAAGTTGCTGCGATGGTCAATCTGACGTCGTGCCGCTCTGCTATTCCTCTTCCTCGGGCGCTGCCGTGCCGTGCCGCGCCTCAAAGCCATGGCCTCGCAGATGCCATGACCGACGGGACGGGCGACCTACCGGAAGCCCACCACGGTAATGCCAATGGGTGCTCCGCCCACAGGCACGTTTCTCTGCGCTGTCAGATTGCCAGTTAGCGGGTCTGGCGTGTGAACGGCCAAAGCATTGGTGCTTTGCTGGGCCACATACACGGCGCCAGATACCGGATCGGTGTTGATGCCTTCAGGCAAGCCGCCCGTGGCGAGCTGTCCGAGGAGAGTCAATGCGCCCGTCGTTTGGTCAATGCTGTAAGACCCAACTGTTGCGCTGGTTTCGTTGGTCACGTACAGCGACTTGCCGCTGGCGTCGATCACCATGTTTTGCGCCGTGGTGTCGGCCGGGAAAGGCGACCCGGCCATGTTTGTCAGATGTCCTGTCGCCTCGTCGATGACGAAGCCGTTGATCTGGTTGCCGCCGGTCGTGATGTACAGGAAGCGGCCCGACGGATCGATGGCGAGAAACCGGGTGTTGACCACGGTAGGTGTCTCTCCCAACGCCGTGGCCGCGCCGGTCGTGGCGTTCAGCGAGTAAATGCTGATGGAGCCGGCAATGTAGTTGGCTACGTACATGAATTGGCCATCCGGCGTCATCTGCACAGCCAAGGGATATGAGCCTGTTGGCACCGTGCCTTGCAGGGTGAGCGCGCCAGTAGCGGTGTTCACTGCAAAGACGCTGAGAGCATTGCTTGCGCGATTGGCCGCATAGAGATACTTCCCATTCCGCGACATGCCCATGGCTTGAGGCTGCGACTGCCCGGATGCTGTGGGAGAGCCAGGCAACTGCGTCAGCTCGCCCGTATCGATGTCGATTGCGTATGAGCGCACGGCATTGGCGATCACATCCGCCAGGTAAAGGAATCGGCCGCTCGGTGCGAGCGTGCCGCCGTATATGCCGCCTTGCGAGACTGAAAAGCCCGTCAGGGTCAGATCCCCCGTCACATCATCGACCGTGAGAACCCTGGTCGCCGACAAGAAAGTGGCAAAGGCGAAGTGCGGCGGCCGGTTGCACGTCACAGAAACGGTGGGCGATACCCCGTCAGTCACTTGGCCTGCACCGCCGCTCACGGTACACGTCTGAGGAGGCATTTCCGGCGGCGCTTTGACGCTGACCTGATAAGACGCGCCCACCGCGATGGTCGTGGAGAACGAGGTGGTGCCGTCTGCCGAAATGGCAAGGTCATCGCCCAGGTTGTTCTGCAGCGTGAGCCCAGCACCTTTCAAGCCCTGCACCTGTACCCTGACCGTCTGTGGCGCGGATGGCGCTTGTGTCGGTGAAAAGCTGCTGTCGCCACCACATGCGGTGAGGACAAGCACCACCATGGCCGCAGCAAGCGGGGACGCCAAACGCGCGCGCGCAAGCGGCGCGCTGCCAAAACGGACAGAGGTTAAGGCCATTGAAGCTTCCGGCAGAGGGGCGGGTGAACGAGCCGCTTGATGCCTGCGCAGAAACGACTTTGCCTAAAGAAAGATACAAAGTGTAAAGGCTTCCGAAACCTCTTCGATTATCTTGGCCAGTCAGTACAGGTTGGGGAGCAGCTTGAGGCGGCACTCGACCGGAGGGATTCGGCCGAGCGCTTCATAAGGGCGGTTGTGGTTGTAGCGGTTCAGCCAATCGCTGTCGCTGGAGGCTGTGTGACAACGCGCGAGGCACGCGTCCGACAGAGGAGCAACCATCTGCTCAGGCGGATTCTGGATTGGGTCGCGCCTGCGACCCGTCTGATTGATCTTCGAGGCGATCTCGGGGTGCCTATTCACCCAACGGCGACCGTAGATGGAGTTTCATGCGCCCAGGAGGCGCATCGCGTTGCCGATTTCGGCAGTTCCTGCAATGCTTGAGTTAGCCCAAACCCCTGCGGGGGCAAGGGCGTTTTCCAATGTGGCGCACATTGGTTTGCGGTCGGGGTTTCGCTGCCGGCTGAGTAGGCGAGTTCGGAACGCCCGACTCAGGCTGCTGCCTGTGCTGCCACCCAGTCCCGGAACCTCGCCTTGCCCAGGCGCGGCGTCGATGCCGAGGCCGGCACCAGGGTCGCGTCGTCCAGGCGAGCGCCGAAGTACAGCGCACCCGGATCGGCGCGCACTTCGCGCGGGTCGCTTTTTGCGGCCAGATACAGGGCGATGAGCGCGGTCAGCCGATGCTTCTCGGGACCGGCAATCTCGAGGACGCCATCGAACGGTGGGCCACCGACCATATCAAACACCGCATCGGCCACGTCATCCGACGAAATCGGCTGGATCATGGCGGGCGACAGGCGAACCGTGCCGCCCTCGGTCGCCGACTGCGCGATGCCGTCAGCGAACTCGAAGAACTGCGTGGAATGCACGATGGTGAAAGGGATGCCGGAGGTCATGATCAGGTCTTCCTGCTTCTTCTTGGCGCGGAAGTAGCCGCTGGCCTGCAGCCGCTCGGTGCCTACCACCGATAAGGCGATGTGGTGCCGGACGCCGGCCCTCTTCTCGGCCGCCAGCAGGTTGCGGCCCGAGGTGGTGAAGAAGTCCATCACCGCCTGGTCCTCGAAGGACGGGGAATTGGCCACGTCCACGACGACGCTGGCGCCGGCAAGGGCACTGTCCAGCCCTTCACCAGTGAGGGTATTCACGCCGGTGTTCGGCGCCCCCACGACCACGTTGTGCCCGGCAGCCTTCAGGCGCACCACCAGCTTCGAACCGATCAGGCCGGTTCCGCCAATCACGACGACTTTCATGAGTAACTCCTCGGATGGGTTGGCAAGTGGATGCAGGTCAGGCCAACTGGGCCTTGTCCAGGCCGTACATCTTGTCGGCGGATCCAGGCACGCTGCGCAGGGCGATGTTCAGTCGGTTCCAGCCGTTGATGGACATGATGTGGAACGTCAGGTCCGAGACCTCTTTCTCCGACAACTGCGTGCGCACGCGCTCATAGACCTCGTCGGGAACACCCTGCTCGGCCAGGCGGGTGAGCGCCTCGGTCCAGGCCAGCGCGGCGCGCTCGCGCGGGGCGAACAGCGTCGACTCGCGCCAGATGGGCAGGTGGTGCAGGCGCAGCTCGCGCTCGCCGTGGATCTTTGCCTGCTTGACGTGCATGTCCAAGCAGAAGGCGCAGCCATTGATCTGCGAGGCTCGAATCGCCACGAGCTCGCTCAGCGAGGGTTCGATGGCGCCCTTGTTGAGCACGTTGATCAGCTCCACGAACTTTTTGAAGATGTCGGGGGACTGCTCGATGTAGTTGATGCGTTGGGTCATGGTGGTTTCCTGTGAAAGAAGATCGAGGCCGAGACGTGCACTCAGAGGGGCTGAGCGAGCCGCTTGCGAACCTTGTCGAAGCGAGACGGATGCTAGGTTTGGGTCCGCATGCGCGGTAGGCCTCGGCGAGTCCCCGCGGTGTTGCTCGCACGGCACCAATCCCGCGATGGCGCGAGGTGCAATATGCGCCTGCTGCATGCGGGAGAATCCGCCAACGCCCGCGCACGCCACCGTGCGCTCCCGTGCTTCGGCCGCACCACCTGTCGGAGGTCCCCGCCATGCCCGCACGCACAGCCAGCCCCGCCGCTCCAAACGATCGCCGCTGGCGCTTCGGCGGCTACGTGCTGTGGGCGGGCCAGCGCCGCCTGGAGCGGCACGGCCAAGCGGTGCGCATGGGCTTTCGCACCTTCGAGCTCTTGCTGCAATTGGTGAAACGGGCCGGCGAGGTGGTCAGCAAACAGGAGCTGCTGGCCACGGTCTGGGCCGGCGTCGTGGTGGAGGAGACCAGCGTGCGCACGCACATGTCGCTGCTGCGCAAGTCGCTGGGCGCGCCCGAACTGGCAGACGGCTGCACAGAGTGGATCACCAGCATTCCGCTGCGCGGCTACCGATTCAACGGCCAGGTGACGCAAGAGAGCGCGGCAGCCGATGCCCCGATGGCCACCAGCACGACGACCGCGCTGGCGTGCGCCGACCTGCCGGTTCGCCTGACGCGGCTGGTCGGCCGCGAGCCTGACGTGCTTCGCATCCACGCCGCACTGGACAGCCATCGGCTGGTCACGCTCGTCGGCACGGGCGGCATCGGAAAGACCAGCGCGGCCATCGAGGCGGCGCGGGAGCTGGCGCAGCCAGGTACGCCGGTGGCATTTGCCGATCTCTCGCCGCTGAATGCGGGCGAACACGTGCTGAGTACGGTCGCGCGCGCTCTGGGCGTGGCCAGCGACATGACTGACCCGCAGCAGGCCATCGTGCGGCGATTGGCTGGACAGGACTTGCTTCTGCTCGTCGACAACTGTGAACAGGTGGTTGAATCGGTTGCGCCGCTGGTGGCGGCCCTCTTGGCCGCGCTGCCCGGCCTGCGCGTGCTGGCCACCAGCCGCGAGGCGCTGCGTGTGGAGGGCGAACGCGTGCTGCGCCTGTCTCCGCTGCCCCTGCCCGGCACCGATGCGCCAAGCCTGGAGGACGCCCTGCGCTCGCCCGCGGTCCAGCTGCTGGTCGAGCGTTCGGCTGCCGCGGGGGCCGGCGTGTTCCAGCCGTCCGACGGTGCTGTGCTCGCGACGATCTCTCGCCAGACGGATGGCATCCCGCTGGCCATCGAACTCGTGGCGGCACGCCTGGGCGTGCAGCCACTGGGCGATCTCGCGCTGCGCCTGAATGACCACATGCGCATGGTCGGGCTGGACAAACGCGTGGCGCAGCCGCGCCAACGCACACTGGCCGCCACGCTGGACTGGAGTACGGCGCTGCTCAACGACGCGGAGCTTCAGCTGTTTCGCCGACTTTCGGTGTTTCGCGGGCGCCTGGACGTCGATTCCGCATTGGCCGTGGCCCAAGGTGACCTGGACCCCGACCTTGCTTTCGAGTCGCTGATCTCGCTGGCCAACAAGTCGCTGCTGGTCTTCGACAGCGCAGACGCCATTGCGCCGTACCGGCTGCTGCTGACCACGCGGGCGTACGCCGCCCGGCTGCTGGCGCAGAGCGAGGAGCACGCGCTGGTGCAGCAGCGCCACGCGCAGTGCATGCTGGGCCTCATGCAGGCCGCCACGGCGGACCTGCAGACACTCGACGCAGGCACCTGGACGCAGCGCTACGCCTTTCGGCTGGACGACGTGCGCTGCGCACTGGACTTCTGCCTGCAGGGGCAAGCCGATGCCAGGACCGCCGCGGCCTTGCTGGTTGCCTCCACCCCGCTGTGGTTCAGCGTGTCGCAGGTGGAGACGTACCGCGACAAGGTGTTCGCCGGTCTGGCGCTGCTGGAACAGCAGGCCGCGCACGACACCGAGACCTCGGCCTGGCTGCACACCGCCCTCGTCAATGCGCTGCTGCACACCGATGCACCGGCGGCGACCACCGGCGCGGCTTGCGACCGCGCGCTGGCCGGCGCGCTGGCCACCGAGGTGCGGGCGCTGGAGTTGCGCGCGCGCTGGGGCCGCTGCACGCACGACATGTTCCGCGGCGCGTACGCGCAGGCGCTTGAACAGGCCGACACGCTGCACACCGTGGTGCTGGGTTGGTCCGACCCGCTGGCGCTCAGCCTGTCGCACCGCGTCAGCGCCATGGCCCGCTTCTTCCGGGGTGACTTCGCCGTCTCGCGCGGGCACAGCGAGGCCTCGCTGGCCATTTCCTCCGGCGTAGGACGCAGCTTCGGCACCATGGTCGGCCCCGATCCGGTGGTGGCTGCGCAGGCGGTGCTGTGCCGCACGTTGTGGGTGCAAGGCGAGGCGGACCAGGCCCTGGCAGTGGCCCGTCAGGCGCTCGCGCGCGCACAGGTCCAGGCCAGCTCGCTCTCGCTGTGCGCCGCCCTGTATGGCGCCTGCCCGGTGGCGCTGTGGGCGGGCGAGCTCGACCTCGCCCGCCAATGGGTGCCGATGATGGTGGACGAGACGCGACGCAAGGGGCTGGCCGGTTGGCACCGCTACGCCCTGTGGTTCCTCGATGGCCTTGAACTCGCCACCGCACCCGACCAGGCCCTGGCCGTGCGCCGGGTGCGCGAGCGATTGCACGCCGACGATCCACCACACCACGAGTTGCTGGTCACCTTCTGTCCGGCGTGGCTGGACGACAGCCTGCTCGCCCGGGTGCAGCAAGGCGAACCGCTGTGGAACGCCGCCGAGGTGTGGCGCGCGGCGGGGTGGCGCCACGAACAAGAGGGTCGCCTGGCCGACGCCGCGAATGCCTACCAACGGGCCATCGGTACCGCGCAACAGCAAGGCGCGCTCGGCTGGGAACGGCGCGCCGTCGCCAGCCTGACCGCTCTGCCTGCGCGCCCGGGCCAGGTGGCGCAGCCGACAACCGTCACACGGCTTCACACGCATTAACTGGATTGCGCGCGGCGCCCCGCGCACAGTGGCCGCTCCTTTTCAGCGGCCGTCCCCACGGCCTGCGCATCCAGAGCAGCCCGCCATGCACCACGCCGTCCTTCCCTTCGCGAAGCCAGCTCCAGCGCCCGCGCAGCGGGCGCCGCGCCCCGACCCGCTGGCCTCCAGCTTTGCCACCACCTACGCCGGAGTGGTCGCCTTCATCGCGGTCGCCACGGAGGGCAGCTTCGCCCGCGCCGCTGACCGGCTGGGCATCGGCCGCTCAGCCGTCAGCCGCAGCGTGCAGCGGCTCGAGGACCAACTCAAGGTGCGCCTGTTCGTTCGCACCACACGCAGCACCACGCTCACGCGAGAAGGCGAACTCTTCTACAGCAACTGCCACAGCAGCGTGGACCGCATCGTGCAGGCCATGGACGAGATGCGCGACATGCGCGAAGGCCCACCGCGCGGGCACCTGCGCGTCAGTGCGGCGGCGGGGTTTGGCCGGCGCGTGGTGGCGCCCCTGCTACACGACTTCCGCGCGGCTTACCCCGAGGTATCGCTGGACCTTGTGCTGGACGACAGGCCCACCGACTTCCTGTCGGACCGCGTGGACATCGCGTTTCGTGATGGCCGCATGGAAGACACGCAAATCATCGCCAAGCAGCTCATCCCCATGCAGATGATGGTCTGCGCCTCGCCCGCCTATGCGCAGAGGCAGGGCCTGCCCGAAACCGTGGAGGAGCTGGCAGACCACCAGTGCATCAATTTCCGTCTGGCCTCGGGCCGGCTGTTCGAATGGGAGTTCAAGGTCGACGGCCAGGTGCGCAAATGCCAGCCGCCCGCCCGGCTGACCTACAACGACGCCGAACTCGTCCTTCAGGCCGCGCTTGACGGCCAGGGCATCGCGCAGATGTCGGGCTACCTGATCTGCGAGGCGCTGCGCAGCGGCGCGCTGGTGCCCTGCCTCACGCAGCACGCGCCCGACGACCGTGGCCACTACATCTGCTACCTGAGCCGACAGCACCTGCCCACGCGCATGCGGGTGTTCATCGACTTCATGACGGCGCGCATCCGCGCGGCCGATCTGCAGTGCTTCGCCGACCTGGCCGTGCGCGCCTGAACGCGCCGGGCACACGCCACTGTTGAAGTCCCGGCAACACCGTGCCGCCATGCACGGACCTACCGGCGCCACAGGGCCAAACCTAGCATTCCTTCGCTGCATGCCGCGCCCCGTGCATAGCCTGCACGAACCCGGAACAGCCCTTTCATTTCACCCACCCAAGGACACCCATGCCCGACCTGCACAAGCCCACGCGGCGCCGCCTCATCACGGTCACCGCCGCCACCGCCGCGGCCGCCACCGGCGCCCTCGCCGCCTCCCCCGAAGCCAAGCCCACCCGATCCACCACCACCCCACGGAGCCCCCAGATGCGCAGCAACACCATCACCACCCAAGACGGCACGCAGATCTACTACAAGGACTGGGGCGACGGCCCCGTCGTCACCTTCTCGCACGGCTGGCCGCTGAACGCCGACGCCTGGGACGGGCAGATGCACTTCCTTGCGCGCAATGGCTTTCGCGTGATCGCGCACGACCGGCGCGGCCATGGCCGCTCCAGCCAGCCGTCCTCCGGCAACCACATGGACGGCTACGCCGACGACCTGGCCGCGCTGTTCGAGGCACTCGACCTGAAGGGCGCGACCATGGTCGGACACTCCACCGGTGGCGGCGAGGTGGTGCGCTACATCGCCCGCCATGGCAGCCGCCGCGTGGCCAAGGCGGTGCTGATCGGCGCGGTGCCGCCGGTGATGGCGCGCTCGGCCAGCAACCCCGACGGCCTGCCGCTGGAAGTGTTCGACCAGATCCGCGCCGGTGTGGCCGGCGACCGTTCCCAGTTCTACAAGGACCTGGCTATTCCCTTCTACGGCGCCAACCGCCCTGGCGCCAAGGTCTCGCAGGGTTTGCTGGACCAGTTCTGGCTGTGGAGCATGCAATGCGGCCAGACGAACGCCTACGACTGCGTCAAGGCTTTTTCGGAGACCGATTTCACCGAAGACCTGAAGAAGGTGGACGTGCCCACGCTGCTGATGCACGGCGAGGACGACCAGATCGTGCCGATCGCCAATGCCGCCCACAAGGCAGCGCGCCTGGTGCGCGGCGCACGCACGCTGTACTACCCCGGCGCGCCGCACGGCCTCACCGCCACCCTGCAGGACCAGGTGAACGCCGATCTGCTGGGCTTCCTTCGTAGTTGAGGTCCAACCCCACGAGCCGCGCCGCCATGCCCAAGCTGCTGCTGCAGACCACCATCGAAGCCGAGCCGGACGACTGGAGCATCCGTCGCTTCAGCCGACTGAGGGCGCTTCTGTGCGGCCTGCGGCAGGGCGACGGCCGGCCGGCCTTTGACGTGGTGGCGCGGGACCGCACGCCACGCGGGTGGCCCGACCCGGTGCTGTCCCACCTGGGCGAATCCGACGTCGACCAGCTGTGGCTGTTCGCCGCGGACACGGGCGACGGCCTCACGCCCGAGGACTGCGCCGGCATCGAGGCTTTCCGCCGCCGTGGCGGTGCGCTGATGCTCACGCGCGACCACATGGACCTGGGCTTCTCGCCGTGCGCCATGGGCGGCGTGGGCGCGGCGCATCAGGTACATGCCGACCTGTACGAACTCAAGCCCGCGCACCACTGCGTGGGCTACGCCGGCGACCCCGGCGTGCTCTGGCCCAACTACCACTCGGGCGCCAATGGCGACTACCAGCGCGTCAGCGCGGTGGGCAGCATTCACCCCGTGATGCTGGACCGTCACTCGCCCACCGGCGTCATCCAGTACCTGCCGGCCCACCCGCACGAAGGCGCCGTGAGCGCGCCACCAGGCGACGGCAGCAGCCGCGTGGTGATGCAGGGCATGAGCTCGCTGACCGGTCAACGCTTCAACCTGGCCGTGGCCTTCGAGCGCAGCGCCACGGGTGGACGCGCCATCGCGCAGTCCAGCTTTCACCATTTCAGCGATTACAACTGGGACCCGACCACCGGCTGCCCCAGCTTCGTGCGCGACCTGCCCGGCGACGGGCTGGCGCGCTTTCCCGAGGCGATGCGCGCCACTCGGCAGTACATGCGCAACCTGGCGTTCTGGCTGGCAGGTTGAGCCGGGGCCAGCGACCGAAAGACACGCCTTGGCGTGCCGCGGTGCGTTCAGTTCGCGGCGTCGCCGGCTTCTTCAGTGACCACCACACGCACCGTGCCTTCTATGCCCTGGCGCACCATCTTCGCGTAGGGGCACACGCGCTCGGTGGCGCGCACCAGCTCCTCGGCCACGCGCTGCTGCAGGCCCGGCAAGCGCACGGTCACGTCCGCCTGCAGCGCATGGTGCCCGTCCACCGGGTCGCGACCCAGACGCACAGCCACCTCCACCGAGCAACTCGGCAGGGCAATGCCGTTCCTGGTCGCCAGCAGCTGCAGCGCGCCATGAAAGCAGGCCCCATAGGCGGCCGCGAACAGCTGCTCGGGGTTGGTGCCGCCGCCCGGGCCACCCAAGGCCGGCGGCAGTCGCAGGTCCACCTGCAGCACGCCATCGTCGGAGCGTGCCACGCCCGACGCGCGGCCGTGTCCTGTCTCCCCCCCACGCACGGTGACGCGCGTGGCATAGACCGGCGCGAAGCCGGTGCCCGAATACCTGTCCAGGAGGCTGACCGGCGGGGGCCGCAGCTTCTGCATCGTGATCTCCTTGTTGTGCTGCGCACCGCGCGCGTCCAGGGGCGGGTCGCGGTGCTGGTGGTGCACAGGAGGATGCTAGGGAGAGAAGGCGCTCGAGACTAGCGGGCGGCACGGGACGGTGGTGTTGATGCAGGGGAATCAATCGGCGCGGGCGACCTGGCGACCCCACTCGCATCGCATTGGTTCCTGGCGATCACCACCGAAGCGCCCCTCACCCGCCTTCCGCCTTCCTCTCCCCCTTCCTACGATGGCCGCGTCCATCCACCACTCGAGGATTCCCATGCGCCACCCACTTCGCTCCCGCACCGCCAGCCGCTTCGCGCTGGCCATCGCCCTGCCCGCGCTGATGCTTGCGCCGGCCAGCCGCGCGCAGACCGCGCCGCCAGACCCGATCGTTGCCGCGCTGTTCACCCAGGCGCTGGCTGATGCGCCAGGCAAGGAAGTGCTGATGCTCAAGGTGACCTACCCGCCCGGCGGCGCCGACCCGGTGCACCGCCACGACGCGCATGGATTCATCTACGTCCTGGACGGCGAGATCGTGATGGGTGTTCGCGGTGGTCAGGAGGTGCACCTGAAGCCCGGCGAGACCTTCTACGAAGGGCCTCACGACGTGCACACCGTGGGGCGCAACGCCAGCCAGACGCGGCCCGCCAGCTTTGTCGTGATGCTGATCAAGCAGCAAGGCGTGCAGCCGGTCTTGCCGGCGCAGTGAGAAGCTTGGGGGCGAACCAGGCAGGCAGCGGTCAACCCGCTGCCTGCCCCGGCTTCAGAAGTCCCACATGATGGGCACGTAGCGGAACGCTTCGCCATCGGCCGCCACGCGGCCAATGGAGGGGAACGGCAGGTGCGCTGCCACCAGCAGGCCGCCGTTGTCCGCCAGCTCCTGGAACAGGCCGCGCCGCACGCGGGCCGAGACCACCGGGTCGTGCTCGAAGCCGTTGTGCCAGTCCGGATTCTCGAAGCCGACCGGGAACATCGCGTCGCCGGCGAACATCAGCCGCTCGCCGCCGGACTCCAGGTCGACCACGCTGTGGCCCTCGGTGTGACCACCGGTGAGACGGACCACCACGCCAGGTGCAACCTCATGGCGATCCGTGAAGATGCACAGGTTCTGGCGATAGGCCTCGACGAAGCTGTTGGCGGTGGAGCGCAGCACATTGGGCACCGGCTTGGGCATGTCGGTGCGGGTGAAGTCGGGTTGCGTCCAGAAATCGACCTCTGCCTTGGCCACGTGGATCCGCACGTCCGGGCGCAGCCGCTCCTGCACGCCGGCGGCCAGCAGCCCGCCCACGTGGTCCATGTGCATGTGGGTGATGATCACGTCGGTGACGGACTCCAGAGGAATGCCGGCGTCCTCCAGGCGGCGCGGGAACTGGCCCGCGCGCGGGAAGCCCGAAAACTGCGAGCCCAGCCCGGCGTCGACCAAGATGGTCTGCTCGCCGCTGCGCGCCACGAGCACGTTGAGCGGCCAGTCGAACATGTCGGGCGGCAGGAAGTTGCGTTGCAACCAGTCGGCCAGTTCGGCCGGGTCCACGTTGGTGGCCATGGTGGCGGCGGGCAGCGGCAGCACGCCATCGCTGACCACCAGCACGTCGATCTCGCCGACCTGCAGCGCATAGCGCGAGGGCACCAGTTCGCTGGCTGATTGGCCGGCGGCACGTGAGGGGGTGTCTACGGAAAACATCGTGGAATCTCCAGGTAAGGATCGGCCCGATTGCCCGGGCCCGACCAGTCGGGCGACTGGCAGCGAGACGCCGCTGGACAGGGGTTGGCGGCGTCGGTTCACAGCGCTAGGCCGTGTGGGGTCATCGTAGGAACGGGTGCCTGGCGCCGGTAGACCCGAAGCGGGCCGCACGGTGGTGCCTGGCAGGCAACAATGCGCGCGGCGTCACAAGTCATGGTTGCTCTGATCGCTGTTCAGTGAGATGCGTGGCCGCACCGACATGCCCACACGCAGCCGGCTCGCGTCGTCCTGGCCTGGCTCGAGTTCGATGCGCACCGGCAAACGCTGCACGATCTTGGTGAAGTTGCCGGTGGCGTTCTGCGGCGGCACGGGAGAGAAGCTGGCGCCGCTGGCCGGCCCCAGGCTCTGGACGCGGCCGTGCAGTTGCACGCCGGGCAAGGCATCCACCGCGATCTGCACCGCCTGACCCACGCGCACGCGGGCCAGTTGGGTCTCTCGGAAGTTGGCCTCGATGTACAGCGCGTCCAGCGGCACCAGCGTCAGCAGCGGCTCGCCTGCGCGCACGTAGCTGCCTGCGCGGGCACGGCGCTGGGCCACGGTGCCCGCCACCGGTGCGGTGATGCGGGCATACGAGAGATGGAGCTCGGCGTCGGCGCGTGCCGCCTCTGCCTTGGCGATGTCGGCGCGCAGCACCGCACGCTGCTGATCGGCCGCGCGAAGGCCGGCCTGGTCGCGTTCGCTGGCGGCCCGCTGGATGTCCCACTCGGCCTGCGCCTGCTGGCGCGCCTGCACGGTGCCCGAGCCGTCGCGCGCCAGGTTGGTGAAGCGCTCGAGGTTGGCTTCAGCCAGCTCGCGCCGAGCCAGGGACGCCGCCAAGGCCGCGCGCGCCTGTGCGATGGCGCTGTCCTGGCGCACGGTTTGCGCACGCAGGCTGTCGACCAGGGCCTGCGCCGACGCGAGCGCGATGCGCAGGCCGCGGGCGTCGATTTCCACCAGCGCGGCACCGGCCGGTACGTATTGGTGATCGTGGACCGCCACACGCCCGATCACGCCCGAGACCTGCGGCGCGATCACCGTGAAGTCGGCCCGCACGTAGGCATCGTCGGTGGTCTGTTCGCTGGCGGCCGATTCCGGGCGGTTGAGGACCAGGAAAGCGCCACCCAGGGCGGCAGCGGCCAGAGTGGCGGTGAAGAGGCGAAAGCCGCGCGCGGCGGAGGAAGTCGGGTTCGTGGGCATGGTGGTGCTCGGTGAACGGGGTCGATGAAGCGGGGCTCAGAAAGCGCGAAATGGTTCGGCTCACGCAGCGGTGGACGCTTGCGGCGCCGGCACATGCTGCAAGCGCAGCACCAGTGGCACCAGCAGCAGCGCCAGCACGCCCAGCGCGCGGTACACGTCGGCCGCAGCCAGCACGCCGGCCTGCTGCGCCACGACCTGCGCCAGTGCATCCAGGCCCGGCGTGGACTGCGGCAGCCGCGACAGCAGCGCTCCGGCGTTGCCGAGCAAGGCCTCGTCGTGAAAGCGGCCGCGCACCCAGCCGAGCTGGCCGACGATGGCGCCGCCCAGCACGGCACCGAATGCCCGAAAGGTGTTGACGATGCCGGCCACTGAGGGCCCCTCGGCCGGTTGCACCACGCTGGTGGCCAGGAACAGCAGCGGCACGATGGCCAGGGGCAGGCCGAGCGCGTAGAACAGTTGCGCCGGCACGAACTGCGCCACCATCCAGGAACTGGTGAGCTGGCTGCCCAGCCAGCAGGCAGTGGCAATGCAGAGCAAGCCGGCGGCGAAGACGTGGCGCGCGTCGACACCGCGCCGGTACAACAGCATCGCGACGCCAGAGCCCAGCAGGAGTTGGGGTAGCGCGACCAGCAGGCCCAGATCGGCGTTCTGCGCCATGCGAAAGCCCTGCAACTGGCTGAGCACGTTGATGGGCAGCGCCACCGCCGTGGCCGAGATCACCAGCAGCGCCAGGAACACGGTGAAGCCCAGACCCAGGTTGCGCCGCCGCAGCATCTGCAGGCGGATGAAGGGCGCGGGGTGGCGCCACTCGCAGGCCAGGAACAGGGCGGTGAACACCCCGCCCACCAACAGCGCGGCGGCGACGGTGGGCGAGTGCAACCAGTCCAGGCGCACACCCGGTCCAGCGCCACCACCAGCAGGGCCAGGCCTGGCACGCCCAGCGCCAGCCCTGGCCAGTCGGCTGTGCGCAGCCGTCCGGGCGCGGCGGGCGAGGCGGGAATCCCCCAGGCCACCAGCGCCATGGCCAACAGCCCGGGCGGAATGACATGCCAGTAGACCCAACGCCAATCGTCCAGCCCATCCACGCACAGCGCGGCCAGCCACGGCGCCACGTTGGGCGAGAACGTGGCGGTCAGGGCATAGAGCGCCAGGCCGTGGAGGCGGATGGGGGGTGGCAGGAACAGCAGCGCGGCCATCATCAACACCGGAATCAGTGCGCCGGCGGCCACGCCCTGCAGGGCCCGCAGCGCCAGCAGCAGGTGCAGGTCGCGCACGAAAGGCATGGCGGCGGCCAGCACCAGCGCCGTGGCCAGCATGACCAGGTGAAAACGCCGCATCGAGAAGGTGATGGCGAACCAGGTGGCGAAAGGCATGGCCGCCAGTTCCCCGGCCGCATACGCCGTGGTGAGCCAGGACGCGTCGTCGCGCGCCAGGCCCAAAGCACCCTGCACGTCGGCCAGGGCAAGCCCGGGCACGCGGTTACTCAAGCCGGCCACGATGGCGGCCACCAGCACGCCGAGCAGGCCTGTGCCGATGCGCAGGCCGAAGGGTGGCGCAGCGGCGGCCGGTGCAGGCGCTGGTGCAGACGTCGATATGGCGGCCGCCGCGGACGTCATGGCTTGCCCCTTACCGGCGCCTCAGCCAAGGCGTCGGACCAGCCGGCGCCGAGCGCGCGGTACAGCGCCACCACCGACAGCGCGGCGGCGGTGGCGCACTCGCTCAGCATGGCTTGCCCGGCGATCAGCGTTCGCTGCGCCACCAGCACCGCCGTGAAGTCGGCCGTGCCCTCCTGCCAGGCGCGGCGCGCCACATCGAGCGCGGCTTGCTGTTGCGCCACGGCCAGCGTCAGCTGCGTGTGGCGTTCGCGCTCGGCCACATGCGCACCCAGCGCGTCGTCCACCTCATGCCAGGCGTTCAGCACGGTCTGCTGGTAGGTGATGGCGGCCGTGCGATGGCGCGCCTGCGTCAGCGCCAGTTGGCTTTGCAGGCGTCCGCCATCGAACAGCGGCAGGTACAGCGAGGGGCCAAGGGAGTAGCGGCGCGCGCCCCAATCGCCCAGATCGGACAAGGCGGAGGCTTGCAGACCCAGGCTGCCCGTGAGCCGGATGCGGGGATAGAAGTCGGCCTCTGCCGCGCCGATGTCGGCCAGGGCCGCGCGCAGTTGGGCGTCGGCCCGCAGGATGTCGGGGCGCTGGCTCGCGAGTTCAGAGGCGACGCCGATCGGCAATTCGCGAGGCATGGGGGGCGGCCCGGCGCCATCGAACAGGCGCGCGTCCAGTTCGCGTGGCGCCTGGCCCAGCAAGAGGGCCAGTGCGTTCATCAGCGCGTCGCGCTGCTGTTTGAGCTGCGCGCGCCGCGCGTCGGTCACTGCCACCTCGGCCCGGGCGGCGGCGGCCTCGAAGCGCGTGGCCACGCCATGGCGCCTGCGACTTTCGGCCAGGCGCACCAGGTCGGCGGCAATGGCGCGCTGCTGCCCGGCCAAGGCCAGTTGCGCTTGCGCGCCGCGCAGCAGCAGGTAGGTTCGCGCAATGTCACCGGCCACGGAAATCCGCACCGCCTGCGCACCATACCCGCTGGCCTGCAAACGGGCGTCGGCTGCCACACCCAGTTGGCGCAGGTGGCCCCAGAGGTCCAGTTCCCAGCCGGCCTGCAGCCCGAGTTGCCAGGCGCTGGACGCGGTGGTGGGCGCGCCCAGGCGCGCCAGCGGCGCGTATTCGCTCTGGGCCGAACGGGCGTAGCCGGCCTCGGCCGCCAGCTGCGGCGCCTGCGCGGCGCGCGCCAATCCCAGTTGCGCGCGGCTTTCCTCGATGCGCGCCACGGCGGCCTGCAAGTCCAGGTTCGACGCTGCGGCTTCGGCCTGCAGCTCGCTCAGGGTGCCGTCATTGAACAGCATCCACCAGGCAGCCGGGACAGGTGCGTGGCTGAGGCCTGTGGCCCCGTCCATGGTCGCCGCCCGCGCG
>QFCS01000421.1_pt1 | contig 54582 bp, 43 predicted proteins | sample 3576561 | NCBI WGS metagenome assembly QFCS01 | reverse complement strand
CTCGTTCATCGTTCGACTCCTCAGGTAAAGGAGCCGAAAGGGTCTGCCTGCGGCAGCCGACGTTCAATCAGGCGCGGCGCTCGCTCGGCCCCTTTACATTGAGGCTAGCGCCAATCCGCGCAGCGGTTCGTGCACCGGCCATCATCCGTCGAAAGCGAGCGCTCCGGTGAGGTCGCCTGGGGGCGGCCCGCCGGCGGCGACCATCGCGCGCTCGCGCTCGATCAATCCCGGCAGCTTTTTCAGTCCGAAACGTCGCGTGAGGAAACGCGCGATGGAGCCGGTGTCATAGATCGTGTGATCGACTGCGCCACGGCGCGCATGGGGGGAGACGATAATCGCGGGAATACGCGTCCCGGGGCCCCAGCGATCCCCCTTGGGCGGCGCGACATGATCCCACCACCCGCCATTTTCGTCAAAGGTGACGATGACGAGCATCTTTTCCCATTGCGGGCTGTTGCGCAATGCGTTGATCACACCCGCGATATGGCGGTCGCCGGCATCGACATCCGAATAACCGGCGTGCATGTTGAGGTTGCCCTGCGGCTTGTAATAGCTGACCGCGGGTAGGCGCCCGGCCTCGACGTCCGCGAGGAATTTGTTGGTTCGCGCCGTTTCGCCGAGGCCGCCGTCGCGCAAATGCCGGTCGCGTTTTGCCGTGCCGGGGGCGAATTGCACGAAATAGTTGAGCGGCTGGTGGTGGGGCTGGAAGTTGGGCCGGGTAGGAAATTCGGCGTCGGTGCCGTGCCCGGCCAGTGCAGCACCCCAGCCGCCGGCGTACCAGGCCCAGTCGATCCCGCGGGCCGAAAGCATGTCGCCGATCGTGGCGTGGCGCTGGGGCACGAGCGTTTTGGCGCTGGACCAGTCCGTATAGCCCGGCCGCCCGGCATCGAGATCATAGCTCGGGGTATAGGGCGGCAGCATCGTGTTGACCGCGTAGAAATCGGGCGTCAGCGAATTGGGCACGAAGCGCATCGGACCGTCCATCGCGCTGGCTGGAGATTGGGCGGTCTGTCTGGGACGGATGCCGCGAGGGTCGCTTCCGTCCAGCAGGGCGATGCGTCCCTTCGCCGGGCCCTGGTCGGCGTTCGGATAATATGGCGGGCGCGCCGCGACCAGATATTGATGATTGAGAAACGAGCCGCCGAACGCGCCCATGAAGAAATTGTCGCACAAGGTGAATTCGCGCGCGATCTGCCAAAGGCGGAGGTTGGCGGCATTGTCCGCATAATAGCCCATGACGAGCGCGCCGCTGTTGCCCCACGCGACGAAGCCGTCGTTGCGGCCGCCGTTGATCTGCAACTGGTTGTTGTAGAAGGCGTGGACCAGGTCGCGGGTGACCAGACCATGCGGCAGGGGATCGCCTTCGGGCGTCGTGAGCGCGAACGGCGCGTTGGCGCGCGGCGCATAGACTGTCTCGTCGCTCAGATATTCGCGGTGCTCGACGACCTGCCGGTGCGGCACCAATCCTTCCCATATCGGCGGCAATTGTTGCAGCACCCTGCCGTCGCGGTCGCGCTGCATATAGCGTTCGGGCTGCACCGCGGAAAGCGGCTGTTCGACCCCGGGAAAGTCGCCAAACAGATTGTTGAAGCTGCGGTTCTCGGCATAGATGATCACCACCGTGTCGATGGCATCGCGCAGCGCGGCATCGGTGACCGGCCTGGCGGCGGGTGCCGCCGGTGCGGAGGCGGCTCCCGCATCGCCCATGGCTGCAGCGCCCACCGCCGCGGCGAGGCCCCCAAGCAACAGGCGACGCTCAGGGGAAAGAGGTTCGTCCGAACCGGGGGGCTTCTCGTTCATCTCGTTATCCTCATGCTGCGCCGCAGCGCCCTGTCCGGCGCTTATCGGATTCGCTTGCGCTCGCCGCGCTCCTGCACCGGCACCTGTTGGCCCGAGCCCGGAATGAAGGGCAAGGGCATCGTCGCCGCGTTGTTTCTGGCGAGCGCCAGCGCCTCCTCCGTCGTCGGCAACACCGGCGGCCCCGCCGCAGGTTGACGGAACCGGAAGACCGAGGTGAGATCGCCGAATGTTCGGCGGCGCCAGTCGCTGATATTGGGCTCGCGGACGCCGGTGATCCGCTCCAGAAATTGCAGGGCCGATGTATGGTCGAACGGCTGGCTCGATACCCAGCCGCCGGCCGTCCAGGGCGATATGATGATGCACGGCACGCGAAAGCCGGCGCCGATCGGCACGTCGCCGACGAATTCATGCGGCGTTCCGGCCGGGGGCACGGGCGGCGCGACATGATCGAACAGACCGTCATTCTCGTCATAGTTGAGGATGAAAACCGTCTTGGCCCAGACATCCGGGTTGGCGGCGAGTTCGTTGAGCCGGCGCGCGATGAAATCGGCGCCGGCGGCGGGCATGTAGTCGGGATGTTCGCACCCTACGGCGGAGGGCATCAGCCACGAGACCGTCGGCAGGCGGTCGTGGAGCACGTCATGCGCGAACCGGTCCTCGTCGGCGTCCGGCAACCCGCGCTGCGCCAGTTGCGAACCCGCGGGGGCGTCGCGGAACCGCGCGACATATTTGAAGATGTTGTTGGGGCGTTTCCCCATCTCGCCATATTGATAGATTCGCCAGTCGATCCCGGCGTCCTGCAATCGTTCGGGGTAGGTTTTCCAGCGGAACCCGCCGGGGGGCATGATATTCTCGATCACCGGCCCGCCGCCCGTCCCCTCCGGATCGATCATGCCGGTCATATGATAGAAACGGTTCGGCCAGGTCGGCCCGATCACCGAGCAATGATAGGCGTCGCAAATCGTGAACGCCTCGGCCAGCGCATAGTGGAACGGGATATCCTCGCGCTTGAAATAGCCCATCGTATAGGGGCCATTGACCCCGTCGGCGGCGCGGTGCGCCGGCAGCCACTGGTCCATCCTGCCGCCGTTCCACGCCTGATGCTGCACCGCCCAGGCATGGCTGGTGGAGGGCAGTTTCTGCGCACTGGTCGAAAAACTGTCGAGGTGGAACGGCAGCAGATAGCCGTCCGGGCTCGCGGCATCGGGCTGGTGAAAGACGCTCCTGCCGGTCGACAGCATCTGCGCATCGGGATCGCCGAAACCGCGCACGCCCGAAAGCATGCCGAAATAATGATCGAACGACCGATTTTCCTGCATCAGCAGCACGACATGCTTGATGTCCTTCAGCGTGCCCGGGCGCCGGGGCGGCTGCGCCATCAGCTTCTGCACATTGGGCGGCATCAGCATCGACGCCGCGGCCACCGACGCGAGTTGCGCGGCGTTGGTGAGCAGGCGGCGGCGGGTCAGGGGGGGCGTCGTCGACATCCGGCGCTTTTTCCTTCGCTTATCCGTTTCGGTGCCGAAGACGGGATTTTGAACGATCGCGACGCCACGGCGCCTCGCCCGCGGGCGGACGGCATTTCAGCGACCTCGTCCGGCGCGCTCGGCGCCGTTCAACCAAGCCTTATTTCGCCGACCCCTTCGTCAGCGTCGGCCATTGGACCCCGAGCTGTTCCAGATACGACCCGTAACGTTGCGGATCATAATAATGCTTCACCAGCTCGGGCTTGTACCGCGCCATCGTCTCGGCGTTCAGCCAGGTCGGCGGCGTATCGTCGGTCGCCAGCATCGAAACATAATGCTGGTCCTTGGTCTGCACCTCGCGGAAATAGCGCTTTGCGTCCGCCAGCAGCTTCGGCTTGGTCAGCAGGTCGACGACCGTCATCGCCATCACCTTGGCGCCTGCCTGAACACCCTTGTGCGCGATCGGGGTCGCCATCGCGATGGCATTCGCCCAATTATGCCCCGGCAACCCCGGGATATTGGCCGGATAGCGGATGGTGATCGTGGGCACCGTCCAGCTCACATCGCCGATATCGTCCGATCCGGCCGATTTCGGCTCCTCGGGCGGCGGGCCGAACGCCGTCAGCTTCGTCGGCAGTCCGGTCGTCACCGTCGCGCCGACATTCGCCTGCACCGCGCGCGCGAACGCCTGATCGTCGGCGTCCCATTCGGGCAGGCCGACCGCGACGATATTGGCCTGCGCCGCTTCCGCTATCGGCCGGTTGAAGTGCTGGGTGGCCGCCACGCCCAGGATTTTCCGGCTGACCGTCGTGCTCGTCATCCTGGCGGCGCCGTCGGCAACGGCGTCGGCGGTCGCCAGCATCTTTTCGATGGCGTCGAAATTCATCTCGCGCAAATAGAACCAGATTTTGGCTTCGGACGGCACCACATTGGGCTGGTCGCCGCCTTCGCTGATGACATAGTGCGATCGCTGTTCGGGCCGCAGATGCTCGCGCCGCATCTCCCAACCGTCCGCCATCGCGATCACGCCGTCGAGCGCCGAGCGCCCCCGCCATGGGGCGCCGGCGGCATGCGCGCTCTCACCCTCGAACATATATTCGACGCTGACCATGCCGGTGCCGTTGGGCTGACCCCAGGCGGTCGCGAGTTGGCTGCTGACGTGACTGAAGATCGCCGCGTCGACATCCTTGAACACGCCGGCCCGGACGAAACGGGCCTTGCCGCCCAGCAATTCCTCGGCGACGCCCGGCCAGATCACCAGCGTGCCCGCGGTGTTCGTGCGGACCATCCAGTCCTTCACCGCCAGCGCCGCGACGATGTTCATCGCCTGGCCGCTGTTATGTCCCTCGCCATGGCCCGGGGCGCCGTCGACCATCGGTTGGCGCCAGGGGATGCCGGGCGTCTGGCTTGCCTTCGGGATGCCGTCGATGTCGCTGCCCAGCGCGATCACCGGGCCGCCGGTGCCGTTCGTCCACCGCGCGACCCAGCCCGTCGGCAGGCCCGCGACATTGCGCTCGATAGCAAATCCCTGCTTTTCGAGCAGGGCGGTCAGATAGCGTTCGGTCTCATGTTCCTGGAACCCGACCTCGGCATAGCTGAACAGTTGATCGCTGATGACTTGCGACAGCTTGGACCGCGCTTCCACCCCGCGCACGACTTCGGTCTTGGCGCCGCGCGGTGCGGCCTGCGAGGCGGTGGGGACAGCGAGCGCCAGTATTCCCGCAGCGGCGATAGCGGATCGGATCATAGCTTGGCTCTCCTCGTTCCCAATCGCAAGCGAGGGTAACCCCTCGCTTGCGATTCCAGTCTTCCGATCAGAAATTCATCTTGACCGTGGTGAAGAAATACCGGCCAACCACGCCATAGATTCTATCGTCGCGATAGATCGTCGGCATATGGGTCGGCATGACGTTGAAGATATTGTTCACGCCGAAGCCGAACTGATATTTATCCCCGATATCATATTGCACGGACAGGTCATTATACACCTTCGCCGGGATGTGCTGGCGCGGATAGGCTTCATCCGAATCGGTGTTCAATTCATAGGTCGCGGCGCTGATGAAGCGCGTGTTGAGCGCGATGTTGAGGCCGTCGATCTTGTATGACGTCAAAAGGTTGCCGCGGAACCTCGGATTCTCCCAGGCACCGTCGGAAACGACATCGCCTTCCGGGATTCCCGGTGTGGTTTCGGTCACCTTGTCGAGCAGGTAGGTCCCCTTGAACGACAGGCTGAGCGTGCCTTCGCCCACAGGCCGGCGATAGCCCATCCCGATATCGACGCCGCGCGCGTAAAGCCGGGCGGCGTTGAGCTGGTTCGATTCGACGCGCGTCGCATAGCCGGTAGCCGGATCGCGGGTCACGCGAGCGCAATAGGGATTGTCGATCGTCGGCGCATCGACGCACAGCCGGATGAGCGTGGCGTAGGAGAATTGGGTGATGACATTCTTGATGTCGATGTCCCAATAATCGATGGTGATGTCGAGGCCCGGCAGGAACCGCGGTTGCAGAATGGCGCCGAGCGTCAGGCTGTTCGAGGTTTCAGGCTTGAGGTCGGGGTTGCCGCCGGTGACGACGACGGGGCCGATCCTGGGGGTCTCGAAGGGGGTGTCGATCCCAAGCGCTTTGCAGTTCGCCGCCCGCGTTTCAGAGGCGTAATACAGCGCCAGCGAGCAGGCGTCGGTATAGGCGCCGGTGAGCGTCTCGACCTTCGCTTCGTAAAGTTCGCCGAAATTCGGCGTGCGGACGCTTCGTGACACGACGCCGCGGAAGCTGAGGCCGTCCACCGGCGACCACATGGCCCCCGCTTTCCAGGCATGTGTGCTGCCGACGGTGCTGTAGTCCGAATAGCGATAGGCGCCCTCGACCTCGAGGCGCCGCGCGAACGGCAGGTCGCGGAGGAGCGGAATGACCACCTCCCCATAGGCCTCGCTCACATTGAACGATTTGTCGAGTTCGGGGTGTTCGGACGGCCCGGCCCCGTAAACCAGCTCGCCCGCGAGCGCGAGCGGGTCGTCCGTGGTCTTCAGCGTCTCCTTGCGATGCTCGACACCCACGGCAACCGACACATCGCCATAGGGAAGCGCAAACAGCGGCCCGTTGACGTTCGCGCCATAGATCTGCTGCGTGTTGACCCGCCGTTCGTGCCGGTCGGCCATCGCCCACTTGATCTGCGCCTCGGTCGCCGGCTCGGTGCTGAAGATGTCGAATGGCACACAGCCCTGCGCACGCGCCGCCGCATCGCGGCAGATGGGGGCGCCGGTCACCGGATCGGCGATGGCGTCGCGCGCGGCGATCCAGTGCGATTTCCAGGGAACATTCGCTTCGGTGACATCGTCGGTAACACGGCCGTATTGCCAGAAGGCCTCCCATTTGAAGCTCGACCCCAGCTTGCCGCTGAGCGAGGAACCGATGGTGTAGCTTTCCCGGTCATGGTCCTCTTCCCGCTCGGGGAAGTTGCCATAGGTCCGGTCGATATACAGCGAGGTCAGGTTGTTATCGAGCATCACCTGCCGGACGGAGTCGGGCAGATAGGGGTTGTCCAACTTCGCGCTGGCGCCGCGTCCGCCGGGCACCGGGCCGGAGAAATAGGTCGTCCGGCTGTCGTCGCGCCAATAATTATACGTCCCGTCGTACTTCTGGCGCGCATAGGAAAAGTGCGTGCTGAATTCGATGGCGTCGGTGATGCTGTAATCGACTCGCCCCATCAGCGCCAAGGACTTCAGCCCGCCCCGGAATTGATCGCGGTCGCTCAGGTTCCTGCCGTCGCCGCCATCGCATACGGCGTATTGTCCGGGGCTATATTCGATGTCGCAGTTGGATTCGCGCACATTGCCGTTCTCGACCATGTAGCGTTGACCGTTCAGCCAATAGGTCGGCACATAATCGAAATATAGCTGCCGGGTGTTCGGCGCGAGCACCCGATCGGGAATGCCGTCATCGATGCCGGTATTGTCCGGGTTCGCCCGATAGGTCGGCCAGTCCCGCCAGTCGAAACGGTCGGTATAGATCAGCGGATTGGACTGCGAATAGGTGCCGCCGATCGAGAAGGAGCCCCGGCCGTCGGCAAATTTGCCGCCGGTAGCCAGCGAAACCAGATATTTCGCGGCATCACCTCGCTCCGAAATGCCGGCGAGCCCCGAAATGTGCAGACCCTCGATGTTGCGCTTGGTGATGATGTTGACGGCACCCGTCACCGCATCCGCGCCATAGATCGCCGCGGCGCCGCCGGTCACGACCTCGATCCGATCGATCATGCTCACCGGGATCATGCCGATATCGACCGCGGACGATCGCGCAGAGCCAGACACGCGACGCTGCCCGTCGATCAGCGTCAGGCTGCGGTTGGTGCCGAGATCGCGCAGGTTGACCGCCGCGATTCCCGCGTCCCAGCCCCTGACGTCGCTGCTGAGATTCTGGTTGGTGCCCAGCGCCGGGTCGAGCTCCAGCGCTTCGATGGCGCTGGTCCGGCCAAGGTCGAGCGCCCGCTCCATGTTGGTGACACTGACCGGCATCGGAGACTCGAGCTCGGGCCGGGCGATGCGCGATCCGGTGACGACGATCGCCTCTCCACTCGCTTGCGCTGCGTCTCCATCGCCGGAAAGTCCGGCGTCGGGCGATGGCGCCTGTTGGGCGAATGCGGGGGCGGCGAATGCCATCAACATCGAAACCGTCGACGTCGCGAGAAACAGGCTTGTCTTAGACCTCATTACGTCCTCCACTAAAATATTGTATTTATTGGATAATCTGTATTTCCCGTGACGCAGGCCGCGGGCTGGCCGGGGCACGCGGTCCGAACCTCCCCCTTTTTGCGTCGCGGCACCGAGTCTACAATATCGTTAATGTAGAATTGCCAGATCACGCTCCAATAGTCAACGATCTTGCTATCACACGGATTTATGACATATTTGTGCCATTCGTCCAGATGGAAGCAACCCTATGGACAGAACGACCATGCCAAATTACGATAACGATAATGTTCGATGGAGGAGGTAAGGGCGGTTGGCTCGTGACACTATTCCGCTGACACCGCCCGCCGGCGCGCCAGCCACGGTTCGACCCGGTTGCCCTTGCGGCGGCGCGCGCCTGCCGCTCGGAGAGCGATGCGTGGACGTCGTGGCTGCCGCCGAATCGCGGAGCATGGGTTTTCGTGCGGCGGCTTCGATGCGCCGATCGCCCGGGCAGCGCGGGACGCGCCCCAGGGCCGGGCGGACGCGCGGCACGCCCCGCCCCGGCAGTGCAAGGCCCTCGATCCTGTCTGGCATCGCCGGAATCGCGACCGACTTCATTGCCAGAATGCTCGATCTGAACGATGAGATCGCACCATGCGCCGCACCCAAGGCCGGTGCTCCGGCCCGTCACCTTCAATCGATTGGACCCATCCGTTGACCCAAGCTCCGACCGTGACCGCCGGCCCCGCACCGGCAAAGAAAATGCCCCGAAAAGCATGGCTCATCATCGGCCTTGCGATGGCGCTGCTGGTCCTCAACTATTTCGATCGGCAGACGCTGGCCATCCTCAAGCCGGTCATGAAGACACAGCTTGCCTTCGACGACGAAGCCTATTCGTTGCTGACCTTCGCGTTCATGCTGCCCTACATCGTCATGTATGTGGTGAGCGGGCGGTTGATCGACCGGGTCGGGACGCGGGTGTGCATGACCGTGTTCGCGATCGGCTGGTCGGTTGCGAACATCGCCTCGGGCCTGTCTCACAGCTTCGGGCATCTTGCCGCCTCCCGGGTCTTGATGGGCGCCGCAGAGCCGGGCGCGTTTCCGGTCGTTCAGCGTGCCATCCTGAACTGGGTTCCTGTCGAACGCCGCGCCCTCGCGATCAGCATCGCGACGCCGGCCGGAAATATCGGTGCCATCCTCGCCCCGCCGTTGATCGCCTTGCTGGCGACGGGCCTCAACTGGCGCGCGGCGTTCGTGATACCGGGAGCGATCGGGATCGTGGTCGCGGTCATGTGGTGGTTCACCGACACCAGGCACAGCTCTTCCGCCCAGCCGGTGCCGAACGTTCCGTCGCCATTGCCAGAAGCCGTCGGCGAAGAGGCCCCATCGGTCAAGGCGTTGCTCAGGGACAAGCGATTCCTGGCGATCGTCGCGGCGCGTATGATCAGCGACCCGGTTTGGTATTTCTATCTGTTCTGGAGCGCCGGCTATCTCCAGGAGCGCGCCGGGCTGTCGCTCGCCGAACTGGGCTTCGTCGGCGGCATCCCCTATATCGTTGCGGTGCTGGTCTGCATCGCGCTCGGCCGCCTGGTCGATCGCTATACGGAGCGCGGACATGATCCCATCCGCGTTCAGCTTCGCGTCTTCGCCCTCAGCGCCGCGCTGATGCCCTTGGGCGCGCTCATCACCATGGCGTCGAGCGCGTTCGTCGCGGTGGCTATCATCACCGTCGTCGTCGCGGTCTGTCAGGCCTGGTTCGTCGGATATAACGTCCTCTTGGCGGGCCTGTTTCCGGTCAAGATCAACGCGTCCGCGGTGGGGATACTCGGCGCGGTCGGCGCCAGCACGTCGCTCGTTCTCAACCTTTTGGCCGGATCGCTTCTCGCCCAGTTCGACTATATTGCCCTCTTCGCGGGGCTCGCGATCCTGCATCCGGTCTCGGCGGTGATCCTGTTCCTGGTGATCGGGCGGAGCAGGGCAGGGCGTGCGGCCGCGACCGGTGCGTGATCAGCGGGTGGTCGATGCGCGGATCGCGAGCTCCGGAACGATGCGCTCGGTCACGATCCGATCGTCGGCCATGCCCTGAATATGGTCGAGAAGGCGCCGCGTGGCGCGCCGCGCAACCTCCTCGAAAGGCAGGAGCAAGGTGGAAAGCGGCGGCTCCATGAACCGCGTGAACGGAAGGTTTCCCCATCCCATCACCATCACATCATCGGGAATGCGGATATTGCGCTCGCGCAGCGCACGGTAGAGGCCAAGGGCGTAATAATCGTCCCCTACGACGAAGGCATCGGGGCGCCGGCCACGATCGAGCAAGTCGGCGGCGACGCGATAGGCATCGTCGGCATGCCACGATTGGGAAACGCGAAACGAACGGGCAGGGGGGATGAGCGCGAGATTGTATCGGGGGTCGAACGTCAGCCCATGCCGCTCGAGCGAGTGCCGGAATCCCTCGGTTCGAAGCCGGATGGTCGAAAAGGGCATGTCTTCATCCAGCAGCACGACGTCCTTCGCGCCCCTGGCCAGAACGGCGTCGGTTGTGAGCTGGATGCCCGCGTCATTGTCGGTGGAGTAGAAATCGACTCCCAGTTCGGGGAGTTCGCGGCTGACGAGGACCAGCGGAATGCCCGCCTTGATCACCGGCGTCCATGCTGTGGAGCGTTCCTGCACCGGCGCCGCGATGAGGCCGTCCAATCCGGATCGCAGCGCCCGGTCAATGGCATCGCGCTCGCGTTCCGCCGATTCGTACGAAAGGAGTAGCAGGACGGTGTAGCCGGCATGTTGCGCCTGAAGCTCGACCTCGCTGACCAGATCGGAGAAAAAGGGGTTCGAAATATTGCTGACGATTACGCCGATCGTCTTGCGTGCGCCGAGGACGAGCGAACGGGCATGGATATTGGGAACATAGCCGAGACGTTCGGCCTCCGCCTTGATCAACGCGCGGGTGGTCGCGCTGACCCCCGGCCGGTCGTTCAACGCGCGCGATATCGTATTCGCCGTCAGCCCCACGACCTTCGCGAGGTCCTGGAGCGTGGGCTGACGCCGCCCCCTGCTTACTTCCGCCATGCACGCACCTCCTTGAATAATAAGTCTAGCGCCCAACGCGGCACGCAAAACGAACATTATCGTTATCTCATAATTCCATTTTCAGCAATTTCTGCGATATCCTTTCAATTGGCCAGATTTAAATTATATCCTAATATATCATAATGATAAAAGCATCATTGACTAGAAGGTGGGCATATGGCAGAGACACATTATCGATATCTAACATTTTGCAGAGAGTGATTCAGGCCACGGCTCCAAGGCAGCCGAGCGCCTCTCCCCTTCAACCACCCGAACTGGCCAGTAGAAGAAGCATGTCCGCGATATTCAAACAAAATGCGTCGATCAGCGTGCCGAGCAGCGAGGTGCCCATCGGTGGCAGCTATGACGTCGTCGTCTGTGGCGGCGGCCCCGCCGGCCTGATCGCTGCCGTGGCGGCCGCCCGCAACGGCGCGAAGACGCTGCTCATCGAACGCTACGGATTCGTCGGCGGCATGTCGACGAGCGCGCTGGTGACGCCGATCAGCGAATTTCGTCATTTCGGTAAGCAGCATATCGGTGGAATTCCGTTTGAGCTTCTCCAGAAAGCCGCCGAGCTCGGCGGCGCAAATGTCGAGCTCGAGAGCGGGAATTTCCCCGTCAACGACGAGATACTGAAACTCGCCGCGCAGCGCCTTCTGCTCGAAAGCGGGGTGACTTTGCTCTATCATAGCTGGTTTTCGGACTGCGTCGTCGAGGGCGACCGCGTCACCCATGTCATCGTGCAGAACAAGGCGGGCCGCGTCGCCTATGAGGCGGAGGTGTTCGTCGATTGCACCGGTGATGCCGATCTCGTGCGCGCGGCGGGCCTTCCGACCACGAAGGGCGACGTCTTGCAGCCGGCGACATTGTGGTTCCAGCTCGGCGGCGTCGATACCGACGCGCTCGATTATCTGTTCCGCGACGCCGTCGATGGGATGCTGCCGGTATCCGAAATGATCCGCGGCCGGCTGCTCGAACTTAACGAGCGGGGCGAGATTCCGATTTTCGGTGGCCCGTGGATCAACAAATTCTTCCACGACGGCATGGTGAGCATCAATGTGCTCCGCGAGGCGACCGACGCCAGCGACCCCGAGTGGTTCACCAGGACCGAATGCAGCCTGCGCGAGAATCTGCAGCTCATCATCGAGATTTTGCGCCGCGAGTTTCCGGAATTTCGCGACTGCTGGCTGGCGAAATCGGGCATCCAGACGGGGGTGCGCGAATCCTATCACATCGTCGGCCTCTATGAACTGCAACGCGACGACATTCTGTTTCCCAAGGCTTTTCCCGACACGATCGCGAAGGGCGCGCACGTCATCGACATCCACTCGAGCGACAGCAACGACCAGGATGGCCTCGTCATTCCGCGGCAGGAATATAATGTTCCCTTCCGCTGCCTAGTGCCGCGCGGCAGCGTCAACCTCGTCACGGCGGGCCGCTGTCTGAGCGCGGACGGTCCCGGCTTCGGCTCGGTTCGCGTGATGGCGACCTGCATGGCGATGGGGCAGGGTGCGGGAACGGCGGCGGCGCTGAGCGTTCAGCACGGCTACAGCATGTCGGCGATGAATTTTGAGCATCTGCGCGAAACGCTGATCGCGCAGGGCGCGGTGATCGATTTCGACAATGTCGTCGCCCCCGCGGCTCCGATCGAACTGACCGCCTATCCCGCGGTCAGTGCTGCTCGGTGATGGCCGTCGTCCAGCCCCGATATGACCGCGCGCGACTGACGCCAGGAATCGTTCATATCGGCCTGGGCAATTTCCACCGGGCCCATATGGCGACCTACCTCGACGATCTGTTCGCGCTGGGTGAGGGTCATGACTGGGCGATCCTCGGCGCGGGGGTGCGTCCAGCCGATGCCCGGATGCGCGAGGCGCTCGAGGCGCAGGACTGGTTATCGACGGTCATAGAGCTCGATCCCCGCGGCAAGCGCGCGCGCCGTGTCGGCGCCATGATCGGCTTCGTGGAGGTCGATCCCGCGAACGGCCCGCTGATCGAGGCGATGCGCCGGCCGGATATCCGCATCGTCTCGCTCACTGTCACCGAAGGCGGCTATTTCATCGATCCTGCGACCGGACGCTTCGATCCGGCGTCGCCCGAGATCGTCATCGATGGCGCGGCGCCCGATCGCCCGGCGACCGCCTTCGGGGCGATCGTCGCGGCGCTCAGAGCCCGCCGCGACGCCGGCGTCCTGCCCTTCACGGTGCTGTCGTGCGACAATCTGCCCGGCAATGGCGATGTCGCGCGCGCCGCGGTGGTGGGGCTCGCCCGCCTGTCCGATCCCGGCCTTGCCGACTGGATCGACACCCATGTCGCCTTTCCCAACGCCATGGTCGATCGCATCGCGCCGGCGACCGGCCCGCGCGAGCGCGCGATGGCGGCGGCGTTCGGCCTTGGCGGCGATCCGGTGCCGGTGACGTGCGAGCCGTTCCGGCAATGGGTGATCGAAGACCGCTTCCCCGCCGGCCGTCCCGCCCTCGAAAAGGTCGGCGCAATTTTTACGCCGTGCGTGCACGACTTCGAGACGATGAAGATCCGCATCCTCAATGGCGGCCATGCCGCCATCGGCTATCCGGCGGAGCTTCTGGGGATCGAGCATGTCCACGAAGCGATGGCCGATGGCAGGATCGCGGCCTTCCTCGACAAAATCGAAACCGACGAGATCGTGCCGATCGTCCCCCCGGTTCCGGGTCACGATCTGCACGACTATAAGGAACTCGTTCTGCAGCGTTTCTCGAACCCCGAGATTGCCGACACCGCGCGCCGCCTGTGCTTCGACGGATCGAACCGCCAGCCGAAGTTCGTCATCCCGTCGATCCGGGACAATATCGCCAAAGGCATCATGCCGACGGGGCTGATCCTCGCCAGCGCCTTGTGGTGCCGCTATTGCGAGGGCACCGACTCCCGAGGCCGCACGACCCCTCCGAACGATCCCGATTGGGACATGTTGACGGCGACAGCGTGCGCGGCGAAGCAGGATCCCGCCAGATGGATCGGAATGCGCGCGATCTACGGCGATCTTTCGGACGATCCCGCGTTCGTCGCCGCGTTCGAACAGGCGCTGCATCTCGTCTGGAACGAAGGGGTGGGCGCGGCGCTGGCGCGCTATACGGAAGGCTGACCGATGCGACCTGCGCTCGCAGACATCGACGAGAGCCAGACGCCGCCGAACACGTCCGCCGACATGAGCAGAGCGAGGCTTGCCTTATGACCGAATATCCGCCCAGCCGCCGCACCCTGCTTCGCGCCGGGGGCCACGCCATGCTGTTCGCCGCGCTGGCGCGGACGCCCGCGTTCGCCGCGCCGAACTTCCTCGACGACCCGTTTACGCTCGGCGTCGCCTCGGGTGACCTGGCGCCCGATGGCTTTGTCATCTGGACCCGCCTCGCGCCGAAACCGCTCGAACCCCATGGCGGTATGCCGGCCGAGGCCGTGCCGGTAGGTTGGGATATCGCCGAGGACGAAGCGTTCCACAGGATCGTCCGTACCGGCACCGCGCTGGCACGGCCCGAACTGGCGCATTCGGTTCATGTCGAGGTCGAGGGTCTCGGCAGCCATCGCCGCTATTGGTATCGCTTCGTCGCTGGCGGAATCCCCAGCGACACCGGCACCGTCCGCACCGCGCCCGCTGCCGGGGCGGTGCTGGACAGGTTGCGGATCGCGGTCGCCGGATGCCAGCATTACGAACGCGGGCTCTTCACGGCATGGCGCCATATCAGCGAGGAACCCGACCTCGATCTCGTCTATCATTACGGCGACTATATCTACGAGGGAAAGACCGCCGGCCCGGCGGCGGCCGCCAAAGCGCCCCTCGTGCGCCACCACAACAGCGACAAGCTCTACAGTCTCGATGATTATCGGCAGCGTTATGCGCTCTACAAGGTCGATCCCGATCTCCGGGCCGCCCACGCCGCCGCGGCGTTCGTGTCGACATTCGACGATCATGAAGTGGAGAATAATTGGGCGGGCGATCTCGATGACGGCAGTACACCCAGCGAAGTCTTCCTGCTCCGCCGCGCCGCCGCCATGCAGGCGTGGTACGAGCATATGCCCGTCCGCAGGAGCCGGTTCCCCTATGGCGGATCGCCGCAGATATATCACCGGCTCGATTTCGGCCGGCTCCTGCGCCTTCACGTCCTCGACAAGCGCAGCTACCGCAGCATCCGTCTTTGCGAAAAGCCGGATGACGGCAACTGCGTCGATGTGCGGGACAAGCCTGACACGATGCTGGGCGATGCGCAGGAACGCTGGCTCGGCAAAGGCCTGACGTCCGATTTTGCCTGGAATCTGCTGGGACTGGGCGGCCTCGTCATGCCGTTCGACCGGTCGGCGCAGAAAATTCCATCGAACGGCTACGACAATTGGACTGGCTATCCCGACGCACGCGCGCGGCTGGTCAGGATGATCCAGAAACGCGGCAAGAATGTCGTGATTGCCGGGGGCGACAGCCACATGTTCTTCATCGGCAACCTGCCGTCGCGTCGCGGGGACCTGGAAAGCCCGCCTGTCGCGCCCGAGTTCCACGGAACGTCGGTCAGCTCGATCAGCACCAACGGGCGTCCCATCGGCCCCGATCCGCGCGCGGCGACCAACCCGCATATCTCGATGATCCATGATCAGCGCGGCTATCTGTTGTTCGACGTCAAACCCGAAATATGGCACACCGATCTGCGCGTCGTCGACCAGGTGTTCACCCCGGGCGGCCGCATCGGCACGCTGGCGCGCTACGTCGTGGAGCCCGGCAGGCCGCAAGCGGTCAGGGCCTGATCACCGCTCAGGGCGGATCGGATTTTTCGTCATCACTGGCTCGGAAGTTCCCATGACATATTCTCCGTTGATTGCCGGGCTCGAACTGGGCGGCACCAAATGCGTCGCTATTCTGGGGGCCGGGCCTGACGATGTCCGCGCCCGCGAAACCGTGCCGACCACCGATCCCGCGACGACGTTGGCGGGGCTGGAGGAGATACTCGACGGCTGGCGCTTCGACGCGCTCGGCATCGCCGCCTTCGGTCCACTCGACCTCGATCCCCGCAGCCCGGATTATGGCTCCATCAGCGCCACCCCCAAGCCCGGCTGGAGCGGGACCGATCTCACGCGCCGGCTCGCCGCGCGCTACGGTGTGCCGCTGGCCATCCAGACCGACGTAGTCGGCGCTGCGCTTGCCGAGCAACGCTGGGGCGCTGCGCGGGGATTATCGAGCCATTGCTATATCACGGTCGGCACCGGCGTTGGCGTCGGACTGATCTCGGGCAACCGGCCGGTGCAGGGCGTGGCGCATGGCGAGGCGGGGCATATGTGCGTGCGTCGCGCGCCCGGCGACGATTTCGCCGGCGCGTGCCCGTTCCACGGCGATTGCATCGAGGGTCTGATATCCGGGCCGGCGCTCGCCAGGCGGTTCGGCCGGCCGACGCACGAACTTACCGATGAAGGTGTCGAATGGGATTGGTTTGTCCATGACCTTGCGGGGTTGCTGCATAATCTGGTCGTCACGGCAGCGCCCGAGCGGATCGCGATCGGTGGCGGCGTGATGGCTTCGCGCGAACAGTTGTTCCCCAAGCTGCGCGCCGCACTCGCCGCGAGTATCGCCGCCTACGGATCGCTCGCCCCTTATGCCGCGCAGCTCGACGACCGCCTTGGCCCGCCTGGACTGGGGACGATGGCTGGTCCCTTGGGCGCGCTCGCGGTAGGGCTCGATGTTTTGGACAAAGCGGACGGATAAGCAGCGGCCGGGAATGTTGGTCGGATTCTTATGGCTCAGCGCCTGCTTTGGACGCGCCTCTGCTGAGAGCTGCCAGTCCACACACGGCCATTCTCAGACGAACCGCCAGGGAGAGGGTGCGTCTTGACGGCAATTCAATCTGACTTCGGAAGATCCCACATGCGCGGGGTGACGAAATCGCGGAGCTTGCCGCCTATAAAGCCGTTTGAAGCCATTCCCGAGCCGTCGCCGTTACTTGTCTACGTTGACGCTTTGCCGATCTGGAGGCGTTCCACGGCAAGATCGGCCTGATCGACGCCCCAATCGACCAGGCCGGCGGGCCAGTCGCCGCCGGTGATCAGCGCCTCCGTGGCTGCCGCCATGGCAGGGGCGGTCTGCAGACCATAGCCGCCCTGACCCGCCAGCCAGAAGAAGCCTTCGGCATCGGGCGCGAAGCCGGCGACCGGAACGCGGTCGTGGGTGAAGGTGCGCAGCCCCGCCCAGCTATGGCTGATCCGCCGGATCGCGAGCGAGGTATAATGTTCGACCTTCGCCGCCGCGAGCGCGATGTCATATTCCTCCGGCTGAGCGTCGGTCGGCTCGCTCGGAACCTCGTCGACCGGGCAGGCCAGCAAGCGCCCCGATTCGGGCAGCATGTAGAAATCGTCGACCGCGGTCTTGGTGAACGGCCAGTCGCCCGTCGCCTGATCGGGCGGCGCGTCGAAAACGATGATCGTCCGGCGCAGCGGCTGGAGGCCGAGCGGCGCAACGCCCGCCAGGCGCGCGATCTCGTCGCACCAGGCGCCCGCCGCGTTGACGAGGACGGGAGCGGCGAACCGTTCGCCGGCCGCGGTGGTCGCGACCCAGCTTGCGCCTTCGCGCGCGACCGCGACGACGCGGGCCCCTGTGATCGACTGGCCGCCCGCGCGCTTGATCGCGGCGCGATAATCCTGCTGCAGCGCTTCGCTGTCGAGGCGGCGGGCGGTCCGGTCGAGCACGGCGGCGACGATCCCCTCGCCGCCGCACCGCAGGACCGGAACGATGCCGCGCACGCCATCGGCGTCGAGGCGCTCGAGCCCGTCGCTATAGGGTCGCATCTCCGCCTCGAGCGCGTCGAGCCCGGCGAGCATCTCCGGCGGCGCGATGAACAGCGCGGGGGAGGGGCGCGACAGCGCGGTGCCGTTCGCGCCCACGGTTTCGAAATGCGAACGGCTGAACGCCGTCATGCCGCGCACGACCGATTTGCCGATGCCGAAATGATAATAGGTCGCGCTCCGGCCGCTCGAATGATAGCCGAAGCTATCCTCGGCCTCGAGCAGGATAGTCCGGCCGTGCGGCGCCAGCCGCGCGGCGGCCGATACGCCGGCAATGCCGCCGCCCACGATCAGAAAATCCGCTGTCTGCAATTGCTGCTCCTTTTCGGCCGTCGTGCATTTGCCGGCGCTATAGCGGCTTCGGCCGCCCCCTCCTAGTTCGCGGCGACGCGGATGATGCCGACGCCTTTCACGATGTCGATGCGCGTGCCGAAAGGCTCCGACAATCGTTGGAGCCGCTCCAGGATGCGGGCGCCAGTCGCGGCGTCGGCCATATGCGGCACCCCGCGCGCCGCACCGGCCGCGGTGACGCCGAGGTCGATCGGATAGAGGCGCACCTCGGTCAGCCGTCCATCGCGAAAATGGGTGGTTGCGATCACCGATTCGTAAAGATTGGGATCGGAAAAGCTCTTCGCATTGCGCGCCTGGAGCAGTTCGGGGGTCGTGACGCTGCCCGGCGTGACACCGAACTGGTCGAACATATCGGCGGGCACGTCGTCGAGCGAATTGTTCATCATCGCGAAGTTGCCGAGCGAATAGAAGATCGGCTTGCCCTTGTAGATCTCGATGCCGCGAAGCTGGTGCGGCCCGTGCCCCATATAGACGTCGGCGCCCGCGTCGATGATCTGGTGGGCGAGGCCGGGGGCGAAGTCGGCGGGGGTCTGGCTGGCGTTGCCGGGTTCGTGATTATGCAGCGAAAAGACGACGAAATTGCCGTTCTGCTTCGCCTGTCGCACCGCGAGCAGATTGGCGGCGAGATCCTTCGGGTTGAGATCATAGCCGATCGTCATCGGGGTCGTCGGCGCCTCGACCGCGCGAAAGTCCCGGCCCTTGATCCGCACCGGCGCGCCCGGCTTCGTTCCGGTGATGCGGGCCAGCACCGCGAGGTCGGCCTTGGAGACCTGTCCGATCTCGGTGCTGCGGATCGTGTTGGCGCCGGGACGGCCGGGCACCCGGCCCAGCGGATCGGCCGCGGGCGACATGGGCGTGAAGGTCGTCGTCGCCGAGACCAGCGCCACGCGCCCCTGCGGTCCGTCATAATAAGCGGGCGCGCGCGCTTCGGCCATCGTGCGGCCGGTTCCGGCGCGCACCAGATGCGCGGCGTCGAGCAGCTTCAGCGTCTCGATCATTCCCTCGACGCCCCAGTCGGTCGCATGGTTGTTGGCGTGGCCGACGATGTCGATCCCCATGGCGGCGACCTCCTTCGGCACGCCCGGATCGGCGAGCATCCAGGTGCCGCCCGATTCGGCCTGCGGCGATCCCTTGAAGGTCGCAAGGTCGAGCGCGGTCGTCTCGAAATTGCCGAAGGTCACATCGGCGCCGCGCAGGATGCGGAGCATATCGGGCGCCTGCTTTTCGAGCGTCGCCAGCATCGGGCGCAGATAGATGAGGTCGCCGACGGCGGCGAGGCTGAAATCGCCCGCGATCGGCGTGCTGGGGACCGGCGTGGTTTCGAGCGCTTCGCCGCCGCGCGGCTGGGCCTGCACCGAAAGCCCGGTCAGCGCGATCACGGCGGACCCGGTGAGCGCCAGCAGGCGCAGCGCCCCGGAGCGGGCAAAGGGACGGGCGAAATGGATCGACATGCTGATGCTCCCCTGATGTGAAGCGACAGCGAATAGGCGGCGGCGCTGACACCAACCTGTCACAGGTCAATCGGCGCGAAGAAATCGCACCGTCACGCACAGCCCGCGCCCCGTCCGGCCATCGGCCAGCTCGATCTCCGCGCTCATGCGCTGCGCCAGCGCGCGCGCGATCGGCAGGCCCAGGCCGGTCCCCGGCGGCTGCCCGCGTCCCTGGATGCGATAGAAGCGATCCCAGACCTTCTCGCGCTCCTGTTCGGGAATGCCGGGGCCGTCGTCGTCGATCTCGACCAGCGGTCCGCCCGCACCATTCGTCAGGCGGACCGAGACCATCCCGCCCAGACGGCTGTAGCGTATTGCATTGTCGAGCAGATTGCCGATCAGTTCGGCGGCCAGCGTCGGCTGGCCTATCGCCATTACCGGACCCTCGCCCTCCTTTTCATAGCTGATGGCCCGGTCGGCGGAGGCCTGCGCCGCGCGCTCGCCGGTCACGCCGGCGGCGATGTCGGCAAGGTCGAACGGCTGCACCGATATCGTCCCCTGATCCTCGCTCCGCGCGAGCGCGATCAACTGGCGCAGCAATTGCTCGAGCGTGTCGAGGGCATGAGGGATGTCGGTCAGCGCCGCCTGGCCCTGCCGCGATTGAGGACCATAGCGTTCGAGCACGTCGAGCTGCACGCGCGCGACCGCCAGCGGCGTGCGCATCTGGTGCGAAGCGTTCGAGGTGAATTGGCGCAGCGATTCGCTCGCGCGCTCCAGCCGCGCCATCAAGCCGTTGAACGCGGCGACGAAGGGGCGGATTTCGGTCGGGGTCGCTTCGTCCGCGTCGAGCCGGACCGAGGGAGAAGCGGCACGCCGGGCCGCCTCGACCTGGCCGGTCAGCGTGGCGAGCGGACGCAGGCCCCAACGGACCGCCAGCCAGAACAGCAGGCCGGTGACGACCAGCGCCGTCAGTCCGATCATCAGAACCTGGCGCAGGAAGGCCCGTTCGTGCGCCAGCCGGTCGTCGACATAATCGGCGATCTGGATCGCGATCAGCCGGTCGTCGCCATGCGCGCGGCGGATTTCCATCGCGATCCGCGCGGGCTTTCCGTGCAGCGTTCCGTCGCGCAGATAAGCGGCCTGCGTCACCTCGCGCGCATCGGCGGGGTCGAGATAGCCGCGCACCAGCTCGTTTCGGCGATAGGCGTTGGTGAAGGTGGTCGGCGGGTGACGGTCGATCGTGCCGTCGCCGACCGGGCTATAGTCGGCGGGCGGGCGTAGCGCCGCATCGCCCGCAATCAGCCGGTCGCCGCGCCAGACGCTATAGTGGACGACCGGCCGCGCGCGCCGTTTCAGCAGGTGGACCGCAAGCGGCACCAGCCGCTCGCGGTCGCTCGCCGGGCTGTTATACGCAAGGCTCAGGGTGCGCACCGATCCGATCAGCACCCGATCGACCGTATCGGCCTCATTGTTGCGCGCGACCAGCGTCGTGATGATACCGAAGAACAGCACGAGCGCGGTGAGCGGCAGGAGGACCGCGGCCGTCAGGCGAAAGCGCAGCGAAGGGGGCAGGCGGCGCATCGGTTCAATCGGTCTCGATCATATAGCCGAGCCCGCGGACGGTGCGAATCGCAGGGCCCGACGGCTGCAGCTTGCGGCGCAGGCGGCCGACATAGACTTCGAGCGCGTTCGGCGTGACCGCATCCTCGAAATTGAAAACTTCGGCGGCCAGCCTTTCTTTCGGAATCACCTTGCCCGGCCGCCCCATCAGCGTTTCGAGCACCGCCAGTTCGCGGCGGCGGAGGTCGAGGATCCGGCCTTCGAGCGATACGGTACGGCTTGACCGGTCGAACGACAGCGCGCCGATCCGCAGCACCGGGTCGGCCGTGCCCTGGCTGCGCCGGACGAGCGCGCGCAGGCGCGATTCGAGCTCGCGCGGACTGAACGGCTTGGCCATATAGTCGTCGGCGCCGCGGTCGAGGCCGGTGACGCGGTCGTCGATCATGTCGCGTGCGGTCAGGATCAGGATCGGCGTCGCGACCCCGCGCGCGCGCAGCGCCCCCAGCACGTCCAGCCCGTCCATGTCGGGCAGCCCCAGATCGAGGACGATGGCGCTATAGGGCTCGCGGTCGGCAAGCTGCAGCGCGTCCTCGCCATTCGCCAGACAATCGACCGCAAAGCCGGCCGCTTCCAGCGACGCGGCCATGCCGCGCGACAATCGCTCGTCGTCCTCCACCAACAGCACGCGCATGACCCGATCCCGCTTCGCCTCCTCGTCTTTCCACCGGAAATTACAGCCCGCCTCTATCTCGGCATATGGAAATGTCACGCTTGGGGTCGATAATTTTCCATTCCTTGCGTCAAAGCCGCGCCTTCGCATTTGGTGTCAGCTTCGTGACAGCGACCCCCGGTAAGGCGGCGGCATTCGCGCCTTACCCGCCGCGCCGACGGAGAATCGGAACATGAAGATCAACCTGCCCCTGCTCGCGGGAGCGACCTTGTCCTTATGGGCCGCAGCGCCATCGGCCGCGGCCGCGCCGGCGGCGAGTCCCGACGCCGCCGGCGCACGCCTCGACGCGCTGTTCGCGCGCTGGGCGCATGACGATACGCCGGGCTGTTCGATCGCGATCTCGCGAAACGGACAGCCGATCGCGATGCGAAGCTATGGCATGGCCAGCCTCGAACTCGGCGTTCCGGCCACCGTCGACAGCATCTACGAGGCGGGATCGGATTCGAAGCAGTTCACCGCCGCCGCGATCCTGATGCTGGTGCGCGAGGGTAAGATGTCGCTGGACGACGACGTCCGCAAATATCTTCCCGAATTGCCCGCTTATACCGCGCCGGTGACGATCGCGCACATGCTGCACCACACCAGCGGCCTGCGCGATTGGGGATCGGTCGCGGCAATCGAGGGATGGCCGCGCAATTCGCGCACCGCGAACAACGACGATGTGCTGAAAATCGCCGCGCGCCAGACCGAGCTCAATTTCGCGCCGGGTAGTCATTATCTCTACAGCAACAGCAATTACAATCTGCTGGCGATCGTCGTCGACCGGGTCAGCGGGCAATCGCTCGCCGATTTCACCCGCGACCGCATCTTCGCGCCGCTCGGCATGACCAGCACGCGCTGGCGCGACGATCATGGCGACATCGTGCCCCGCCGCACCGGTGCCTATGAATATGAGGACGGCGCCTGGCGCAACGAGCAGGTGATCGAGGACGCCTATGGCAACGGCGGTCTGCTCACCACCGTCGGCGATCTCGTCAAATGGCAGGCGGCGCTCGACAGCGATGCCTTCGGGCCGGGCTTCACCGCCCAGATGCAGCAGACGACGAAACTCAACGACGGCACGCCGATCGCCTATGCGCTCGCGCTGGTGAACCTCGACCATCGCGGCCAGCAGGAGGTCAGCCATTCGGGCTCGACCGGCGGCTATCGCGCCTGGATGGCGCGCTATCCGGCCCAGCGGCTCGCCGTGTCGCTGCTTTGCAACGCGGGCGATGCCGATACGCCGGTGCTCGGGCGCGCCGCCGCCGACATTTTCCTGCCGCCCGACAGCGCCAAGCCTTATACACCGCGCGGTCCCGCGCCGACCGGCCTCTATGCCGACGGCGTCAGCGGTGCGCCGCTACGCTTCGAGGCCGATGGCAAAGGCGGTCTGCAAGCCGACGGCCGCGCGCTCGTTCCGGTCGGCCCGGGCCGCTGGATGCTGCGCGAGGATGTCTTCGCCTTCGGCGCGAAGGGCGCGCTGGTCCGCGAAACGCGCGAGGGAGAAAAAATCCCCTATCGCAAGGTCGATGCGGTGACCGCGGCCGATCCGGCCCCCTATGCCGGGCGCTTCTGCTCGGCCGAAACCGGAACCTGCCTCAGCTTTCGAGCCCGCGACGGCCAGCTCGTCTACAGCGGCCCGCGCTGGGCCGACCGGATGCTGACGCCGGCCTATCGCGACGTGTTCACCGGCGCCGCGGCGCCGCGCGCCTCGCGCATCGTCGTCAAGTTCCAGCGCGACGCCGCGGGCGCCGTCACCGCGCTCCGCTTTGGCGAGAACCGCGCCTTCGACGTGCTTTTTACGCGAGCGGACTGACCGCCGATTTCATGCAACGCCATTCAAAAAGGGGAATATCCATGCGTAACGATCGGACCGGGCTGAAAGGCCTGTTGAGGAGCGGCAGCGCCGCGATGGGCCTTGTGCTCGCGCTGGCCTATAGCGGCGCGGCGGCGGCGCAGGAGGCTGGCGACGAAGCCGACGCCGGGGATTCGGCGATCGTCGTCACCGGTTCGCGTATCGACCGCAAGGGCTTCGACGCGCCGACCCCGACCACCGTGGTCGGCGAATCCGAACTGGCGCAGGGCGCGCGCCCCAGCATCGCGCAGGTGCTGAACGACCTGCCGCAGTTCCGCGCGACCGTGTCGCCGAACAGCACCAACGCCAACACCAATTCCAGCACCTCGGCAATGGACCTTCGCGGTCTCGGCGCCACCCGCACGCTGACCTTGCTCAACAACCGCCGCTTCAACGGCGCGTCGGACCTCAACAGCATCCCGCAGGACATGGTGAAGCGGGTCGAGATCGTCACCGGCGGCGCGAGCGCGGCCTGGGGCTCGGGCGCGATCGGTGGCGTCGTCAACATCATTCTCGACGACAATCTGACCGGCCTGAAGCTCGGCGTCCAGAACGGCCTGTCGACGCGCGGCGACGGCTATCGCTACAGCATCAACGGCAGCTTCGGCACCGAATTCGCCGGCGGCCGCGGCCATTTCATGATCGGCGGCGAATATCAGAACGACAATGGCATTCTCAGCCGCAACGCGCGCAGGAATGTCGGCAGCGCCGACCTGTTCACCCCCGCGGGCAGCGACGAGCAGTTCCTCGTGCGCGACGTCAACCCGGCCAACAGGGGCCTCGACGGCCTGATCACCACCGGCGCGCTCAAGGGCATGACCTTCGCCGCCGACGGCTCGCTGCGCCCCTATCAATACGGCAGCATGATCAATCAGGACGGAACGCTGATGGTCGGCGGCGAAGGCCGCGGCATCGGCGACCAGAAATCACTCGCCAACCCCTATCAGCGCGTCAACGGCTATGTCCGCGCCAGCTTCGAGGTCGGCGATGCGACGGTCTGGATCGACGGCCTGTATAGCCGCATCTGGGCCAAATATCCCTTCTATGCCGAATATGGCAATTACACGCTGAAGGCCTCGAACCCCTATCTCGACGGCATCCGCAGCCAGCTCGGCGCGGGGGAGACGACGGTCAAGATCGGCCGCGTCTTCGAAGACTACGGCCTGCGCACCTTCGATTATTACCGCCAGAATGTCGAAGGCGGCATCGGTGTCGACGGCAGCTTCGCCGACGGCGCGTGGCGCTATTCGGCCTATTACAACCATGGCGAACTGCGCAACATGCAGAGCTATCACAACCAGATCGTCGGCTCGAAGATGACCGAGGCGCTCGACGCGGTCCGCGTCGGCGACAGCATCGTCTGCGCGGTTGCGCTGACCGACCCGACCACCGCCTGCCGTCCGCTGAACATCCTCGGCGCGGGCCGCGCCGATCCCGCCGCGATCGATTATGTGTTCGGCGACCTCGCCAAGGTCGTCTACACGACCAAGCTCGACAGCATGGGCGCCAGCCTGCGCGGCGACCTCTTCTCGACCTGGGCCGGCCCGGTTTCGGTCGCCTTCGGCGGCGAGGCGCGCTGGGAAAAGCAGGTGACGAACAGCATCGACCCGATTTCGACGGCGCGCGGGTTCAGCCGCTTCAACTTCTCGCCGCTCGACGGCGGGTTCAACGTGCAGGAAGGCTTCGGCGAAGTCGCGGTGCCGCTGCTCGACCAGCCGTTCAGCAAGCTCGATTTCAGCGCCGCCGCCCGCTACAGCGACTACAGCACCAGCGGCGGCATCTGGTCGTGGAAGCTCGGCGCCACCGACCGCATCTTCGACAATCTGCTGCTGCGCGTGTCGCGTTCGCGCGACATTCGTTCGGGCAGCCTTGCCGAACTGTTCACGACGCGCACCACGACCTTCTCGACGGTGTCCGAGAACGGCCAGTCGTACAGCGTCACGCGCTATGGCGGCGGCAACCCGAACCTGAAGCCGGAGGTTGGCAGCACGCTGACGCTCGGCGCGGTCTTTACCCCGACCTTCCTGCCGGGCTTCAACCTCGCGGTCGATTATTTCGACATCAAGCTGCGCGACGCGATCACCTCGCCGAACGCCCAGGACGTCATCACCGCGTGCGGCAACGGCAACCAGAACGCCTGCTCGCAGATCACGCGCGACGGTCAGGGCCACCCAACCGAGATCAACTCGACCTATCTGAACCTGGCGCAATACAAGACCAGCGGCGTCGACATCGAGGCGAGCTATCAGCAGCCGGTCGGCGGCGGCACGCTTCGCCTGCGCGCACTGGCGACCTATGTGTCGAAGGTGGTGATCGACGACGGCATCTCGGTCATCGACCGCGCCGGCGACGTCGGCGACGTCACCTTCGGCACGCCGCACTGGCGCGGGACCGGCAGCGTCACCTACGGCCGCGATAACGCGAGCTTCACGGCGCGCGTCCGCTATGTCGGCGGCGGGGAGTATAACCATCTGCTGAACATCGCGAACAACGACACCTCGGCGCGCGTGTATGTCGATCTCAACGCGCAGGTGAATGTCGATGAGCGCTTCACGCTCTTCGCCAACGTCAACAATCTGTTCGATCGCGATCCGCCGCTGAGCCCGGCCGGATCGATCCATTATGACTCGATCGGCAGCTATGTGACGGTCGGCGCCAAGCTCCGTCTCTGATCCCCCCCCCCGATCAGAGGTAAAGGAAAGGCGGGCATCGCAGGATGCCCGCCTTTTTGCGCCCCCGGATTCCGGTAACCCATGATCGTAAAATTGTTGCGCGGTCGTCATGCCGTCCGGGCGCGCTTCCTCAGCGTCCGCGGTGTCCGACCGTGCCAGCGGCGTACGCCTCAATCAAAGACCGCGAAAAACCTTGGACTTCGAACCTCCCGCAGGTGGAATCCAAGCCGTGTTGCGATGACCCGTTGAACCCGCCACCCGATTACGCCTTTTCCTGCCCTTCGATGAAACGGAGAAGATCCTCGGCGCCTGCTCCGACATAGAGCGATCGCTCTTCGGCGGACAAGATGCCGTCTGCGGCGAGTTCCGAGCAAATCTGGTCGAGCCGGGTCAGCATCAAACGAGCGCGCACGCGTTCGGCTTTCCCGGACAGGGCGGCGCGAAAGCCGCCGACGCCTGCGCTGCCCAGCGTGTCGATCAATCGGTCGCCGTCGTCGCGAAGCCGCTGCCTGAAGCTGGGTTCGAACGTCGCGAGCTGGATGACGAGCGACGTGACATAGCCATGCTCGACATAGATTTGGGCGAGACGGCGGAGCCAGTCTTCAAGGCCGGGCCGGTCGGGCGGGCTCATCGACGACAGTTCGTTGTAAAGACCCTGCCAGTCGCTCTCGATCGAATCGTAAATGGCGAGCGCAAGCGACAGCTTCGAATCGAAATAGCTATAGAAAGTGGCCCGGCTGACCCCCGCTGCGGCGATCAACTCGTCGATCGTCGCGAACACATAGGGGGTGGCGGAAAAGACGGAGGCCGCACCCGCCAGGATCGCGGCGCGGGTCCGTTCCTTGCGCTGTTGCTGGAAACCGTTCCGCCCGCCCGCGCGCAGGCCCCTGGGGCGAGAGAGTTTGACCGTGCTCATGCGTCACGCCCTATGCCATTCCGCGCGATCGGGGAATGGGCATGCCTCCAGCAAGGGCGCCGATTTGCCGGTCAGCCTGTTCGTCATGTCATTGCTCTCCGAGGTCGATCACCGTTACCGGGTTGCTGCCGTCCCAGCCGCGCGTCGCGGCGATTCCGGCGGCCACCATCTCGCGCATCCCCGCGCCTTCGATGAATTCGTACAGGACGCCGGGGTCGCCGGGCGCTTCCAGATAGGCGACGCGGGTCGAGGGATTCGACGCCGTGAACACCACCGACAGTCCCCGCGCGGCCGCGCTTGCCACCGCGGCGTCGAGGTCGTCGACGATCCACGCCATATGATGCATCCCGCAAAGCGGGGCGCCGCTTTCATCGCGATAGGGGGAGGGGCCGTCGCCGACCGGCTGGATCAGTTCGATCTGCATATCACCCTGATAGGCAAGGGCGACGTCGATCGTGACGCGAGTCGGTTGCCCCCGAAAACGTCCATCGAGCGTCACCCCGCGAAAAACCGTCCACGGGCCAAGGCCCAGTGCGCGCATGCGGCCGGATAGCGACCGATCGAGGTCGGCGACCACAAAACCGAGCTGGTCGATCGCCCCGAATATTGCATCCGCCATCCGCACGCGCCTCCTCCCTTTGCGTCGCCGCAATCCGCTGGCGACCGGCGATAAAATATATTGAACCAATAGTCCGGTTAATTGGTTCGATTTATGAGCGACGGCGCCGATTTTGCGGGCGGCAAATCGCTCGGGAACCGGCAGGCTGTCCTTTTCGCCGCGTGCGGCTATTCGCCACATGGGTGAACAGTGTAGTTCCGATGGTGCGCTTTATCGCCACGGAAGGTTGGTTATCGTCCCGCTCCGTAATCGGGCCAAGCAGGAAGAAGCCCGGATATTGGCGGCTCGGAAGAGGCCGCCGCTGGAGAGGGAGGAATTATGGCATTTCGGAACGCTGCCTTTGGGGCGGTCATGGCCGCGACGGCGTTGAGTTCATCGGTCGTGATGGCGCAGGAAGCATCCGAAGGCGCGGCGGCGAACAGCGCAGCGTCCGGCGAGGGCGAAATCGTCGTCACGGCGCAGCGCCGCGAAGAGCGGCTCGTCGATGTGCCGATCTCGGTCTCGGCAGTCAGCAGCGCCGCGATCGACCGTGCACAGGTTCGCACCGTGACGGACATCGCGACGATCGTCCCGAACATCCAGATCAACGAAACCATCGGCAACAGCTATGGTCCGCTGATCACCATCCGCGGTCTGTCGCCGTCGGCCGACACCAGCCTCGCGCGCGACCAGCCGGTGGGTCTCTATATCGACGGCGTGCCGATCGGAAAGTCGACCGGCGCGGCCTTCGACACGGTCGATCTGGAGCGCGTCGAGGTGCTGCGCGGGCCGCAGGGCACGCTCTATGGCAAGAATACGATCGGCGGCGCGGTCAACCTGATCACCCGCAAGCCGAGCGGCGAGTTCGGCGGGCAATATCTGGCGGGCGCCGGAAGCTGGGGGCAGTTCAACCAGCGGATTTCGGTCGACCTGCCCGAGGTCGCGGGTTTCAGCGCCAAGGTCGGCGTGATCACCAAGCTCGACGGCGGCTATTACCGCAATTCGCTGCGCAAGGAGAATTTCGGCGAGGAAGAATTGTGGGCGGCGCGGGCCGACCTTCTGTGGCGCCCGTCGGACAGCTTCAGCGCGCTCTACAGCTATGATATTTCGGACAGCAAGGGCACCCCGAACCAGCTTGCCGCCACCGCGGTCACCGGATCGGGCCAGACTGCGTTTCTCAACGCCCTGATGAAACCCTATGTCGTCACCGGGCGAACGCGCGAGATCGGGGCGCAAAGTGCGCTGCGCAGCGATTATCGCACCAACGGCCATGCGCTGACGCTCGAATGGCAGCCGGGTCTCGGCGACCTGACGCTCAAGTCGATCACCGCGCGGCGAACCGCCGTGACCCGGTCGGCAAGCGATTTCGACGGCACGCCGCTGGACCTGCTGCGCATCATCCTCGACAATGATTACAAGCAGTTCACGCAGGAGTTCCAGGCGATCGGGACCGTCGGCGACTTCAAATACACGCTCGGCGCCTTCTATCTCGACGACGATTATTCCGTCTATAATCCGCGCTGGAACTTTCAGTTCGGCGGCAACGCCTTCGACATCAGCGAACGCGGCGGCCATTCGAAATCCTATGCCGGCTACGGCCAGCTTGCGTGGACGCCGCGCGCGCTTGATGAGCGCCTGACGGCGTCGGTCGGGCTTCGTTACACGCGCGAATCCAAGCAGGCCTATGAGTTGCTGCTGTCCAATTCCGCCTATCGAACCGATCCGGCCTCGCCCGGATCGGGGGTGTTCCTGCGCGATAAGGACGGCAATCCGATCACCCGCAGCGGCGGCCCCGCCGCGGGCGCGCGGCCCGGCTCCGGCGGGATCGGCTACACCGATCTGACCCCGCTCGAAAATTCGGGTGTCTGGAAGCGGTTCAATCCCGAATTCAACATCCTCTACAAGTTCCGGCCCGATTTCTCGGTCTATGCGCGCGTCGCGACGGGCTTCAAGAGCGGCGGCATCAACGACACGGCGGCGACCAACAGCGCCTTCATGACGGCTTATAACCCGGAAAAGCTGACGTCGTTCGAACTCGGCATGAAATATGCCGGCCTCGGCAATGCGCTCAATCTGAGCGCCGCCGTCTATCATTCCATCTACAAGGATTTTCAGGCCGGCGTGTTCGTCCCGTCGCTGGTGACGACGAACATCATCAATGCGGGCGAAGCGAAATTCACGGGCTTCGAGGTCGAGGGGACGCTGCGCCCGGTCGATGGGCTGACCTTCAACTTCGGCGGCGGCTATGTCGATGCGCGTTACACCGACTTCGTCCTGCCCGACGGCACCGACGTCACCAAGACCTATGTCCTCTCGCGCGTGCCCAAATGGAATTACCAGATCGGCGCGCTCTATCGTCACGATGTCGGCGGCGCGCGGCTCGAGACCAGCCTCAACTATAGCTGGCGGAGCAGCCAGTTCTCGTCGATCACCCCCGATCCGCTGGCCAAGATGCCGTCCTACGGCCTGCTCGACGGGCGCATCGCGCTCGCCGGAATCGCGCTGGGCGGCGGCACGACCGCCGAGGTCGCGCTGTGGGGCAAGAATTTGACCGACAAGGAATATCTGGTCAGCGCGATCAACCTCAGCATCCTGACGCTCAGCCAGTTCGGCGATCCGCGCAGCTTCGGCGGAGAGGTGCGTATCCGCTTCTGATCGGGGCGATACGATGTCGGCGTTATCCTCCCCGTCGCTGGCCGGGTCGCGGTGGGTGCTGCCCTTTCTGGGGGGTGTCACCTTCCTGACCGCGATCGGCAATCTCGGCCTCGTGTCGGTGATGCCGGCGATCGGGCGGATGCTCCATATCCCCGATTTCCTTGTCGCCGGCATCTTTTCGGTTTCGGCGCTGACATGGGCGATCAGTTCGCCCTTCTGGGTGTCGCGGATCGAGCGGGCCGGGGCGGCCTTCTACATCCGCGCCGGGCTGGTCGGCTTCCTGCTGTCGATGGGCGGCTGCGCGCTGTCGGTCGAACTTGGCCTGACCGGCCTGCTGCCGCCACTCGCGACCTTCGGCTGCTTTGCTGTCCTGCGCTCGGTCTATGGCCTGCTCGGGTCGGCGGCGGCGACCGCGACGCAGGCGTTCGTCGCGGCGCGGACCGACGGCGCGCAGCGGACGCAGGCGATCACGGGACTCGCCGGCGCGCTCAGCCTGGGGACGATCGTCGGTCCCGCGATCGCGCCCGCGATGATGGTCGATCCACTCGGCCCCCTGGGGCCGATGCTCGGCTTCGCGCTGTTCGGGCTGCTGGCGCTCGGGGGAAGCTATATATTTCTTCCGGCCACTTCACCGGGAGAAGCAGTGGCGTCGGGCGACCCCGATGCGCCCTCGCTTACCGAGGTGTGGCGGCGGAGGGCGATCGGCCGTCATCTCAATTTCGGGCTGCTTCTCTGTTCGGCGCAGGCGATCAACCTCTATACGATCGGCTTCGTCATCATCGACCGCACGCCGCCCGCGGCGTTGACCGCGCAGCAGATGATCGGCATCGCGATGACGAGCGGCGCGATTGCCGCGCTGTTCGCCCAATGGGGGCTCGTGCGGCTGCTGTCGCTGTCGCCCGCCGCGATGATGCGTGTCGGCGCCGGGCTGGCTTGCGTCGGCAATATCGCAGCCATGATCGATGGCGGGGTCTGGGCGGCGGTCTCGGGCTTTGTGCTGGCGAGCTTCGGTTACGGCCTCGCGCGACCGGGGTTCAGCGCGGCGGCGTCGCTCGCGGGGACGGCGCGGGAGCAGGTCGGCATCGCGTCGGCGATCACGCTGATTGCCGGCGCATCGATCACCCTGCCGCCGATCGCCGCGTCGATGGCCTATCAGCTTTGGCTCCCTGCGCCCTTCGCGATCGCGGTGGCGATCAGCGGCGGGCTGTTGCTTGCCAGCCTGCGTCCGGCCCCCGTCCGGCTCGAACATTGTTCATGACGAGCGATAGTGCGTTGCCGCCGGACCGCTTTTTCGCGCGCGTGAAGCGCATAATGTCGGGTCATCGTCATGCGCTCTGCCTGACCCGCGCGAGCGGTCGGACAGGGCGCCTTTGGAATGAATGAAGCGGAGAGGAATCATGGATCGTTATCTTGTCATTTCGTCGGACGGCCATGTCGGCCTCCCGCCCGAGCAATATCGCGATTATCTCGAATCGAAATATCACCAGCAGTTCGACGAGACCGTCCAGCTGGAGATCAAGGCACGCGAAGAGCATGAGAAGCGCTTCCTGATCGACGATTTCAACAACAAGTGGCGCGCGCGCGTCGGCGACGGGCTCGAGGGCGCGTGGGACGGCACGATCCGCAACCGCGTGCTCGATCACGATGGCGTCGCGGCCGAAGTGCTGTTCCCCGACGGCATCACCGAACGCAACGCGCCGCCGTTCGGCGCCGACATCGGGCTGCGGCCGTCGGCCGCCCGCGCCGAGCTGCAATGGGCGGGCGCCCGCGCGCACAATCGCTGGCTCGCCGAATTCTGCCAGGACGATCCGCATCGCCGCATCGGCCTTGCGGTGATCCCGGCGCTCTACGATCTCGACGAAACCGCGAAGGAGATCGAATGGGCGCGCAAGAACGGGCTGAAGGGCGTGTTCTTCCCGGCGATCACCGAGGGGTATGATCTTTATAACCACACCAAATACCACCGCATCTGGGCGATGCTCCAGGACCTGAACATGCCGCTCCATTTCCACTCGGGCGGGGCGCCGGCCTATGACACGACCCAGCCCGGCTGGATCGGCACCTATTTGTGCGAATTCGCCTTCTGGATGACGCGGCCGCTCTGGTCGATGACCTTTGGCGGGGTGTTCGAGGAATATCAGAATCTCAAGGTCTGCTTCACCGAGGCGGGCGGCGAATTCTGGTTCCCCTGGGTGATGCAGCTCATGGACATCCGCGCCTCGGCCAAGCACACGAGCGGCAAGCTCGGCGACTATTATGCCAATATGAGCATGAAGCCGAGCGAGTATTTCGCGCGCAACGTCTGGGTCGGCTGTTCGGCGCTGCCCGACGAAGAAACGACGCAGGCCTATTACGACATCGGCGTCGACCGCATCCTGTGGGGCACCGACTATCCGCACCCCGAAGGCACCTGGCCGAGCACGCTCGAAAAGATGACGATCAGCCTTGGCGGCCTGCCCGACGACGATATCCAGGCGATGCTCGGGATCAACGCGCTCGACGTTTATGACGTCGATGCCGATGCGCTGTGGAAGGTCGCGGGCGAAATCGGCCCGCGCCGCGAATTGTTCGTCAAACAGGCGGCGGAATGAGCGAGACAAGCCCTTCCCCTTGGGGGAAGGGCGTATAGCCGATTGCATTCGGGCGCCTGCTTGATAGCATCCCGGCCTTTTGGGATGGGCTGATGTCGAGCTGGCGCGGAATCGAGGAATTTCTGGCGGTTGTCGAGCAGGGCAGTTTTACGGCCGCGGGCGATCATCTGGGGGTTTCCAAATCCTATGTCAGCAAGACGGTGCATGAGCTTGAGGAGCGGCTGGGGGTTCAACTGCTCCTTCGCACCACGCGCCGTCTTTCGCTGACCGGCGCGGGCGAGAGTTTCCATCGCGAGTGCGCCGACCTGCAGATGCGCCTAGGCGAAGTCGAAAAGCAGGTCGGCCGCTACAGCACCGAGCCGGTCGGGCGATTGCGCGTCGGGCTCAGCGACATCTTCGGCTCCGATTTCATGTCGTCGCTGCTCGCCGAATTCAGCATCGAGCATCCGGGCATCGTGATCGAGCCGATCGCCTATCTCAACGAGAATGAGATCGTCCAGGAGCGTTTTGACGTCGTCATCCGCTATGGCGTCCTGCCCAATTCCAACCTGCGTGCGCGCACCTTCGGCTATCTGTCCTATTGCCTGTGCGCCGCGCCGCAATATGTCGCGGCACGCGGCTGGCCGCAGGCGCCGCAGGATCTGCTCGATCATGACTGCCTAACCGATCTCAGCGCGACGATGAGCTTCAACGACGACGTCAGCATCAAGGTCAATGCGCGCTGGATGAGCAACAGCGGCATCTCGCTGCGCAGCGCCGCGCGCCGGGGACTCGGCATCGCGAGTCTGCCGGTCAGCATCGTCCGCCAGGATCTCGCCAGCGGCGGGATGCTCGCGCTCGACGCCGAATGGTCCTTTTACGACCGCAAATGCTGGGTCGTCTATTCGCCGGGGATCATGTCGGTCGCGACGCGCGCCTTCATCGACTATCTGGTCCGCCAATTCTCGCGCGTGAAGGTGCGCCCCTCGATGGCGGCGTCGCTCGCGGCGCGATATTGACGCCCCTTCATTGTTCGCCAGCACGCACAAACTGTGCGCCATTTGGGTCTTACCTCCGGCGCTGCAGGCGATACACTCGTCCCACAAGAGCCGCCCGGCAAGGACGGCCATCCGGGAGACTGACGTTGCCAAAGGTTGAACGCTTTCCGATGCCCATCCCCTATGGCTGGTTCGGGGTCGGCTATGGCGCCGAGCTGAAGCCGGGCGATGTCCGGCCGGTTCATTATTTCGGGCGCGACCTCGTGCTGTTTCGGGGCGAGAGCGGCGAGGCCGGGCTGCTCGATGCCTATTGCCCGCATCTCGGCGCGCATATGGGGCACGGCGGACAGGTCGAGGGCGACAGCCTGCGCTGCCCCTTTCACCATTGGGCGTTCCGCCCCGACGGCTTCTGCAGCGCGATCCCCTATGCCAAGGCCTTTCCGCCGCGCGCCAAGCGCGAGCCGCTCGCCAAATCCTATCCGGTCGCCGAAAAGAGCGGCGTTATCTGGGCCTGGTATCATCCCGACGACGCCGCGCCCATGTTCGACGTCATCGATTATCCCGAATTCACCGACCCGGCCTTTGCCGAGCCGGTCAAGCGCGAATGGCGCTTTGCCAGCAACCCGCAGGAAATTGCCGAAAACGGCGTCGACGTCGCGCATTTCGCCTATGTCCATGCGATGGACGCGGTGCCCGAGGGCGAGACCGACTATGACGGCGTCCGGCGGCGCAGCGTCGCGCGCGGCCACCGGACGATCGACCTGCCGTCGGGCGAGCGCAAGCAGCTCCCCTATTCGGTGGAAACCGTCCAGAACGGGGCGGGGCAGAAGTTCACGCGCCTGAGCGGGCTCGTCGAGCTGTCGCTGCTGGTGATCGCGACGCCGGTCGAGGCCGACGACGTCGAACTGCGCTTCTGCTTCACGCACCCGAAGGTCGAGCCGGGGTCGCCGCAGGAAAAGGCGATCGAGGCGGCGATCGAGAATACGTGCGGGCAAAAGGGCGTCGAGGGCGACATTCCGATCTGGCACAACAAGATCCACCGCGCGCGACCGTATCTCTGCGATGGCGATGGCCCGATCCTGCGCTTCCGCCGCTATTTCGAACAATTTTATGCCGACGGCCCCGACGGCAGCCGCCTGATCGAAGCGGCCGAATAACACCCTTTTTCCGTTCGATGCGGATCGATCCGCTAACCGCGCCCGCGGGCGCCATTGGGAGAATATTGCGATGTCCAGATTGCGTTATGTCCAGGGACCCGTCGAAACCCGCGCGCCGGGAATGCTCAAGAATACCGTCTATGGCATCCGCGCCACCTATGAAACCGATCCCGAGGTGATCGCGGCGCTGCTGCCGCAGCCGCTGGTCGCGGTCGAGCGGCCCGAAATCTGGCTGCAGATGGTCCATGTCGCGATGCATGTGACCGAAACCGACACCGTCGAGATCGGCGCGCTGACCGTCGGCGTCAACTGCACGCACGAGGGCGCGCCGGGGGCTTATTGCTTCCACATGGCGATGGAGGGCGAAACCGTCGTCACCTCGGGCCGCGAGCGCTTCGGCGAGCCGAAGAAGATCGCCGAGACGCATTTCGAGCGCAACGGCGATCATCTGCGCGCGACCTGTTCGCGCCACGGCATCGCCTATTTCGAGATCGAGGGCACGATTGGCGAGGCGGTCGACGCGCCGCTGGCGTTCGAGGAGCATCTTTTCTGCTATAAGGGTATGCCGTCGATCGACACGCCGGGCCAGTTCGACGGCGACGTCTTCCTCACCCGCCTCAACTGGCAGCGCAACTACAGCGGCCGCCGCGCGATGACCGGGACGATCACGCTCCGTGAATCGCCCTATGATCCGCTCGCCGACATCCCGGTCCGCCGTCTTGTCGACATGGAATATGTCGAGGGCGGCACCGCGACCGGCGGGACGCTGCTGCGCAAGGTGCCTGGCGAATGGATCGCGCCGCATTGGGTCGGCCGCCACGACGACCCGCGCAACACCGGGCTCGAACTCGGCGCGCGGAAGGCCGCCTGATGCGGGATTTTTCGGGCCGGGTGGCGGTCGTCACCGGCGGAGCGAGCGGGGTCGGCAAATGTCTGTGCGCCGATCTCGCCCGCGCCGGCGCGCATGTCGTGATCGCCGATATCGATCCGGGGCGGCTCGAGGCGGTGCGCGCGGAGATCGACGCGCTGGGCAGCGGCGAGGTGCTCGCCATCGCCTGCGACGTCACCAAGGAGGCGTCGGTGCGGTCGCTCGCCGATCGGGTGTTCGCGCATTTCGATACGGTGCACCTGCTTTTCAACAACGCCGGCGTCGGCCTCGGCGAGGCGCAGCGCAAGATCTGGACCTTGCCGCTCAGCGACTGGCGCTGGGGGATCGACGTCAACGTCCTCGGCGTCGTTCACGGCATCGCCGCCTTCGTGCCGCGGATGATCGAAGCGGGCGAGGAAGGGGTGGTGATCAACACCAGTTCGACCAACGGCGGGCTGCGTTCGCTGCCCAACACGCCGATCTATGCCGCGACCAAGGCGGCGGTCACCAGCATCTCCGAAGTGCTGCATCAGCAGTTCCTGCGCGAGGGCGGAAAGCTGCGCGCCGCCGTTCTTTTTCCCGGCCCGCATACCGTCAACACCGCGATCATGGCCTCGGGCGAGGTCCGTCCGGCAGATTATGTCGAGAATGAAGCGCAGACGAAGGTCGCCTATCGCACGATGGAGGATCTGGTCCGCACCACCGGGCTCAAGCTCAAGCTGACCGAACCCGCGGAGGTTTCGGCCTTTGCGCTCGACGGGCTGCGCGCCGAGCGCTTCTGGCTGCTGCCGGAGAGCGAAGAAAATGATGTGCTGATCGCGGCGCGCACCGAACAGATATTGGCGCGGCGGGACCCGCCTTCGGCATGGTGAGCGCCGCGGCGTCCGCGCCCGACGCGCCAGTGGCGGACGCCGCTCCCTCTCGCGGCGTCTATCGCTGGCTCGTCGTCGCGATCCTCTTCGCCGGCTATTGCTTCAGCGCGATCGACGCGCGCGTCCTGACGCTGATGGTCGAACCGATCCAGAAGGATCTCGGCCTCAGCGATTTCGAGATCAGCCTGCTGCAGGGCTTTGCCTTTTCGCTGCTCTACAGCGTTGCGGCGCTGCCGATCGGGCGTTTCGTCGATCGCACGAAGCGGCGGGCGACGCTGATCGTCTGGGGCGTGCTGTTCTGGTCGCTGATGACCGCGACGTGCGGTTTCACCAGCAGCTTCATCGGCCTGTTCCTCGCGCGCGTCGGGGTCGGGGTGGGCGAGGCGACGCTCAGTCCGACCGCCTATTCGCTGATCAGCGACTATTTCGAGCGCCGCCGCCGCGCGCTGGCGATCAGCTTCTATGCGATCGGCTATCCGATCGGCGGCGGGCTCGCGCTGCTGTTCGGCGGCTGGCTGCTCGGCCATTTCACCGGGGCGGGGGGATGGACGCTGCCGTTCCTGGGCACTTTCGCACCGTGGCAGGCGGTGTTCCTCTGCGCCGCGGCGCCGGGGCTGATCGTCGCCGCGCTGATGCTGACGATCCGCGAACCCGCGCGGCAGGAGGTTGCGGCGGACATTTCGGCGAAGAGCAGCCTTCGCGAAGGCTTCGACTATATCGCGCAGCGCTGGACCTTGTTCGGCTCGCTGATCGGTTCGCTCAGCCTGATCGCGCTGCTTGCGATCGGCACCGCGCTCTGGTTCCCGACCTTCCTCATGCGCAGCTATGGCATGACCCCCGCCGAGGTGGGCCTGTCCTATGGGCTGGTGATGCTCGTGTGCGGCACCGTCGGCACCTTGTCGGGCGGCTGGCTCGCGGGGCGGCTGATGCAGAGCGGGCGCGCCGACGCAAACATGCGCGTCGTGCTGATCGCCACCGTGCTGAAGGGCGTGCCGATCATCGTCGCGCCGCTGATGCCGACCGCGTTCCTGTCGCTGACGATGATGGCGATCGGCACGCTGATCGGGCAGGCGTCGCAGGGCGTGATGCTGACCGCGATCCAGGACGTCACGCCGAACCAGCTCCGCGGCCAGGTCACCGCGATTTCGCTTCTGTGCGTCAACCTGATCGGGACGGGCCTGGGGGCAAGCGTCATCGCCGCGATCACCGATTTCGGCTTCGGCGACCAGGCCGCGCTCGGCTATTCGATCGCGATCGCCGGCGCCGCCGTTCTCCCGCTCATCATCGTGCTGCTGCTGGTGGCGCTGCCGCACTACCGGCGCGCGGTCGAAGGCTGACGCTAGAGCGCGATGACATGATATTGACCCACCGTGATTGCCCCCGGAAGTTTGCCGGCAAGAAGCGTCGCGCAGGACGGGCTGGTTGCCCGATCCAGCGACGCGCCGCTGTCCGGCGGGCTTCCGGGGGCAACCCCTCCGGGGCGAGTCGATTTTGGCCGATTGCCACGTTGCTCGTCGGGCACGATGTCCCGCATCGCGCCGCTCCTCGCGCCTCGCACTCGGCCAAAATCGACTCCGTCACGGTGGGTCAATATCATGTCATCGCGCTCTAGCTCTGCGCGGGCGCCAGCCCGGCTGCGGCGATCCCGGCGAGCGCGCATACTTCGTCATTGTCCGACGTATCGCCGGTGACCCCGACCGCGCCGATGGTCCGGCCGGCGGCATCGACCACGATCACGCCGCCTGCGGCCGGAACCACGCCATGCGGGGCGATCGGGCCGAGCGACGCGATGAAGGTGGGCCGATCGGCCGCCATTTCGCCGATCCGGCGCGACGAGACGCCGAGGCCGAGCGCGCCGCCCGCCTTCGCCGATGCGATCTGGACGCGCAGGGTCGAGGCGCCATCCTGGCGCTGAAAGGCAAGAAGGTGCCCGCCCGGATCGAGCACCGCGATCGCAAGCGGCTGGAAGCCAAGCTCGCGACCCTTTGCCAGGCCGGCGGCGATAATGGCGTTGGCTTGATCGAGCGTGATCGCAGTCAATCTGCATTCCTTCGAGCTAAGTGGACGCGAGCGGCGCAGCCTTGCCGTCGAGCGGCGGCCCAGGTTTTTCCGGTCCCGTTCGGGCGATTTTCCTGTGACGCCCCTAGCGGATCGGATGCGGGCACGAAATCGTCCGTTTGAGTGATGTCGGGTCCGCGGCGGTTGCATAGACGGGCGTATCGAAACGGGCAGATGGAGTGGACAGCGTGCAGCGCAATCTGGATTTGCGATATGTCGTCATCGGGGCGGGCATGTCGGGGATATTGGCGAGCATCCGGCTGCGCGAGGCGGGCTATCGCCACGTCACCTTGCTCGAAAAGGCGCATACGATCGGCGGCACCTGGCGCGAGAATCGCTATCCGGGGCTCAATTGCGACGTGCCCGCCCACGCCTATACCTACAGCTTCGCGCCCAATGCCGAGTGGAGCAGCTATCTGGCGCCCGGCCCCGAAATCCAGGACTATTTCGAGGATGTGACCGACCGTTTCGGCCTGCGCGAGATCGCGCATTTCGGGCAGGAGGTCGACAGCTGCACCTATCAGGACGGCGTCTGGACTGTCACGACCAAGGCGGGCATGACCGTCGAGGCCGATGTCGTGATCACCGCGACCGGCGTCCTCCACCACCCGCGAATGCCTGAGATCGAGGGGCTGGACAGCTTTGCCGGGACCGTCGCGCACAGCGCGCGCTGGGACGAAGCGACCCCGCTCGACGGGCGGCGGATCGGCGTGATCGGCAGCGGCTCGACCGGGGTGCAGCTCGTCTCGGCGCTTGCCGGGCGCGCGGCCAGGCTCGGCCATTTTCAGCGCTCGCCGCAATGGATCATGCCGATGCCGAACACGCCCTATACGGAGGAGCAGCGCGAAGCCTTCCGCCGCGACCCGGCGCTGATCGACGCGGTGCGCTACGATCCCGACTATCAGGCGAACGTGCTGCGCTTCACCGCGGGCATCATCAAGCCCGACAGCGAAGAGATGCATATCATCGAGACGATCGTCCGCGACAATCTGGAGCAGAGCGTCGCCGACCCGGTGCTGCGCGAACGGCTGCGTCCCAATTACCGCGCGGCGTGCAAGCGGCTGATCTTCTCGCCCGACTATTATCAGGTCGTCCAGCAGCACGGCGTCGATATCGTGATCGAGGGGATCGAGCGCGTGGAGCCGCAGGGCATCCGCACCAGCGACGGCGTGCTCCACGAACTCGACCTGATCATCCTCGCGACCGGCTTCCATGCCGACCGCTTCATCCGCCCGGCGGTAGTGACCGGGCGCGGCGGCGCGTCGCTCGACGATATGTGGCGCGACCATGCGACCGCCTATAACGCGATCTCGCTCCCCGATTTTCCGAACTTCTTCTTTTTGAACGGGCCGACGGGGCCGGTCGGCAATTTCTCGCTGATCGACGTCGCCGAGCGCCAGTGGGGCTATATCGAGCAATTGCTCGACAAGGTGGCGACCGGCGAATGCGCCGAAATCTGCGTCACGCGCGATGCGATGAAGGGTTACGACCGGGCGCGCACCGAGGCCGCGAAGGGCACGATCTTCGCCTCGGGCTGCTCAAGCTGGTATCTCGGCAAGGACGGGGTGCCGATGACCTGGCCGTGGAGCTACGGCCATTTCGCCGAGGTGATGGCAAAGCCCGATTTCGACGATTTCGAGATGGTGGGGGCGAAACAGCCGGCTTGAATTGGCTTGTTAACAGTCGTCATCCCGGACTTGATCCGGGATGACGAAAGCGGGGATCGTCAGCCCTGACCCTATTGCCGCTGCGACGAAATATTCCCCCCATCGACGACCAGTTCGGCGGCGGTGATATAGCTCGCCTCGTTCGACAGCAGGAAGCGCACGACGCGGCCGATTTCCGCTGGGTCGCCCAGCCTTTCGAGCAGGATGCGCCGCTCGAACCAGCCTTCGGGCAGATTGTCGACCGCGGGCTGCATCATCGGCGTGCGGATTTGTCCCGGCGACACCGCGTTGATGCGGATAGTGTCGCGCGCCAGCCGGTCGGCGAGCGCGCGGACCAGCGACAGCATCCCGCCTTTCGCGGCGCTGTAGATCGGGTTCACCGCATTCCCGAGCGTCGCGTTGATCGACGCGATGCCGACCACCGCCGAGCCCGGATTGGCCGCGAAATCGGCATAAAGCTGCTGGGTGAGCAGCGCGAGCGGGCGAAGATGGGTATTGATCCCCGCGTCCCAGCTTTGCGGCGTGATGCCTTCGAGCGAGCCGGTATCGACGATCCCCGCCGCATGGACGAGCCCGCCGAGTGGGCCGAGCGCCGCGCGGCTTGCGTCGATCGCGGCTGCATAGGCGGCGATGTCGGTGAGGTCGATCGCGACCGGCAGCGCCTTTATGCCGAAGCGGCTCGCGATGGCCTCCGCCTGCGCCGATGCCTTGCCGCCGTCGATATCCCACAGCGCGACGTTGCGGCCCACCGCCGCGAGCGCTTCGGCCGAAGCCAGCCCGATGCCCGACGCGCCGCCGGTGACGATGACGGCAGTGCCGGGCGCGCCGAGCGCGGGGGAAAGCTGATCCTGATCCATCAACCGATTCTCCAAAGTGCGAAACGATGCCGGCACCATGTCACGCATTGGAATCGATAGGGAAGAGGAAATTAGCCTTTTGCGCAAATTTTCATGGATTTTTTCGACGAATAACGTAGCATATCGACGATATCGCTACGCAAATAGGCAATATGGGAGTGGGCTATGACGAATCCGACCATCGCCGTTGTGACGGGCGCCAGCCGCGGCGCGGGCAAGGGCATCGCGATCGGGCTCGGCGAAAGGGGGATGACCGTCTTCGTCACCGGGCGCAGCGTCGATCATAGCGATGCGGTGGGCTGGGACGGCAAGCCGCTCGCGGGGACGATCCACGAGACCGCGGCGGCGGTGACCGCGGCGGGGGGCAGGGGGATCGCGGTCGCCTGCGACCATGCCGACGACGCCCAGATCGCCGCGCTGTTCGAGCGGGTGCGCGCCGAGGCCGGGCGGCTCGACATCCTCGTCAACAATGCGACCCATATCCATCATCAGCTCATCGAGCAGGCCCCCTTTTGGGAGAAGGAAGTCGATGCGGTCGGGATCATCGATGTCGGGCTGCGCTCGGCCTATGTCGCGAGCTGGCACGCCGCGAAGCTGATGGTCGGACAGGGATCGGGGCTGGTCGCCTTCACCTCCTCCTTCGGCGCGAGCTGCTATATGCACGGGCCCGCCTATGGCGCGCAGAAGGCGGGGGTCGACAAGCTGGCGCACGACATGGCGTTCGATTTCAAGCCCTATGGCGTGCGCGCCGTGTCGATCTGGCTCGGGCCGCAGATCACCGAGCGCGCGCTCAACGCCGCCGAGGTGCATAAGGAGCAATATGAAGGCTTCATGGCGATGGCCGAAATGCCGCAATTCACGGGACATATCCTCCACGCCATCGCGAGCGACCCCGAGGGCGACGAGCTGTCGGGGCGGACGCTGATCGGGGCGGAGATCGCCGGGCGTTACGGCATCACCGACCGCGGGAGGACGCCGCCATCGCACCGCGAGATGCTGGGCAGCCCGCCCGCGCCGAACCCGGCGGTGGTGTATTAGGAGGATCTCTAAGGATTATCGTCATTGCGAGCGTAGCGAAGCAATCCAGGGCGGCTTACGCCTACTCTGGATTGCTTCGCTACGCTCGCAATGACGAGTTGTAGATTGCGTCAACCCGCCGCCGCGCTGCGCCCCGCCATGCGGCCGAAGAAGGTGCAGTCGGCGAGGCTCAGCCCCGAACTGTAGCCATGTCCCCAGCGCGGCAGGCCCGACGTCGCGCGGCCGGCGGCATAGAGCCCCGGAATCACTTCGCCCGCGCGGTCCAGCACTTCGCCCGATGGGCGCGTGTTCAGCCCGCCCAGGGTGAAGAAGGAAAAGAAGCTGCTGCCGATGCCCAGTTCGAGCGCCGCGAACGGCCCTTCGTCCAGCACCTTGAGCCATTCGGGCGCCTTGCGGAACACGGGATCATGCCCCTCGGCGGCATAGCGGTTGAAGGTGCGAACGGTCGCCGCCAGCGTGTCCTGAGGCATCCCGAGCTCGCGTTCGACCTCTTCCCAACTGTCGCCGACCGCCGCGACTTCGATCCGCGCGATGTCGAGCGGGCGGCCGAAGATGGCATTGTCGACGAGCAGATAGACACGCTCCCCCGGCTGGTCGAGCATCGTCCGGCTGACCCGGCCGTGATAGCAATCCTCGTTGATGAAACGCTGCCCGCGCGTGTTGACGAAAATGCCTTTCACCAGGCTTTCGGGCATGATCCACGGACAGGTGGTGAAAAACTCATCCATATGGATCGCATCGCCGCCGACCCCCATGCCCATCAATATGCCCGACCCATTGTCCTGCTCGCCGATCGGATCGGTGAGGCGCAGCGTCTGCGGCGCGTAGCGGCGCAGCATGTCGCGGTTCATGCAGAAACCGCCGGTCGCGAGCACGACGCCCTTGCGCGCACGCGCGAACCGCGGCTGTCCGTCGATGCGGACGATGAGGCCGGTGACGCGGCCTTCCCGATCGGTGACCAGCGACAGCACGCGCGCGTCGCAGCGCACATCGACGCCGAGCGCGCGGACGCGGGCCTCGAAGATGTCCATCAGCTTGCGCCCGCCGCCCCAGCCCATCGACTGGATCGTGTGGCCGCGCGGCGCGGGCGTCGCGGCGTCGGAAAAGGGCCAGGCGGCCTCGCTGCCCGACCAGATCAGCGTATCATCCTCGGCGGGCTCGATGATCTTTCCGGGCAGGAATGTGCCCTTGTAGGGGACGCCCTGATCCTTGAGCCATTGATAATGGTCCAGGCTTTCGCGCGCATAGAGCGCGATCTTCGCGGCATCGGCGTCGGGGCCGCCCGCCATGGTCAGATAGGTTTCGAGCGCTTCGGTGCTGTCCTCGAACCCCGCCGCGCGCTGCGCGTCGGTGCCGCCGCCGCCGCCGAGATAGATTTCGCCGCCCGACAAGGCCGAGGCGCCGCCGCTGCCCGACGCCGCCTCGAACAAGGTCACCGCGGCGCCCGCCTGCGCCGCCTCGATTGCGGCGCAGGCGCCGGCGGCGCCGAAGCCGACGATTGCGACGTCGGTTTCCTCGTCCCAGCGCTCGACCTGGTCGTGGGCGACGGGGCGAGCGGTGGTGAAGTCGCTCATGCGGCGGCGTCTTTCGCCTTCAGCATATCGAGCGCGACGTCGACGATCATATCCTCCTGCCCGCCGACCATCTTGCGGCGGCCGAGTTCGACGAGGATCGTGCGCGTATCGAGGCCGTAGGTTTCGGCGGCCTTTTCGGCGTGGCGCAGGAAGCTGGAATAGACCCCGGCGTAGCCCAGCGCGAGCGTCTCGCGGTCGACGCGGACCGGGCGGTCCTGGAGCGGGCGCACCAGATCCTCGGCGGCGTCCATCAGCATGTTGACGTCGCAGCCATGGTTCCAGCCCTTGCGGTCGGCGGCGGCGACGAACACTTCGAGCGGGGCATTGCCCGCGCCCGCGCCCATGCCGGTGAGGCTGGCGTCGATGCGCACCGCGCCTTCCTGCGCCGCGACGATGCTGTTGGCGACGCCGAGGCTGAGATTGTGGTGCGCGTGGATGCCGCGCTGGGTTTCGGGTTTGAGCACCTTGTCATAGGCACGGAGCCGGTCGCGCACCCCGTCCATGTCGAGCGCGCCGCCGCTGTCGGTGACATAGACGCATTCGGCGCCATAGCTTTCCATGAGCAGCGCCTGCTCGGCGAGCGCCTCGGGCTCGATCATATGGCTCATCATCAGGAAGCCCGCGACGTCCATGCCGAGGTCGCGCGCGATGCCGATATGCTGCTTCGACACGTCGGCCTCGGTGCAATGCGTCGCGACGCGCACCGACCGGACGCCGAGGTCATAGGCGCGGCGAAGCTCGTCGACCGTGCCGACGCCGGGCAGGATCAATGTCGTAAGCACCGATCTGGTGAGCACGGACGCCACCGCTTCCAGCCATTCCCAGTCGGTGTGCGCGCCGAAGCCATAGTTGAAGCTCGCGCCATTGAGCCCGTCGCCATGCGCGACCTCGATCGCATCGACCCCCGCGTCGTCGAGCGCCTTCGCGATCGCCTGCACATGGTCGATGCCATACATATGACGGATCGCGTGCATCCCGTCGCGCAGCGTGACATCCTGGATATAGAGCTTGTCGCCCGCCTCGACGTTGAATGGCCGGGTCATGCGGTCACCTTCTTTCCGTCGCGAATACGCTCGGCGAGCAGTTCGCCCGTCGCTTTCGCCGCCGCGGTCATAATGTCGAGATTGCCCGAATAGGGGGGCAGGTAATCGCCCGCGCCCTCGACCTCGAGCAGGATCATCGTCTTGATCCCGGTGAACTCGCCGCGGCCGGGGATCTTGAGCTTGTTATTGTCGCCGAAGCGCTCGAACTGCACCTCCTGTTTGAGGCGATAGCCGGGCACATAGGCCTGCACCTTCTTGACCATCGCCTCGACCGACGCGCGGATCGTCTCCTCGTCGGCGCCTTCGGACAAAGTGAATACCGTGTCGCGCATGATCATCGGCGGTTCGGCGGGGTTCAGGATGATGATCGCCTTGCCCTGCGTTGCGCCACCGACCTTCTCGATTGCGCCCGCGGTGGTGCGGGTGAACTCGTCGATGTTGGCGCGCGTGCCGGGGCCCGCCGAGCGCGACGACACCGAGGCGACGATCTCGGCATAATGGACCGTCGCGACCTCAGAGACCGCGGCGACCATCGGGATCGTCGCCTGCCCGCCGCAGGTCACCATATTGACGTTGCCGGCATCGAGGTTGTCCTCGCCGTTGACGGTCGGGATCGTATAGGGGCCGATCGCCGCGGGGGTCAGGTCGACCACCTGCTTGCCGTCGGCGCGCAGCGCCGCGTCGTGGACCTTGTGCGCATAGGCGCTGGTCGCATCGAAGACGATGCCGATCTCGGGATAGACGGCCATCGCTTTCAGCCCGTCGATACCTTCATGCGTTGTCGCGACGCCGCGCTCGCGCGCCATCGCCAGGCCTTCGGACTTCTCGTCGATGCCGACGACCGCGACCAGCTCCATATTCTGCGGATATTTGATCATCTTGATCATCAGGTCGGTGCCGATATTGCCCGATCCGATGATCGCTGCCTTCACGCGGGTCATGGGTCGTTCCTTATACAAAGCGCGCGACGCACTGGCCGAGCGTGCGGTGGCCGTCGCCGAGAATCATTTCGAAGGTGTCGCCCTTCACCGCGGGCGCGAGCGGGACGAGGCTGCCCGACAATATGATGTCGCCCGCGTCGAGCGTGACGCCGTGCGCGCCGAGCGTGTTGGCGAGCCAGGCGACCGCTTGGGCGGGGTCGCCCTGCACCGCATGGCCATATCCTTCGGACAAGGGCACGCCGTTCTTCGCCACCCCGACGTGCAGGCCCGGCAGGTCGAGCCCGCGCGGGTCGAGGCGTGCTTCGCCCAGCACGAACACCCCGCACGAGGCATTGTCGGCGACGGTGTCGACGATGCCGATCCGCCAGTCGTCGATGCGGCTGTCGACGATCTCGAAGCAGGGCGCGACCGCTTCGGTCGCCTCGATGACGTCGGCGGCGGTGACGCCGGGGCCTTTCAGCGGCGCTTTCAGGATGAAGGCGATCTCCGCCTCGGCGCGCGGCGCGATCAGCCGGTGCGCATCGACGTCGATATCGCCCGCGACGTGCATCGCATCGGTGAGGAAGCCGAAATCGGGCTGGTGGACGCCCAGCATCTCCTGCACCGCCTTCGATGTCACGCCGATCTTCTTGCCGACGACGCGCTCGCCCTCAGCCGTGCGGCGCGCGAGGAAGGCGAGACTGATCGCATAGGCGTCGTCGATCGTCAGCGCCGGATCGCGCTCGCTGAGCGGTGCGAGCGTGCGGCGCTCGCGCAGCGCCGCGAACAGCTCGGCACCATGGGCGGCGACATCAGCCACGCAGGAACACCAGCGTATAACGGTTGAACTCATCGGTGCGTTCGACCTGCACCCAATGGCCGACCTTGTTGAAGGTCAGGAACCGCGCGTCGGGGCAGGCGTCGAGAAAGCGCTGCGCCCCCGACGCGGGGCAGAATTCGTCGTTGAGACCCCAGAAGCCGAGGATCGGCATCGGCAACTCGCCGAGCCGCGGCGCCAGATTGGGCGTGCGCATCCGTGCGAGCACGTCCTTGGGCTGCGTCCGCGCGACCGCATAGCGTTCGGCGACAAGCTCGTCGGTGATCACCGACGGATCGTAGACGAGGTTGGAGACGAGCTTCTTCTGATCCTCGACGGTGAAATCGGGGCTGGTGAAGTCGCCGACCATCTTGGCGATGCCGGGCATTGCGAAATAGACCGGCAATTCCTCGATGCAGCCGGGCGCCATCAGCACCAGCCTGGTCGCGAAGCCCGGATGGTCGAGCGCCATCTGCACCGCGACCCCGCCGCCCAGCGAATTGCCGACGAGCACCGCCTCGCTCACCCCCGCCTGCGCGAGCGCATCGAACAGCGTGTCGGTGAACAGGGCGAGCGTATAGTCGATCCCCTCGGGCTTCGACGACGCGCCATAGCCGATCATGTCGGGCAGCAGGACGCGGTAGCCTGCGTCCGCGAAGGCGGCGACATTCTGCTTGAAATTCGACAGCCCCGACGCGCCGGGACCGCTGCCGTGGATGAACACCACCGCCGGACCTTCGCCCGTTTCGGTTATCGCGATGTCATAACCGCCCGCGACGCGATAGGTCGTTTCCTTGAACTCTCCCATAGTCGTTTCCTTTTACATGAAGGTGAAGGCAGGCGGTTCGCCGAGTTGCGTCAGCACGACGTCGGCCACGCGGTTGCCCGGATCGTTCGCGACATGCGCGCGTGCGGCGTTGAGGTCGAGCCACGGCTGGATGATTGCGCTCGACATATATATGGCGCGCCCGCCGAGCAGCTGGACCATGCCGTCGACCAGTTCGGCGAGCCGCCGCACGACGGTCGAGGACTGATAGGCGTAAAGCGCGCGCTCCTCGAGCGTGATCGGCTCGCCGCTTTCCGACTTGGCCATCAGCGTGTCGAAGGTCGCCTGATGGGTCAGCTCCATTTCGAGGATCTGGGCATGGGCCTTGGCGATCGCGCCGTGGAGCAGCGGGTCGGCCTTCGACGCCTTGCCGGTGTTGGTCGAGACGCGGCCCTGCATGATTTCCATCGCGGCGTTCACCGCGGCGCGGGCGCCGCCGAACGCCGCGGTCGAGACCGAGCGGACGAAAACCTGCGCCCAGGGCAGGCGATAGAGCGGGCCGTCATTTTCGGCCTGGCCGGGGTTGGCGCAGGCGAAGCCGTCGCTCGCCTTGTGGGTGCGATGTTCGGGGACGAAGACGCGCTCGACGAGGATGTCGAAGCTGCCGGTGCCCTGCAGCCCGAAGACGTCCCACGTCCCCTCGATGACCTGATAGTCGGTGCGCGGGAGCAGGAAGGTGCGCATGTCGGGCGGGCCGCCGCCGGTGTCGAAGTTGATCGCGCCGAGCAGCACCCAGCCGCAATGCGTCGAGCCCGAGGAAAAGCCCCAGCGCCCCGACAGGTAAAAGCCGCCTTCGACCTTCTCGACCTTGCCCACCGGCTGATAGGTCGACGAGACAAGCATTTCGCCATTGTTGTCGCCCCAGACGTCGCGCTGCGCCTGATCGTGGAACAGCGCGAGTTCATAGGGGTGACAGCCGAGCACGCCATAAATCCAGCCGGTCGACATGCAGCCCTCGGCAAGCGCCTTCTGCACCGCGAAGAAGACATTGGGATGCATTTCATAGCCGCCCCAGCGCTTGGGCTGCAGGATACGGAAGAAGCCCGCTTCCTTCATCTCGGCCACGGTCTCCGCCGGGACATTGCCGTCCAGCGTCGTCTGGCGCGCGCGGGCCTTCAGCGTCGGGATCATCGCGCGCGCGCGTTCGATCAGCTCCTCGGCGGCGGGCACGGCGGATTCGCCGGCTTGATTCAGGGCGGTGGCCATAAGCTCTCCTCGGGTGTTTCCTGCGCTTGCGGAAGGCGCATTCGGCATATCGTTTCTATATTCGTAGAGAATATTGCATTTCTCTACGCAAGCTGTCAATCCGCTTTCTATGCAAAACGGCGTTGCGGAGCGTTTGGTGGGCTGAACCGCGTAGCGTGCCCGCGCCCTCGATACGCAAAGCGTTGCTTGCCGTAGGGGTTCTCGCGTCCCGGGCGCGCCTCGCTGGCGGCGCTGCCATGAATATGGATTAACGGTTTGCGTATTTTTTAGCTCATATTTTTACGTATCATACTTGATAAGGGGCAAATTCGCTTGTAGCTTGCGTTCAACTGGATGCGCGGGAGCGCATGAGACGATAGGGGATGAGCGAATGGCGATCAGGTCACTGGCCTATGTCGTGGTCGATACGGCCGATGTCGAAGCCTGGCGCGTCTATGGCGAGCGGGTGCTGGGGATGCAGGCGATCGACCATGACGGCGGGTTGCGCCTGCGCATGGACGAACGCCCGTTTCGTATGTTGATCCGCCCGAGCGACGGCGAGCGCTTCCATGCCGCGGGGCTCGTCTATCCCGACAAGATCGCGTTCGATCGCGGCATCGCGGGCCTTCGCGACGCGGGCGTCGCGGTCGAGCCCGCGTCGGCCGATGAAGCGAAGGACCGCCATGTCGCCGAATTCGTCCGCTGCGCCGACCCGTCGGGCAACCGGCTGGAGATCGGCTGGGGCCGCGTCGTCGACGGCGATTCCTTCGTTTCGCCCGCGGGGGTGTCGGCGTTCGTCACCGGCGAGATGGGGATGGGGCATGTCGTCTTCCCGGCGACGAAGCTGGCCGAAACCCGCGCCTTCTATGTCGATCTGCTCGGCTTTGGCGACACCGACACGATGCGCGCCTATCTGCAGGGCGGCGGGCCCGACGATCCGGGCGTCGGCCTGCACTTCCTCCATTGCGACAACCCGCGCCACCACAGCGTCGCGCTCGCCGAGTTTCCGGTACCGAGCGGGCTCGTCCACATGATGGTCGAGGTGCCGGGCCTCGACGATGTCGGCCGCGCGCTCGACCGCGCGAAGGCGGCGAACGTCCATATCTCGTCGAGCCTCGGCAAGCATATGAACGACAAGATGGTCAGCTTTTACATGCGCAGCCCCGGCGGCTTCGACATCGAATATGGCTTCGGCGGCATCCAGCCCGACTGGAAGAGCTTCACCCCGACGATCAGCATCAAGGAAGACGAATGGGGTCATCAGTGGGATTTCGGCGGCTGACGCCGCGCTGAACCCGCGCCCCCCTTTTTGGAGAGACTATCATGCCCAGCCACGAGGAAATGGTCCGCGCCGTCGAGCGCTATGTCGAGGCGTTCGACAAGGGTGACGCCGGGATGGCGTCGGACCTCTATGCCGACGACGCGACGGTCGAGGACCCGATCGGCACCCCGATCCATCGCGGCCGCGACGCGATCCACGCCTTTTACACGATGTCGATGCAGGCGGGCGCCAAACTGCGGCTCGATGGCCCCGTGCGCACCGGCGGCGACCATGCCGCCTTCGCCTTCACCGTGATCGTCGATTTCGGCGGGCCGAAGGAGATCGAGGTGATCGACACCTTCAAGTTCGACGCCGAAGGCAAGGTGGCCGAGATGCGCGCCTATTGGAGCCCGGCCAATATGCGCTCGGTGGCGGGCTGAGCGCTTATGCCGCTGCTGGCAGGCAAGACCGTGTTCGTCACCGGCGGGGGCAGCGGCATCGGCCGCGCGACCGCGCTCGCCTTCGCCGCCGAGGGGGCGAAGGTCGCGGTCGCTGATCTCAACGCCGGCGGCGCGGCCGAAACCGCGGCACTGATCGCGGCGGCGGGAGGAGAGGCGCGTCACGGCGCGCTCGACGTCACCGACGGCGTGGCGGTGGACGCCTTCGTCGATGCGCTCGTGGCCGATTGGGGCGCGCTCGACTGCGCCTTCAACAATGCCGGGGTCGCGCTCGAAGGCATGGAAACGCCGTGGGGCGATCTTGCCGCCTATGACCGCAGCATCGCGGTCAACCAGCGCGGGCTCCTGCTCTGCATGACCGCGGAACTGCGCCATATGGAACGCGCCGGTCGCGGGGCGATCGTCAATACGGCCTCGATTGCGGGCCTGTCGGGCGCGGGCGGCGCGGGCTATTGCGGGTCGAAACATGCCGTCGTCGGGCTGACGCGCTCGGCGGCGCTGCGCTATGCCGCGCAGGGTATCCGTATCAACGCCGTCTGCCCCGGCGCGATCCGCACCCCGATGGTCGAAGCGGTCGCGCAGGAGGAAGAGGCCGCGCGCTTCATCGCCGCGATGCACCCGATGAACCGCATCGGCGAGGCGCGGGAAGTGGCGGATGCGGTCGTCTTCCTCTGTTCGGACAAGGCGAGCTTCATTACCGGCCACCCGCTCGCGGTCGACGGCGGTTATCTGGCGCGCTGAACAATCGTGTCATCCCGACGAAGGCCGGGATGACGGGGTGTTAGTCATTCAACCGCATCGCATGGCGCGCGGCGCGCCAGCCGAAGGTCATCGCGGGACCGAGCGTCGCGCCCGCGCCGGGATAGGTGCGGCCCATCGCTGCCGCCGACACATTGCCGACCGCATAGAGCCCGCCAATCGGCTTGCCAGTCGCATCGAGCACCTGCGCGTCGTCGTCGGTCTGGAGCCCGCCGTTGGTGCCGAGGTCGCACGGATAGATGGGGATCGCATAGAAAGGCGCCTCGGCGATCGGCGCCAGCGTCGGGTTCGGCGTGACCGAGGCATCGCCATAGTGCCGGTCATAGGCCGACGAGCCGCGCCCGAAATCGGGGTCCTCGCCCTTCGCCGCATGGGCGTTGAAGCGCGCAACCTCGCCCGCGAACACCGCGGGATCGACGCCGATCTGTGCCGCGAGACCGGCAAGATCGTCCGCCTTCTTCAATATCTTGCGCATATTTTCGGGCAGGCGGCTGTCGGCCGACGGCTTGCCCGCCATCATCGGGCCGAGCATATATTTGCCGCGATAGCGCGCATCGAACACGAACCATGACGGCACGGTCGGGGCGTCGGGCCGGTTGCATCGATGCATCTCGCCGCCCGCGACGTGATAGGAGGCGGCCTCGTTCATATAGCGCCGCCCGGCCTGGTTGACGATGATCGAAGAGGGGAGGGCGCGTTCGACGAACAGGATGCGCGCGCGATCCTCGCCGTCGAGCAGGAAGCCCGGACCCCACCAGGCCGAATCCATGAGATCGGTCGCCGCGCCCGCCTTCAAGCCCGCTGCGAGCCCGTCGCCGGTGTTGCTCGGCACCCCGGCGCTCCAATCGGCCGAGGTCGGCTGCGGCAGATATTTGCGGCGCAGTTCTTCGCTGTGATCGAAGCCTCCGGTCGCCAGCACCACGCCCTTGCGCGCGTGAATCTCGATGCGCTCGCCGTCGCGTTCGACGATCGCGCCGGTGATCCGGCCCTTGTCGCCGATGAGTTCGGCCATCGGGCTGTTCAGCCAGATCGGCACGCCCTTGCGGTCGAGCGACAGTTTGAGCCGCCCGATCAGCGCATTGCCGCCGGTCAACCGCCGCGCGCGTCTGGTCTTGAAGCGCCACGGCAGGTCAAAGGCGTATTTGAGCATCAGCTTGAACAGCAAGGGCCTGGCGCCGGGACTCATGGTGAGGAGCAGCTTCGCTTCCTCCATCGTCCAGGTGAAGCGGCCGAAGGTCAGCGTCTCGGTATGCGGCGGTTCCATCTTCCAGAAATCCTCGCCGAGCGTATCGGCCATCAGCGGGATCGGGTCGTGCGTCCGCCAGCCGTCGCGCGCGCCCGCGACGTCCATATGATAGTCGGAATAGGCATAGGCGGTGTAGCAAACGTCCGATCGCTCCTCGAGATAGCTCAACATCCGGTGGGCGCTCGCGACATAGGTTTCGAGCTTCGATTCGGGCACGTCGTCGCCGATCAGCGCCTTGATATAGCCGAGCGCTTCGCCGGGATCGTCGGCATGACCCCTGGCGCGCGCGTCGGCGCTGTTCGGAATCCAGATGCCGCCGCCCGATGTGGCCGAGGTGCCCCCGTAACGCGCGCTTTTTTCGACGACGAGCACGTCGGCGCCGGCGTCGGCCGCGGTGAAGGCCGCGGTGAGCGCGCCCGCGCCGGAGCCGACGACCAATATATCGACTTCGCGACGTGCCACCCTTGCTGCTCCTCTGTTCCTTTGGCGCGGGAATTTGCCATTCACGACTTATTATGCATCATTACCTAATAATTGCGTTTCTGAAAAATGATTTTTTTACGCAAAAGCATAATATATGCGATGCGGCTGCCGGTGTTGACAGAAGGATGGTGATGCGGTCTGTGGAAAATCGGGTGCGCGCGCTGCGGGCCTTTTGGGCGGGATGGGAGTGAAGGCGTTGCGAAGCGCGACCAAAGCCGGAAAAAGGACGCGGAGCAAGGCCGCGGGCACCGGGCAGGATGCCGGGGCGTTCGCGCTCGACGAGGTGGATGAGCAGATCATCGCGGCGCTCCGCAAGAACGGCCGGATCGCCAACCGCGACATCGCGCGCGACATGGGCCTCAACGAAGCGACCGTGCGCACCCGCCTGCGCCGGCTCGAGGATGCGAGCATGGTGCGCGTCGTTGCGATGCGCGATCTCTCCGCGATGGGCTTCGGCTATCTGGCGCCCGTCGGCGTGCAGGTGAAGGGGCGGCCGGCGGGCGACGTCGGTGCCGACATTGCCGAACTCGATCGCGTCATCACCGTCAATGTCGCGATCGGCACCCACGATCTGGAAATCCAGGTGGTGGCGGAAACGCTGGAGGAGATGCAGCAGCTTCTGACCCATGTCATCGCGAAGATCGACGGGGTGGAGCGGATTTTTCCCAGCCTCGCACTCAAGGTTTTCAAATATAATCCGGAATGGGCTCCGCTATGACCAGGATCAGCCTCGACGAGCTCGACCACAAGATCATCGAACGGCTCGGCCATGACGCGCGCGTCTCGAACCGCGAGATCGGCCGCGAGTTCGACCTCACCGAAGGCACGATCCGCTCGCGGCTCAAGCGGCTGCTCGACAATCGCGTCATCCGCGTCGCCGCGGTTACCAACGCCAATCGGCTGCGCAACCCGATCCTCGCCTATCTGTGGGTCGAGGCCGATACGGCGGCGGACATCGAAGGCGTCGCCGAGAGACTCGCGGCGCTGCCCGAAATCGGCTTCGTCGCGACCACGCTCGGCCGCGCCGATGTCCTCGCGATGACGTTGGTCGAAAACGGCAACGAACTCACCGATTTCCTGCACCAGACGATCGACAAGATCCCGGGCGTGCGGCGCGTGCGTTACAGCCTGGGTCAGAATTTCATCAAACACGACTATCGCTGGTGCGCGCTGGTCGATTGAGCGCGGGCTTTTACCGATCGCAAAAGTGCCATGGAATGGCCGTTGTGGGGTGGGGAGGGGACGTCGCCGATCCTCCCCGGCACGGGGAGGGGGACCATGCGAAGCATGGTGGAGGGGCACCCTCGGTTTACGCTTCGATCCAGAAAAGGCGCGCCATGACGCACCTGCCCCTCCACCACCTTCGGTGGTCCCCCTCCCCGTGCCGG
>QFCS01000322.1_pt1 | contig 54637 bp, 57 predicted proteins | sample 3576561 | NCBI WGS metagenome assembly QFCS01 | reverse complement strand
TCCGGCCTGCGCGGCCAACGCCCGCGCCGCCCGCTCGGCGGGACGCAGCAGCCAGAGCACGACGCGGCGGACGGGCCAGGAGCGGCAGGCCGCCCGCTCGGCAAGGCCGGCGAGCGCGAGCAGCAAGGCGACGATGCGCCGAAGCGCTTCGTGATTTATCTCGTCCGCCGAATACCCCTTCATGCCGGTGTCCACGCTCAGGAAAAAGCAGTGTGACACGGAGCGGCGCGAAAGGAAAGGAAAATATTCCTCTTGATGCTGCAAACCCGCCTTCGCCATTGCGGAACCGCAGCGTCGACGGCGCGCCGACGACCCCGCGACGGTTCCGGAATAGGTTCCGGCTCTCCCGCCGGTCGGCCGGGATGACGACCGCGAGGGGCACTTCCAAGGCTCCTGCCGGAGGTGTGAACGCTACAGATCCCTCACGGGGAGAGGGCTGGGGTGAGCGGCAGCGCCGGTCGCTGAAGCGATTGCCCTGCGTGGCAAGGCTTGGCATTTTCCGCCTGGCGCCAAGGGGCCGCCCCCCTGAAGGTCGACGTCGCCTATCGCACCTGCCGCGCCGGAGTGCCCGTGCGGTGCGCGAGCCAGATCAGCACGATGCCGACCGCCGCGATCGCCGCCATGGGGTAAAACCCGTTCACGCCAAGCGTTGCGTAGAGCGGGCCGGACAGCAGCGTCACCGTCGCCATCGAAAAGCCGTTGGCGAAAAAGGCGATGCCTTGCGCAGCACCCGTGCGCTCCTCCACCACAGTCTCGGCGATCAGCTTCTGCACGCCGATCAGGATCAGCGCCGTGGAGAAGGAGTGCAGCGACTGCACGGCGAAAAAACCGGCGGTACCCAGGCCTGCAGGCCAGACCAGCGGGAATGCCAGCCAGCGCACCACCGCGCCGGCGCCGGCCATCGCCACCACGGCAGTGGCCGAGCGGCGCGAGAACAGCCGCGTGAACACCATGAACATGACGATCTCGGAGGCGACGCTCCATCCCCACAGCAGGCCGATCACCGTGTCGCTGAGGCCGATCGACTTCCAGTAGATCGATACGAAGCCGTACATGAACGCGTGGCTGGCGACGATCACGCCGGCGCCGGCCACGAACAGGAGGAAATAACGGTTGAGCAGCCGGGGCCCCGCCGCCTGCATTTCCACCGCCGACAAAGGCGAGGCCAGCCGGGGACGGCCGAGCCGCGGCGCCAGCAGCGACACCGCGAGCGCCACGCACAGACCGGCGGCGATGATGAAGGGCACCGCCTCGGCGCTGGTGCGCGCCAGGATGAAGCCGCCGCCGAGATTAGCGCAGAAGAAGGAGATCGAGCCCCAGATGCGCATGCCGGTATAGTTGGCGCCGAACCGCCTGACGCCCGACAGCGCCAGCGAATCGCTGAGCGGCGCGTGCGGCGTCCATGCCACCGCCAGCGCCAGCGAGACGGCGAGCACGATCAGATAGGTCGGCGGCAGGAAGTAGCCGAGCGAGGCAAGCAAGGCCGCGGCAACCAGCAGGATCAGCACGTTGGCTCGATCCCGCGCCTTGTCGGCGATCGCGGTGATCAACGGCGTCGTCACCACGCGCAAGAACATCGGCGCCGACAGGATGATGGCGATTTCCTCGGCGCCGAACCCCTTCGCCTCCAGCCACAGCGGGAAATACGGCAGGTGCACGCCCTGCGGCACGAAGATGGCGGCAAAGAGCAGCGACAGCCGCAGCTCGAACCGGCGCGGCTTGACGAGTTGTTCGGGCGGAAGCGGAGGCAGTCGCATGCAGGGGGTCCGGCCGGTGACGGCGGCAGCGCCCATCCGACTTCACCGCGCATATCACGCGAGCAGTCCTATCGCCCACCGATTCAGCCGAGTTGGTACGATTCAATTGCTGCTGTGGCCGAACCGCAACCGAGACCGTCCGGGGCAATTGCCTGAAACGCCGCCCCTCACCCTTACCCGCCAGAAACGGCTATGACGTGGCCCCGCAGCCCCACGATTGCCTCATCCCGGAAGCCGGAGCGAAGCGGAGGCTATCCGGGACCCATTCCGGAACCTCGAGGATCGCGGGTGGCGACTAAAATCGCGACAGTTCCGGAATGGGTCCCGGCTCGGCGTTCGCTTCGCTCACTTGGCCGGGATGACGTCAGCGCTGGGCGCTCCCGCGAAGCGTCAGGAGCGTCAAACCATTGCGGCCGGCTCAGGCGGCCTCGACCGCCGAACCTTCGATCACCCGGGGCTTGAAGCCCTTCTCCCTGGCGACGGCAAGCACGTGCGGCCAGCGCAATATCTCCAGCGAGCCGTCGAAGTTCTCCACCACCGCCGTGCAGCTCTCGACCCAGTCGCCGGTGTTCACATAGGTGATCTCGTCGAACTGCTCTATCGTCGCATGGTGGATGTGGCCGCAGATTACGCCGTCGACCTCGGAGCGGCGCGCCTCCTCGCTCAGAACCTTCTGAAAGGCGCCGATGAAATTGACGGCCTTCTTCACCTTGACCTTCGCCCAGGACGAGAACGACCAGTAGGGCAGGCCGAGCGTGCGGCGGAAGCGGAACACGACGCGGTTGACGCTGATTGCCAGATCGTAGGCACGGTCGCCGAGATAGGCGAGCCAGCGCGCATTGTGGACGATGGCGTCGAATTGATCGCCGTGGATGACCAGGAAGCGTTTGCCGTCGGCGGTCTCGTGGATCGCCCGGTCGCTGACGACGATGCCGCCGAAATGGGTTCCCTGGAACTGCCGTGCGAACTCGTCGTGGTTGCCGGCGATGTAGAAGATCGAGGCGCCCTTGCGCGCCTGGCGCAGCAGCTTCTGCACAACGTCGTTGTGCGCCTGCGGCCAGTGCCAGGAGCGGCGCAGCCGCCAGCCGTCGACGATGTCGCCGACGAGGTAGATCGTATCGGCCTCGTGGTAACGCAGGAAATCGATGAGGAACTCCGCCTTCGCCGCCTTCGAACCGAGATGCAGGTCGGAGACGAAGAGCGTTCTGTACCTGCGGGGCGCCGTTTCTGACATGGCCGCCTGATCCTTCTGCTACTGGCGCGCCAATGCCCAGATTCATGCTACATGCGTATGACGGTTGCAGGCTTCGGGCGGCTCGCGCTAGGAGAGGCGCCCTTACGGAACGGGAGGATCGGCCAGATGGATCTCGGCATTCGCGGACGCAAGGCGATCGTGTGCGCATCCAGCAAGGGGCTGGGCAAGGGCTGCGCGGCGGCGCTCGCCGAAGCGGGCGTCGACCTCGTGATGAACGGCCGCGATGCCGCGGTGCTTTCACGCGCGGCGGCGGAACTGCGCGAGCGCTTCGGCGTCGATGTTATCGAAATAGCCGGTGATGTCGCCGATCCCACGGTTCAGCGGAAGCTGCTGAGCGCCGCCCCGAACGTCGATATTCTCGTCAACAACAATGGCGGACCGCCGCGCCGCGATTTCCGCGAACTCGATCGCGCCGCGATCCTGCAGGGCGTCACCAACAACCTGGTCACCCCGTTCGAGCTGATCAAGGCGGTCATCGACGGCATGGCGGCGCGCGGCTTCGGCCGCATCGTCAACATCACATCGCTCTCGGTCTATGTGCCGATCGAGGGTCTCGACCTGTCCTCGGCGGCGCGCGCCGGCTTGACCTCGTTCCTGTCCGGCATCGCCCGCGGCGTCGCCGAAAAAAATGTCACCATAAACAATCTTCTGCCGGGAAAGCTCGACACCGACCGGCTGCGCGGCCCGCACGACCCCAACGTGCCGGAGGATCCCGAGGCGGCAGGCCAGCGCAAGGCCAGGCTCGCCGCCGACGTTCCGGCCAAGCGGCTCGGCACGCCGGAAGAGTTCGGCCAGGTCTGCGCCTTTCTGTGCTCGATCCATGCCGGCTATCTGACCGGCCAGAACATCCCGGTCGACGGCGGCCTCTACGTCAGCGCCTTCTGACCAGCCACCGCCAATCAAGATCGAGCGCCCATGACATCGAAGCCGACCGACGCCAAGACTGCCCGCTCCGACCTCGACGAGGCGGCGCTGTTCTTCCACAAATACCCTATTCCGGGAAAACTGGAAATTCAGCCGACAAAGCCGCTCGGCAACCAGCGCGACCTGGCGCTGGCGTATTCGCCCGGCGTCGCCGCGCCCTGCCTGGAAATCCGTGACGATCCGGCGACGGCTGCCGACTACACCGGCCGGGCCAACCTTGTCGCCGTCATCTCCAACGGCACCGCCGTGCTTGGCCTCGGCAACATCGGCCCGCTGGCCTCCAAGCCGGTGATGGAAGGCAAGGCGGTGCTGTTCAAGAAGTTCGCCGGCATCGACGTGTTCGACATCGAGATCGACGCGCCGGAGATCGAGCGCATGGTCGAGACGGTGGCCGCGCTGGAGCCGACCTTCGGCGGCATCAACCTCGAAGACATCAAGGCGCCCGAGTGTTTCGAGGTCGAGGAGCGGCTGAAGGCCCGCATGGGCATCCCGGTGTTCCATGACGACCAGCACGGCACGGCAATCATCGTCGGCGCGGCGGTGCTCAACGGCCTCGAACTCGCCGGCAAGAAGATCGACGAGGTGAAGATCGTCACCTCCGGCGCGGGTGCTGCCGCGCTCGCCTGCCTCAACCTTCTGGTCTCGCTCGGCGCCAGGGTCGAGAACATCTGGGTCACCGACCGCTTCGGCGTCGCCTACAAGGGCCGCGTCGACGAGATGGACCGCTGGAAGGACCCTTACGTCAAGGACACCGGGGCACGTACCCTGGCGGACGTCATTCCCGGTGCCGACGTCTTTCTCGGCCTCTCGGCCGCCGGCGTGCTCAAGCCGGAACTGCTGGCGGCGATGGCGCCGAAACCGCTCATCCTGGCGCTCGCCAATCCCAACCCCGAGATCATGCCGGAAGTGGCGCGCGCCGCCCGTCCCGACGCCATGATCTGCACCGGCCGTTCGGATTTCCCGAACCAGGTCAACAACGTGCTCTGCTTCCCCTATATCTTCCGCGGGGCGCTCGACTGCGCTGCGCGTGCCATCAACGAGGAGATGAAGATGGCGGCGGTGCGCGCCATCGCCGCGCTGGCGCGCGAGGAGCCGTCCGACGTGGCGGCGCGCGCCTATTCCGGCGAAACGCCGATCTTCGGCCCGGACTTCCTGATCCCCTCGCCTTTCGACCCGCGCCTCATCCTGCGCATTGCGCCGGCCGTCGCCAAGGCCGCCTGCGAGACCGGCGTGGCCGGCCGGCCGATCACGGATTTCCCCGCCTACCTCGACCGCCTGAACCGCTTCGTCTTCCGCTCCGGCCTGGTCATGAAGCCGGTGTTCTCCGCCGCCAAGAACTCGACCGCCAAGCGGGTCATCTATGCGGACGGCGAGGATGAACGCGTGCTGCGCGCCGCCCAGGTGGTGCTGGACGAGGACGTCGCCCGGCCGATCCTGATCGGCCGGCCGCATGTCGTCGAGGTGCGGCTGAAGCGCTACGGCCTGCGCATACGGCCGGGCGTCGATTTCGAGCTGATCAACCCCGAGGACGACCCGCGCTACCGCAGCTATGTCGACCTGCTGATCGAACTCGGCGGCAGGCGAGGCGTGACGCCGGAGGCGGCGAGGACCATGGTGCGCACGGAGACGACGGTCATCGCCGCGCTGGCGCTGCGCCGCAGCGACGCCGACGCCATGATCTGCGGGCTGGAGGGCCGGTTCGAGCGGCATTTGCGCCACGTATCGCTGATCATCGGGGCGCGGCCGGAGGTGCACGACCGCGACCTGTCGGCGCTGTCGATGCTGATTTCCACCAAGGGCGTCATCTTTTTCACCGACACCTATGTGTCGATCGACCCGACCGCCGAGGAAATCGCCGAGATGACGATCCTCGCCGCCGAGGAAATCCGTCGCTTCGGCATCGAGCCCAAGGCGGCGCTGCTGTCCTTTTCCAACTTCGGCTCGCGCGATGCCGCCAGCGCGCTGAAGATGCGGCGGGCGGTCGAGATCCTGCACGATACCGCGCCCGATATCGAATGCGACGGCGAGATGCATGCCGATTCCGCTCTGTCGGAGGCGCTGCGCCAGCGCATCTATCCGCACTCGCGCCTGAAGGGCGAAGCGAACCTGCTGGTGTTCCCCAACCTCGACGCCGCCAACATCGCGCTGACCACGGTCAAGCAGATGCTGGACGCGCTTCATGTCGGCCCGATCCTGCTCGGCACCGACCGGCCGGCGCACATCCTGACTCCGTCGGTGACGTCGCGCGGCATCGTCAACATGACGGCGCTGGCGGTGGTCGAAGCCGCGCAGCGCGCGCAGGTTGCGGCTGCGAAGTAGCGGGTGGTACATTACGCCGGCGCCCGCCGCGCCGAGCGGGCGAATCGGCAATTCGGCCGGGAGCGGGATGAACGCCTTGCGCATCGGCATGTTCGCCAGAGCCAGCGTCGCTATTGGCCTGACCCTTCTGGCCTCGCTCGCGGCTGGACCGGCCGAGGCGAAATCGCGCGTCTGCCGCCAGCTCGAGGCCGAGCTTGCATCGGGGAGTGGCGGCGCGGCACGGCTCGCCAGATATGATGCCGCCATCGAACGCCAGCGCGAGCAGATGGGCATCACCCGCAGCCAGAGCCGCGAGGCGGGCTGCGGCTTCGCCCTCTCCGGCCGCACGGTCCGGCAGTGCGCGTCGCTCAACGCCACGCTCGACCGCATGGTGCGCAACCTCGAAACGCTGCAGCGTCAGCGCAACCGGCTGGCGCGCGGCGGTGGCGGCAGGTCGAAAGCCGACCTGCGGGCCGCGCTCGACCGCAACGGCTGCTTAGACGACGCGGTGGCGCAGCAGCCGAAGCCGGAACTGCGCGCCGCCGTCGAACCGGAACGGACCCCGCTGGGCGCGATGCTCGACGACGCCGAAGCGATGGACGAAACCACGTCGGACGACGCGGCCGGGCAAACCTTCCGCACCATGTGCGTGCGCACCTGCGACGGCTATTTTTTCCCAATGTCTTTCGCCTCGACGGTCCGCGACTTCGGCCGTGACCTGAAGAACTGCGAGAGTTCGTGCCCCGGCACGCCGACCCAGCTGTTCGTTGGGCCGGCCGAGGCCAGTGACGATCCCGCCGCCATGGTGTCGACCGCGTCCGGCCAGCCTTATTCGGAGCTGCCGACGGCGTTCCTGCACCAGCAGCTGTCGGCCAGGACGCCGCCCGGCTGCAGTTGCGCGGTGGCCAGATCGAACGCAGCGAAGGACTTCAAGGTAATTGCGGGGGAACGGCCTGTTCCGCCAGCGGCGGCGCCGACCGCCGAAGCGGCCGCTGCCTCACCAACCGTAACGGCAGCCGCCAGCGAAGCGGAAGCTGCGACAAGCGATTCCGAGCCTGTGCCCGTACCTGCGTTCCCGCCAAAAACCGCACCGTCCAGCATCGTCGCCGTGCCGTTGCCGGAGGCCGTGAGGCAGAAGGAAAACGCCGAGCGTTTGCTGGTGCGGCCGGGGCCGATGGTGCCTGTGGAGATCGTTGCTCCCGAGCACCGCAAGGTCAGGGTCGTCGGGCCAGCGTTCCTTCCCGACCCAGAAGCGGCAGCAGATCCGCAAGCTCCGGACCGGACGGAAGTCCGGTGAGCGCCAGCCGCAGCGGCGTGAACAGCGCCTTGCCCTGGCGGCCGCTCGCTTCTTTCGCCGCTACGGTCCAGCGCCGCCAAGTCATGCGGTCCCACGGTTCTTCCGGCAGCAGGTCGAGGGCCGCCCTCACATAGTCGCGATCCTCGTCGGAAAGCTCGGGCGTCTGCACCGGTCCATCGCGCAGCATCCGCCACCACGATACCGCGTCCTGCACCGTGTCGACATTGCCGCGCACCGCGAGCCAGAAAGCCTCCGCCTGCTCGCCGGAGACGCCGAGGATGCCGAGCCGGTCGCGCGCCTCCGCGAACGGCATGGCGTGCAATAGCGAACGGTTGAGCACCGTCAGGTCGGCCGGATCGAACTTGGCTGCCGACTTCGACGCCGCCGAGGGGTCGAAGCGTTCGGCCAGTTCCTGCATGCTGGGCACGGCGGTGATGTTTTCCGAGGTGCCGGTCAGCACGGCGAGCGAGGCCACCGCCATCGGTTCGATGCCCTTGTCGCGCAGGCTGCCGATCGACAGCGCGCCGGTGCGCTTCGACAGGCCCTCGCCGGTGCTGGTGGTGAGCAGATTGTGATGGCCGAAGAGCGGCGGCTCGGCGCCAAGCGCCCGGAACAGCGCGATCTGCACGCCGGTGTTGGTGACATGATCGTCACCGCGGATCACATGGGTCACGCCCATCTCGATATCGTCGACCACCGACGGCAGCGTGTAGAGATAGGTGCCGTCCTCGCGCACCAGCACCGGGTCCGACACCGAGGCGAGGTCCACCGTTTCATCGCCGCGCACGAGATCCGTCCACGACACCTCCGTGCGCTCCGGGTTTTCCGGAGCCCCGCCGCCGAAATTGGGCAGCAGGAACCGCCAGTGCGGCTTGCGGCCTTCGGCCTCCAGCGCAGCCTTCTCGTCCGCCGTCAGCTTCAGCGCCTCGCGGCCATAGACCGGCGGCAGTTTGCGCGACAGCCGCACCTTGCGCCGCAGTTCCAGTTCTTCCGCGGTCTCATAGCAGGGATAAAGCACGCCGGCCGCCTTCAGCCGCTCCACCGCCGCGTCGTAGCGGTCGAAGCGCCGCGACTGGTATTCGGTCTGGTCGGGATAGATGCCGAGCCAATGCAGGTCATACAGGATGGCGTTGGCGTATTCCTGCTTCGAGCGGCCGGTGTCGGTGTCGTCGAAGCGCTGGATGAAGCGGCCCTTGTGCTTCAGCGCGAACAGCCAGTTGAACAGCGCGGTACGCGCGTTGCCGATATGGATGTTTCCCGTCGGCGACGGTGCAAAACGAACGGTTACGGTCATGGTCGGCCGGTTAACGGAAGCGGCGGGCGATTTCAAGGCAGGCTGGGTTGCCTTCCACCACCCTTGCCCTGCGCATCTAAAGTGCCGCACGCCGGCCGGCTTTGTGCTAGGCTGGAGACGAAGGAGCAGGCCGATGCGCCGGGAAAGCTTCGAGCGGTTCTATTTCGAGAAGGTCGCGCTGGGCGAAGGCTGCGGCTGCGCCGAGCACGTCACCCGCATGCGCGACCTCGACCAGCTGGCTGCGAAGCGAAGGCCGATCGGCTTCTTGCATGTCATACCGGCCTCCTGGCGGCAGGTGACAGGCGCGGTTCGCCATCTTCTCGCCAGCCGCAGCGACGCCGAAAATTAGGCCTTGCGCTATCCATAAGCATTTGCTTATCTTTCCTCATGAACGAAACCGATGTTTTCCGCGCGCTTGCCGACCCGACGCGGCGCGCCGTGTTCGAGCGGCTCTTCGCCGGCGAGAAGAACGCGACCGAATTGCGCGACGGCATGGGTGTGTCGCAGCCGGCGATCTCGCAGCACATCGCGGTGCTGCGCGGCGCCGGCCTGATCCACGAACGGCGGGCCGGGCGGACGGTGAACTACAGCGTCGCCCCGGAGGGCCTGGAGCCGCTGCTCGGCTGGATCGAGCGTCATCGCGCCTTCTGGCCGGCCCGTGTCGACCGGCTGAAGGACCTGCTCAAGGAGATCGACCAATGACCCCCAGCAAGCTCGGCGACGGCGGCGAGGTCATCGTCGAATGCGCGCTTGACGCCACGCCGGAACAGGTGTGGCGGGCGCTGACGATCCCGGAACTCGCCGCCGACTGGCTCGACGCCGCGCCGGCCGCCGGAAAAAGCAATCGCACCTGTCGGTCGACCCCCACTCCGTCTCGCTTCGCGATCCACCTCTCCCCCGTTCGACGGGGGAGAGGAAAGGCGCCAGGCGTTGCGGCCGACGTTTCCTCTCCCGCGTCGAACGGGGGAGAGGTGGATCGCCCGCAGGGCGAGATGGAGTGGGGGTCGACGATGCGCCCTGCTGATATGCAATCGCCCTCGGCCGCCGAAGGGCAGCCCGAGCGCAGCTTCGAAATCGTCGAGGCGATACCGTTCTCCCGCCTGACCTACCGCTGGCGCGAAGGACAGGCGGAACCGACGGAAAGCTTCGTGACGGTGGAATTGTCGCCGGGCGGTCCGAAATCCACCTGGTTCCGCCTCACGCACCGGCCGCCGCAACGCCTGGTCGCAGCAAACAGCAACGCGCCGATGGCGCGCGCCGCCTAAACTCACTTCAATCCCCTTTCAGACAGGAGGATCGCGCCATGCGCGACACGATGCAGCTCGTCCCGATGGTCGTCGAACAGTCGCCGCGCGGCGAACGCTCCTTCGACATTTTTTCTCGCCTGCTGCGGGAGCGGATCGTCTTCCTCAACGGCGAAGTCAACGATGATTCCGCCGCGCTGATCTGCGCACAACTGCTGTTTCTCGAATCCGAAAATCCCGGCCGCGAGATCGCCTTCTACATCAATTCCCCCGGCGGCGTGGTAAGCAGCGGCTTCGCCATCTACGACACCATGCGCTTCATCCGCTGCCCGGTCTCGACGCTGTGCATGGGCACGGCCGGCTCGATGGGTTCGTTCCTGCTCGCCGCTGGCACGCCGGGCCGCCGCATCGCGCTGCCCAACGCCAGCATCATCCTGCACCAGCCGCTGGGCGGCTTTCGCGGCCAGGCCTCCGACATCGAACGCCACGCCGCCGACATCCTCAAGCTGAAGCGCCGCATGACGCGGCTCTACGCCGAGCACTGCGGGCGCACGATGGAGGAGGTCGAGCGCGTGCTCGACCGCGACTTCTTCTTCACCGCCGAGGAAGCGCGCGACTGGGGCATCGTCGATCACGTCCAGGATACCCGCGACGCCATGGAGCGGCGCGTGAAAGCTGGCGCTTAACCAACCGGCAGCGATGAGGTAACATGCCTCAAAGGTTCAGGAGAGAGCCCATGGGCATCCTTCGCAAGGTCGAGGTCGATCTTCCCGAGGACTTGATCGATCTGGTCGACCGGAAGATCGCGTCGGGCGACTATGGCGGTCGTAGCGAGGTGATCGCCGAAGGACTGCGCGCGCTCGACTCGCGTGACGCAGAGATCGACAACTGGCTTCGCGACGAGGTCGCCCCGACATATGACCGCCTCATGAAAGGCGAGGAACCCACGATCCCCTTCGAGGAGATCGTCAGACGTTTTTCGGAACGTTGACCTGCTTCGGTCGGATGAATGAAACGTCGTCGGATCGCACTGGCCCGATCGGCCGAGATCGACCTTGAAGACCTTCGCTCCTACCTTTCCAGAGCAGCGTCGCCCGAACGAGCGCGTTCCTATATCGCTCGAATCCTCGACTTCGTCGGCAAGCTTCAGCATTTCTCCGAACGCGGCAGCCTGCGAAACGACATTCGACCAGGGCTGCGCGTCATCGGCTTCGAGCGTCGCGTCAGCATCGCTTTTGTGGTGACCGAAACCGAGGTGGTCGTCCTGCGAATCTTATACGCCGGCCGAAAAGCCGGCCTTTCCGAATGACCTAGCTCCGATCCCGAAACCGGTTGGTGATCGGATAGCGGCGGTCGCGGCCAAAATTCTTCTTGGTGATCTTGACCCCGGGCGCCGCCTGCCGGCGCTTGTACTCGGCGATGTAGAGCAGGTGCTCGACCCGCGTCACCGTCTCGCGGTCATGGCCGAGCTTGACGATGTCGTCGACGCCCATTTCGTTTTCGACCAAGCATTCGAGGATATCGTCGAGCACGGGATACGGCGGCAGCGAATCTTGGTCGGTCTGGTTCTCGCGCAGTTCCGCCGACGGCGCCTTGTCGATGATGTTTTTGGGGATGACCTCGCCCGACGGCCCCAGCGCGCCCGGCGGCACATGGTCGTTGCGCCAGCGCGACAGCGCGTAGACCTGCATCTTGTAGAGGTCCTTGATCGGGTTGAAGCCGCCGTTCATGTCGCCGTAGAGCGTGGCGTAGCCGACCGACATCTCCGACTTGTTGCCGGTGGTCACCACCATCGAGCCGAACTTGTTGGAGATCGCCATCAAAATGGTGCCGCGGGCACGGCTCTGCAGGTTTTCCTCGGTGATGCCTTCCTTGGTGCCCTCGAACAGCTGCGTCAGCGCATGCAGAAAACCCTCGACCGGCTCGAAGATCGGCACGATGTCGTAGCGGCAGCCGAGCGCCCGGGCGCAGTCCTCGGCATCCTTCAGCGAGTCCTTCGAGGTGTAGCGGTACGGCATCATCACGGCGCGCAGCCGCTCCTCGCCGAGCGCGTCGACGGCGAGTGCCGCGCAGATCGCCGAATCGATGCCGCCGGAAAGGCCGAGCACGACGTTCTTGAAGCCGTTCTTGTTGACGTAGTCGCGCAGGCCGAGCATGCAGGCGCGATAGTCCGCCTCTTCCTTCTCCGGGATTTTCGACATCGGTCCGTCGACGCAAAGCCAGACGTCGTCGCCGCCGTCCGCCGCCGGACGGCGCTTCCAGGTGGAAACCGCGACGAACGCCTCGAACTGGCTCATCTGGAAAGCCAGCGAATGGTCGGCGTTGATGGCGAAGGAGGCGCCGTCGAACACCAGCTCGTCCTGGCCGCCGAGCTGGTTGGCGTAGAGCATCGGCAGGCCGGTCTCGACCACCTGCTTGATGACGACCTGGTGGCGGACATCGACCTTGCCGCGATAATAGGGCGAGCCGTTGGGCACCAGCAGGATCTCGGCACCGCTCTCGGCCAGCGTCTCGCCGACTCCGAGTTCGCCCCAGATATCTTCGCAGATCGGTATGCCGAGCCGCACGCCGCGGAAATTCACCGGTCCCGGCATATGCGGCCCGGCCTGGAAAACGCGCTTCTCGTCGAACTCGCCATAGTTCGGCAGGTCGATTTTATAGCGCTCCGCCAGCACCTTGCCGCCGTCGGCGACGATGATCGAGTTGTGCACGCCGCTTTCACGCCTGAGCGGCGTGCCGACGATGATGCCCGGCCCCCCGTCGGACGTGTCGGCGGCGAACGCCAGGGCTGCCTTTTCGCAGGCCGCGACAAAGGCCGGCTTCAAGACCAGGTCCTCGGGCGGGTAGCCCGCCAGGAAAAGCTCGGTGAACAGCACGAGATCGGCGCCCTGCCGGGCGGCGTCGGAACGCGCCTCGCGTGCCAAAGCGAGATTGCCGGCGATGTCGCCGACGATCGGGTTCAGTTGCGCGACCGCGATGCGCAGGACGTCGAGGGAAGGCTGTTCGCTCATGCCCTGCGATGTAGCGCGCTGGCAGCGGCCCCGCAACATCGACGCAATGGACCAGCCGCGACGCCAGCGCCGCGGCTATTCGCCCATATACTGCATCAGCTCTTCCGGCGTGCGGTTGACGCCGAACGACATCGACAGGATGCGCGAGATGTGCATGCGCGGCAGGCCGGTTTCGCCGGCCCACGCGTTGATCTGGTCCTGGACCTTCTGCAGGTCCTTCTTCGAGCTCGGCGCCTCGGCGATGTCGAGCCCGGCGTCCCGCAGCGCCGCCGCCATGTCGGCCGAGATGATGAACGCGTCCCAGCCGATCCAGCGCAAAAAATACTGGCCGGTGTTGCCGCCGAGCCGGCTGCCATGCTTGCCGAGGAATGCCATCAGTCCGATCTGGTCGTCGGCCGGCCATTCTGCGAGGAATTTGCCGAAACCGCCATGCTCGCGCGACACCCGCTCGACGAACGCGGCGTTGTCGCGCACCGACTTGATCTTCTGCGGGTTGCGCACGATGCGGTCGTCGGAGGCGAGGTCGTGCCAGAAATCGTCCGGCTGGAACAGCAGCCGCTTGGGTTCGAAGCCCAGGAAAGCCGCCTCGAAGCCCGGCCATTTCTGTTCGATCACCCGCCAGACGAAACCGGCGGCGAACACCCGCTCGGCGATGGTGGAGAGCAGCCGGTCGTCGCCGAGGTCGGCCACCTTGCGGTTGTCCGGCGCGGCGCCGAGCAGCCGCGCCAGCATGTCCTCGCCGCCCTTGCGTTTTGCCGCCCTCGCCCGAATTGCCGCGAAATCGGCCATTCTGCTATCTCTCCCTCAGCAACTTCTGCCCCGTTCGATTCTGCATACGCATCGCCTTCAGCCGCACGCTACCCCGCCGGAGTGTTCCATGCAGAAAAGCCTTGCCGAAATCGCCCGACGCTGGCTGACGCGCAAGCCGGAAAACCTCACCGAAAGCGAAAGCCGCGTGCTGCAGAGCGCGATCGACCGTCGCACGATATCGCTGGACGTCAACGACGTCCATTCGCGCGCCCAGTCGCGCGGCGACCGCCTCGCCGACGCGTTGGCGCGGGTTGGCGGGTCGTGGAACTTCATCATCGGCTTCATCGTGTTCCTGGCGATATGGGTCATCGCCAACGCCGTCCTGCTGTCGACCCACGCCTTCGATCCCTACCCGTTCATCTTCCTCAACCTCGTGCTGTCGATGGTGGCGGCCGTCCAGGCGCCCGTCATCATGATGTCGCAGAACCGGCAGGCCGAGCGCGACCGCATCGATGCCTCGCATGACTACGAGGTGAACCTGAAGGCCGAAATCGAGATCATGGCGCTGCACGAAAAATTCGACGACATCCGCCACGCCGACATCCTGAAGATGCGCGACGAGATCGGCGAAATCCGCGCCGCGCTGATACGCATCGAAAGCCGGCTGGCCGAGGCCGGACGGAAGGCATGAGCGACACCATCCACGGCCTGATCGAGCAGTATGGCTTGATCGCGATCTTCGTCGGCTGCCTGTTCGAGGGCGAGACGGCGGCCATTCTCGGCGGATTCTTCGCCCACCAGAACATGTTCGCGCCATGGCATGCGGTGCTCGCGGCCTTCCTCGGCGCATTCATCGGCGACACGGTGTCGTTCGCCCTCGGGCGCCGCTTTTCCGACCATCCGCTGGTGCAGCGCCTGCGCACCAAACCGGGCTTCAGCCACGCCGACGCGCTCTTGCAGGCGCACCCCAACCTGTTCGTGCTGACCAATCGCTACATCTATGGCATGCGGCTGGTCGGAGGCGTCGTCGCCGGCCTGTCAGGCATTCCGTTCCTGCGTTTCCTGGCGCTCAACGCGACATCGGCGCTGATCTGGGCAAGCCTGTTTTCAGGACTCGGCTATTTCTTCGGGCTCGGAGCCGAAACCCTGCTGGGCGCCGCCTTGCAAAAACACCACCGCCTGCTGATAGCGCTCGGAATAGGCGTCGCGGTGCTGGTGATCGGCCATTTCGCAGCCCGCCGGCTGATCGGCACCGACAAGGCGCCCCGCGACTGACACTGAAAGACCGAAGGCCTGCCGCTCAGGCCGGCGCGCTGCCGCCGAATCGCTCGGCGATGGCGAAGCCCCAGACGCCGACGGTAAGGATGATGGCGATCAGCACCGCCAGCGAGCCGCAATCCTTGGCGAGCTGGATTTCGACGTTGAACTCGCGCGAGAAGGCGTCGCAGGCCGCCTCTATGCCGGTGTTGAGCACTTCCACCAGTATCAGTACGAGGATCGCGCCGATCAGCAGCGCATAGACCGTCCACGAGGTCGCAACGAACCAGCCGACGGGTATCGCCACGATCAGCAACCCAAGTTCCTGCTGAAACGCCTTTTCCGTCAGTGTCAGGCGGCGCAGCGCCCGCATCGAATTCCAGAAGGCGCTGATGATACGTTCCATCGGCAAACGGTCCACATGCTGATTACGGCAGGCAGACCGTTTAGCGAAAAGTGGCGATTACTGGAACAGGCAGGAATCGCTGGATGACCGGAGGTCATCGCACCAGGTGCTCCAAGAACAAAGGCGTGGCGTGCTGCGGCAATTTGATCAGACGCGTCGAGGCCGCCCCCCAAAGCAGCTGGCGCTTCGATTTTTCCGTCGCGCGTCAGATCTCGCGCGGCTCGCCGATCTTGGGCACGACCACGTCGACGCCGCTGCCCTCCAAGCCGCCGATGAACTTTTCTGCGTCCTGATCGACGATACCGAAGCTGCCATAGTGACAGGGGATGACGGTCTTGAAGTTGAAGAAGCGCCGGCAGGCCAAGGCGGCCACTGCGCCGCCCATGGTGAAACGGTCGCCGATCGGCACAAGGCCGACCTCCGGCTGGTGCAGTTCGTTGATCAGCGCCATGTCGGAGAAGATGTCGGTGTCGCCCATGTGGTAGAGCGAGCGGCCACCGGCGAAATGCAGAACCAGGCCGAGCGGATTGCCGAGATAGGTGTTGGAGCCGTCGCCATTGTTGAACGACGACGAATGCAGCGCCTGGACGAAGGTGGTGGTGAAGCCGCCGCAGTCGACCGTGCCGCCGGTGTTGCCGGGGTTGATCTTGTCGCCGGAAACGCCCTGGCCGACCAGATACATGCACAGCTCGAAATTGGCGACCAGCATCGCCCCGGTCTTCTTCAGGATCGCGACGGAATCGCCGAGGTGATCATTGTGGCCGTGGGTGAGCAGCACATGCGTGACGCCTTCCGCTGGTCCTTCCCAGCCGCCGGTCCAGGACGGGTTCCCATTCAGAAACGGATCGATCAGGATCTTTGCCGCGCCCGTCTCGACGCGAAAGGCCGAGTGGCCGTACCAGGTGAGCTTCATAATCCGTTCCTCGCTTTCGTTCGAGCCGAAGGATAGAACGCGTGGCGTGGAGAGCAAGTGCGGCAGCGAGAGGAGCCCCCCATGCCGGTCGTCGCAATCGAGGCTCTGCCCGCGTGCCTGCACGGCGGCCTTGTGCTTGCCGGGCTGGATCTTGGCGAAAAGACCATCGGTGTCGCCGTGTCGGACCGCGGCCTCAGTTTCGCCCACCCACGTCCTGTCATCCTGCGCAAGAAATTCACCGCCGACGCCGGGACGCTGCTTGCCTTGCTGGCCTCGGAACAGGTCGGGGCCGTGGTGATCGGGCTGCCGGTCAACATGGACGGCAGCGAGGGGCCGCGCGTCCAGGCGACCCGCGCCTTCGTGCGCAACCTGCAGCGGCTGACCGAACTGCCGTTCGCCTACTGGGACGAGCGGCTGTCGACGGTTGCCGCAGAGCGGACGCTGATCGAGATGGATTTTTCGCGCGCCAAGCGCAAGGCGAAGATCGATTCTGCGGCGGCGGCCTTCATCCTGCAGGGCGTGCTCGACCGGCTTCAGGCGCTCGGCGCGGATTCCACGCCGCTGTAGCGGTCGCGCCGCAGCTTTACCCAAGCGCCGATCTCGCGGCGGCGGCGGTATGCCCAGATGGCGAGCAGGATCAGCGTGTCGAACACGCAGGCCTTGAGGAACAGCCACGGTATGCCGGCCGGCTCCAGCCCGAGCAGTTGACCGCAGATCTGGAAATAGAGATCGTGCACCTGGCGCGACAGCATCAGGTAGCCGAAGTTGATGTCGTAATAGGACAGGCCGAACCAGCCCCAGAAGACGAGCAGCGGCAAAGCCCATATGGTGAGAACGTAGCGCATCAGCGATCGAAACTCCGGCGCCCGTCATGGGTTGCAACGAAACGCGACAGGCGCGCCGTTTGCGACGCGTCGATCGCCCGCACGCGCGCAGCAAGCTTCAGTTCGTCCTCGCCCTTGCTCGCCTGTTCGCCGAGCTGCTGCTCCCCGCGAATGGCCAGGTACGACGCGATCAGCGCTGCGAAATGCGCGGCCATCGCCGAAAACAGTCCGGCCGGCGCCTTGATCGCCCCCACGACCAGCATCAGCGTCATCAGGCCGCAAGCAGCGGCGAACGCCATGCGCAGCACCTCTTCGCCGGCTGGCTGGCCCTCGCCGCTGACGAACAGCGTGACGAACGCCCACCAGAACAGCACGGCACAGAAAGCAAAACCAAGCGCGACCGCCGCTCGCAGCACCGGCACGGACGCGACATAGACGTCACCGCCCGCCGACATCGGCACACCGAAGAAACTGAAGCTGTCGGCGCCGTCGCCGCCAAACACCGCAAGCGCGGCCAGCAGCGAAAATACCGCCGCCCAGTGCAAAATCAGAAAAAGCGTCAGTATGCGCGACATGTCACCCTCGCTTGCCGCTTAAAGTGGATCGGCGGGCGCGGACGCGCAACGTAAACCATTTGTTAAGGTTAACGGCTGTGGACAGATCTCGCCGCCGGGAGGTGCATGGCCTCTACCTTTGGCTTTCTTTTGCCCAATCACGAAGATTCTTTAGTGATGCCCTCGGTGGCAGCCGGGTGGAACCGTCACCGAGGCGTTTGTCGGGTGTGATTACCGGGTTTGAAGTCCATCGATCCGGAAATCCTCATTCCCACAGCTTGCGGAACCCTTCACGCTCCGCATCCGCCCGCGACAGGCCGATGTCCTTCAGCTGTTCGTCCGTCATCTCCAGCAGCGCGAACCGGCTGCGCCGCCGCTCCAGAGCGGACGAGACGGTATCGACCGCCGCGCTCAGAGCAACGATCATCCGCCGACGGAACCCAGCGTCGGCACCAACGCGATACGTCGATGTCGAGGGCGCTCTGGGTGAAAATGTATCGATTGTACTCATTGTCTTTATCCTTGTCCTGACTTGTCTCACTTGACAGGGACAATCTTTTGAATTGACTCCATTGCAATTGCAATCTATGAAATTGTCATGATGACAAATTGGCTCCCCGACTTGTCCCAGGGTACCGGCCCTCTCTACCAGCGCCTTGCCGACCAGATCGAAAACGGCATCGGCGACGGCTCTCTGCCGGCCGGCGCGAAACTTCCGCCGCAGCGCAACCTCGCCTTCGACATCGGCGTCACCATCGGCACCGTTACACGCGCCTATGCGGTGGCGCGCGAGCGCGGCCTCGTCAGCGGCGAAGTCGGGCGTGGCACCTATGTGCTGGGCGGCGACGCACCCGAGCCCCCGCATGAGAGCGCAAGCACCGGGCCTGCCGTCTGGAACAGGGCGGTGGCACCTCCGCCCGGCAAGCTGCGCATGGACACGACGTCGGCGCCCGACCTCGGCCAGAGTGCGGTCATCGGCGAGATCGTGCAGCGCATCACCCGCGACCATCCGCACCAGATCGTCGATTATACCCGTGACTGGCCGGAAAGCTGGCGGACGGCGGGCAGCGATTGGCTCGCCACCGGCAACTGGCGCCCTGCCCCGCAGACCATCGTCTCGACCGCCGGCTGCCATGCCGCGATCATGGCCGTCATTACCATGGCGACCTCGCCCGGCGACAAGATCGCCTTCGAGCACCTCACCTATTCGTCGATCTCACGCAGCGCCAATCTGATCGGCCGCCGCACCGTCACCTTCGGCAATGACGAGCACGGTCCGGATCCCGACGATTTCGAGCGGCTGTGCGCGCAGCAGCATCCGAAGCTGGTGTTCCTGATGTCGGCACTGCAGAACCCGACGCTGTCGATCACCACGGCGGAGCGACAGCGGGCGATCGTGGAGATCGCCCGCAAGTACAATGTCTGGATCATCGAGGACGCGGTCTACGGCGCCCTGCTGGAGGAAAGCTATTCGACGCTCGCCGAGCTTGCGCCGGAACGAACGTTCCACATCAGCGGCCTGTCGAAGGCGGTGTCGGCCGGCGTACGCGCCGGCTGGGTCGCCTGCCCCGCGCATTTCGCGCCGCGCGTGCAGACTGCGCACAAGATGGTGACCGGCGGCCTGCCCTTCCTGCTCGCCGAGCTCGCGGCACGGCTGGTGACCAGCGGCGAGGCGGCGAAGACACGCATCATGGTGCGGCGCGAACTGGCGGCACGCGAGGCGATGGCGCGGCGCACGTTTGCCGGGCTCGACTTCCAGTCGCACCGCAACGCCCCGTATTTGTGGATGAAGCTGCCCGAGCCCTGGCTGTCCGGCACCTTCAAGCAGGTTGCCTCCAACGAAGGCGTGCTGGTCGACGACGAGGACGAATACAAGCCCGGCCGCGGCGAAAAGATGTTCCACCGCATCCGCGTGAGTTTCTCGATGCCGCCGTCGCGCGACGACGTCGCCACCGGCTTCGCCACCATCCGACGGTTGATGGACCATGGCGGCGCCGGCTACGACAGCTACGGCTGACACCGCGAAAAACCGCCGCTTGCGGCAATTTATCCCCAGCGGACGGTGTATTGCGGCGCCGGCTTGCGCTATGGACCCCGGCGAAGGCCCACGGAGTCCATTGCAGCACGATGAGCATCCGCAACGACGTCGCCATCACCGCCGACCTGGTCAAGGCGCACGGGCTGAAGCCCGATGAATACCAGCGCATTCTCGACCTGATTGGCCGCGAGCCGAGTTTCACCGAGCTCGGCATCTTCTCGGCGATGTGGAACGAGCACTGTTCGTACAAATCCTCGAAGAAGTGGCTGCGTACGCTGCCGACCAAGGGCCCACGGGTCATCCAGGGACCGGGCGAGAATGCCGGCGTGGTCGACATCGGAGACGGCCAGTGCGTCGTCTTCAAGATGGAGAGCCACAACCACCCCTCCTACATCGAACCGTATCAGGGCGCCGCGACCGGCGTCGGCGGCATCCTGCGCGACGTCTTCACAATGGGCGCGCGGCCGATCGCCGCCATGAACGCCTTGCGCTTTGGCGAGCCCGATCATCCGAAGACCCGGCATCTCGTCGCCGGCGTGGTGTCCGGCGTCGGCGGCTACGGCAACGCCTTCGGCGTGCCGACGGTCGGCGGCGAGGTCAATTTCGACGCCCGCTACAACGGCAACTGCCTGGTCAACGCGTTTGCCGCCGGTCTCGCCAACACCGACGGCATCTTCCTTTCTGAGGCCAAGGGCGTCGGCCTGCCGGTCGTCTATCTCGGCGCCAAGACCGGCCGCGACGGCGTCGGCGGCGCCACCATGGCGTCTGCCGAATTCGACGATTCGATCGAGGAAAAGCGCCCGACCGTGCAGGTCGGCGACCCCTTCACCGAAAAATGCCTGCTGGAGGCCTGCCTCGAGCTGATGGCGTCCGGCGCGGTCATCGCCATCCAGGACATGGGCGCCGCCGGCCTCACCTGCTCGGCGGTGGAGATGGGCGCCAAGGGCGACCTCGGCATCGAGCTCGATCTCGACAAGGTGCCGGTGCGCGAGGAACGCATGAGCGCTTATGAGATGATGCTGTCGGAGAGCCAGGAGCGCATGCTCATGGTGCTGAAACCGGAGCTGGAGAAGCAAGCCGAGGCGATCTTCCACAAATGGGGGCTCGACTTCGCCATCGTCGGCAAGACCACCGACGACCTGCGCTTCCGCATCCTCCACCAGGGCGAGGAAGTGGCGAACCTGCCGATCAAGGAGCTTGGCGACCAGGCGCCGGAATACGACCGGCCATGGACGGAGCCGAAGCCGCGCGCCGCCCTCGGCAAGGACGACATTCCGACCGCCGACGTGGCCGACGCGCTGCTGAAGATGCTCGGCGGGCCCGACCTGTCGAGCCGCCGCTGGGTGTGGGAGCAGTACGATTCGCTGATTCTGGCCAACACGCTGCAGATTCCTGGCGGCGATGCCGGCGTCGTGCGCGTCGACGGCCACGCAAGCAAGGCGCTCGCCTTCTCCTCCGACGTGACGCCGCGCTATTGCGAGGCCGACCCGTTCGAGGGCGGCAAGCAGGCGGTAGCGGAATGCTGGCGCAACCTGACGGCGACCGGCGCCGAGCCGCTTGCCGCCACCGACAACCTCAACTTCGGCAATCCCGAGCGGCCGGAGATCATGGGCCAGTTCGTCAAGGCGGTGCAAGGCATCGGCGAGGCCTGCCGCGCGCTCGGCTTCCCGATCGTCTCCGGCAATGTCTCCCTCTACAACGAGACCAACGGCCAGGGCATCCTGCCGACTCCGACGATCGGCGGCGTCGGCCTCATCGGCGACTGGTCGAAGATGGCGCGCATCGGCTTCGCCGCCGAAGGCGAGGCGATCATCCTGATCGGCGCGCCGCCGGCCTGGGGCACGCATCTCGGCCAGTCGATCTACTTGCGCGACATTCACGGGCGCGCCGACGGCCCTCCCCCGCCGGTCGACCTCGAGCACGAGAAGAAAGCCGGCGACCTGGTGCGCAAGCTGATCGGCAGCGGCGTCGCCACCGCCGTGCACGACGTCTCCGACGGCGGCCTCGCCGTGGCGCTCGCCGAGATGGCGATGGCCGGCGGCGTCGGCGCCGCCGTCAACCAGCTCAACGACCTGTCGCCTATCCCGGTGTTCTTCGGCGAGGACCAGGGCCGCTACGTCGTCACCATCCCGCGCGACAAGGTCGACTGGTTCATGGACGAGTTTGCCGGCGATAGCGACGTGTTCACGCCGTGGATCGGCGTGACCGGCGGCAAGGAGCTGAAACTCGGCGAAGCGCGCGCCATCCCGCTCGACGAGCTCAGGTCCGCGCACGAAGGCTGGTTCCCGGCGTTCATGGCCGGCGAACTGCCGTCGCAGAACTGAGCCGTCGAGCGGTCACGCGACAGCTCAATTCTGTGTTATCGGCAGAGGTCGGCCACGTGGTCCGCGACCACTTCGAGGCTGTCCATGCGTTTGGCGCCGGCATCGTAGTCCCAATCCTTCGCCAGCCGGATCGCAAAGACGCCGTTCGGGAACAGCGGCACATAATTCGAGCCCCAGCCCAGCATCACCGGGTAGTAGAAGCTGCAGCCGTTGCGGGATTCCATCGTGCCGCGCCAGAAGGCCTTGCTGTAGAAGGGGCGCTGCGGATCGCCGGTGCGCAGGCCGACCGGCTTCTCCGCCGGCATGATGTCGGCGAGCATCTCCGCATTGAGGATCTGCACGTCGCCGCGCTTGCCGCCGTTCTGGAACAGCTTGGCGATCTTCACCAGATCGCTGATCGTCGGGTAGTAGCCATAGGCCATCAGCGGCTGATCGGCCTTGCCGCCTTGCTCGATCGTCTTGTTGATCGGGGCGTAGTGTATGCCGATCGGCTTGTAGACCTCCTCCGAAACCATGTCCCAGACCGTGGCGTAAGGCTCGCCCTTCTTGTTTAGATAACGGGTCATGGCTTCGCCGATCAGGAACATGTCCTCGTCGCGATAGCGCGCGACCTTGCCGGGCCCCCAGGGGTATGGCTTGGCACCGTTCAGCAGCGCGGCGATCTTGCCGTCGACCGTGGGAGCCTCGTACCAGGCATAGTAGGCTTCGGGAAATGGATCGGTGATGTTGTACGGCTTCTCCTCGGTCGGGCCGTAACCCATGCCGCTCGCCATGTTCAGCATGTTGCCGAAGGTCACATCGGCCCAGCCGGGAACATCCCGCGCCTCGGTGACATAATCGACAAGCTTCTCGTCGAAGACGCCGGGCCCGAATTTTTCCGCGAGCCGCAGCATGGCAACGGCATTCGCGGCAGCCTTGGTGACCGACCAGACGCCGAAGCGCTGGCGGTCGCAGTAAGGCAGTTCACCGGCAACCGTCGGGCAAGACTTCAGGTAGAACGTGCCGTCCACGCCGAGGCCGTCGATCACGATTTCGTCCGGATTGATGTCGGTGTCGAACGCCGCGACCTCGTCCTTGCCGGCCTTGGCCTCCAGCTCGGCCCAGGTGCCGAGCTTTTCCGCGTCGGCGACCGAGCGGGCATAGGTCTCCTTTATCTTGTCCTCGCCGTCGACCTTGCCGGAGGAGAGAACTGCCTTTGCCTTGCCGGCCGCGGTAAAATAATCCTCGACATAGAACGGCGAGGTCTGCGTCAGGATCTGAAACCGCACGTCGGAAACCGCGCCGTCCTTGTACAGGAACAAGGCAACGCCGTTATGGGTTTCGCCCTCGATCGAATGCATCAGCGAAAACGGGAACGATGCCCGCGACCAGCCGTCGTCCCCCGGTTCCGACCATACTTTGCCGGCCTGGACGATGATGTCCCAGTAGCTTTTGCCGTCCGGCGTAGATCCATAGCGCAGGATGTCCTGATTCGCCGGGACCAGGTCGCCGTCGGATGTGACGAAGGACAGCACCGCGGCCGGAAAGACGGCGGGGTTCTTGCCCAGAATGTTGTCGTTTTTCAGCTTGGCCGGTTCGGTCGCCATGACCGTTTCGGAAAGCGTGAGGGTTCCGTTGAAAGGCGCCAAAGCCGCCTGCGCATTCTCGGGCGGCAGAAAGGCTTCGTTGCGGACGAGCTTCGTCGGCTGCTGATCTCCGGTCAGCTCCGAGATCGTCAACTCCACGCGGTCGGCCGCGTGGGCGAAGCCCGCCCACAACACGCAGCCGGCCAGCAAAGCCACCTTGGTCAGTTTCATTTCGCTTCTCCTCATCCGGCAGGTCGTCGGCACGACTTCCGCAAGGTAAACGTATCAGCAGAACGGCAGGCCGCTTTGCGATATGCGCAACGGATTTAACATTGGCCGAAGATGCGGCCTCCCAAGCCACCAGATGCGGCCGCCGCAAGCCGATTGACGCGGCCGGCCGTGACGGCCATATCTCGTCAAGGCAGATGGAGTACCCGACGTGGCAATGGACGCGCACGACATCGAACGGCTGATCCGCGAAGGCATTCCGGGTGCCAAGGTGACGATCCGCGATCTCGCCGGCGACGGCGACCACTACGCCGCCGAGGTCGTGGCGGAAAGTTTTCGCGGCAAGACCCGCGTCCAGCAGCACCAGATGGTCTACGAGGCGCTGAAGGGCAACATGGGCGGCGTGCTGCACGCGCTGGCGTTGCAGACCAGCGCGCCGGACTGAACCGTGGCGTCGCGATACGGGTTCTTCTCGTAAGCGCTTTCTGACACCACGTCATCTCGGAAACCGGAGCGAAGCGGAGGCCATCGCTATCCTCTGCTACGGCACGGCGACACAATCGCCAAGGGTCCGGGATGGATCCCCGGCTCCCCCTCCGGTAGGCCGGGATGACGCGTGTGCGTTGAAGCTCCGCCTTACCCTTCCGGAAAATCCGGCAGGCTCTTGAACGCGTTCTTCAGCGCGTTCGACCAGCCTTCGGAGACGGTGCGATAATACACATCGTCCTGACCGATGCGTTTCTGCACGCCGATCTTGAACGAGTCCGTCGGGTAGAACAGAAGGTCGAGCGGCAGTCCGACCGACAGGTTCGACTTCAGCGTCGAATCGAACGACACCATCAGCAGCTTGACCGCTTCGGCAAAGGTCATGTCGCGGTCGTAGGCGCGGATGATGATCGGCTTGCCGTATTTGGTCTCGCCCACCTGGAAGAACGGCGTGTCGTCGGTCGATTCGATGAAGTTGCCTTCCGGGTAGATCATGAACAGCCGCGGCACCGAGCCGCGGATCTGGCCGCCGAGCACGAACGAGGCGTTGAAATAGCTGTCCGCCGTCTGGCCGGTCGGCGACGACATCTGGATGACCTCCTTGACCGTCTCGCCGACCAGGCGCGCGGTCTGGTACATCGACGGCGTCTCCAGCACGGCCGGCTTGCGTTCCTCCAGCGGCTTGGCGCGGCCGTTGAGCAGGCTTACCACGTTCTGCGTGGTGGCAAGATTGCCGGCCGACATCAGCACGACGACACGTTCGCCCGGCCGCTCCCACACATGCATCTTGCGGAAGGTGGAGATCGAATCGATGCCGGCATTGGTGCGCGTGTCCGACATGAACACGAGCCCACGATCGATCTTGAGGCCGACGCAATAAGTCATCCGATTCGAAATCCGCGAAAGACGAAGCCGCGAATTACTGCTCCACGGTGATCATCACCGCAAGCGCTTCCGTCGCTTGTCCCAATCTGATGCCTGAGACTGGCGCGGCATCGCGGAAATCGCGGCCATGTGCCAGGCGGACATAGCGCTGGTCCGGCGAGATTCGGTTGGCCGGATCGAAGGCGACCCAGCCAAGCGCGCTGACATGCGCTTCCGCCCAGGCATGGCTGGCCACCTGATCGACGCTGCCGTCCATCATCAGGTAACCGCTGACGTAACGCGCCGGGAAACCCAGCCGCCGGGCCGCCGCGATGAAAATCTGGGCGTGGTCCTGGCACACGCCGCTGCCCTGCTTCAGCGCCTCCTCGGCCGACGTGCCGGCATGCGTGGCGCCGGGCGTGTAGGCAACTTTGTCGGCGACGGCGTTCATCAGCGCGTGTAGACGATCGATTTCGCTCGCCGGGGCGATGGTCTCGGACAGCGCAGCTATCGTCGGGCCCGGCGCGGTGAGTGCGGTGTCCCGGGTGAACAACCAGAGCGGCGCGAACCCCTGGTGCGGCCCGGCGATGCCCGCCGTGTCGAAGGTCTCGACGATGCCTCCGGCCTCCACCGATACGACGTGCGCTTCGCCCTCGGTGCTGACCAGCCGCGTATCGTTGCCGAACTGGTCGAGGAAACGCACTTCCTCGCGCGCGCCGTCGATCGCCAGCGTCCACGACACCACCGCCTGGGTCGGCCCGCTCTGCGGCATCAGCCTGAGCCGCTGCAGGCCGTACTGGACCGGGACGTCATAGCGGTACTCTGTGCGATGGGTGATCTTCAGGCGCATCAGTAGAACCGGTAATTGCGCGCGATCTCGTCGCCGAGGCGGTTGTTGTCCTGGATGAAGCCCGACAGGAACTCGTGCAGGCCTGAATCGAATATCTGCTTGACCGTCGCGCCCTTGAGCTTGTCGGTGGTGGCGGCCAGCGTCTCGTGGCAGTCGTGGCGAGCGCCATAGGCCTCCTCGAGGAAGCGCAGGCTGTCGGCGAGGTTGCGGTAGCAGAAGGCGAGCGAGCGCGGCATGCGCGCGTCGAGGATCAGATATTCGGCGATGTTGGTCGGTCTGTAGTCGGCTTCATAAACCCAGCGATAGGAACGGTGCGCCGAGACCGAGCGCAGGATCGATTCCCACTGATAGTTGTCGAGCGACGAGCCGACCCAGTGGATCGACGGCAAGAGCACATAATATTTGACGTCGAGGATGCGCGCGGTGTTGTCTGCCCGCTCGATCAAGGTGCCGAGCTGGGCGAAGTCGAAGATCTCGTTGCGCAGCATGGTGCCGTGGAAAGTGCCGCGAATCTGCGCGGTCTCGCGCTTGATGGTGTCGAGCACCGCCGGCAGATCGCGTTCGTCGATCGGCCTGGCCAGCACCCGCTTCATCGCCATCCACGCTTCGTTGATCGATTCCCACGTCTCGCGGGTCAGCGCGGTGCGCACCATGCGGGCGTTGCTGCGTGCCGTCTCGATCGAGGCGAGCACGCTGGACGCATTGGTGATGTCGCGCAGCAGGAAATCTGAGACCGTCGTCGGCGTCACCTCGGGATGGCGGTTGCGGAAGGCCGGACCGCAGCCGGCGCTGACCACGACGGAATTCCACTCCTCGGTGGAACTGGCCGTGCGCGTCAACGCCATGCGCAGCCCGGCATCGAGCAGCCGAGCCATGTTCTCGGCCCGCTCGATGTAGCGGCTCATCCAGTAAAGGCCGTTGGCGGTGCGACCGAGGAGCATGTCAGGGTATCCTGCGGGTAAGCGAATAGCGAATAGCGAATGGCGAATAGCGAGAAAGCACGCGGGTTCTCATGGCTTCTGCTGCAGACTCCTGACCATCGATCGCAACATTCTTCCAATCTCGTCGGCCTGGCCAAGAAGGCGAGCCGTGTCGGCATCGCCGATCAAGCCGACGCGTCCGCAAATGACCAAATGCGTTTCCAGTTCCTTCAGAGAACCTTGAGCGACCCGAAGAAACTGAATGAAGCTCCCCGTATTCTCCCGGCCATGGCCTTCGGCAATATTCGCGGCAATCGATGCCGACGACCTTCGAATTTGCGACGTCATTCCGTAGATTTCGCTCGCTGGAAACGATTTCGTCACGGAATAGCATGTCACCGCCAATTCAACCGAAGCTTTCCAGACCACCAAATCCTTGTAGGAATTTATTGCCGTCTTCGCGTCCTCCTCTTCCCTATTCGCTACTCCCTATTCGCTATTCGCTCACTCAATCATCGAGCACCCACGTATCCTTCGTCCCCCCGCCCTGCGACGAGTTCACCACCAGCGACCCCTCCTTGAGCGCCACGCGGGTCAGGCCGCCCGGCACGATCTGGATGCGGTCGGAGACCAGCACGAACGGTCTCAAATCGACATGGCGCGGCGCCAGCCCGCCTTCGGTGAGGATGGGGCAGGTCGACAGCGACAGCGTCGGCTGGGCGATGTAGTTGGACGGCCGCGCCGCCAGCTTCTTGGAAAACGCCTCGCGTTCCTTCTTGCTGGCCGCCGGGCCGACAAGCATGCCGTAGCCGCCGGAGCCGTGCACTTCCTTGACCACCAGCTCGGCGAGGTGCTCCTGCACGTATTGCAGGCTGTCCGGCTCGGAGCAGCGCCAGGTCGGAATGTTGCCGAGGATCGCCTTGCGGCCGGTATAGAACTCGATGATGTCGGGCATATAGGAATAGATCGCCTTGTCGTCGGCGATGCCGGTGCCCGGCGCGTTGGCGATGGTGATGTTGCCGGCGCGGTAGACATCCATGATGCCGGGCACGCCGAGCGCGGAATCCGGGTTGAAGGTGAGCGGGTCGAGGAAGGCGTCGTCGACGCGGCGGTAGAGCACGTCGATCTGTTTGTAGCCCTGGGTGGTGCGCATCGCCACATGGCCGTCGACCACCCGCAGGTCCTGCCCCTCGACCAGTTCGATGCCCATCTGGTCGGCGAGAAACGCGTGCTCGAAATAGGCGGAGTTGTAGAGGCCGGGCGTGAGCACGGCCAGCGTCGGCACGCCCTTGACTCCATCCGGCCGCACCGCCGCCAGCGACTGGCGCAGCAGCTTCGGATAGTCTTCGACCGGCCGCACCTTGACCCGCTGGAACAGCTCCGGGAAAAGCTGCATCATGGTTTCGCGGTTCTCCAGCATGTAGGACACGCCGGACGGGGTGCGGGCATTGTCCTCCAGCACGAAGAACTCGTCCTCGCCGGTACGCACGATGTCGACGCCGATGATATGGGTATAGACGCCGCCCGGCGGCCGCACCCCGATCATTTCCGGCAGGAAGGCGACGTTGTCGGCGACCAGTTCCTTCGGCACGCGCCCTGCCCGCAGAATTTCCTGGCGGTGGTAGATGTCATCGAGAAAGGCGTTGAGCGCCTGCACGCGCTGCTCGATGCCCTGGGTGAGGCGCCGCCATTCGTGCCCGGAGATGATGCGCGGAACGATGTCGAAGGGAATGAGCCGTTCGGCGGCTTCCGCCTCGCCATAGACCGCGAAAGTGATCCCGGTCTTGCGGAACACCCGTTCGGCGTCCTGGGTCTTTTCCGTCAGCCGGGCGGTGTCCTGTTCCTTCAGCCAGGCGTCATAGCCGAAATATGGTCTGCGGATGCCGGAATTCTCCGGCGACATCTCATCGAACGCAACCAAGCGCGCACTCCCCTATTCGCGTATTTCAAATGCGTTGGAAAAGAAAAGCAAGCGCAATCGCTTGGTTGCATCGGACTTGCCCGCGACGGCGGCGGATTGAGCAAGACGAAGGCAGCCGGCGGCTACCTTTGGCGCGATTTTCGGCAGGCACGGCCTCGCGAGCATCGCAAAATTTCCTTTGCTGACCAAACCGGAGCGCCGGAAACCGCGTATCATCAAATATCCGCGGCGCGGCAACGGGCCGGCTGGCGGACGCCGGAGAGGACACCCGCCATGCGCCGCATGTTTCTCGCCCTGTTTCTCCTGCCGCTTCTTGCCATCGCCGGCCACGCCGGCGACGCGGAGGTTCAGGCTGCGCAGACCACCATCGATGCCCAGATCAAGGCGTTCCTGGCCGACGACAACCAGACGGCCTACGGTTATGCCGCGCCGAGCATACAGCGTATGTTCCCGACGGTGGAGAGCTTCATGGCGATGGTGACCGGCGCCTACCGGCCGGTTCAGAAGCCGCGCAGCTTCAGCTTCGGCAAAGCCGAGGAAGCCGGCGCGTCGATCGTCCAGCAGGTGCTGATCGTCGGGCCCGACGGCAAGGACTACGAGGCCCTCTATACGCTTGAGCGTCAGCCGGACGGCAGCTATCGCATCACCGGCGTCAGCCTCAAGGCAGCGAACTCGATAAGCACCTGAGCAGCCGCTGGCTGCGATCAGTCCGGCGCGACCTGTACGTCCGGCGTCGAGGCCTCGAACTGCGGCAGGTCGTCATCCACCCCGTAGTATTCGCCCTTGTCGGCAATGAAGATGTGACACAGCCCGGAAAGCCCGGCCGGCTCGTCGAAAAGACCGGCCAGAACGGAGACGTAGGCATGGTCGAGCGGCTTCCAGAACATCGCCGAGCCGCATGTGCGGCAAAAACCGCGCCGGGCGAAACTCGACGATTCGTACCAGGTCAGGTTGTCGGCGCCGTCTATCGCGATGTTTGCATCCGGCACGTTGGTGGCCGCGTAGTAGTGTCCGGTCTGCTTGCGGCATTGCGAGCAGTGGCAATAGATGACGCCGCGCAGAGGGCCGCTCGTGCGAAAACGCACGGCGCCGCAGTTGCACGATCCAGTATGGATTTCATCCACTCCAGCACCTCCGGATTCTCGGGCAGCTTGGCACGCGGCGCTCGCCTTGGTTACCGCGATTGCGGCACGCGATGACGCGTCTTTATCGAGGCTGGGAACCGCGGTGTCCAGCAACCGGAAGTTAGCCGCAAGCAAATCCGGCGAGTGGCGCTAGTCCTTTGTGAATTAAGGAAACTTTAGCGGGAAATGGCGCATTGTCGGTTTTGCCGGGGGGCGCCAGCGACGACGCTTGCCCGCGACCCGCGGAAAGGTTGCATGCCCCAGGCGCGTGCCCCGCCGTAAGTCGTTGAAAATTCGACCGGAACGCCGGCCGGCAATGGGGGAGTGGTTCGTATCTATGCAGCCGGCGGTAGCTCCCGTGGATAAGGCGAACGACATCGCCATGAGCGTCGTCACCACAATGCGCCAGATGGGCGTGATGGGCCTGCCCCGCAACTACGAGATCTTCTACGAAGCGCTCACCGGCACCAATCATGAGCTGACGCTGGACGTCGTGTCGCTCAGCCACCGTCCGTCGCAGGAGGATCTCGACCGCATCGGCCGCAAATATTTCGCCCAGAACCACGAACACGCCATCGTCGCCACGGCGCGCGAGACCCTGGCGCGCGAACTGGAAAGCGTCGCCAGCCTGCTGCGCACCGAGCGTTCCCACATCGAAAAATACGGCGAGGTCCTCAACAGGACGTCGGATGGGCTCAGCAATCGCAACGCCGTCAGCCGTGAGTTGCTGCAGAAGATCGTCAACGTCATGGCGACGGCCACCGAGTCGACGATCGACCACGGCAGGCAGGTCGCCACCACGCTCAGCGAAAAGTCCGCCGAGCTCGAAAGCGTCAAGTCGGCGCTCGAGGAGTACAAGATCCTCGCCGATACCGACCCGCTGACGCAGATCTGGAACAGGCGGGCTTTCGACAAGCAGATCGCCGGAGTCTATAACAGCAACAAGGGCATCATGTTCGGCGCCCTCATCCTCGCCGATATAGACCGCTTCAAGGATATCAACGATCGTTACGGCCATCCGGTCGGCGATAAGATCATCCAGATCGTCGCCGATGTGCTGCGCAGCAACCTGATCGGCGACATGTTCGTAGCCCGCACCGGCGGCGAGGAATTCGCGCTGATCGTCGACGGCGCGACGGAACAGGCGACCTTCGATCTCGCCGATCGGCTGCGTTCGCAGATCGAGCAGACCTCCTTTCTGTCGCCGACCGGCGTGAACTATGGCCCGGTGACCATCTCCATGGGCATCTGCATGGCCGCCGAAGCGGAAGGCCCCGATGATCTTTACGCGAAGTCCGACCGGGCGCTCTACCGCTCGAAAATAGGCGGCCGCAACCGCGTGACGAAATTCTCGGCCGTTCAGGACCGCCCGCTGAAGAGCTGGCTGCTTTACAAGCGGGACTGATACCCGGAGCCAGCCTCATCGGCGTCGGAGCGCGACGCCCGTCGTCTGTTCGACAAGGTACGTGCAGAAGCGAGGAGTTATCCCTTTCACCTCCAGCCGGTCAGCCCGCCGCCTTCTTCGCCAATTGCTCGAGCTTCAGCACCGTGTTCCAGTTTCGCGCGGTGTTCTCGACGCCGATCAGCTTGTCGAATCTTTCGGCGAGTTTTGACGTGCCGAAACCGTTCGGCGTATGGATGTAGGCCACCTTGCCGATCACCTTGAAAGCTTCTCCGTCCGCGGCAATCGACCGAATTTTTTCGATGTTTTCATTCTTCGGAGCTTCCGCCAGCACGGCCGCGTGCAAAAACTTAGGCTCTGCCAGCGCATGCGGGAACGGATTGCCGGCGATCAGCGCCGACCACTCCTCAAGCGTCGGCGCGTGGATCGCCTTGGTGAACCCGAACTTGTCCCGACAGATCGCGGCGACCTTGACGACCGTTTTCTCACGCGACAGCTTCGTGCGCACCAGCGCATTGCCGCTGTTGATGTAAGTCGCGGCATTCTCGAAACCCGCCTCCGTCAGCGCGGTGCGCAGCGGCGCCGTCGGCAGTTGCGTTGCACCGCCGACGCCGCGGAACAATAGGATGAAGACCGTCTTGCCGCTCATATGATGAAGCCCGCCAGCGTCTCGTTGTCGGTAATGTCCTGATAGGCCCAGCCAGCGTCGTGAAACCGTTTCGCCAGGACGGCGAAATTGTTGGAATCCCTGGTCTCGATGCCGATCAGCACCGAGCCGAAATTGCGCGCCGACTTCTTCAGATACTCGAACCGCACAATGTCGTCGTCGGGGCCGAGCAAGGCGAGAAAGTCGCGCAAGGCGCCCGGCCGCTGCGGGAAACGGAAGACGAAGTATTTCTTCAGGCCCTCGTAGCGCAGCGCCCGCTCCTTGACGTCGGGCAGCCGCTCGAAGTCGAAATTGCCGCCCGACACCACCAGCACGACGGTCTTGCCTTTCAATTCGCGCTTCTGAAAATCCTTGAGCGCGTCGATGGCAAGCGCGCCGGCCGGCTCCAGCACCACGCCTTCGATGTTGAGCATCTCGATCATGGTGGCGCAGAGCCGGTTTTCCGGGATAAGCCGCACCGCGGCTTCCGGAAAATCTTTCAGCCGTCGCAGCGGTTCGCGGCCGATCTCGGCGACGGCTGCGCCGTCGACGAAATTGTCCACCTTGGCGAGTTTTACGCGTTTACCGCTGCGCAGCGTCTCCTTCAGGCTGGGCGCGCCGGCCGGCTCGCAGAAGACGAAACGCGGCCGCCTGGCCTGGCTGTCGAAGAAACGGGTAACGCCGGCGGCAAGTCCGCCACCACCCACCGGCAGCACGACGATGTCGGGAAAAACACCGTCCGGCATCTGCGCGACGATCTCGCCGGCGACCGTCGCCTGACCCTCGACGATGTCCTTGTGGTCGAATGGGGGTACCATGTGGCCGCCGGCCTGCTCCGCGAAGGCAAGCGCGGCGCGCAGGCAGTCGTCGAAGAAGTCGCCGATCAGCCGGATCTCGACGAATTCTCCGCCGAAATGCCGCGTCTTTTCGATCTTCTGCTGCGGCGTGGTTACCGGCATGAACACGACGCCGCGCTTGCCGAAATGCCGGCAGACGAAGGCGAACCCCTGCGCGTGGTTGCCGGCCGAGGCGCACACGAACAGGTCGGCGGCATTGCCGGCCTCCAACGCCTTGCGGAAAAAATTGAAGGCGCCGCGGATCTTGTAGGAGCGCACCGGCGACAAATCCTCGCGCTTCAGGAACACGCGCGCCCCGGTCTTGGCCGACAGGTAGACGTTTTCCTGCAGCGGTGTCTCGGGGAACAGGCCGCGCAACGCGGCGGTCGCGGTAGCGACGTGTTCGGCGAAATCGGTCATGCGCGATACTCCGGCCCCTTTCCTTGGGAGCACTGGCCGGCCGCTATTGCATATTGGGCGTCGCGAAGCCACTGTCGCGCCTGCGTCGGTGCCAGAAAACGCGGCATCCGGCGGCGAATACGTTTAGTGGGGTCCGCTTTTCGTGAACAGATCGGCCGTCCGCGCAGCGGTCCATGTCGCTGCGGTGTTCGCGATCTACCTGTCGGTCGCAATGCTGGTTCCGGCGGCCGTCGACCTGTCGCAAGGCAATCCGGATTGGCAGGCCTTCTGCTTCTCGGCACTGTTCCTCGGTGGCTTCGCCATGGCGGTGGCGCTGGCCACACAAGGACGGGCGCCGCAGGTCAACACCCGTTTCGGCTTCCTGCTGGTCAACCTGCTGTGGCTGACCATGGCGATCGCCGGCGCCCTGCCCTTCCTGGTGTCCTCGCTGGACCTCAGCTACGTCGACGCCTTCTTCGAATCGGTGTCGGGCGTCACCACCACCGGCGCGACGGTGATCAATGGCCTCGACCAGGCGCCGCCCGGCCTGCTGCTGTGGCGCTCGCTGCTCAGCTTCATGGGCGGCCTCGGCGTGATCGTGCTCGGCCTGTTCCTGCTGCCGTTCCTCAACATCGGCGGCGTCTCCTACTTCAAGATCGAATCCTCGGATATCGAGGACCGGCCGTTCGAGCGCTTCCAGACCTTCACGATCAGCCTGATCGGCATCTACGGCACGCTGGTGACGGCCTGCGCGATCGCCTACACGGCGGCCGGCATGCAGCCGTTCCATGCCATCAACCACGCCATGTCCACCGTCGCGACCGGCGGCTTCTCCACCCACGACACCTCGTTCCTGCGCTACGCCGACAACCCGGCGATCCTGTGGATCGGCAGCATCTTCATGTTCATCGGCGCCCTGCCCTTCTCGATCATGATCCTGTTCGCGGTGCGCGGCCGCCTCGACGCCCTGCGCGATCCGCAGATCCGGGTGTTCGCCGGCTATTGTTTCGTCTTTTCGGTGGCGGTCGCCATCTATCTCAGGGTGCGCTTCGACATGCCGTTCTTCGAGGCGCTGACGCATTCGACCTTCAACTTCATCTCGGTCATCACCACGGCGGGTTTCGCCAGCGACGACTACACGCAGTGGGGGCCGTTCGCCGTCGCCTGCATCTTCGTGGCGACATTTCTCGGCGGCTGCTCCGGCTCGACGACCGGCGGCATCAAGGCTTACCGCTTCCTGATCCTGTTCGAACTGCTCGCCAACGGCCTGCGCCGGCTGATCTACCCGCACACCGTTCTGCCGGTGCGTTACGGCGACCGCTCGGTCGACCCCGACACGCAGCGCACCGTCGTGCTGTTCATCGCCTCGTTCTTCGTCATCTGGGCGATCGGCACCATCCTGCTCGGCGCCACCGGGCTGGACTTCGTCACCGCGACCACCGGCTCGCTGACCGCGCTCACCAATGTCGGCCCGGGGCTCGGCCCGATCATCGGCCCGGTCGGCAATTTTTCCTCGCTGCCCGACAGCGCCAAATGGGTTCTGTCCTTTCTCATGCTGCTCGGTCGCCTCGAAATCCTTGCCGTGTTGGTGTTATTTACACCGACTTTCTGGACGCGCTGACCGGCAAGCCGGCTGGACCGCTCGGACTTGCCGGGCTAGAGAACAACGCAGAGGGGCGCGTGAGGGCGTAGCGCGTGAACAGAGTCATCTTCATCCGTGGACTGCCGAGGTTGCTGGTGGTTGCCTGCGTGCTGGCCGTGACCGGCTGCGCCGGCCAGGCGACGCGCGACCTGCTGTCGCAGAAGGTGGTGCCCGCTCCGGCCAGCGCAATCGCCGAACGGCACGAGATTTTCGTCGCCACGACACGTCACAAGGCCGAGAAGCCGTCGGAAGTGTTCGACGGGCGGCGTTCGCCCGACACCAGCTACGCCAAGGTCGACATCACCGTGCCGGCCATCCACAAGACAGGCGAGATAGAGCGCCGCAAGGCCAGCCAGCCGGCCGATCCGGCGAAGTTCTTCGTTGCCGAGGCGGTGACCGCCTACAACGGAGACGCCGAGTTCTCCAAGGCGCTGCGCGCCGACATCGCAAGAAACGGTGGCCGGGCGCTGGTGTTCATTCACGGCTACAACACCGCCTTCGACGGCGCCGTCTACCGCATGACGCAGATCGTGCACGACGCCGGCTATCAGGGCACGCCGGTGCTGTTCACCTGGGCTTCCGGCGGCCGCACCGTCGATTATGTCTACGACAACAACAGCGCCAGCGCCGCCCGCGATGCGCTGGAGGCGACATTGCGGCTGGTCGCCAAGTCCGGCGCCAAGCGCATCGACATCATCGCCCACTCGATGGGCAACTGGGTGACCATGGAGGCGCTGCGCCAACTGGCGATCTCAGGCGACCGCGACCTCGGCAACCGCATCGGCGACGTGGTGCTGGCCTCGCCCGACATCGACGTCGACGTCTTCAAGTCGCAGATGGCGCGCTACGGCACCCCGGACAAGCCGTTCATCCTGTTCCTCTCCGGCGACGACCGGGCGCTGCGTATCTCCGGCATCATCGCGGGCAGCCAGCCGCGCGTCGGCGACTACGGCAACGCCGCCGACCTCGCCAAGCTCGGCGTCGTCGCCGTGGACCTCTCGCAGGTGAATTCCGGCGACAGCCTGAATCACACGAAATTCGCCGACAACCCGGTGTTGATCAAGATTCTGGGCGAGCGTCTTAAGCAGAGCAGCAGCCTCGTCACCAATCAGGAAGAGGCGGACCTGCGGGCCGAGGCGCTGACGCGCGGCATCACCGGCACGCTGACGTCGGCGGCGGAAGTCATCATCACCACGCCGATCAACGTCATGCGGATCGCCGTCGGCCAGTAGCCGGGCGAGCCGTCAGACGAAAAGATCGACCTTCTGGAAGGTGGTCACGTCGACCAGCCCGACGTCGGAGATGCGCAGTTCAGGAATCACCACCAGCGCCAGAAGCGAATGCTGCATGTAGGCGTTATTCAGGCTGCAGCCCATGTCGCGCATCGCCCTCGTCAGCCGCTCGGCCTTTTCAGCGACGATCTCGGCGCGTTCGTCCGACATCAGGCCGGCGATAGGCATCTCCACCAGCGCCAGTTCCTTGCCCTCGGAAATCAGCACCACGCCGCCGCCGATCTCGCCCAGCCGGTTCGCGGCCTGCGCCATGTCGGCCTTGTTGGTGCCGACCACGATCATGTGGTGGCTGTCATGCGCCACGGTCGAGGCGATGGCGCAGTCCTTGACGTAGCCGAAACCGGAGACGAAGGCGTTGCTGACGGTGCCGGTGCCGCGGTGGCGCTCGACCAGCGCGATCTGGCAGACGTCGTTCGGCCGGTCCATCGCCACCATGCCGTTCTCAACCGCCAGGTCGGCCTGCAGGGCGCGCGTCGGCGCCTGGTTCTCGATCACGCCGATGACCCGCACCCTCACCTCGTTGGCGCCGGCCGGGGCGGCGATGTCGTAGTCGGCCGCCGTCAGCGTCTTGCCGAGCCGTACCGTGCCACGCGCCTTCTTCGGATAGTCGTAGGCGGGAATATCGACGGTGAGCTTGCCGTCCTTGGCGAGTTTTGCGCCGCGGGCATACACCTCGTCGATCTTCAGCGTCGGCAGGTCCGACACGATCAGGAAGTCCGCGAGCCGGCCCGGCGCGATCGAGCCGAGCTCGCGGCCGAGCTGGAAATGCTCGGCGGTGTTGATCGTCGCCATCTGGATCGCCGTCACCGGCTTCAGGCCCTGCGCGATGGCATGGCGCACAACGCGGTCCATATGGCCGTCGCGCACCAGCGTGCCGGAGTGGCTGTCGTCGGTGCACAGGATGAAGTTGCGCGGGTCGAGCCCCTGCTCCGTCACAGCCTTGATCTGGCTCGCCACGTCGTACCAGGCCGAGCCCAGCCTGAGCATCGCCTTCATGCCCTGGCGCACGCGGGCGATAGCGTCGTCGGCGCGCGTGCCTTCATGGTCGTCCTCCGGGCCGCCGGCGACATAGCCGTGGAACGCCGGCCCGAGGTCCGGTGAGGCGTAGTGGCCGCCGACGGTCTTGCCGGCCCGCATGGTCGCGGCGATCTCTCCGGACATCACTTCGTTGTTGGCGATAACCCCGGGAAAATTCATCACCTCGCCGAGGCCGATGATGTTCGGCCAGGTCATCGCCTCGACCACGTCGGCGACGCCGAGTGCTGCGCCGGCATGTTCCAGCCCCGGCGCCGACGGTACGCAGGAAGGCATCTGCACGTGCACGTTGATCGGCATGGCCACTGCCTCGTCGTGCATCAGCCTGACGCCGTCGAGGCCGAGTACGTTGGCGATCTCGTGCGGGTCGACGAACATCGACGTCGTGCCGTGCGGAATGACGGCGCGGGAGAACTCGGTCACCGTCACCATGCCGCTCTCGACATGCATGTGGCCGTCGCAGAGCCCAGGCACGAGATAGCGGCCGCCGGCGTCCACCACCTTGGTGCCCTGGCCGATGGCGTGGCTGGCGTTCGGCCCGCAATAGGCGAACCGGCCCCCGGCGATCGCCAGGTCGGTGCCGGGAATGATCTCGCCGGAATGCACGTTCACCCAGCGGCCGTTGCGCACCACCAGGTCGGCGGGCCTGCGGCCGGTGGCGACGTCGACCAGCAGCGGCGCGATCTCCGCCCACGGTTTCGGCTTGGTGAAACGGCTGGCCGGCGCGCTTGGCATGGACGACTCCTGTTTGCCCGACTGTGCCAAGCCTCGGTCGATTTGACCAGCGCCGCCAAGCACAAGCACCGGGGACGGTTACTTTCCGCCTTGCGTCTCGGCCTGAACGGCTTCGGCGTTCCCGCGGAACAGTAACGTTCCCCTGATCCCGGCCTCAGAACCGGGTGATCACGCCAATGCCGGTTCCTTCGAAGCGGTCCATCGCCATCAGCGCCGCCGGCGCCTCGTCGAGCGACAGCGTGCGGCCGACCAGCTTCTGCGGCCGCAGTTTGCCGGCTGCGATCATCGCCATCATCGCCGGGTAGCGGAACGCCTGCATGCCGTGGCTGCCGAGGATCTGCAGTTCGTGCGCGATGATGCGTGCCATCGGCACCTTCGGCTGGCTGTGTTCGCCCAGCATCAGCCCGACCTGCACGTGGCGGCCGCGCCGGCGCAGGTTGGAAATCGAGTTGAAGCATGTCGCGGGATGGCCCAGCGCATCGATCGATACGTGCGCGCCGCCATTGGTGATCTGCTTCACCGCGCGCGGCACGTTGGCCGTCTCGGTCGCGTTGACCGTCGCCGCCGCACCGATCTCGCGGGCGAAAGCCAGCTTCTCCTCGGTCAGGTCGACGGCGACGACATTGGCACCCATGGCGCTGGCGATCATGATCGCCGACAGCCCGACGCCGCCGCAGCCATGCACGGCCACCCATTCGCCGGGCTGGACGCGGCCCTGGTCGACGATCGCCCGGAACGAGGTGACGAAGCGGCAGCCGAGGCTGGCGGCGGTGGCGAAATCCAGGGCGTCCGGCAGGCGGACGAGGTTCACGTCGGCGAAGTCGAGCGCCACATATTCGGCGAATGAGCCCCACGCGCTGAAACCCGGCTGGAACTGCTTTTCGCAGACCTGATGGTTTCCGGAATGGCACTCGAAACAGCGACCGCAGCCGCAGACGAACGGCGCCGTGACCCGGTCGCCGACACGCCAGCCGGTGACGCCGGAACCGACCGCCGCGACCGTGCCGGCAAGCTCGTGCCCGGGCACGTGAGGCAGCACGACGTCGGGGTCGTGTCCCATCCAGCCGTGCCAGTCGCTGCGGCAGAGCCCGGTCGCCTCGACCTTGATCACCACGCCATGCGGTTTTGGCGTCGGGTCGGCGACGGTTTTCACCACCGGCGCCGCGCCGAACTGCTCGTAGACGACGGCTCGCATGAAATCCTCCCTCGCAATGCCTCTGGCAAGCGTAGCCGTGGCACAGGCGCCGCACAATGCAGCGGATTCGGGCTCGAACTATGAATTGGAGGTGGGAATGGATTCGAGGACGCTGGCGCGTCGGCTCATCCCCGGTTTCTCACCCAATCCTCCCTGCGCAAGCTGGTCAAAATCTCGTCCTTCCAAGATCCGTCCGCAAGGCATTGGCGCGGCCGCGGCTCGGCAGCGGTGCGTTTGTATCCGAACCGCTTCTGCAAATCCCACGACGCTACGTTCCCTGCGAAATAGCCGGTGCGCCACGCCGATCCACATTCCGCCGCCGGCAGAGCCCTGGCTAGCATCGATGTTGTTCAAGCTGACGCCGCCGATCACGTCGCGGCCGACCTTCCGTTCGATCGCAAATTCGTAGTCGGGCGACGCTCCCTCGTCAGGGGAAAGACGCTGGCAATGCTCGATCCATCTCAAGCCGTCCGAGCGCAGATACGGGTGCGCGACGAAGGCCAGCCATCGCGCGACCTCCATGTTGTTCAGGCCCTCGACGAGTTGCTCGATGTCTTCCAGCCGCCAGGGGCGAAGAATCAATGACTCGGTTTCCAGAGTGGTTTCCATATTACCTTGAGCCTCCCGGCTGATCCGCACGCTTCGGAATTGTCGCTCCGGTCGGAAGCAAGGGGATTGAGTCGGGAAATCCGGACATCTCGGCGACCCTCGATCCCTTGTAGCGATAAACCGCTATCATCAAGAGAGAATCTCGCGCTCGAAGATCATTCTGGGCCGTCTCAGCCACTTACACCTGCGGCCGCAGGATCTTCCGCCCGCATCATCCCAGCCCCCACCGCCGCGCATATCATGGAGCGCTGGTCGCGGTCGGCTGTGCCTTTCTCGATGAGATCCTTGTCGGCCGGGTCCGGTAGCCGCCGTGGTGTCGTGCGCCTTCACTGCGATGGCGTAGTGTTTGTCCGGCATGGTCGTGCGGTAGACGTCGCGCGCCATCTGGATCAGTGTCGTCATGGTTTCCGGCGTCAGCGTCGTGGTTCCAGGCGCGGGCTGAGCACGGCGCTGCCGGCGCCCGCCCCTCCCCACTTCAGCAGCTCGCAGCGCCGCCGGCCCGGCGACCTCTCATATGCGGCGACGTTCTCTCCTCCCGTGCCTGCTCCGGCGCGTCCATTGCGCCCTTGCTGGCTTGCGGCCGCGTCAGCGGTATCGGCCGTGACGCTGCAAAACCTCGATCTTGTAGCCGTCAGGATCATCGACGAAGAAAAAGCGGGCCAGCAGCGCGCCGTCGCGGTTGAACTCGACGATCTTGCGAGGCTTCAGGCCGCCCGCCTCGAAGCGGGCATGCTCGGTGTCGAGGTCATCGACGCAGAACGCAATGTGGCCGTAGCCGTCGCCCAGCGCGTAAGGCTCGGTGCGATCCTTGTTGATCGTCAGCTCGACCTCGAAATCGGCCTCGCCATTGCGCAAATAGACCAGCGTGAACATCTCGAAATCGAACCTGTCCGCGATCTCCAGGCCGAAGGCGTCGCGGTAGAACGCCACCGAGCGTGCCTCGTCGAGCACGCGGATCATGCTGTGGATCGCCTTGGCCAAATCCCGGTCTCCGTCTGTGTTCCGGACGCGATTATGGGCTGGGGGCGAAGGATGTGGTGGCAGCGGGTTACCACGCGGATGTCGCGGCGGACGAAAGTTCGATTGCGGGCAAAGTGCTTTGGGCGGAATATGATGTCGGGAAACCATGCTCCGCCGGCATACCATTCGCGGCAGTCGGCCAAGACCAAGAACCAGGAGGAACGACATGTGCAAGGTGTTCGCCGGACAGGATCCGGACGGCTACCGCCAGATCAACCGGTCGATCCGCATCGCCGGCCATTCGACCAGCATCCAGCTCGAGGCTACGTTCTGGGAACTGTTGGACGAGATCGCCGCCTCGCAGGGCCTGACCACCCCGAAATTCATCTCGACGCTCTACGACGAGGCGCTGGAGATCAACGGGCAGATCCCGAACTTCGCCTCGATGCTGCGCACCACCTGCGCGCTCTACCTGCGTGGCCACCGCCCGACCGCGGCCGAACTCGCGGCGCCGCGCAGCCAGGCCGCCTGATCATCCGGCGGCAGCCGCCGCCACCTCCAGGCCGACGCGCGCCATGCCGCGAAACAGCTCGTGGCGCTCGGATAATGCCGTGAATTCGTTGGTCAGCATGTTGTCGACGATCGTGCAGATCGACACGGCGCGAAAGCCGAGCCGCTGCGACGCGGCGAACAGGCCCGCGGTTTCCATGTCGACGGCGATGATGCCCCGCTCGTGCGGCAGATCGAAACGGGTTTCGGCATGCGGGTGATAGAAGATGTCGCTCGACAGCATCGGTCCGACATGACAGACGGCGGAGGTTCGTTGCGCGGCATCCACCGCCAGCCGGAACAGCTCCGGGTCCGGGCGTCCCACCGGCTCGCCGCCGGCCACGTCGAGTTCCATCACGGCGCTCTCGGCCACGAAAACGTCGCGCAGGCGCGTTTCGCGCGTCAGCCCGCCGCAGGAGCCGATGCGGATCACCGTGCGCACGCCGTAGACGGCGGCGAGTTCATGCACGTAGATGTCGAAGGAAGGCCGGCCCATGCCGGTCGCCTGCAGGCTGACGGGCAAGCCGCGATAGACGCCGGTGAAGCCGAGCGCGCCGCGCACGCGGTTGACGCAGCGAACCTGTTCCAGAAAGGTCTCGGCGATCCACAAGGCGCGCAGCGGGTCGCCGGGCACCAAAATGGTTTCGGCGTAGTCGCCAGGAGAAGCTTCGTTGTGCGGCGTCATCTGTCCCCCGGTCGCTGCGCCTGCGTACAGCCCGGCGGTTCGCATGGGAAGAACACGCGATCTGTTTCCAGGCCTGTCTCGCTTCGCAGCCGAGCCGCGGGAGACAAGCGCTTAAACGCATAACCAGGCCTTCCGGTTCACTTGGACTCGAGAACTTCCTTCACGACCGTGGCGAGCTGCTTCAGCGAGAACGGTTTCGGCAGGAATCCGAATTTCGCATCGGCGGGCAGGTTCTTGGCGAAGGCGTCTTCTGCGTAACCGGAAACGAAGATGAACTTGATGTCGGGGTTGAGCTTGCGCAATTCGCCGAGCAGGGTCGGCCCGTCCATCTCGGGCATGACAACGTCGGACACGACGATGTCCACCTTTCCTTCCAGCTCGTGATAGACCTCCAGCGCCTCCACGCCGGACGATGCCTCGTGCACGCTGTACCCGCGCGACGTCAGCGCTCGCATGCCGCCCATGCGCACGGCGTCCTCGTCCTCGACCAGCAGCACCGTCGCCGAACCGGAGAGGTCGCGGCCCGCGTCTGACGGCTTGGCGGGCGCGGCAACCTCCGACGCCGTGGCCGGCGCACTCGGCGCGTCCGGCCGGGAATCGTTGTCGGCGGCTGTCGGACGGGCGATGTGACGCGGCAGGAAGATGCGGAATACCGTGCCCTTTCCGACTTCGGAATCGCAGAAGATGTAGCCGCCGGTCTGCTTGATGATGCCGTAGACCATCGACAGGCCGAGGCCGGTTCCCTTGCCCACTTCCTTGGTGGTGAAGAACGGCTCGAATATCTTCTTCAACACATCGGGCGCGATTCCGGTACCGGTATCCTCGACCTCGACGAGCACGAAATCGCCGCTCTCCAGTTCGCGGTGATAGGAGAACGAGCGCGCCTCCTCGGCGGTGACGTTGCGGGTGCGAACCGTCAGCGCACCGCCCGACGGCATGGCGTCGCGCGCGTTCACCGCAAGGTTCACCACCACCTGTTCGAACTGGCTGATGTCGACCTTGACCGGCCACAGGTCGCGGCCGTGATCGATCTTGAGCTTGATGTTGTTGCCGACCAGCCGCGCCAGGAGCATGCGCAGATCGGCGAGCACGTCGGTGAGGTTGAGCACCTCCGGACGCAGCGTCTGCTTGCGCGAGAAGGCGAGCAGCTGGCGCACCAGCGACGCCGCGCGGTTGGCGTTCTGCTTGATGTTCATGATGTCCGGGAAGGACGGGTCGGACGGCCGGTGGTTGGTCAAGAGCAGGTCCGAGGCCATGATGATGGCTGTCAGCACGTTGTTGAAGTCGTGCGCTATGCCGCCGGCGAGTTGGCCGACGGCCTGCATCTTCTGGCTCTGCGCCATCTGGCCCTCGAGCGCCTTCTGCTCGGTGGTCTCGACGGCATAGACGATCGCCGCCTCTTCCGCGGCCTCGCCGTCGGCCGCCTCAGCCACGGCGTTCACGTAGAGGCGGATGTGACGTTCCTCATTGTCCGGAAGCGCCGTGTCGATCGGCTCGATCTCGGCCTGCCGGCGGCGCGCCTTCTCCAATGCCAGCGCGAATGCGGCGCGGTCGCGCTCGTGGATAACCGAATCGAAGCGAACGTGCCGGTCGATGGCGTCGCGGTCGACCATGGTGGCGAACAGCGAGAAGAACGGCGCATTTGTGCGCAGGATCCGGCCGCTCTGGTCGACGCCTGCGATGGCCATCGGCGTCGAGTTGAAAAAACGCGTGAACCGGTTTTCCGAAGCCCGCAGGTCCGCTGAAGAATCCGCGCCTTGCGTGCGGTTGAGCACCACCGTGCGCGTCGGCCCGCTGGAGCCGTCGCGGTTGGCGGTGACACGATGCAAGAACCGCACCGGCAGTGCTTGGCCGGTCGCCTTGGCGAGATCGAGGTCTATCGCAGCGTTCTTGGTCGTACCGGGATCAGCCTTGACGGAGCGGACCAGTGCCATGCCGTCGCCTGCCACGATGTCCGCGAGCTTGAGGTCCCCCGGCGTGAAGCTCGCAAGGTCGATACCCAGCCATTCGGCGAGCGTCGAGTTGACATAGGCGATGCGACCCTCGGCGTCCGCGGCGAAGAAGCCGGCCGGCGCGTGGTCGAGGTGATCGATCGCCTGCTGCAGATCGAGAAAGAAACGCTCCTGCTCGGCGCGCTCGCGCGAGATGTCGGCAAGCTGCCAGGCGAACAGCGGCTGCCGTTCGCCCGGAACCTTGAAGGTGCGCGCCTGCACGCGATACCAGCGCGGACCGCCGTCGGCGCCGGGCTTGATCGACCGTGCCATGCGGAATTCGCCGGTGCCCGGCTGTCCGTCGCGCAGGCCGGAGGCCAGCCGGTAAACGACGTCCGCGGCCTCCGGTACGTCCGACAGCAGCGATTCGACGGTGCGCAGATCCGACGCGCTGGCCGTGCCGGTCATGTCGGCATAAGCGCGGTTGGCGTAAATGATGCGGCTCTTGCCGTCGGTCACCACCAGCCCGTGCTCCATCGAATCGATGAAGGACTTCGACAGTTCGTCGGTCGTCGAACGCGCGGCGATCTGCACGAAGCCGATCGCGGCGGCGAACAGGAAGCCGACGCCGGTCATCGCCAGCACGCCCAGCATGCCGAGCAGGAACGGATCGCCGAGCCGGTCGCGGAAAATGCCGAAGACTATGGCCGCGCCGGTAAGCACGACGATGAAGATGATGAGCCGCGTGATCGCGCCGGGCCGCGTGCCTTGATCGACAATCGGCACGGGATAGAAATCGCCGCGCGTTTCCTTGGCCATCAGCGCCCGACCCCCGCCATCTTCCGCTACCCGACCCCTCTTCCGATTCGGCTCAAATCACATTCTCCTTAGCCCGAAAAGCCCTTTAGCAGAAAGCGCGGCGATGCCACGCCGGCTCGGAAAACCGATAGCCGGTAACCATCGCCAACTGATTGGGGACGACGGCGGCCCACGCCAAAACCGGCTGTCCGCGACGGTTCCATCCAGCCGTCCTTTGTTCTAGTGTCGCCGCCGCTGGCTTGATGCGGGGAATCCTATGCTTGACTGGTTGGACACGGTGGCGGGGCCTGGATACTCGCAAGCCGTGCTTTGGACCCTGCTCGCGCTGCTGCTGCTCGTTGTCCTGCTGATCGTCATCAAGGTGGTCCGCAGCATGACATTCGGCACATTCGTGGCAGGCGGCCGCAACCGCAAGGCGCGGCTTGCGGTGATGGACGCAACCGCCGTCGACAGCCATCGACGGCTGGTGCTGGTGCGGCGAGACGATACCGAGCACCTGCTTCTCATTGGCGGGCCGACCGACGTGGTGGTGGAACGCGATATCCGCATCGCCCAGCATCGGCGCCCCGCTGCGCCAGCCGAGCCGGCACGCGAGGCCGCCATCCCGCTTTCACAGCCCGCGCCGCAACCGTCCGCTCCACTGCCGCCGCGCGCGCCGGAGCCGCGTGCCCCGGAGCTCCGGGCTCCTGAACCGAGAGCCTCCGAACCCCGCGCGCCGGCGCCTCCAGTCAGACCGGCCGACCGCGTTCATCCGCCAGCCGCCTCGCGCCCGCCGGAGCGGCCGGCGCTACGGCCGGATCAGCCGCGTCCCGCCGCCCCGCCGGTCGCGCCGCCCGCTGCCTCGCCACGTCCGGCGCCGGCGATGCCGGCGGCGCCGACGCTGCGGCAGCCTGCGCCGCAGGCGGACGATCTCGACGACGCGTTGCTGAAGGAACTCGAAGTGTCACTGGATGACGACGCCAAGCCGGCGGCCAAGCCCAAGCCGACGCCGTCGCTCGACGACGAAATGGCCAAGCTGCTCGGCGAGCTTTCCAATCCACGCCGCTGACCCGTATCAGGCCGTCGCTCAGCGCAGCATGCGCGAGATCAGCTGGGCGGTGTAGTCGACCATCGGCACGATGCGCGCGTAGTTGAGCCGCGTCGGACCGATGACGCCGAGCGCGCCGACCACGCGTGCGTCCTTGTCGCGATAGGGCGCCACCACCAGCGACGAGCCGGACAGCGAAAACAGCTTGTTCTCCGAACCGATGAAGATGCGCACGCCTGACCCCGCCTCGGCCAGATCGAGCAGCTGGATCATGCCATCCTGCGTCTCCAGGTCCTCGAACAGATGCTTCAGCAGTTCGATGTCCGCCTGCGCCGAGACGTTGTCGAGCAGGTTGGCTCGGCCGCGCACGATCAGCCGCGCCGGCAGGCCGCTCTCGGCGCCGGCCCACAGCGCCAGGCCCTTTTCGACGAGTTGCTGCGACAGCGTGTCGAGCGCCGCGCGCGTCTCTTCCTTGATCCGCGTGATGTCGGCCCGCGCCTCGGCCAGCGTGCGGCCGCGGATATGTGCGTTGAGGAAGTTCGACGCCTCCTGCAGCTGCGAGGTGGTGACCCCGGCCGGCATATCGAGCACGCGATTCTCGACGTCGCCGTTCTGGGATACCAGCACGGCGAGCGCGCGCGCCGGCTCCAGCTGGATGAACTCGATGTGCTTCAGCGGCACCTCGCTCTTGGCCGCCAGCACCAGCCCGGCGCCGCGCGACACGCCCGACAGCAACTGGCTCGCCTCCGTCAGCATCTGCTCGAGCGAAAGCCCCTGCCCCGACGCCCTGATCTGGCTGTCGATCGAGCGGCGCTCCTCTTCCGAAAGGTCGCCCAGTTCCATGAAGGCATCGACGAAGAAACGAAGCCCCTTCTGCGTCGGCAGCCGGCCGGCCGAAATATGCGGAGCGTAGATCAGGCCGAGATGTTCGAGATCGCTCATGACATTGCGCACCGTCGCCGGCGAGAGCGTCGCCGGCAACATGCGCGACAGGTTGCGCGAGCCCACTGGCTCGCCGTCGAGCAGGTACGAATCGACGATGCGCCGGAAGATGTCGCGCGAGCGGGCATCGAGCGACTGCAAGGCGGGATCGGCCACGGTTCTGTTCATCACGTCGCAAAGCTCCGGCGAAATCATATAGTTGCTGGAGCGGCCAAGACAACGGCCGAAACGGCGCGGGAAATGCTTTGCACGGCGTGGCGCCGGGGTCTAAAAGCCGGCCACGATTCCGCACCAGCAGGTAGCCAGATGCGTCCATCCAAGCGACAGTTCGACGAAATGCGGCCCATTTCGTTCGAGCGCAACGTCTCCAAGCACGCCGAAGGCTCGTGCCTGGTCAAGTTCGGCGATACTCATGTCTTGTGCACGGCAAGCCTCGAAGAAAAGGTCCCCGGCTGGATGCGCAACAGCGGTCGCGGCTGGGTGACGGCCGAATACGGGATGCTGCCGCGCGCCACCGGCGAGCGTACCCGCCGCGAGGCCGCTTCCGGCAAACAGGGCGGCCGTACGCTCGAGATCCAGCGCCTGATCGGCCGCAGCCTGCGCGCCGTCGTCGACCTGCAGGCGCTCGGCGAGATGCAGATCACCGTCGACTGCGACGTTCTGCAGGCCGACGGCGGCACCCGCACCGCCTCCATCACCGGCGGCTGGGTGGCGCTGCATGACTGCCTGCGCTGGATGGAGACGCGCAAGATGACCAGCGTGTCGAAGGTGCTGAAGGACCACGTCGCCGCCATCTCCTGCGGCATCCATGACGGCCAGCCGGTGCTCGACCTCGACTACATCGAAGACTCCGGCGCCGGCACCGACGCAAATTTCGTCATGACCGGCAAGGGCGGCATCGTCGAAATCCAGGGCACGGCGGAAGGCGTTCCGTTCAGCGAGGAGGAGTTCGCGACGCTGATGGGGCTGGCGCGCAAGGGCATCACCCGGCTTGTCAACCTGCAGCAGATGGCGGTGGCCTGAGCAGGCTGATGGCCGGGAGCGAAGCGCAAACTATGACCCCCTCGACGATCCTCGAATCGGCGCTCTACGCGACCGACCTCGACGCGGCCAGGGCGTTCTACCGCGACGTGCTCGGGCTCGGCGAGATCACCCATGTCGACGGCCGGCACGTCTTCTTCCGGTGCGGCCCCGGCGTGCTTCTGCTGTTCAACGCCGAGGCAACAAAAATACCGCCGCCGGCCGAAGCGAGGCTGCCGGTGCCGCCGCACGGCACGGTCGGCCAGGGACATCTTTGCTTCGCCGCGACGACGGATGAAATCGCGGGCTGGAAACAGCGCCTGGCCGAGGCCGGTGTCGCCATCGAGGCCGAGTTCGATTGGCCAGGCGGCGGCCGCTCGATCTACTTCCGCGATCCTTCCGGCAACTCGATCGAATTCGCCGAGCCTCGAATCTGGGGGTTGTGATGCGCCAGCTGACCGAAAAGAAACTCGTCGTCGCCAGCCACAACGACGGCAAGCTGCGCGAGTTCGCCGAACTGATGGCGCCATTCGGCATCGAGGCAGGTTCGGCCAAGGACTACGCTCTGCCCGAACCGGACGAGACCGGCACGACCTTCGAGGAAAACGCCTACATCAAGGCGTTCGCCGCGGCCAAGGTTACCGGCCTGCCTGCGCTGTCGGACGATTCCGGCCTGTGTATCGACGCGCTCGGCGGCCAGCCCGGCGTCTACACCGCAAACTGGGCCGAGACGCCCGACGGCGGCCGCGACTTCGGCATCGCCATGCAGCGCGCCGAAGTCGCCATGCAGGAGGTCGGCGCGATCGAGCCGGCGCAGCGCACCGGCCGCTTCGTCGCGGTCATCTGCCTCGCCTGGCCGGACGGCCATGCCGAGTATTTCCGTGGCGAGGTCGAGGGCCACCTGGTCTGGCCACCGCGCGGCGACAAAGGTTTCGGCTATGACCCGGTGTTCGCGCCGAACGGCCACGACCGCACCTTCGGCGAGATGACCGCGACAGAAAAGCACGGCTGGAAGCCGGGCATGGATGAGGCGCTGTCGCACCGGGCGCGCGCCTTCCAGAAATTCGCCCGCGCCATGCTGGGCGCTACGTGAACGTCATGGCGTTCGGCCAGGAGCCGGGTTTCGGCGTTTACGTGCACTGGCCGTTCTGCGCGGCGAAGTGCCCTTACTGCGATTTCAACAGCCATGTCCGCCACCAGCCGGTCGACCAGCAGCGTTTTGCCGCCGCCTTCGACCGCGAGATGGCGACGATGCGGACCCGCACCGGGCCGCGCACCGTCACCAGCATCTTCCTCGGCGGCGGCACGCCGTCGCTGATGGCGCCCGGGACGGTCGGCGCGGTGCTGGAATCTGTCGCGCGCCACTGGGGCTTGCCGGACGGTGCCGAGATCACGCTGGAGGCCAATCCTTCGTCGGTGGAGGCCGAGCGTTTTCGCGGCTACCGCGCCGCCGGCGTCAACCGCGTGTCGCTCGGCGTGCAGGCCCTCAACGACGCCGACCTGCGTTTCCTCGGCCGGCTGCACGACGTCGCCGAGGCGCTGAAGGCGATCGGGCTGGCGCGCGACATCTTTCCGCGATTGTCGTTCGACCTGATCTATGCGCGGCCGGGCCAGACGCTCGACGCATGGGCCGCGGAACTCGACGAGGCGATCGGCTATGCCGCCGACCACCTGTCGCTCTACCAGCTCACCATCGAGGAAGGCACGCGTTTCCACGCCCTTCATGCCGCCGGCAAGATCGCCATGCCCGACGGCGACCGCGCCGCCGACCTCTACGACCTGACCCAGCAGGTGACGGCGGCGCGCGGCCTGCCTGCCTACGAAATCTCCAACCACGCCAGGCCCGGCGCCGAGAGCCGGCACAACCTGACCTACTGGCGCTACGGCGAATATGTCGGCGTCGGCCCCGGCGCGCACGGCCGCTTCGTCGAGCGCGACCGCCGCGTGGTTACCATCGCCGAAAAGGCGCCGGAAACCTGGCTCAACCTGGTCGAAGCGAAAGGCCACGGCGTCGTCGACGGCGAAATCCTCAACCGCTCGGAAGAAGCGGACGAATTCCTGCTGATGGGGCTGAGGCTTGCCGAAGGCATCGACCTCGACCGCTACGAAAAACTCTCCGGCCAGAGCCTGCCGGCGGAGCGCCTGGCGATCCTGCAGGGCGAAGGCCTGGTCGCCCCGGTCGGCAACTCACGCCTGCGCGCCACGCCGGCCGGCATGGTGGTCCTCAATGCCGTGGTGGCCGACCTGGCGCGGTAATATTATCGGTTGAAGCGCGATTCCCTCACCGCCAGGGTTGAAGCGGTTTCGACAGGGGGCCGGAATGCCGGCCCGCCTCAACGGGAGGCTACGATGCTCACCTCGTCCTGGCAGTTCTGGGCTATCCTGTCGGCGGTGTTCGCGGCGCTGACGGCGGTCTTCGCCAAGGTCGGCGTCAGCGCCGTCAATCCGGACTACGCGACGCTCATAAGAACCGTGGTCATCCTGCTGGTGCTGGCGGTGATCGTTGCCGCCACCGGCCAGTGGCAGCCGCCTGCCGCCATTTCCGGCAGGACCTGGGTATTTCTGATCCTGTCGGGACTGGCGACCGGGGCGTCGTGGCTGTGTTATTTCCGCGCGCTGAAGCTGGGAGATGCGGCCAGGGTGGCGCCGCTAGACAAGCTGAGTGTGGTTCTGGTCGCCGTCTTTGCGGCGGCGTTTCTTGGCGAACGGCTCAGCCTTGCGAACTGGCTGGGCGTCCTTCTGATCGCGACCGGGGCCGTGCTGGTTGCCTACCGCGTCTGAGCGCTCGCGCGAGGCGCTTTCGATGCGGCCGATCAACCCGTCGAAGCGCAAAGGCATGCGCCTACCGCTCCTTGGACTCGGCGGCGGCAATGGCCTGCGCCAGCCGGGTGCGGCACGCCAGCAGCCGTGCCCTTACGTCTGCCGCGTTCGCGGCTACGGCCTTCTCCTGGAGGTCATCAACGGGCTTCGCGCGCTTAGCGTAATAGGGCTGAAACGCATCCTGGATTTGCAGTGATTCCATCAACTCCTCCTTGGGTCGCCACCAACGCGCGGTCGGCGATATCGTTCCGGCACCTCGGCGAAATTGCGGCGAAAACCGACTTTCTTTGCCAAGCCTAACGACGCATGCGACAACGCGGTAAACGGAGTTTTTAGCGGCGTGACCGACGAGGTTTCCAGCAAGGCTTTTGTCATCGGTCAGGCCGAGATCGCCGCTCGTCCGCTGCAGCCGGCGCTTTATCTTGTCGCCACGCCGATCGGCAATCTCGGCGACATCACGCTCCGCGCGCTGGAGACGCTCGCGGCCGCAGACGTGCTCGCCTGCGAGGACACGCGGGTGACGCGCATCCTGCTCGACCGATACGGCATTCGCCAGCGGCCCATGCCCTATCATGAGCACAACGCCGCCGAGGCCGGCCCGCGCCTCATCGCTGCGCTGGCCGCCGGCAGGAGCGTGGCGCTGGTCTCGGACGCCGGCACGCCGCTGGTCTCGGATCCCGGTTTCCGGCTGGTCGAACAGGCGCTTGCGGCCGGCATTCGCGTCGTCCCGGTGCCTGGCCCGTCGGCCGTGCTGGCGGCGCTCACCGCCTCCGGACTGCCCTCCGACACGTTCCTGTTCGCCGGCTTCCTGCCGGTCAAGGACGGCCAGCGGCGGACGCGGCTGGAGGCGCTCAGGGTGGTGCCGGCAACGCTGATCTTTTTCGAATCGCCGCGCCGGCTGGCCGATTCGCTGGCCTCCATGGCCGATGTGCTGGGCGCCCGTCCGGCTGCGGTCGGGCGCGAACTGACCAAGGCGTTCGAGCAAATGCGGTTCGGCACGCTCGCCGAACTGGCAGCAGCCTACGCCGCCGCAGAGACGCCGAAGGGCGAGATCGTCGTCTGCGTCGGGCCGCCGCCGGCCGAGGCGGCGGTCGAGGCGGGCGACGTCGACCGGCTGCTGCTGTCGCTTGCCGCCGAAATGCCGGCGTCGAAGGCGGCAGCCGAGGCGGCGCGCATGACCGGCGGGCGCAAGCCGGACCTCTACCGGCGGCTGATGGATCTGAAGGCCGATGCGGCTGGATGAGGCCCGGCTGCGGCAAAAAGCATACCGGCGCGGCCACCGCGGCGAGTGGCTGGCCGCGCTTGCGCTGATGGCCAAGGGGTTTCGCATCGTCGCGCGCCGCTACCGCACCCCGGCCGGCGAGATCGACCTGATCGCGCGCCGTCGCGACCTCGTGCTGATCGTCGAGGTGAAGGTGCGGCCCACACTGCTTTCTGCCATGGAAGCGATCTCGCGGCAGTCGGAGCACCGCATCGAAAGCGCCGCCGACCTGTGGCTTTCGCGCCAGCGCGACCACGGCCGGCTGTCGCTGCGTTTCGACATGGTGGCAGTCTTGCCTTGGCACTGGCCGGTGCATGTCGAAAACGTGTTTTTCGGCAGGAACGCGTTCTGACGCTTTCGGGAGGCAGGATCGCGCGGTGCTTTGCCGGAATTGCTTCTGTTTTGGCAACAACGTCGCTTGCGCGACATCCACCAACAAATCACTCTTCCCCTCGCAAACCGTAGGAGGGAAAGACCATGTGCCATCACTGCGTCATCGAATCCGTCAAGTCCGACATGCTGAGCCGCCGCAGCCTTTTCAAGGGCGGGCTCGTCGCCGCCGGCGCGGCAGCGCTTGCCGCCTCGGCGCCGCCGACGCCGCTGTTTGCCGCCGAACCGACGGGCAAGGTCGAGGACCTCACGCATGAGCTCTACGATACATTTCCCACCTATTTCGGCGGGCAGCAGCTTTTCTTCGACAAGAAATTCGATTTCGCGAAGGATACCTTCAACCTCTATGAACTCCGGCTGAGCGAGCACACCGGCACCCATATCGACGCGCCGCTGCATTTCAGCGCCGATGGCAGGTCGGTGGCCGAACTGCCTGTCGAGGATCTGGTCGCGCCGCTGGTCGTGGTCGACATCGCCGCCAAGGCGGCCGACAACCCCGACGCCCAGGTGACGCCGGACGACATCAAGGCCTGGGCGTCTGCCAATGGCGAACTGCCGGCGGGTGCGGTGGTGGCGATGCATTCTGGCTGGGGCCAGCATCTCGGCACCGAAAAATTCCGCAATGCCGCAGCGGACAAGAGCCTGCATTTCCCCGGCTTCCACGTCGAGGCGGTGCAGTACCTGATCGAACAGCCGTCGATCAAGGCGATCGCCGTCGACACGCTGTCGCTGGACTTCGGCGCCTCGCCCGACTTCATCGTGCACAAGACGTGGCTGTCGACCGGCCGTTACGGCATCGAGGGCATCGCCAATCTCGACAAGGTGCCGGCCAGCGGCGCGACCATCGTGGTCGGCGCGCCGAAGATCAAGGGCGGCACAGGCGGGCCGGCGCGCATATTCGCATTCGTCTAGACACACGACGTCGATCCCGCCCGACGGGATACGGCGCGTTGGCCCTCGCGAGCAGCCGGTCGTCATCCCGGCCGCTCGCGCAAACCGCGCAGCCGCGGGTCGGCGGCGAATTCGCCGGGCGAAAAACCCAGCCGCTGCTCCGGCCAGTCACACAGCGCGATCGCGCCATGCGCCGACAGCGCGATGCGCCAGGTCGTGAAGCGGGAAGGTCGGGCCTCGGCGAATGCCGTGCAGGTGAGCAAGGCAAGGTTGGCCCGACGTTGGGGATCGCGTACGGAGCGGTAGCGGATGGCGTCGACGCCGGCCTCGCGCGCCGCGTCGGCCAGCGCCAGGCAGGCCGAATAGTCGGCGAGGTCAGTCCAGCGGGTCGCATCGCGCGACAGCGGCGGCGCGGTCAGGTCGATCGTCGCTCTGGCGGCGAAGCGCACGCAAAAGCCGGTGAATTCCAGCGGGTTGCGCGGCCAGGGCGTCGCCGGGCTTTCGGCGAAGAAGAGCAGCCGGTAGAACACGGTCTCGGCGACAGCCGCTTCCGGGACCTCGGCCGCATAGTAGACGCCCGGCGAATACCCTTCGCGACGGAAGCGCGAATTGCCGGGATAGCGGCCATAACGGAACGGTGTCGACAGAAGATAGTGAAGGTGCCGGCACTCCGGCGGCCCGGCCGGCTTGGTGCGCTCGAGCTCGTCTTCCAGCAATTGCTGCTCGTCGAGCGTGTCGACCAGCTTCATGGTGGAAACGCGGTGCTGCGCCTCCACCAGCCGCCAGCAGACACCGCCGCGCGGCGCCGCCTCAGACCGGAGCGCGGCGGGCGTCCAGATAGGCAAGGACATTGGCGAGCCCGTCGATGCTCTTGATGCGCGCCAGCGGCGCGCCGCCGAGCGCCAGGTTGTCGGCCCGCATCCAGCGGCGCGAAGCCTCGTCATCGCCCCCCGTGATGGCATCGAGCGAACGGTAAAGGCGGATGAAAAGCAACGCGAGTTCGTAAGGCTTTCCACTCAGGCGGGCGGCTTCACCGCCGCGCTTCAGCCGCGACAGGCTGGCCTCCGACAGGCCGACTACGGTCGACAGTTCGCGGGCCGGGATGCCGAGCAGGTCAGCGGCGCGCAAAAGCGCCTTGGCCGCTATCGCCGCAGCATCCGATCTGATCGGGGCCTTCGGTGTGAGCTTTCTCATGAAAGGAAATATAGATAAAATTTCCTAGGAAATCAACGATCGTCCCCCCGTAGACGCCGTTGCCGCTTCGCTGTTCATTTGTCCCTCCCGACACGTCTCCATCATGTTTCACCCTCGCCACGCTGCGGTTTTTACCGCCCTGGCCATTGCTGAAGTGCGCTCTCGCTCGAGAGCAGTTCCGGGAAGCGGGGCGCGACGGCCTTGCCTCTCAGAATAGGTATGGGTGGCGCAGCTGTTGCGCCCCGCCGGCGAC
>QFCS01000420.1_pt1 | contig 54834 bp, 12 predicted proteins | sample 3576561 | NCBI WGS metagenome assembly QFCS01 | reverse complement strand
CGCGAAGCGACGTCGAAATGGCTTCGATCTCGGGCCTGCACGGCCTTGCGGGTAGCGATGCTACCCGCTGCACCCGCCCAGGCCCGATATCTTCGCCATTTCGACGCCTCGATCGTGGAATTAATGGGTCCTGACCCTAGGGTCCCGCCCTTGCCGATCCGGGTCTCCTCTTCGAGGCGTGTCACCACATTGGCGCGATCTGCCGGAGCGTTATGGCAAGTGGAAGACAGCCTATCGCCGCTTCAGCCGGTGGTGCCATGCCGGTGTCTGGGAGCGCGTCTTCGACACGCTCGCCGCCAATCGCGACAACAAATATCTGATGCTCGATAGCACCATCATTCGCGCCCACCAGCAGGCGGCGACCGGAAAAGGGGGGGCCAAGGGTCAGGCGCTGGGGCGTTCCCGAGGTGGACTGACGACGAAGATCCACATGCTGGCCGACACGTTCGGGCGGCCATTGCGCTTTTGCATCACGCCGGGTCAGGTTCACGACATCACCGCCACGCCGGGTCTTCTGGAGGGCCAGCGGGCGGATGCCATTCTCGCTGATAAAGCCCATGATAGCAATGATTTGCGCGAGAAGGTCGCCAACATGAAGGCAGAGGCAGTGATCCCGTCCAAGCGTAATCGCAAGGTCTTCATCCCGCATGATACCGCCATCTACAAACATCGAAACCAGATCGAACGCTGCTTTGGGCGCCTCAAGCACTTCCGTCGATTTGCAACGCGTTACGACCGACGAACCGTCCACTTCTCAGGCTTCGTACACCTCGCCGCTGCCATAATATGGCTCCGTTGAATGTCGATCGGACCTAACAGTCCGCTCGGACGACTCGGTGGGGGCCGGTCAATCGACGATGCCAGATGACGCTTGCTTCATTGCGTCCGGATCCTTCGCGTCGGGCTTTACTCAAAATCGATCACATTTCAGGAGCCACGTCAGGTCCATTTGATCACCCAATGGGTTCCACAATGCTCCGACGTGCTGCTCAGCGATTTTCTGCATGATCCGAAATCAGCCGTCCTTCCGCATAGAAATATGGGGCCGAGCGGCATGTTTGCCGCCGGGATGCGGGGGGACTTTGGAATGCGAAATGGTTCTAGGCGCAAAATATCGCCAAACCGCGTGCTTGCCGACCATTTCCCCCAACTTCGCGGCCTGCTTGGAAGTCGGGCAGAGGAGCGCAAGGCAGCGCTTCGCCGCTCCTCGATGCTCTCCAGCCGCCTGAGCGTCGAAGCGCTCGAGCCGCGCCTCTTGCTGTCAGCCGACGTTGCCCCAGTCGGTGATGTGATGGCGGCGCCGATCGAAGCGGTCGTCACAAGCCGTGAGATCGCCACACCGGGGCAGAGCGGCCAGGTCACGCAATATTCGGGCGTGAACCGCAACGGGGTGGGGGAGTGGGTGTCAGCCCTGCGGCGCTCGAGCACCGTCAAGCCCATTGTAATTTACGAGGATTCCAACGGCGGCGCGACGATCCCCGGTCCGAAGAGCACGGGTGTAGCGAGCACGGGCGTGACGACGACCGGCCTGACGACGCAGGTCGCGCCATATCGTCTGGACATCGAGGGCCGCGCACGCACGAACGGCCTATATGCCTATCAGCGTGACGGTCTGGCGGCGCAGCCCGCGCGGCTCGCGTCCCAGCCCGCACGACTGGTATCGGATATCGACAAGGCCGCCCCGGTCGGCGGGGAGAGCGCGTTGACCCGGTGGATGGGCGAGGCGACGGTCGGCGACAGCTTTTTCATCCTCTCCGGCGACGCGCCGGAGGTGTCGCTGACGTCGACCTCGACCCAGGCCGTCGTCGTGCCGCCGATCCGCCGCGCACTGACCGTTCCCGGCGCGACCGAGATTTTCAGCTTCACGCTGACCGAAACAAAGAAAATCTATTTCGATTCACTGATCGACCGGACGGATATCCGGTGGTCCCTGACCGGCCCCGACGGAAAGATCGTGGACAATCGGGCCTTTGGTTCGTCGGATTCGACGGATATCGCCGGATCCAACGTACTCGACCTCGCGGCCGGCGAATATCGACTGACCGTCGATGGCGTGGGCGATGCGACCGGCGATTATTCTTTCCGCCTGCTCGATATCACGAACGCGACCTCCATCGCGCCGGGGACGCTGGTGGCCGGCCATAACGAAGGCCGCCTGACCGATCTCTATGCCTTTGACGTCGTTGCGGGGCAGCGCTTCTTTTTCGACCGACGGGGCTTGTCGGGCGGCAACGTAAGCTGGCGGCTGATCGGACCCGACGGCGAGTCGATCCGCGGGCCGGAAAGCTTCAACGATTCCGGTATTTTCACGCTGAACCGGACCGGGACATACCGGTTGGCCATCGAGGGGCGCAGCACCAACACCGCCCCCTTCGACTATAGTTTCAGCCTGTCGCGCGTGACCGACGACGAAGCGGGCCTGGAGGTCGGCGAACTGGTCGATGGCCAGATCGTGGGGCCGGGCGACACGCGCACCTATGTTTTCGACCTCGCGTCCGATGCGCGGCTGTTCTTCGACAGCCTGCGACAAGCCGGAAATCTGCACTGGACGTTGGTGGGACCTCGGGGGAAAGAGGTCGAAAGCCGGTATTTCACCAGTTCCGACGGCGTCAACGGAGCGCCGCATCTCTCGCTCGTCGCCGGCCAGTATCGCCTCACGGTCGCGGGCGCGGGAGACGCGACCGGCGATTTCGCCTTTCGGCTGCTCGACGCGTCCGCCGCTGCGGATGTCACCGGGCTGGGCTCTTTCGGCGAGCCGCTCGGTGATGGCGGCGCCAGTGCCGCGATCGAGCGCGGCAGCGGCGCCCCGCTAGACTATTCGGGGCAGGGTGGTGCCGAGAACCATGGTTGGAGCGTCAGTCGCCTCGGCGAGCTGACCGTGCCCGATTCCGAGGCGCTTCGCAGCGAGAAGCTGACGCTCGAGGCGTGGATCCGCAGCGACGACGCGCCCGGCACGGGCAATTATTATCAGGGGATATTGTTCAAGGGCAGCAGCGGCAATTGGGCCGACGGTTATGGGCTGGTGTCCGTCGATGGCGCCATCCGCTTTTACGTGAATAGTTGGTCGAACATCTTCGTCGAGGCGCCCTTGTCCGGCAACGACTGGACGCATGTGGCGGCGACCTATGACGGCGCGGCCATGCGGCTCTATATGAACGGCGTGCTGGTGGCGGAGCGCGCCTATTCGGGGGCGATCAACCATAGCACGGCGCCGTTGGCGATCGGCGCCGCGCCGCGGGACAGCTATCGCTGGAATGGCGCCATTGACGAGGCGCGCATCTGGAACGTCGCCCGTTCGGCGACCGAGATCTCGGCCGCCGCGTCGATTCCGCTCGGCGGCGGCGAGACGGGGCTGGTCGGATATTGGCGTTTCGATGAGGCGAGCGGCCTCGTGGCCGCGAACAGCGTCGGCGGCGGCGCGCCGGCGTCGGGGGCGATTGCCGCCACCGAGACGCGGCTCTATCGCTTCACGGCGGCCAAGGGGGAAAGCTGGTATTTCGACCTGCTGTCGCAGAGCAACTCCGCGACCACTGTCCGCGTCTATCGCCCCGACGGGCTGGTGCTGGTCGGTCCGAACAGTCTTGGCGACATCAGTCTCGACAATCTTCCGATGGACGGTGTCTATCTGGTTGCGGTCGAGGGTTCGATCTACAGCCAGGTCAGCCAACCGCTCACCGCGCGGATGGTCAAGGTCACACAGCCGGAACGCGCGCTGACTCCCGGAACGACCGTGACCGGAACCTTCGATCCGTTGGCGCGGACGCGTTTCACCTTCACGCTGACGCAGGCGACGCGCCTGCTGTTCGATTCGCTGACGGCCAACGGCAACCTGCATTGGACGCTGACCGGGCCGCGCGGCACCGAGGTCAACCAGCGCACGATCGCCTATTCGGATTCGATCGATCTGTCGTCGAACATCCAGCCGCTGCTGGATCTGCCCGCCGGTGCCTATGTGCTGACGATCGACGGAACATCCTATGGCGGCGAGGCCGACGATTATGCCTTCCGCCTGCTCGATCTGGCGAACGGGGCGGTTCCGGTGGTCGCGCTCGACACGGTGATCGACGGAAGCTTTGACACGGCGGCCGGAACGCAACTTTACCGCTTCAACGCGACCGCCGGCGATTCATTGTCGATCGAGCGGCTGGAGGGCGAGTATCTCTATAATTACAACGTGGCATGGCGCCTCTATGATCCCTTCGGCCGCCAGGTCTCGACCGTGCGCTATTTCGAGTATAGCGAGGCCATCGAACTCGGCGCCACCGGCCAATATACGCTGGTGATCGAACCGCGCTATTATGCCACGGCCTTCGATTACAGCTTCCGCATCAACCATGTCGGCAATACGCCGTTGCCCGACCGATCGGTCGGGACACCCATCAGCCTGGGTGCCGACGTCGCCGGGACGCTCGATGCCGACGGCGAGCCGGATCTCTATCGGTTCACGCTGACCGCGCCGACGCGGCTTTATTTCGACTCGTTGACCTTTGACGGGCAAAAAGACTGGAGCCTGCTCGGGCCGCGCGGCTTCGAGGTATCGAGCCGGACCTTCTCGCGGTCCGACGGAACGGATTTCTCGGGCGGCGCAATCCTCGACCTCCCGGCGGGCGATTATCAACTCCGCGTTCAGGGCACTGCCGGGGGATATGGCCTGCGCCTGCTCGACGTTGCGAGCGCGACACCGGTGACGCCGGGCAACGCGACAGTCACCGGCCTTTTGGAACCTGCGCGATCGACCGACCTGTTCAGCTTTCAGGGGACGGCGGGTGAGACCCTCTATTTCGACGCGGGCCTGACGCTGGGCAGCGGCGGCGTGATCCGGCTCGTTGATCCTTTCGGCCGCACCGTCGTCGGGCCCGTCAGCTTTGCCGACCGGCAACTGACGCTGCCGGTCACCGGCACCTATCTGTTGCTGGTCGAAGGCTATGCGAACAACGCCGCCGCGAGCGACGACTATTCGTTTGTTCTCAACCGGCCGCTCGACCCCGCGCCGTTGAACATCGTGCCCGGTCAGCGCGTGGATGGCGCGATCGCCGGGGCGGGGGATGTCCAGCGTTATCGCTTCACCCTGTCTGAAACGCGTTTGCTGGCGTTCGATTCCTTTACCAACAACACCGGACTGACCTGGCGTCTGACCGGACAGGGATTCGATTATTCTGCCACGCTGCGGGCATCGGACAGCTATGAGCAGGTGGCGGGGCGTCCGCCGCTGCTGCTGAGCGCGGGCGAGTATGAACTGCTCATCGACGGCACCCAGGCAAACATCGGTCCTTATGCTTTCCGCCTGCTCGACCTTGCGGCCGCTGCGACGCTGATTGCCGGAGAGGGGGAGACGGTCGCCGGAACCCTGACGCCTGCCAACGAAACCCATGTCTATGCCATCGATCTGGCGGCGGGCGAGCGGTTCGCTTTTGATTCGAGGATCGCGCCGGGTTCGGGCTCGCTCCGCATCGTCGATCGTTTCGGCCGGGAGTTGACCAGCGCGACGTCCTTCACGGACCAGCCGTTCGTGGCCGGCGCTGCGGGCCGTTATTATCTGCTCGTCGAGGGACGAATTTCCGACACCGCAGCCAGCCGCGCCTATGAGTTTGCAGCCATCCGGGCGGCAGACCCTGCGCCGCAGGCGATGCTGCTGGGCGCAACGGTTAACACGACCATTGCCCATCCGACCGAGGTCAATCGGTTCACCTTCACCGTGACCGAAACGACGCGCGTCTATTTCGATTCGCTGACGGGCGACACTGGCCTGTCGTGGGTATTGAGCGGCGCTGGCGGGACGATTTCCTCCAGCAGCTTCTATTACAGCGATTCGGGCGAGGCCGCTGCGGAGCGGGTGCTCACCCTGGCGCCGGGCAGTTATGAGATTGCGGTTCGGGGCGACAATTTGCGGACTGGTCCGGCGAGCTTCCGGCTGCTCGACCTGGGACAGGCCGTTGCCGCGCCGTTCGGTCAACCCGTTTCCGGGACGCTGGCGCCCGCCGCCGAAACCGACATGTTCCGGTTCGAGGCGGTTGCGGGCGAACGAATCTATTTTCAGAACCTGCTCGGCGTCGCCAACGCCAACTACCGGATTATCGCGCCCAACGGAAAACAGACGCAGAATCCGGCAGGGCTGAGCGACCGCGAGTTCACGGCCGACCAGACGGGTACTTACGTCATCCTGGTCGAGGGGCGGACGTGGGATACCGCCGCGTCGCGCGACTATCGTTTTGTTCTGCACCGCGCGGCCGACGTACTGGCGGGGATCACACTCGACGGCAATGTCGCGCAGCCGACGCTGACACGGCCGGGCGTGATCGGCAACGCGCTGTCGATGACGACGCACGAACAGATTGTGGTGAACGACCCCGCGCTCGACCTGCGCGAGGATGTGACGATCGAATTCTGGCTCAACCCCGACCGGATGACCGATACGTGGACGCCTATCGTCTATAAGGGCAACGGCGTCGACGGGCAGCGCGGCTATACCGTCTGGTACAACAGCAGCGGCTATATCCACGTCTCGAGCATGCGCGGGGGCGCAAACGATACGCTGGAAACCGCGAGCGGATCGGTCCCGCTGGGCCAATGGACACATGTCGCGGTGGTGATCGAGCGAAGCACCGGACAGATGCTCATCTATCTGAACGGCACGCTCGCCAATTCCCGCGCGATCACGGCGGCGCAGCATAACGGCAGCGCCGATACGCCGCTCTATATCGGGTCCGGACCGGAACGGAACGACGCCTATCACAAGCTGGAAGGTGGCCTCGACGAGCTGAGGATCTGGGATCACGGGCGGAGTGCGGGCGACATCTCGGCCGCGATGATGGGCGGTCAGCCCGCCGATAGCGATGGCCTGGTCCTGCGCATGGATTTCGACGCCGTCACCGGCGGCAAGGTCGTCGAGCGCGTATCGGGAGGCAGCGTGCCGGTACTGCGCGATCTCGCGGGCCTGCCCGGTGTGATCGAGGGGCGGCTGAACGTCCCCGGCGATACGCGCAGCTATAGCTTCACGATTACCGAAGCGAAGATGGTGGCGTTTGACGCGCTGCACGACAATAGCGCGATGACGGTTACCCTGACGGGGCCGAACGGATTCAGCGAGGCTCGCAATCTGCGCAACGGCGAAAGCCAGCAGATCACGGCTGCCGCGATGTTGCTGCCGCCCGGCACCTATACGATCACGGTTGATGGGAGCAACGCCGCGACGGGAGCCTTCGCCTTCCGCTACATCGATCTCGGCAGTGCACCGCTGCTCAACCGCAACGTCGCCGTAACCGGCCGGACCAGCGGGTCGGCGGACAATCATGCCTGGCGTATCGACGTGACGGCGGGCGACAGGCTGTTCATCGACCTCCAGCAATTCACCGAGGCGACAAACCGCGCGAGCTTCCGCCTGCTCGACCCCTTCGGGCGGGAGGTTACCACCCCCTTCGACGTCGGCGATTACGACACCGGGCCGCTTGCGTTCACCGGCACCTATACGCTGCTCATGGAATCGCGGGCGTGGCTGTCGAACTGGCCGATCAATTATCGCTTCGCCGTCTATACCGTCGCCAATCCGGCGGCGGTGCCGATCCAGCTTGACGGCCCGAACCCCGAACCGCCCGCCGTGGTGAGCGGCGTGACGGGCAACGCGCTCGACCTTCGCGGCGTCGATTATGTGGAGGTCGCCGATGGTGCGGCGGTCGACATCACGCGCAATGTGACGGTGGAAGGCTGGTTCCGTTTCGACCGTGCGACCAACAGCTGGATGCCCGTCTTCTCGAAGGGGCTGGGCAACACGTCGTCCTATCGTATGGCGGTCAACAGCAGCGGTGCGATCTGGGGCGCGGTGCGTGACAGCTCCGGCGTCCAGAGCGTTCAGAGCGCCGGTGGCGTCGTGCCGTTCGGCGAATGGGTCCATCTGGCGCTCGTCGCCGACCGCGATGCCGGGACGATGACACTTTATGTGAACGGCGTCGCGCAGGCCAACAGCAGCATCCGCAAGAACGACAATGCCAACACCGACGATCCGCTCTACATAGGCCATTATACGCAGGCCGAGGGGAGCTATGGCCCGGTCGAGGGCGCGGTGGACAGCGTTCGCCTGTGGAGCACGGCGCGCAGCGCGGCGGAGATCGCTGCGGGCATGGCGTCACCGCCGGCGGCGGGAACCGGAAATCTGAACGTTGCGCTCGATTTCGAGAGCGTCACCCTGCCTGCGGGCGCCACCCTGCGCAGCGTCAATCCCAACGGCGTGACCGGGCGCATCGCGATACCGGGCGCGGAAAACAAATACAGCTTTACCCTGACCGAGAGCCGGTTCGCGCTGTTCGACAGCCTGACGTCGAACGGAAATCTGCGCTGGCAACTGACCGGGCCGGAGGGGAGGGTCGCCGATTGGCGCCGTTTCGATCAGTCCGACTCCTCGGGCTTCAACGGCTCTCCGGTGCTGAAGTTGGTTCCGGGCGACTATGTGTTGACCGTCGACGGCGTCGGGGACGTGACGGGCGACTATAATTTCCGCCTGACCGACCTCGCGGGCGCCGCGCCCCTGCCGCTCGGCACGACGGTGGCGGCACCGCTGCTTCCGGCCAATGGCACTGCGGCCTATCGCTTCACCGCGAACGCGGGCGAACGCTTTTTCTTCGACGCGATCAGCACGGAAAACGGCGTCCGCTGGCGGCTGGTCGATCCGTTCGGAAACCTGGTGTTCAACCAGACGGCGCTGAACGACATCGATGCGCAGCGTCTCGATTTCACCGGCACCTATACACTGTTGATCGAGGGCGTGGTGTCGCAGGGGACGATCGCGAGCTACAGTTTCGCTGTCCATCCGATCACCATCCAGGACGCGGCGTTGACGATCGGCGACCGCATCGATTCGACGATCTCGCGCCCCGGCGAAAGCGACCGCTACAGCTTCACGCTGACCGAACGGACGCGGTTGCTCTTCGACAGTTTCGCTAACCTGAGTACCGTCAATTGGACGCTGTCGGGGCCGGACGGGACCATCGTGTCCAATCGCCGCTTCGACTTGTCGGACGGCCTCAATATGTCGGACAACCCGGTGCTCGACCTGTCGGCGGGCAACTGGACGCTGACGATCGACGGTGCCGGCGATGCGACCGCGGCCTATGCATTTCGCCTGATCGACATGGGCGAAGCGGAAGCACTGACCCCGTCGGGGACCTATAATCGCGCGCTGGGTGAGCTCGGCCGCGAGACCGATATATACCGCTTCGAGGCGACGGCGGGCATGCGTTTCGGCTTCGACCTTCTGTCGAGCGGCGGCGGCAACCACCGCTGGCGGCTGATCGACCCGCTGGGCCAGGTGGTATTCGGTCCGTCTTCGCCCGCCAGCACCGGCTTGATGACGGCGGCGATGGCCGGCACCTATACGTTGCTGGTCGAAGGCTGGGTAGGGCAGGCAGCCGACGTCGGATACAGCTTCCTGTTCAACGTCCCTGCGCAGCTCCCCGCGAATGGCGAGGTCGATCAGGATTTCGAGGGCGATGGCCTGCCCTATGTGCTGGTAAACCACCGGGGCCCGGCGGCCCAGGTTCTGCGCGAAGACGACAATGATTTCCTGCGCCTGACCGATGCACTCAACGCCAATCCCTATAACAGCGCCTTCTTTTCGGCGACCGGCACGGGCCGGCAGGACAGCGTCGACGTGCAGTTCGACTTCCGGCTTGAGCGTCGCGCCGGACAAGCCAGCGATGCCGACGGTGTCGCCTTCACCTGGTTGCCCGTCTCCATCTATGGCGCGGGCGGGCCGGGGCCGGCGCTGGGCAGCGGGCTCGAGCCCAGTGTCGCGGGCGCGCTCGGCATCGGCTTCGATACCTTCGTCCATAGCGGCGAAGTCAATGCGAATCATGTCTCGATCCACTATAACGGGACGAAACTCACCGATGTCGCCAATCCGGGGCTGACGCTCGCGAGCGGCGACTGGACGCGCGCGCGCATCCTGATGACGCGGACGGCGGGCGGGGTGCTGCTGACGGTTCAACTGACCGCAGAGGGCGGAGCCACCGCCACCGTCGTCAGCGACTATTTCATCGCCGGCATGGAACTCGAGGCAGGCCGGGTCGCGCTGAGCGCGTCGCAGAGCACGATGACCGCCGACCAGGACGTCGACAATCTGTCGGTCGCGATGACTCCGGCGGCGCAGCCGATGCCGGCGCTGCTGTTCGGCGACACGGTGAACGGGTCGATCGACCGCGCGGGCGCCGTCAATCGCTATGCCTTTGTCGTCACCGAACCCACGGCGGTAGTGTTCGATTCGCTGACCAACAACAACCAGATGCGCTGGCAGATCAGCGGGCCGACCCAGACGGGCCCCGCACGCGCCTTTACCGCGTCCGATTCGTTACATTTCGGCGGCAATCCGGTGATGGTCCTTCAGCCCGGCAGTTATGAAATCGCCGTTTCCGCCAACGGGGCCACGACGGGCAGCTACGGCTTCCGCCTGCTCGATCTGGCGGCGACGAACGACCTGACGCTCGGTGAGCCGCAGACGGTCACGCTGAGCCCCGGCAACGTCACCCAATTGTTCGCCTTCGACGCGACGGCGGGGGACCGGCTCTATTTCGACTATATCAGCGGATCGACCAGCCCCTATTGGCGCCTGATCGACCCGAAGGGCAATGTCGCGTTCGGTCCGACCTTCTCGGGCACCGATGTGGCCGAACCCGTGCTGCCGCTCACGGGCCGCTACACGCTGATGATCGAAGGTCGCGTCGATACCTCGGCGCCGCAAACACTGACTTTCCGCGTCGGCCCAATGACCGACCGCGCCGAGAAGCTGGTGGTCGGCGGGACGACGCAAGGGACGCTGGCGCTGCCCGGCGACCGCACGCGCTACAGCTTTACCCTGACCGAAGACACGCGCCTGCTGTTCGACAGCCTGGCGAACAACGGCTCGATCAACTGGACGCTGACAGGGCCTTCGGGCGTGATCCAGAGCCGCTCCTTCGCCAGTGCCGACAGCTATCAGCGCACCGACGCCACACCCTTCTTTGCGATGGCGGGAGATTATGTGCTGACGGTTTCGGGGGCAGGACACACGGTCGGAGACTTTGCTTTCCGACTGCTCGATATCGCCGCCGCGAACCCGATAGCGCTCGACACGGTCATCAGCGATACACTTGCACCCGGCAACAGCACGGGCGTGTATAGCTTCTCCGGTGCAGTGGGCGACCGACTGTTCCTCGATTATCAGTCGGCAGGTTCGATCGGCCAGTGGCGGCTCATCGATCCGCTGGGACGCCAGATGTCCTATGTCGGCACCGCCGGCGACATGGGGCCGATCACGCTCGATCGCGACGGGACCTACACGCTGCTCGTCGAGGGGCGTATCGACAGCGCCGCGGCATCGGTGCCGATCCAGTTCAAGGTGTCGAAACTGGTCGACAAGCAGGGCGATCTGACGTTCGGCACAACCGTGTCGGGGACGCTGGACCAGCCGCAGCAGGCGAGCCTGCAGCGTTTCACTCTGACCGAAGAGACCTTGCTCTACGTCGATACGCTGACCAACGACGGCAACCTGCTGTGGACCTTGAGCGGCCCGCGGGGACAGGTCGATTCGCGCAGTTTTACCGGCGCCGATGGCGTGTCGATCGGCAGCAATCCGGTCCTGGCAGTCCCGCCGGGCGATTATGTCCTGCGCGTCGTCAACAACAGCACCATGACCCGCGACTTTTCGCTGCGGGTGCTCAACCTCGCCGACGTGCCAGAGATCACGCCCGGCCTGCCGGTTACGGGAACCCTCAGCCCCGGCTCGGAGACCGAAGCCTATCGCTTCGAGGCCGAAGCAGGCGACCGCTATTATTTCGACCGGCAGGCGCTGTCGGGCGGGTCGGCCTATTGGCGCCTGATCGCACCCAATGGACGGCAATTGTTCGGCGGTTACGTCAATGATGTCGACGGCTTCGTCATGCCCGACACGGGCACCTATACGTTGCTGGTCGAAGGCTATATCGGCGACGTCGGGTCGATCTATACCTATGGCTTCAACATTTTCGAAAACCCGGTTGTCGCCCCGATTCCGATTCCCGGGATCGAAGTGCGGCCCGCGCCCGACCTGATTCCGCAGAATATAGCCGTTGCCGCCGATGGCCCGATCCGGTCGGGTGGACAGATCACCATTTCGTGGCAGACGCGCAACGACGGCAGCCTTCCGGCGACCGGGACATGGTCCGACCGCGTCGTCCTGCGCAATTTGGCGACGGGGCAGATCATCGGCAATTTCCTGCTCGACGACACGCAGGGCGTGTTGACGGCGGGCGATACGCGCCAGCGTCAGATGACGGTCTCGCTGCCTGCGGGCAATCCGGGCGTCGGCCGCATTTCGGTGACGGTCACCTCCGACGTCGCGAATGCGGTGGCAGAGGAAAATGCCTCCGGCAGCGCAGAGACCAACAACGAAGCGGCGATCGAGATCCAATCCATCCTCGCGCCGTTCATCGACCTGGCGGCATCCGGCGTTGCGGTAGAACCCGCGAGCGGTTGGTCGCCGGGCGACACGGTGACGATCAACTGGACGACCACCAACCACGGCAACCAGCCGACCCCGGCGGGCTTTTCGGAACGCGTCGTGGTGCGCAATGCGACGAGTGGGCAGCAGATATTGCTCGCCACCGTTGCCGCCGACCCGCTGGCGGCGGGTGCCTCGCGGTCGAGCAGCCGGATGATCGTCTGGCCCGAAGGGTTGAACGCGCACGGTCAGTTCACCTTCAGCGTGACGACCGACATTCTCGACCAGGTCGTCGAGGCGAATGACGCGGGGACCGGCGAAACCAACAATGCGACGGTCGCTACCATCACGTCCGCGCCCGACCTCATCCTGCGCAATGTCGCGATCACGAACAGCAGCCCGATGGCGGGCGACACCATCACCCTGACATGGGACGAGGCCAATATCGGCAACGCCGCGACGCTGGCGGGATGGAACAACCGCGTCCTTGTCCAGAATCTGACGACGGGACAGACCCTCGTCGATACCAGTGTCGAATCGGCGACGTTGCTTGCCGCCGGGGCCGAGCGGGCGCGCAGCTTTACCTTCAAGCTGCCCGACGGCGTGCAGTCGGTGGGGACGATCCGCGTTACCATCTACGCCGACCAGAATGCCGGCGGCGGTGGCAATGTGGTGCGCGAAGTCGCCGATGGCCGCAACGCCGAAGGCAACAACAGCGGGCAGGCAACGGTGATCGCCACCGCGCGCAGCTATGCCGACCTGCGCGTCGGCGACGTCGGAGCGCCCCCCAGCGCCATGGGCGGCGACACCATCCCCGTGTCGTGGCGCGTCGACAATGCCGGCGCACAGGCGGTGGCGAGCGGCGGTTGGGTCGACCGCGTCGTTCTGAGCACCGACAACATTCTGGGCAATGCCGACGATATCGTGCTCGGCGAACGGCTCCGGTCCGATCCGCTCGCGGCGGGCGGCAGTTACAATGCTTCGCTGAACGTCAAGCTGCCGGCCGACGTCGGCGGCATCTATCGTCTGTTCGTGGTGACCGACGCGGCGGGTGCGGTGCTGGAACCCGACACCCGGGCCGACAATGTCAGCGCGCCGGTGCAGATCCAACTGACCTCCGTGGCGCCCAACCTAGTGGCGGAGGCAGTGTTCGGCCCGTCGAACACGGTACTCGGCGGCGATCCTTTCGCCGTTTCCTGGCGCATCCGCAATACCGGCGATGCGCCCGCTCCGGGCGGGCATGTCGATCGCCTGCTGCTGTCCGCCGACGGCGTCGCGGACGGCAACGACCTGGTGCTGGCCGAGGTGGTGCGCGACGGCGCGTTGGCCGTCGGCGGCACCTATACGGTGACGTTTGACGCGCGGGTGATGGATGGGCGGACCGGCGACTATCGCCTGATCCTCGTTACCGACGCCGGACAGACAGTGTTCGAGAATTTCCAGGAAAGCGACAATGTCGCCGTCTCGCCGATCGTGCGCTTCGCGGCGTCGGCGGCGCCCAATCTGGTGGTCGACAGCGTCGAGGTCCCTCCCGGCGCGGTGCCGGGCGAGACGATCGAGGTCGTCTATGTGGTCCGCAATACGGGCCCCGTGGCTGCAACCGCGCCGTGGACGGACCGCATCTATATCGATGGTGACACGACGATATCGGGAGCGGCTCTGCTGACCTCGTTGCCGCGCAACTTCAATCTGGCGCCGGGCGAGACGTATCAGGTCCGGCAGATGGTCACCATTCCGTCGAGCTATACCGACGGCGAATGGCGCATATTCGTGCGAACCGACGCCCTATCGCAGGTGTTTGAGGGCGGGCTGGACGCCGATAATGACGGCATGTCGGGCGCGCTGATGCTGACGCACCCCGACCTCGTTCCTGTGTTGGTGCGGGGCCCGGACGACGGCACCGCCGAATCCAATTCCGAAATCACAGTGCGCTGGCAAATCCGCAACGATGGGACCGGGGACACGCTGGGCGGCTGGACCGACAGCGTCTGGCTGTCGCGCGATGGGGTGGTCAGCGCCGACGACATCAAGCTTGGCGAATTGCTCGCCGACGCCGCGCTTGCGGCCGGAGCTGTCTATAACGGGGTACTGACGGTCACGCTGCCGATCTTTACCGATGGCGAATATCGCCTGATCGTCCAGACCGACAGCAAAAGCATCGTCGCGGAGACCGCACCCGGTGAGGCAAATAATCTGGGCTCCGAGGTGCTGAACGTCGGGCTCGCCGACTATGCCGACCTGGAGGTCAGTGACGTTACCGCGCCGGCGCGGACGATCGAAGACCCGGCGCGCGTCCGCGTCGAATGGACGGTGACCAACGTCGGGACCGGCGAAGGCTTCACGAGCAGTTGGACCGATCGCGTCATCGTGTCGCGCGACGGCATCCTCGGCAACAACGACGACATCGTGCTGGGCGAATATGTCCACAGCGGCGCGGTAGCTGTTGGCGAGGATTATCGCGCAGGGCTGGACCTCATCCTGCCGCCCGGATTCTATGGACGCTATACGCTGTTCGTCCAGTCGGACGCCAAGAACGAAGTGTTTGAAAACGGCGCCGATATCAATCGCGGCGTGTTGGCCGGCAATTTCGACGTGTCGCCGATTCCGTGGGCCGACCTGTATATACTGTCGGTCGAAGTGCCAGACAGCGCCGTATCGGGCAGCAACATCGACGTCACCTGGAAGGTCGGCAACCAAGGCATCGGCCTGACCAACAGCGGCGAATGGTTCGACCAGGTTTATCTCGAACGGCTCGATGGGACCGGGCGGGTCAAGCTCGGCAGCGTCAATCATCTGGGCTTTCTGTCACCCGGCGACAAATATGAACGCACGGCAAGCTTCCGCCTGCCCGACGGACTGAATGGCGAGTATCGCATCGTCGTCGAAACGCCGGGTTCGACCAACCCGGCCAGCGGACCATATGAGTTCGTTTTCACGACGAACAACAGTGGCGCCTCCGGCACGCTGTCGGTCAGCCTTGCGCCGCCGCCCGATCTGGTGGTGGAGTGGATCTCGCTGCCCGCGACCGGGGTCGAGGGGCAGGTCATCGACGTCGAATGGACTGTCCGCAACAACGGCGTCGCCGACGCCACGGGTACGTGGACCGACCGCATCTATCTGCGCAAGGTAGGCGATACCGGGGCGGGGACGCTGATCGGCACCTATAGCTATACCGGGACGCTGGAAGCTGGAAAGACCTATAGCCGCAAGGAGGAAATGCGGCTCCCGTCGAAGACGGTCGAAAAATATGAACTGATCGTCGTCACCGATTCCGGCAATACGGTGTACGAGCATCTTCGCGAGGACAACAACCGGCTGATCAGCACCGACACCATCCTGGTATCGGCGTTACCGCGGCCGGACCTCAAGGTCAGCGATATCATCGCGCCCGACCGCATCACCGCCGGGGCGACGGCGTCGGTCGAGTTCAAGATCGTCAACCAGGGGTTGGTGGCCGCCAGCGGTCAGTGGACCGATCAGGTCTGGCTGTCGCTCGACGACAAGATAACGTCCGACGACATCCTGATCTCCAGCGTGCAGAACCCGTCCGCGCTGGGATCTCTGGAGGAATATCTCTCCGCCTCGGGCACCTTTACCGTGCCCAAGCGGTTTCGCGGCACCGTCTATATTCTGGTCGCCACCGACAGCGGCAACAATATCGACGAATGGCCGAACGACACCACGCAAAGCAACGTCACCGCGCACGAGATTTTTGTCGATCCCATCCCCTTCGCCGATCTGGTCGTCGACAATGTCGTCGCCCCCGCGCAGGCATTCGAGGGCAACAGCGTCACGGTGCGCTATAGCGTCACCAACCGCGGCGCCGGCGACACCGACCTCGGTCGGTGGACCGAGCAGATATGGCTGACCCGCGACAAGAACCGGCCGCATCCGGGGCAGGGCGACATATTGCTCACCACGCTGACCTATCAGGGCGGTATCCTGGTCGAGGATGCCGGCTATGATCGCGAGATCACCGTCACCCTGCCCGAAGGGCTGGTGTCGGGAACCTATTACATCATGCCGTGGGTTGATCCCTATGCGACTCTGCTCGAGGATTCGCTCGCCACCAACGTCAATCCCGACGACCCGAACGAGATCAACAGCAGCAACTACCGCGCCCGTGCGATCGACATCGTCGGTGTGCCGCCGCAGACCTTTACCCGCGCGATTGCCGTGGATTCGGTCACGGCCGATCCCGTCGGTGTCGGTGGCGGGCAGTTCAACGTCAGCTGGACCGTCCGGTCGAACGGCAATGCCGCCGCGACCCAATGGATCGACCGCGTCTATCTTGCCGATGCGCCGCTTCTGGAAAATGCGACGCGCCTCTTTGACCTGGGCAGCTTCAGCAATCTGAAGGCGCTCGATCCGGGGCAATCCTATACCAACAACCAGAGCTTCACCCTAAATCCGGCGGCGGCAGGCATGTATGTCATCGTCGTGTCGCAGCTTGCGGGCGATCCCAACAATCTGGACAATAATGGTTTCGCCGAAACCAGCGTCACCAATGCGCTCGCCGACCTGCGCGTCGTCGACGTCGTGCCGTCGGCGCCCGCCAATCCGGCCTATTCGGGCGAGAAGACCAGCGTAACCTATACGGTCAAGAACCAGGGCAGTGCGGTGTGGAGCGGCACGCAATATTGGACCGACGACATTTGGATCTCCAAGGATCCGGTGTTCGATACCCGCCGCGCCCAGAAAGTAGCGACGGTCAGCGTCACTAACGGGCCGTTGGGGGCAGGGGAAAGCTATACTCGTAGCGCCGAATTCTCGCTGCCGCCGGGTGTCGAGGGCCAATATTATGTCTATGTCGTCACCAATTCGGCGGGTAACTCGCCGGTGCCCGGCGATATCGTGCGAGACGGCAGCAACAGCAGCCTCCTCGACCGTTTCAAGAAATTTGCGTTCGAACTGCCGCAAGGCAACATCGGCCAGGCTTCCTTCCCGGCCGTCTATCGTGAGCCCGACCTGCGGGTAACCGAACTGTTGATGGACGACACGCTCGTCGCGGGCAGCACAGTGACCATAAGGTTCAAGGTCGAGAATGTCGGTAATCGTGCGACGCGCGAGGATAATTGGACCGACCGCGTCTATCTGTCGCTCGACGCGTCGCTCGACGAGGGCGACTGGCTGATGTCGCGTGAAAGCTCGCCGGGCGTGATCGTCCGGGCCGAGAACAAGCATCAGGGCGTGCTCGAAGCGGGGGACCATTATTACGCCGAGGTGACGGTGACGCTGCCCTTCGAGTTGGCAGGGCCGATGCACGTTATCGCCATGGCCGACTCCGAACTATCGGATTCGGGCTATGCTGGCAGCAGCTTGTCGCCGCGCCTCAACGGCGTACGCGGGTCGCTGGCCGGCAAGGTTCGCGAGTTTCAGGGCGAAGGCAACAACAGTGCGGTGCAGCAGGTCGAACTGACGCCCTATACACCGCCCAATTTGCAGGTGACCGAACTTGTCGCGCCCGAGCGCGCGGTGCGGGGGCAGACCTTCCGCCTCGAATATAAGGTGACGAACAACGGCGGATCGACACCCGCGTTGCAAGCGCAGTGGGACGATCTCATCTATCTGTCGCGCGATCCGTTCCTCGACCTGACATCGGACCGCTATATCGGTTCGGTACGCCACAGCGGCGGGCTGACGGCCGGCGACAGCTATGATGTGGCGCTCGACCTTCTCGTGCCGTCCGATCTGGGGACCGAAGCCTATTATGTCTTCGTCGTGTCGGATCCGGCGCGCTACGACAGTACGGGACAGGTCTTTGAGTCCAATGAGCGCGACAATATGCGTGGCAGCGCCGTTCCGATGGTCATCGAACTGCCGCCGCCGACCGATATTCAGGTCATCGACATCGTGGTTCCCGACAACAAGCGGCCGGGGGACGAGGTCACGATCAGCTGGACCGTTCAGAACACCAGCGACATCATTGCGTCGGGCCGTTGGACCGATGCCGTCTATCTGTCACGCGACGCGACCTGGGATGTCGAGGACAAGCTGCTCGGCCGCAAGGATTTCAGCGGTGTTCTCAACCCCGACGGCACCTATACGCTCAGCCTGACCACCACGCTTCCCGGCACGGCAGCGGGCAATTATCGTGTCATCGTGCGCACCGACGTCCGCAATCAGTTGCACGAGGATGCCGGCGAAGCGAACAATACGACCGCATCGCCGCAGGCGATGACCATCGCCGTCGAGACGCTCACGCTGGGTATCCCGCTGACCGTCGATCTCGCACCCGGCCAGGAGCGGCTGTATCGGATCGAGGTTCCGGCCGACAAGACGCTGCGGCTGCGCATGGGATCGAACGACGCGCGCAGCATCAACGAAATTTTCCTGCGGCACGACGAGGTGCCGACCTCGGCTGCTTTTGACGCAACCTATGCGGGGCCGCTGGCGCAGGAACTGACCGCGATCGTTCCGGGAACCGAGCCTGGAGTCTATTATGTGCTGGTGCGCGGTTTCAGTGGCCCGGCCGAAGGATCGCTGGTCACGCTGGAGGCAGATCTGCTGCCGCTGGTAATTACCGATATCGAAACCGACCGCGGCGGCGATTCCCGCCACGTCACCGTGACGATCAAGGGGGCGCAGTTCCACCCCGACGCGATCGTCAAGGTGTCGCGACCCAATATCGCCGAATTCGAACCCGTCGCGTGGAAGGTGGTCGATGCCTCGACGATCATCGCGACCTTCGACTTCACCGGCGCTCCGCTTGGTCTGTACGACATCAAGGTCATCAATCCGGACGGCAACCAGTCGACCGATCCTTACCGCTTCCTGATCGAGCGCGGCCTCCAGCCTGAGGTCGTGATCGGCGTCGGCGGACCGCGCGTCATTCTGGCGGGCGATCAGGCGACCTATTCGGTGGCCTTGGAAAACCAGTCGAACCTCGACGCGCCCTATACCTATTTTCAGGTCGGGGTGCCGGAACTCGGCAGCAACCAATATGTCTATGGCCTGCGGTTCCTGGATTTCTTCGCCAATGTGCGCGGCGCACCGGAAGGAGTATTGGCCGGTGTCAACGCGATCGTTCCGTGGCTGAATCTCGATTCCATCACCAATACCAACGGCCAGCTCATCACCTCGGGCTTCATGTACGACCACCCGGCGGACGGCTTCACCGGCTTCACCTTCAACGTCGTCACCTATCCCGGGCTGAAGGCGATGGCGGACCGCTCGTTCGACGCGTTCCGCGAACAGATGTCGCTATCCTTCCCGTCGCTCGACGACCTGCTCGCGGGCGGTGAAGTCGGTCTGGACGACTGGTGGGATGCGGTGAAAGACCATATCGCCGAACAACTGCCCGCAGCGCGCAGCGTGCTCGACCAACTCGATTTCGTCGGGCTTTATGAATCCAACGCCGCGACGCCGAGCCGAGACGAGATTCCGTTCATCCCCTTCCGCTTCCACATCCTTGCGGCGGCAACGACAATGACGCGCGCCGAATATGTTACATTTCAGTCGGACGAGGCGCGGCGGATGCGCGATGCGATCCTTGCTGCCGACGATGCACCTCCGAGCCTGCTGGCGCTTGCGGCGAGCGAATCGCAGTGGGTCGATCTGTACCTCGCGGCGCTCGAGGACGCTGGATTGCTGCGGCCCGAAGGCGATGTGCCGCCGATCCGCACACAGGCGCATATCGTCAGCTTGATGGCGACCCTGGCGTCGGGCATCCTCTATGGCCCGGCGGGCAGCGATATCCGCTCGAACGGGGATTATCTGGGATTCTTTGAGCAGGTCCGTACGCTCTATGGTCACACGCCGGGCCAGATGGCAACGATTGAGTTCATGGATCCGCGCCAGAGCCCACGCTACGTCGGCGAGGTGCCGATACCCGCGCTGCCCGATGCGGCCGACTATGACCTCGGCCTGACCAGCCCAACCTATTTCGAGGCATTCCGCATTTTCGTGCCTTGGCTCGACTTCGCGCAGCGCGGCGCGGGCCTGCCCGTCGATTTCCAGATCAACGGGCCGGAACCCGTCGATGGCGACCCGCTGGCACAGCTCGATTTCTCGCGGTTCTTCGGCACCGGCGGGGCGACCGGACGGCTGGCCTCGATCACCGGACCGCAAACTATGGACACGCTGGGCTGGCTGCCCGCGTCGGCCGAGCTGCCGTACAGTATCAGCTTTGAAAATTCGGCGGGCTCGTCGCGCTACACGAACGAAATCCGCATCGTCACGCAGCTGGACCCCGATCTCGACGCGCGCAGCTTCACCTTTGGCGACATCCGCATCGGTGACATCACCATCGACGTTCCCGACGGCCGCAGCAGTTTCCAGGCCGAATATGATTTCGTCGCCACGCGCGGCTTCATCCTGCGCGTCAGCGCGGTGCTCGACCTGTTCCAGAATCCGGCGAGCGCGAGCTGGCTGATTCAGGCGATAGATCCGGTCACCGGCGAGGTGATGCAGGATACGACGCGCGGTTTGCTGGCGCCGAACAATGCGACCGGCGCAGGGGCAGGCTTCGTCAGCTATTCGGTGCGGCCGGGGGCGGATGTTGCGACCGGCGAGTATATCTCGGCCTCGGCGCGCGTCCTGATGGACGGTTTCGCGCCGGAGGACACGACGGTGCTAAGCCAGATGGTCGATGGCAAGGCGCCCGACAGCCGGCTGACCGCGACGCGTATCGGGACGACCAATGATTATCGCGTCGACTGGAATGTGCGCGATGAAACCGGTGGGTCGGGGGTGCGTCACGTCACGCTCTATGTTGCCGAAAACGGCGGCGACTTCCGCATCTGGCAGCGGCGGCTGGAGGATGCGTCGGGGTCGCTGGTGTTCGAGGGCGAGGCCGGGAAGACCTATGAGTTCCTGGCGCTCGCCACCGACGTTGCGGGCAACCGCGAAGTGCCGAAGCCCGGCGTCAATGCGGTGTCGGACGGTTCGGGCGTGAATCTGGGGGCGTTGCCGACCGTGCCAGGCACGACTCCGCCCAATTTCGGGCAGCCACCGGCGCCAACGCCGGAACCCTCCACCAATCCGCTGTTCAGCGCGGCCGAAGCCAATGTCCCGGCGGCGGCGGCGCTGTCGGCGCCCAGTGAATTCGACAAGGTGCTGGCTCCCTTCATCGCGCACGCCTTCGCGACCGGCATTACGCCGAGCGACGGCGGCATCGGGCCGATGGCGATTGTCGAAGCCCCCGACGGCAGCATTCTGGTGTCGGGCGGCGCCAATCGCGGCACGATCTGGAAATTCAGCGCGCTCGGCGGCGCGGCGGGAACGCCGCTTGCCGAACTCGACGAGCCGGTGTTCAACATGGCGTTCGACGGCGAAGGCCGGCTATGGGCGACGAGCGGCGGCGGTGCGCTGCTGCTGCTCGATCCCGACACGGGCGCCATTCTCGATCGCTTTGGTGCGGGGATCACTATTGCGCTCGCCGTGCATCCCGAAACCGGGCTGATCTACGTTTCGACCAACAGCGGCGTTTCGGTGTTTAACCCCGACGACGGCAGCTTCACCCAGTGGAGCCGCGACGAGAATCTGCGCGTCGGCAGCCTCGCTTTCAACGATGACGGAAGCTTGTGGGCCGTCACCTGGCCGGATCGCAAGCAGGTGGTGCGCTTCACCGACCGCGCGCGCGCGGAAACCATGCTGACCTTTGACGCGCCCGCAGATTCGATCGCTTTCGGCAAGGCGGGAACGTCGCTCGCGGGCCTGCTTTTCGTCTCGCACAATGCCGGCAAGGTCACCGATACCGGCCTTGCCGCCGAGGGCAGCGAACTGACGATGGTCGACGTCGCGACGCTGCGCCGCATTGCAGTGGCGACGGGCGGATCGCGCGGCGACGTTGTCCATACGACAAGCAGCGGCCGCCTGCTCATCAGCCAAAGCAATCAGGTCGATGTCGTCGCGCCGGCGACGATTCCGGTGGTCGTCGCCACGAATCCGCCTGCTGGATCGGACGTCGTACTTCCCGCACCCTTCCTGACCGTGACTTTCGATCAGGACATGTTCGCGGGTACCGCTGGGCAGGCAGGTTCAGTCACCAACGCCGATTACTACAGCCTGGTCGATGCGACGGGCCGCACCCACGCCATTCGTTCGATCACCTATGACGCGGCGACGCGGACGGCCGCGCTCGGGGTCGGCACCTTGCTGGCGGGCGGCTATACGCTAACCGTCAAATCGGGCATCGCGGCCGCTACCGGCCAGCGGACCGCAGTTAATTTCCAAAGCGATTTCCAGGCGATCGACGATATTTCGATGCTCGTCGATATCACGTTCAGCAATACGCGAATGGACCGTCTGACCGACACCGTTTCCTATGACGTGAGGATCACCAACCGGACGGATGGTCCGATCACTTTGCCGGCGCTGCTGACCATCGATCCGCTGGCGGGCTTCCCGGGCGTTCCGACCGACGCGGCGGGGCAGAGCGACGACGGCCGCTGGCTGATCGACCTCGCTGCCGCGCTGCCGTCCAATGGCGTGCTGGCGGCGGGGCAGAGCACGACCGGCCGCACGGTGTCGATCACTGCGCTTGCCGGACGCCGGCTCGAATTTGTGAGCGGCGTCGTTGCCGGAACGCTGCCGAACAGCGCCCCGGTCTTTACCAACCAGCCCCCTGCGGGCGCGAAGGTCGGGGAGGCCTTTACCCATCAGGTTGCCGCCACCGATGCGGAGGGGCAGGCGATCGCCTTCGGGTTGCTCAGCCGGCCGGAGGGGATGACGATCGACCCCGAAACCGGGCTCATTCGCTGGACCCCGGCGCCCGGCACGCCCGCGAAGGCAGCCGTGGTGGTCGAGGCGTTCGACGCGCGCGGTGCGGTGTCGCTGCAACGCTTTGTGCTGACGGTGGCGGGCGGCAACAGCGCGCCGGAATTCCGCAGCCCGCCCGTGCGCCTGGAGGGCGCCGAGGGTCAGCTCTTCGAATTCCAGCTCTCGGCGATCGACAGCGACCTCGACCCGCTGACGTATTGGGTGGATGGCCTGCCTGCCGGGGCGGCCTTCGATCCGGCGACGCGGACATTCAGCTGGCTGGCCGACTATGAATCGGGGGGTACCTATGACGTGCGTTTCTTCGTTACCGATGGCACCAGCCGCGACGAGGCCATCGTTACGCTGGCCGTCGCCGAACGCAATCAGCCGCCGCGCGTCGTCCCGGTTTCCGACCGCACCGCGCGCGAAGGCGATTTCATCCGCTTCCGCATCAATGCCAGCGCCGACGATGGCCGCCCGCTCATCTTCTCGAGCAGTTCGCTGCCGTTCGGGGCGACGCTGAATCCGACCAGCGGTGAGTTCGAATGGACGCCGACCTATATCCAGAACGGCAAATATGAGATCTTCTTCGAGGTGAGCGACGGTGAGACCGTTGTCGCCTTCTCGACGATCATCACGGTGCTCAACGCCAACGGCGCGCCAGTGTTCGACCAACTCGACGGCTGGCAGGTACTGGAAGGGCAGCAACTGTCCTTCAGCGCCTTTGCCTTCGATCCCGACAATCCCTATTACACACCGGCGCTGCGCAACATGGCGACGGGGGAGGCTACGACGACCTCCGACCGCGCGAAGACGGTCAATGTGGAGTTGCTGTCGGCGCTGCCGCCGGGGGCGACCTTTGATCCTGAGACGATGGAGTTCCGCTGGACGCCGACCAATGAACAGGCCGGCACCTACACGCTCAAATTCCGCGCGACCGACGTCGGTGACGGCGATGAGCCGCCGCTGACGACCGAAGTCATCGTGCCGATCCAGGTGTTCAACCAGAACCGCCGGCCCGAAATCACCGCGATCGAGAATGTGACGCTCGCTAAGGACACGATCGTCGAAATTCCGATTTCGGCCTTCGATCCCGACGGCAATCCGCTGGTGCTCGGCGTGGTGAACGAAAGCCCATTCCGGCCGGTACCGTCCTTCATCACGCTGATCGATCATGGCGACGGAACCGGCGTGCTGCGATTGGCGCCCGGCGCGAACCAGCGTGGCGACCATACGATCATCGTCACCGCGGCGGACGATGGCGACGGCTCGGGAACGCCCGTGGTGTCCGGATATGCCTTCGTCATCACCGTGACCAGCCCGAACGAGGCGCCGGTTCTGGGGCATGTTGGCAATTTGGTCGCCGTAGCCGGGCAAAAGCTGAGCGCGACGATCAACGTCAGCGACATGGATCAGGACGCGCTGAGCTATATGGTCAGCGGCCTGCCGGGCGCGACGCTGACCCCGACCAGCGTTTATGGCCGTGCGTTGCTCGAATGGACGCCGACCACGGCGCAGATCGGTACCTATGACGCCGGCGTGATCGTTACCGATAGCGGCAGCGGCGTCGTGGCGCCCGCCAGCGACAGCCGGAGTTTCCGGGTCACCGTACGCGCCGCCAACAGCGCGCCGCAACTGGCACCGGTCGGTAACAAGACGCTGGTCGAAGGCCAGCCGTTCACCTTTGACCTGCGCGGCGTCGATGCTGACGGCGACGATATCAGCTTCGCCATGATCGGCGAGATGCCCGGCGCGACGCTCGACGCGGCCACCGGCCGGTTCAGTTGGACCCCGGCGTTGAACGCCTCCGGCACCTATCAGGTCAGTTTCGTTGCCAGCGACGGTCATTCGCAGAGCACGGAGACGGTGACCTTCACGGTCGCCAACGCCAACCAGGCGCCGCAGTTCCTGCCGATGGCGTCGCAACTGATGCGCGAAGGAGCGGCGTCAACGTTCCAGATCGTCGCGGTGGACGGCGACGGCGACCCGTTGATCCTGTCGGTGGTCAGCGGCTTGCCTGCGGGCGCGCTGTTCGTGCCGTCGCGCGGCGAGTTGCAGTGGTTGCCCGGATTCGATCAGGCAGGCGACCACGTCATCCGCTTTGCCGCCACAGATCCGTCGGGTGCAGTCGCCACCATCGACGTGCTGGTTCGCGTCGCCAATGTGAACCGCGCGCCGACGATCGGCGAAGGCTATCACGCCTTCCTCCTGGGCGAGGAAAAGCGCTTCTTCGTTTCCGCCGCCGATCTCGATAGCGACGACACGCTGGTCTTCGGCGCCGAGGATCTGCCCGAAGGGGCGACGATCGACGCCGCGACGGGCGAATTCGTCTGGACGCCGGGACCGGGGCAGGCGGGCGACTATGTCGTGACGCTGACCGTCAGCGACGGGCGGGCCACAGCGCGCCGCGCGGTCCTGATGCGCGCGCAGCTCGAACCGACGGCGCCGACGCTGCGGATCGAAACGACGCCGAGCTTTGCCGCGACACAGGGTCAGAGCGTGCTGCTCCACCCGGTAGCGGACAGCCTGTCCGACATTACCTCGTTGCGGCTATGGGTCGACGAGCAGGAAGTCGCGCTCGACGGCAACGGACGGGCGACGATCACCGCGAGCGGTCCGGGCAAATATCTGGTTCGCGCGACGGCGACCGATGCCGATGGCGGCACGAAAACCATCGAGCAATGGCTGAAGGTGCGCGATCCCGCCGACAAGGCGGCACCGGTCCTGTCCTTTGCGGGCGGCGTGGACGGCATGGTGGTACGCGATGCCTTAGCTGTGCAGGGCGCCATCGCCGATGCGAACCTCGATTACTGGACGCTGGAATTGGTCGGCGCGGATGGCAGCGTGCGCGAAATGGCGCGCGGTGACGCGATCGCCAACGGCGCGCTTGCGACGCTCGACGGGCGCGAACTGGGGGACGGTTTCTACACGCTCCGGCTGACCGGCCGTGACATCAGCGGGCGGACGAGTGTGGCGAGCGCGCAGGTCGAGGTTCGTACCGGCGCCGACAAGATCGGCCGCTATCGTTCGACCGCTGTCGATGTCAGCGCCACTCTGGGCGGCGTACCCTTCTCGTTGACCCGCGCCTATGACAGCCTGACCCGTAGCTGGACCTTCCTGGGGCTCGACGTTGATATCGAAACCAGCGTCAGCAATGCGCCCGGTGTCGGCGGTGCGCTCCCCGGCCTTGAGCTGGGCTCGCGGGTGGTTCTGACGCTGCCGACCGGCGAGCGGGCGGGCTTCACCTTCCGCCCGGTCGAGCAAGTGATCGGCGGCGTCACCTTCCATCGCCCGGCATGGGTGCCGGATACGGCGAACGGCTGGACGTTGCAGTCAGCCGACGTGCAACTGCGCAAGGTGGGCGGCAGCTATTATGACGTTGATACCGGCCTTGCCTACAACCCCGCGGCGACGGTTTTTGGTGACGAGGATTACAAGGTGACCGGACCCGACGGCACAGCCTATGTCATCGACAGCGTCCGCGGCACGGTGGAAATTCGGTCCGCTGCTGGCGTGGTGTTGATCGGCGATGGCGGTGTGACCGGTCTTGGCGGCCAATCGCTGCGTTTCCTGCGCGACGCACAGGGGCGGGTGAATCTGGTCTCGGGGTCCGACGGTTCGAGCACCGTCTATGACTATGACGCCGATGGCAATCTGACTGCCGTGCGCGATCTCGCGACCGGGGCAGGCACCCGCTATGGCTATAGCGACGGGCTGCTGAGCATCGAAATTCCCTCCGACGGTGAGGGGCGCCGCATTGTCTACACCGCCGACGGCAGCGTTGTTACCGAAGTGGTGCGCGACGATCTGGGCACCGCCGCCGCCTATAGCGGTCAATCGTTCGGCGGCACGCTCGCCGCCGGGGGCCGCGACGTTTACGCTTTTACCGTGCGCGAGAGCGAGATGGCCGGACTCGAAGGGCGCGCCCTGATTTTGCGCGTGGCGACCAGCGGCGACGTCACGCCCGAGATTCGCGGCGCACGAATGTTGGCGAGCAGCGTCACTGCGGAGGGGCGCGTCACCCTCTTCGCCGTTATCGGAGCGGGCCTGCACGAACTCGCCGTCTCCGGCACCGGCGCCTATCAGGTCGATCTGCGCGTTGCGGGTGACGTCAACGGTGACGGCAAGGTGGACGGTACCGACAGTGCCGCCGTCGCGGCCGCGCTTGCGGGCGCCGACGTCAACGGCGACGGCTCGGTCGGCGCTATCGACCGGCAACTCGTCGCCGCGAACTATGGCTTCCGCCCCAATCTTGCGCCGGTGCTGGTCGCCGACCTGCCGGAAATAAAGACGCACGTCGATCTGCCGGCATGGCTGAACCTCGGCACGGTCGCGACCGATCCTGACGGCGACCGCCTCTATTACCGCATCGTCGAAGTCACCGGGGGCACGGCGGTGCTGACCGCGAACGGGCGGGGCCTGGTCTTCACGCCCGGCAGCGGCGTCGCGGGCACGGCGAGCGTCAGGGTGATCGCCGACGACGGGTTCGGCACCTCCGCCGAGGGCGTGATCGACATCGCCATTTCCGACGCCCCGTTGACGGCGATCGCATTCGAAATTCAACAGCCGAGCTTCTCCGATCCGGGCCTCGACCTGACCGTGGGGCTGGTGGGGACCTTCGCTGATCAGAGCAACGTCTATCTGCCCTATTCCTATGTTCAGGCGACGGTCGGCGACGGCTCGATCGTCTCGCTGTCCGATGCGGGCATGATGATGTCGCTGAAGAATGGGGCGACCTATCTAAAGGTTTCGCGCGGCGACATCGCGGCCGCGACGACGGTGACGGTCGGCTATCCCCAGACCGGCATGGAGATATTGACGGCGGCCTTCGGCATCGATGCCTATCCCGATACGGTGACCTTGCTGCCCACCGGCGGAACACGGCGGATCATCACCCAGCTCGATGAAAATGGCGAGCTGTTCGCCGACGGCGCGACCGAGGGAACGATCTATGTGTCGCACGACACCTCGATCGTGACGGTTGACGAAAACGGGATGATGCGGGCTGTCGGCCAAGGTACGACGATGGTCACGGTCATCAATCGTTGGGGTCAGGACCGGGTGCTTGTCAGCGTCCAGCCGGCAACGGTCGGCGACGCGGTCGCCGTCACTGCAGAGACGGGCGGTATCGTTGAGAATGGCGATGGCATCCAGATCGCCTTCGGCCCCGGCGGGCTGACCGGCGACGCCACCGTGACGATCGACACGCTGACCGAGGCGGAACTGCCGATCCCGATGGTGGGCGGCGATACCGGTGTGTTCAGCTTCCTTGGTGCCTTTGACCTGCAGGTGAACGGGGCCGAATTCAACGATACGGTGCAGATCGCGGTGCCCGTCGCCGAAGGCCAGGGCGAACCGGGCGACCAGGTTTGGTTCTTTGCCAGCATGATGCTGCCGCTCGGCGAAAACGGCGAGGATATCGAGGTTTGGACGGTTATTGACTCGGGGACTATCGACGCCGACGGTATGGCGCGCGCGAAGTCGCCGCCCTATCCGGGGCTGAGCACGCGCGGCAAGGTGCTGATCGCGCGCGCGGCGACGCCGCTGCCCAACCTCAACATCAACGTCGGCTTCGCATCGGCCGTCACGATGGTTTTTGCGCCGGCGATCGGCGTCGCTGCGGTCGGCGGTCTCGCCGGCGCCGTCACGGCGCTGGGCATCGCGGGCGCGATGCTGGGCATGATCGCGCTGCCGCTGGCGGTGGATAATCTGCAACTGAAGCTGATCCGCAAATATGCGGGGATGGACGAAGCGCTCAAGGTCGATATCAATCCCCAACTCACGCTGGAGGAGCTCAACGCGGGCAAGACGATCTACGTCAATTTCCCGTTTGCCGGGGCGCAGAACCCGAATGGCCCGATCATCCGCGACGGCAGCAGCCACCAATTCGTCGGCGGCCAGTCGGTGGTCGAACTGAAGGTCAGCAATCTGGTGCCCGAAGGCGGACGGCTGTCGGACGTCAAGGTCGTCCTGCGCCACGGCACGCGCGAACTGGAACTGACCGGGTCGCAATTGTCGATCACGCCGGCGGGAGTCACCGAGGACGGCGCGCCCCTCCATTCGATCGTGTTTGCGCCGCCCGAACATGTCCTGCTCGGGTCGACCGAAATCTTTATCGAGCGGCCCCAGGCGGGATCGTTCCGCAACGCGGACGGCACGTTGCAGGCCGGCGCCCAGCAATCCCAGAGCGCTGCGATCAAGATCGACAACAAGGCGGCCTATGCCTTTGCGGGCGATCCGTCGGGCGTGCAGATCATCGACCGGGCCATCCAGGGCGAGGATGGCACCAACATCGACCTTCTGGTCCATCGGGTTGAACTGGGCGCGGCGGTCAACGAGATCGTCACGACCAAGGACCTCGGCGCCGCCTTCGTCGCGACCGACAAGGGGATAGCGGTCATCGACACGCTGTCGCTGCGGCAATATGACGCGAACCCGTCAACCGAAGGCACCGACATGATCCAGGTGCCCGGCGGCGCGGTGACTGCGCTCGCGGTCGATATCGGCAACCGCTATCTCTACGCTGCGGCGCTGGGCAAGGTCTATGTCATCAACATCGACCCCGGGAAACCGAATTATCTGAAAGTGCTGCCCTATGGCAGCAACATGATCGACGTCAGCTTCAAGGTCGGCGAACAGGAATTCGGTCATGTCACCAGCATGGCGCTGAACGCCGATGGCTCGCGCCTCTATGTCGGCGTTCCGGGGTCGGAGATGTTCGGGACCAATCCGTGGGTCAATGGCGGCAACGCCATCCCGGGGCATGTCTTCGTCATCAACACGACCGAAAGCGAGCGCCCGGCGAGCGGACAAGCGAACGTCAACAAATGGCGGACCGTGATCGCGACGATTCCGGGCGGGATCGAGGTGTTCGACATCCAGCCCACTGTCGATCCGGCTATCATGGTCTTTGTGTCGCGCGGCGATCGCAATCAGGGCGTCAAGATCGTCACCGAACGCGAAAACAGCAGCTCGCGCGGTTTCGCCTATGACCTCAAGGTCCAGACGACGCAGGTCACCGACCGCGATACGGGCGTCGAATATCTCCCCTTCTCCATCGGCGGCATCGTCCTCAGCGTCGACAAGCACCGCACGACGGACAGCGGCGCTTTCTCGATCGGGCGGATCAACGACTTCAACGTCCACAATGCATCGGGCATTGCGGTGACGCCCGACAAGCAGTGGATGTTCGTTGCCGATTGGGGCCTGCCGACGCTCTATTGGTTCCGCAACCAGTCGGCGACGCAGGGCAAGATCGTCGGTTCCAGCTATGAACCGAGCTTGGCCGAAGACATCGACTCGCTCTACAATATCGGGTCCAAGATCCTGGTAATCCACGATCCGTTCGGCAAGGCGACGGTGGTAGGGTCCACCTCTGCGATCCCGATGGCGTTCCTCGAGGATCTGCGGGTCGATAGCTCCGGCAAGAAGCTCTACGCCAATTATCGCGGTGCCGGGAATATCGTGGTCATCGATATCGACGAAATCCGCGATCTCGATTTCGAGGGGCCAGACGAGGGCAAGTACAAGACCACCAACATCGATAATCCCAACTATGGCCGGGACATCTATCTGCCGGCAGTGGATGTCGCGCGCCATGGACGGGGCCTGGCGTTGCAGGATGTGCGCGCGCTCAACCTGATCTCGCCGCTGACCGAATTCGACCTGTTCAACCAGGAGGCCGAGAAGCTGACCTTTACCTGGTCGGTCGATACCGACCTGTTGTTCGACGATGTCGAACTGGTCACCAAATTCTATCTCAGCGCCCTGGCACCGGGGAAGGGGCTGTGGCCGAACGACCGGCCCGCGACGCGCCATTTCTTCGATTCCGATCCGTCGGATGAGCTGCTGGCAGCGGACGACTACAACCCCAACCGCATCTATACCTCCATCAATATGGAACCCGGTATCTGGAGCGTCGACGCGACGGGCAAGGCGACCCGCATCGGCGACACCGACGGCAAGACGTGGAAGCTGATCGTCGATCCAGGTTATGCGCGGGCGATGACGGCGGGGCAGGAATATTATTGGGGTGTCGAGCTGGTCGGCGAGGATATCCGCGAATCCGCAGCCTTCAATATCGCTCCGGTCAAGATCGAGGATGCGCCTTTTGCCGGGGTCACGATCCTGACCCATGGGTTCCAGTTCGGCCTGGCGTTCGATGACGCGCCGTTCGAACCCGAAGGCGGCAATTTCACCGAGATTGCCAAGTTGATCGTCGCCGCCAGCGGCGGCGGCGTGGTCCTGCGCTATGAAAAGGCGACGGGCGACTGGGTCGATATCGCAGACCCCAGCAAGCGCAACGCCGCCGCGCTGGTCGGCAACGAGCATAAGGCGGTCGTCCTGATCTCCGACTGGAACAAGGAATCGGACATCACCGACAGCGGCTTCTCCGAAGCCGCCGCCGATGCGCTGTTCGCGTCCCTCGTGCGGCTCAACGATGCCGCTGGAGGCCGGATCCTGGGTGGTGACGGATCGTTCGGATCGCCGCTGCACTTTATCGGCCATAGCCGCGGCACGGTGGTCAATTCGGAGATCATCCAGCGTCTGGGCGTCCATTTCCCCGATGCGGCCACGCCATATGGTATCCAGATGACCACGCTGGACCCGCACGACATGGAGCAGAAGACGCTCAATATTCCGCTGAACATCCTGATCCAGGCGGTCGTCAACGGCGTCGGGGCGGTGTCCTCGATCCTGTTCCCGCCGTCAGCGCTTGCATTCAGGCTGCTCAAGGCATCGATGCCCAAGTTCCTGGCGCTTGCCGATAAGTTGGGCATCGAACTCGACCCGGCACCGTTCGGGGATTTCAAGGACCCCAAGGTGCAGGTGTGGGACAATGTCGACCTTGCCGACAATTACTACCAGGACCTCGCCCGGATGGAGGGGCCGAAAATTCCGGGGACCGACCTGCCCATGCCGTTGGGCGACACGATCACCAGTCTGCTGTTCACCGTCACCCCGAACGGGCGCGAGTTGACCAACGACCCGGTAGGCGACAAGACCGGAGCGGCGCTGCAGAAATATATGCTCGAAAACCCGTTCGCTTCGAAGAGCAGCGCCGATTTGGACGTCCGGCTCAACGATCGCTCGGGCTTTACGCAGGACGACATCGAGATCCTCGGCGGCCTCTATTCGGTCGGCGCGGGTGGTCCGCACAGCCGCGTATGGCAATGGTATGCCGGTACGATCGACCTCAGCGCCGACAATTTCAACGGCTATGCGCTGTATCGCCGCGTGGTCGATGAAGGGCGCGGCACCCTGTCGATGGTTCTGCCGACCGAGAAATTCGGCACGGTTCCCTATTATGACGTGGTTCCCAAGGATGTGACGAACACCGTCACCGACGGAACCGACCGCGCCGCACTGGTCCATGTCTGGGAAGGCATCGGCACCGGCTGGTACTACAGCCAACTCGGCGGTGGCTTCGCTTATGCGCCGGGACGCAGCGGCGACCGCGTTTCGGTCTATTTCGACAATACGGAAACGACCAAGGCAGACGGTGCGGTTCCGACTATCTTCAATGGCGACTTTGAACAGGGGACACGGCAGTCGCTCTATAATCTGCTCACCGGCGCCGACCGTGGCCGTTTCCCGGCCTCCTACGAAATTCCGGGCTGGTCCTTCCACGGTGGCGGCGGCTTCATGCTCGACGTCGGGGCGTTGTTCGGTTTTGCGACCGGCCCGATCGACGTGTCGGGGCTGATGCTGATCCAGACGAACCCCGGGACGATGCTGAAGGATGCGTTCGGCAAGCTGATCGATTCCATGGCGGACCGGGTCATGAAGAGCATCGCTTCGGCGATTGCCGCCAAAAAGGTCGGGTTGCCCAAGCCGCCGGCCGACACCGCCTCGATCGAATATCAGGCGTGGCTGCTGAGCTTTGGTCCCGGTACCGAGGCCGTGAAAAAATATGAATCGCAGATGAAGTTCCTGGAGAAGTTCGACAATTATATCCGCCTTGCCGTCGAGGCGAAGATCTGGACCGGACAGGTTTCGTCGTTCCAGGACGCGTTCGGCAAGTCTACTGCCCCGTCGAAGGCAGAGCTGGAGAATCTGACCGCGCTGATCAAGGCGGCGATGAACGCCATGATCGAATTCCTCTTCAAGCCGGAATCCAACTATGCGCTGATGATGGGCGGCGAGAAGGCCGTGGGCTCCTTCCTGCTGGGTATGCTGGAGGGCGCGATCGAAGCCATCCCGGCCCCCGAACTGCAGGCCCCGCTGGCGCTGCTGCACACCTATGTCAACTATGTGGTTGAGAAGGTTGCGGATTTTGACACGATCACCCATAACCGCGTCTATGTCCCCAAGGACGCGAATTTCCTGACGTTCGAGACCTTCTCGCCCTGGCTTGCGACCCCGGACGTCGGGATGCTGATCACGATCACGCCGATCGACGGCTCGCTCGCGCCGCTCGTCGTGTCGAAGCAACTCGAACCCGGTTTCTGGAACACGATCAATCATGTGATCGACTTGCCGAACGCCTATCGCGGCAAGGTCGTCACGATCAGTTTCGAGCATGTGAACAGCGAGCAGGTCATCGAGGCATCGTCTTGGCAGGCCCCCGACGTCGAGAGCCGCGTGCTGTTCGAGTTCGACCGCTGGGAACAGAGCAGCCTCAAGCCCGAACAGCTGGCGGTCCTCGAGGATCAGGCGAAGTGGGTTTACGAAAATCTCGCCAAAATCGAAAAGGTTCAGATCAAGGGCTATACCGACCCGCGCGGCGACGTCGAATATAACGACCGCCTGGGCCTTCAGCGCGCGCAGACGGTCACCCATTATATCCGCCAGTACCTGATCGACCGCGGCGAGGATCCGTCGATCGTGGCGGATCCCATCTCGATGGGCGAGCATGAGGCGTCCCCGATCCCCGGCGGCAATGGTGAGCAGTGGACGCTCGACCGCCGTACGTTGATGGAGGTCAAGGTCCGCCAGACGGCATCGAACGGCGAGACCGATCCGAACGACATCGTCGAGCCGCTCAGCCAGCTCTTCCTGCTCGACAAGGTGCGTTTCCGCGCCGTAGCAAGCGGCGATCCGCTGACCCTGGCAGCTGACGGCATCGTCGATGCGGGCGCGCCGAAGATCGTCGCCGACGACGCGCTGTACCTGCTCGACGCGGCACGCAACGCCTGGATCAACAGCGGCCTGTTCAACGCCGCAGACGATCAGCTTGACGGCGTGACGATCGAAGTGCGCCCGCTTGCGGGCAATGTGCTGGCGTCGTTCGCCAACGGCGTGTTGACGATTGACGACGATGCGGCGGGCCGCGGCTGGTTTATTGACCCGACCCCCGGAACGGCGGAGGAGTTCACGCTCGGCCTCGCGTCCCACCTTTACGGTGCGATCGCGGGCGGCGCAGCGGAAGGCCGTGTCGATCTGCTCACCGTCATCACGCACGAACTGGGCCACGCGCTTGCGCTCATCGACGTTCCGGCGACGATGGACACGCGACTGATGAGCGCGACGCTGGGGCTGGGCGAACGTCGCTTGCCGAGCGCGCTCGACCTCGTCGTCCCGGTCGGCGACGCCGGGGAAAGCGAAGTCGGGGAAAATGGCGACGGGACGGTCGATAGCGTCCCGACGGTCATCCTTGCCGCCACCGGATCGACGTCCACGGTGACGACGCCCGCCGGCGGCGGCTTCGTTGGCGGTGCGCCGGCGACGGCGGCTCTGGCGAACGGCGAATTCTCTCTCGGCGGCAGTTGGGCGCTGCAGGGCGGCGCGGCCATCGCGGGCGGGGAGGGCGTACTGACCGAGGACACGCGCTACCTGTCCTCGCTGCGCCAGGCCTTCGCCATCCCCAACGGGGCGACGGAGTTGAGCTTTGTCATCCGGTCGGCGGAACTCGGCGCCAACGGCGACATGCCCCCCGACGCTTTCGAGGTTGCACTGCTCGATCCGGTGACCGGACGGTCGCTGCTGGGCGGGCTGAACGGTCTCGATCTGACCGACGCGCTGCTCAATCTGCAGGCGGACGGAACGCTGATGCTCGCGCCGGTCGTGACCGTCAGCGGCATTCCGGGCCAGGGCGCGGCGATCGTCACCATCTCGCTGCTCGGTATCGAGCGCGCCAACGGGGCGCTGCTGTCCTTCGACCTGATCGGTATGGGCGATCGCGACAGCCGCGTGACGGTGGACAATATCACCTTCGGCGTCGTGCCGAACGCGGCGCCCGCCGCGCGCGACGACAGCGTTTCGGGTGACGAGGACACGCCGATCCTGATCGACATGCTGGCGAACGACAGCGATGCCGATGGCGATCCGCTGACGGTCGCCATCGTGACCGGCCCGCTGCATGGTACGCTGACGCCACCTACCGAGCCGGGCGGCGCGTGGACCTATCTGCCGGATCCGGATTATTTCGGCACGGACAGCTTCACCTACTCGATCACCGACGGCCTCAGTGCGCCGGTAAACGCAGCGGTGTCGATCGCCGTGAACGCGGTGAACGACGCGCCGGTGCTGGCGACGATCGCCGACAGTAGCGTGCGCGAGGGTGTGGCCTTTACCGCCCAGTTCGTCGCCAGCGACGTCGACGACGATGGCGCGGCGCTGGTGTGGACGCAGGTCGCCGGGCCGGAAGGGGCGACGCTGAGTTCCTCCGGGCGGTTCGATTGGACGCCATCGGGGCTTGGGCCGCAATCGGTGACGGTGCGCGTCACCGACGCGAGCGGCGCGTCGGTGGAACGCAGCTTCACCCTGACGGTGACGCCGGCCGACAATGAACTGCCGGTCATGGCGCCGGTCCCCGCGCAAAGTGTCGCGCAGGGTAAGACGCTGAGCGTGACGCTGTCGGCGAGCGATGCCGACGATGCGGCGGACGCGCTTGTTTATTCGCTGGTCAGCGGGCCGCAGGGCGCGACGGTTTCGGCGGACGGCGTGTTCAAGTGGACAGCCTCCGGCGCCACCGGTCCGCAATCGGTGAGGGTGCGCGTCACCGATCCCAAGGGCGCGTTCAGCGAGCAGAGTTTCGCCATCACCGTCACCGCTGCGTCCAACGTGCCGCCGCTGTTGCAACCCGTGGGCAACCGCAGCGCGACCGCAGGCGAAGCCGTGGCGATCCAGCTGTCGGCGAGCGATGACGACGATGCGGCGGATACGCTGGTCTATACGTTGATCAGCGCCCCGGCGGGCGCGACGCTGTCGGAAACCGGACTCTTGCAATGGGCCGCCGCAGGGGTGGGCGATCAGCCGTTCACCGTGCGCGTCACCGATCCGAAGGGGGCTTTCAGCGAACGCAGCTTCATCATCACCGTCTCGGCGATCCCGAATGTCGCGCCGGTTCTGGCACCAGTGCCCGCGCAGAGCGTTATCCTCGGTCAGGAACTGGCGGTCACCCTGTCGGCGAACGATGCGGACGATGCGGCGGACACGCTGATCTATACGCTGGTCAGCGGCCCTGCGGGCGCGACAGTTTCGGCAAACGGCGTGTTCAACTGGACCGCGGCGGGGGTCATTGGCCCGCGCGAGGTGACAGTGCGCGTGACCGACCCGAAGGGAGGGTTCAGCGAGCAGATCTTCATTATCGCCGTAATGGCGATTCCGAACGAGGCCCCGGTTCTGGCCCCGGTTCCAGCACAAACTATCGTGCAGGGCGGGGAACTGACCATCGTCCTGTCGGCGATCGACGCCGACGATGCCGCCGGAACGCTTGTTTATTCGCTGGTCAGCGGACCCGACGGCGCGACTATCTCGGCCACCGGCGTGTTCCATTGGACGGCGACGGGGGCCACGGGTCCGCGCGAGGTGACAGTGCGGGTGACCGATCCGCAGGGCGCATTCAGCGAGCAGCGCTTCACCATCACGGTTCTCGAAAAATCGAACGCGGTCCCGGTGATCGCTCCGGTTGCCGATATCGCGTTGGATGAAGGACAGGCATTGTCTGTCCAACTGACGGCGAGCGATCCGGATGGCGTTGCGGCGGCGCTGGTCTGGTCGCTGGTGTCGGCACCTGAAGGCGTTGCGATCGATCAGAACGGGCGGCTCAGCTGGTTCGCCGCCGACGGCGATGCCGATCATGCGGTTGTCGTCCGCGTGACCGATGCGGGTGGGGCGAGCACGGAGACGCGTTTCACCATCCATGTGCGCGACGTCGCCCCGACGTTGAATGTCACCGGCGCCACCGACGGCAGCGTGACGCAAAGCTATACGGTGATGCTCGGTTCGTCCGACCCCGGCGACGATGCGCCGATCGAATGGATCATCGACTGGGGCGATGGCAGCGCGCCGACGCGCGTCGCGGGCGACGCCGCCTCGACCAGCCACGACTATGCGGCGCCCGGCGATTATGTGGTGCGGGCGACGCTGGTGAACGACGACGGCAGCTTTGCCGCCGTGCCGCTGACGGTGAAGGTCGCTGATCGGCCGCTGCTCCAGGTCACGCGGGCGGTCATTGCCGATGGCGTCCTGTCGGTACGCTTCTCGGTGGCGCTGGACGATGATGCGGTGGGGCGGACGGTGACTCTGGTCGGCGAACGCTTCGGCCCGATCGCCGCGACGATCCGTTACGACGCGGATGGGCAGGGCTTCGTCCTGTCGCGCGCGGACGGCAAGCCGCTGCAATATGATCGCTATAGCCTGTTCGTCGGCGACGACGGCTTCGTCAGCCGAGATGGCGCGCTGCTCGACGGCGATGCGGACGGAAGCGGCGGCGGCGACTATCGCGCGTCGATCCTGTTCGCCAACGCCGCATCCGGCACGGCCGAACTGCCCGACTTCATGCGCGGGCCGGGCGAGCATGTCGATGTTCCGCAGGTGGACCAGGCGGGCCTTCAAGTGCGCTTCACGAGCGACGGCGGGGTCAAGACGCTGAACTTCCGCGTGACATACGACCCGGCCTTGCTACGGATCGACGGCATCCTGCGCGGAGCCGACCTGCCCGCCGACGCGGTGATCGAGTTCCGGACGGAGGCCGCCGCTGGCGGCAAACGGGTGGCGATCATCGCGATCGTCAGCGACACGCCGATCCCCGCCGGCAACCGCTGGCTGCTCAGCCTTGACGCGGCCGTTCCGGGCAACGCCCCTTATGGCGCGAGCGAGATACTGACGGTCACGGTGGATAGCATCAACGCGGCTGCTCCGACATCGACCCGGATGGACGAAGCGGTGCAACTGGTGGGCTTCCCGGGCGACCGTTCGCCGGTGCTGTCCGACCTGATGGAGGCGGGCCGGTTCGCGGCGAGCCTGCCGATCCTGCCTTCGACCTCTGCGGCGGCAGCGGTGTTCGACCCGATTACCTATGGCACCGAGGCGGCGGTCGCCAAATGGGCGGGCGACATCCACGCGACCGCATCGGGCAAGACGAAGAAGGCGAAGGAACTGGCAGCAGCCAAGGCCGCAGCCAAGAAGGCGGCACCCAAGCCGCCGGTGAACCCTGCGGCCGAGGCCGGCGTCCCGGCGGGCAAGCCGGTCGTGGACCTGGATTTCGGTTCGGTTCCCGCCGTGCTGAAGGCGCCCGCGCCGGTGGATGCGGAGACCGTCGCGGCGGACGAAACGCTGGCAAAACTGCTGGGTGGAAGCGGGGCGTTCGACCTCTTGCCGCTTGCCCTGCCGGCGCTGGCGCTCGAGGCGCGCACAACCGAGACCCGCCGGCCGCGTCGATCGAGCAAAAAGGATGGGGGCAAGGGATCATGAGCAAGAATGAAAGCGTGACAAAGGCGCGCGGGAAAACGCCGGTCGCGAAACCCGCCGTCGAGCAGCCCGCACCCGCGGCGCGGCAGCAAATGGTCAAGTTCCGCACCGAAAATCTGAAGAGCAGCTATTGCAACATGGCGAATGTCACCTCGACGCGTGAAGAGGTGGTGATGAACTTCGGCATCAATCAGAGCTGGGATCATCCGACCGGCACGCCGGGGTCGGTGGAAGTCGACATCCAGCACCGCGTCATCCTCAGCCCCTTTGCGGCTAAGCGGCTGAGCGACGCGCTGGCGCAGCTTGTGCGCGACTATGAGCAGCGTTACGGTCCGCTGGGATGAGGCGGGGACAGGCGGGATGAGCATCGCGGCGGAAGCCGACACCGGCTCGACTGCGGGCGGCGCCGACGAGGCGCGTCTGTGGGCGTCGCTGGCGACGGCGCGTGACGGTGCCGATTTCTGTCAGGCATGGCTCGACCTGCAATGCAGCCGCGCGCGCGGGGCCACCGCCGCGCTGATCCTGCTGGAGAGCGAGGAGGGGAGTTTCGGCCCTGCCGCCGTCTGGCCGGCAGGACCGCAGGACAGCGAACAATTGCGCCAGATCGCCGAGCGGACGCTGACCGGCGGGCAAGTCGTGGTGGAGACCGGCGCCGACGATTCCGATGCGGCCGCCATCGGCTATCCGATCGCGGCCGACGGGCGGACGCGGGGTGCGGTGCTGATGGCCGTGTCGGGCCTGTCCGCTCCGCAGTTGCAACTCCTGCTGCGCGAACTGCATTGGGGCGTCGGCTGGCTTCATTCGCTCCTTTGGCAGCATCGCTCGACAGGCGAGGGCGAGCGCGGCACGGCATCGCTCGCCGCGATGGATGTGCTGGCGGCGGTGCAGGAGCATGATTCGCTGCTCGAATCCGCCCTGGCGCTCTGCAATGCGTTGACTGTTCAACTGAAGGCGGAGCGGGTGTCGTTCGGCCTGATGCGCAAGGATGCGATCAAGCTCGCGGCGATGTCGCACGGCGCCTGGTTCCGCAAGAAGTCGGACGTCGTCGAGGCTTTGGAAGCGGCGATGGACGAGGCGATGGACCAGGGCATGCCGCTGTCGCTGCCAAAGGTGCGCGAAGGGGATCCCGTCACGCTGCAACAGGCGCGTTTGCAGGCGCTGGGAGGCAAGGGGGCGGTTGCCAGCGTGCCGATGATGGACCGGGGAATGCCGGTCGGGGTGCTGGTCGTCGAGCGGGCCGTCGATGCCGAGCCTTTTACCGCCCGCGACCTGCTGACGGCCGAAACCATCGCTGCGCTGGTGGCGCCGGGGATCGCGATGAAGCAGCGCGAGGAGCGCTGGGTCGGTGGGCGCGTCCGGCGTTATGGGATGGACGGTGCCAAGGCGTTGTTCGGCCCGCGCCGGCCGCTCGCAAAGGCGCTCGGTATCGGTGCGCTGCTCCTGCTGCTCGTGCTCTTCGTGCCGCTGGCACAGTTTCAGGTGCGCGCCGACGCGGAGCTCGAGGGCGAGGTGCAGCGCGCTGCCTCGGCGCCCTTCTCCGGCTTCATTGCGCGGTCTCAAGCGCGCGCGGGCGATGTCGTGCGCGCGGGGCAGGTGTTGGCGACGCTCGACGATCGCGACCTGCGCGTCGACCGGGCGCGTGCGCTGGGCGAGGTGCAACAACTCGACCGTCGTTATCGCGAAGCGCTCGCCAAGCATGAACGCTCGGAGATGAGCCTCGCCGGCGCGCAGCTCCGCCAGGCGGAGGCGGGTCTGCGCCTGATCGACTATAAGCTGGCGCGCACCCGCATCGTCGCCCCGCTGTCGGGCGTGCTCGTGTCGGGCGACCTCAGCCAGAAAGTTGGCACGCCCGTCGAGGAAGGCGACCTGTTGTTCGAGGTCGCGCCGATGGGCAGTTTTCGGGTCGTGCTGAACGTCGAGGAGCAGGATGTGAACTATCTGCGCCCTGGTCAGCGCGGCCGCTTCGCGCCCACCGGCCTTGCGGGCGACACCGTGCCGTTTGCCGTCAAGCGGATTACCTCGGTCACCTCCACCGTCGACGGTCGGAACCTGTTCCGGGTCGAGGCGGAACTGACGGGCAACCGGCAGGCGGTGATGCGCCCGGGCATGGAAGGGGTGGCGAAGGTCGAGATCGATCGGCGCAGCAATTTCTGGATATGGACGCGCTCGCTTCGCGAATGGCTCCGCCTTTTCCTTTGGAAATGGGTGCCCTGACGCCATGGCGAACCCCTTTGAAAGCGCCTCATGGTTCCAGGTCGCCCGGCTCCGTCCGCGCCTGAAAACCCACGTCCGCGTGCGCCGCCACCGCTATCGCGGCGCCGTGCAATATGTGCTCGACGACGCCGCGGCGGGAAAGGCACACCGCCTGTCGAGGGGCGCCTATCGCTTCATCGGCCGGCTCGACGGCGAGCGGACGGTCGAGCAATTATGGGAGCGGCTGATCGAGGAGCTGGGCGAAGACGCGCCGACGCAGGATGACGTCATCGCGGCGCTCGGCCAGTTGCACGGCTCCGACCTTTTGGCGACCGACATGCTGCCTGACACCGGCGAGTTGCTGAAGCGACACAAGAAGCAACGGCGGCAATTGCTCGTCCAGAATCTGAAGAGCCCCATGTCGGTCCGCATCCCGCTGGTCGATCCCGACGATTTCCTGACCCGGACGATGAGCCGGGTGCGGCCGTTGTTCGGCTGGTTCGGGCTGTTGCTGTGGCTGACGGTGACGGGGGCGGCGCTTCTGATCGTCGGGACGCACTGGCAGGAACTGACCAACAACATCATCGATCGCGTGCTGTCGGCCGACAATCTGCTGGTCATGGCTTTCTGCTATCCGCTGGTGAAGATCGTTCACGAACTTGGGCACGGCTATGCGGCCAAGGCGTGGGGTCGCGAGGTGCGCGAGATGGGCGTCATGCTGCTCGTGCTGTTCCCGGTGCCCTATGTCGACGCGTCGGCCGCGAGCGCGCTGCCCGACAAGTGGAAGCGCGCACTGGTCGGCGCGGCGGGCATTATCGCGGAGCTGTTTCTTGCCGGCCTTGCCGCGCTGCTGTGGGTGGTTCTGGAACCCGGTCTGGCGCGTAGCGTCGCCTATAATATCATGCTGATCGCCGGCATTTCCACGGTGTTGGTGAACGGCAACCCGCTGCTGCGCTTCGACGGCTATTATATCCTCGCGGATCTGATCGAGATTCCGAACCTTGGAACGCGGGCCAACCGTTATTGGGGGGACCTCGTTAACCGGCATGTCTTCCGCACCCACGGTATGCAGCCGTTCGACGCGACGCCGGGCGAAAAGCGCTGGTTCCTGATCTATGCCCCTGCCGCTTTTGTTGCGCGCATGGTGATGCTGTTCGGCATCGCGATGATGGTGGCGTCGCGCTTTTTCCTGCTTGGGGTGCTGATCGCGCTGTGGACATTGTGGACCGGGGTCGGGTTGCCATTGTGGAAGATGTTCGCCCATGTCTTCACCAGCCCGCAATTGCACCGCAACCGGGGCTTCGCGGTGCGGCTGACGTTGGGGGCGGTTATGGCGCTGGCGCTGGTCCTGTTCGTGCTCCCGGCGCCGCATCACGTCAATGCCCAAGGCGTCGTGTGGCTTCCCGATCAGGCGCATGTGCGCGCGGGAACCGATGGGTTCGTCACCCGCGTCGCCGTGCCCGAGGGGGCCGATGTCCGGCCGGGACAATTGCTTGTCGAAACGACCCAGCCATCGCTGGAGACCGACGTCGCGAAGCTCGACTGGCGGCTGCAGGAATTGCGGGCCGAGGCCGATTCCGAACTGGGCGGTGACATGGTCAAGCGCCGGATCAGCCAGCTTGAACTTGACGAGGCCGACCATCGGCTCGGTATCCAGCGCCAGCGGCAGGGCGAGCTTCGCCTGCTCGCACGGGCCGCCGGCCGTTTCGTGCTGGCGAAGGCGCCCGCGCCCGACCTTCCCGGCCGCCATGTCCGTCAGGGCGAACTGATCGGCTATGTCACGCCCGGCCACGCCGACGTCATCCGCATCGTCGTGCCGCAGGACGACATCGACCTCGTCCGGCGCAAGCTGCGCGGTGTGCGCTATCGCATCGCGGCGCTGCCGGGGGCGACCTATGACGGGGCGGTGGTTCGCGAGGTGCCGGGGGGCACGCGCGAATTGCCCAGCGAGGCGCTTGCGCTCGGGAACGGTGGCACGATTCCCATCGATCCGACCGACGCCAGCCGGCGCAAGGCGATCAACCGCGTCTTCCTGTTCGACGTCAGTCTGCCGCGCGAACTCAGGCAGGTTCCCTTTGGCACCCGCGTCCACGTCCGTTTCCAGCTCGGCTGGGAACCGATCGGTTGGCAAATCGGGCGGCGGCTGCGCCAGCTTCTCCTGTCCCAGTTCAATGCCTGACCTGCCCGCGATCCGCGAAAAGGCGCGCGAACTGTGGCGCGAAATCCGCAGCGACGCGCGCCCGGTGATCGCGCCCTATCCTGAACGTGGTCCCGCGCCGTCGTGGAAATGGGACCGGCGGACCGATCTGCTCATCGGCCGGGTGTTGGCCGCGCCGCGCCCCGGCCGGCATCCGCTGGCGGCGCGGGCTGAGGCGATCGTTGCGGCGTCGGAGGAACTGCGCGATCTTGACGACGCCGCGCTCGACGCGCGCTGCGCCGATATGCGCGCGCGGCTGATGCGACGGGGCCTGTCCGACGCCGCGCTGGTGGACGAATGTTTCGCCCTCATCCGCGAGGTGACGGGACGCGAGCTTGGTATGCGGCATTTTGCGGTCCAGTTGATCGGCGGACTCATCATGGTCGGCGGCGGCCTTGCCGAAATGGCGACGGGGGAGGGGAAGACGATCACCGCGCTGTTGCCCGCCGTCACCGCCGCGATGGCGCGCATGCCGGTGCATGTGTTCACCGTGAACGACTATCTGGCAGAGCGCGACGCGGAAAAACTGCGCTCGGTCTATCAGCGTTTTGGCCTGACGCTGGGCGTGGTGATCCACGGGCAGGAAACGCCCGAACGCCGCGCCGCCTATCGCGCCGATGTTGTCTATGGCACCAACAAGGAAATCACCTTCGACTATCTGCGCGACCAGACCGCGCTGGGTGTCAATCGCGGCGGGGCACGGCGGTTGATGAGCGAATTGTTCGGCGGCGGCGCGCGCGAGCCGCTGATCATGCGCGGCCTCTTTTTCGCGGTGGTGGACGAGGCGGATTCGATCTTCATCGACGAAGCGCGGACGCCGCTGATCCTGTCGGCGGAGATGCCCGCCGACGACGACGGCTTGTATCTGGCGGCGCTGGAACTGGTCCGGCAACTCGAGGAGGGACGACATTACAAGATCCGCGAGGCCGACCGCGCGGTCGAGTTGACCGAACGCGGGTGCCGCGTCGTCGCCGAACTCAGCGAAGGCCTGCCGCAGCTTCGTTGGCGCATACGGCAGGCGCGCGAGCAGATCGCGTCGCAGGCGGTCGCGGCGCTACGGCTCTATCTGCGTGACCGCGAATATATCGTCGTCGAGGGCAAGGTACAGATCGTCGATGAATCGACCGGCCGCGTCATGGCCGACCGGTCGTGGGAAGGGGGGCTGCACCAGTTGATCGAGGCGAAGGAACAGGTGGAATTATCGGGCACGCGCAACACCATTGCCCGCATCACCTATCAGCGCTTTTTCCGTCGCTATCTGCGCCTGTCGGGGATGAGCGGCACGGTCCGGGAAACGGCGCCGGAGCTATGGGCCGACTATGGGCTGAAGGTAACGGTCGTCCCGCGCAACCGGCCGAATCTGCGCATGGATCGCGGTCACGCGCTCCATGCCGATGCCGCGTCGAAATGGGCGGCAGTGGCCGATGCCGTGCGGACGGTACGGATGGAGGAAGCTATGCGCCCGATCCTGGTCGGAACGCGCTCGGTCGGCGATTCCGAAGCCGTGGCGACCGCGCTGCAGGCGATTGGCATCGACTGTCGTATCCTCAACGCCCGGCAGGATGCTGAAGAGGCGGAGATCGTGGAGGCCGCGGGACAGATTGGCGCCGTGACCGTCGCCACCAACATGGCGGGTCGCGGCACCGATATCGAATTGTCGAAGGAGGCGCACGAAGCGGGCGGGCTGCACGTCATCTTGACCGCCTTTCACGAAACGTCGCGCATCGACCGTCAGCTCGAGGGGCGCGCCGGGCGTCAGGGCGATCCGGGCAGCGCCGAGGCCATTACCGCGATCGACGACGAACTCTACACGCTCTTTGCCCCCCAGGCGACGAGGACCGTGCGGGCGTCGGCAAAGTCATGGCCGATCGAGGGGCGCTCCGCCAGTCTGTTGCGCCGCTGGGCGCAGGCGGCCGCAGAGCGTCGTCACGCCGCGATCCGGCGTCAGACCGAATTATCGGAAGAGCAACTGCAAAAGACGATGGCCTTCAGCGGCCCGAACTAGGGCCAGCCTATCGCGCCCAACCGGCCCCCTGCAAGGGGGGCAATCGCGCCCAACCGGCCCCCTGCAAGGGGGGCAGACGCCACGAATTTCGTTATCGCTCCGTGCTACGGCCGGATGACTGCATCCTGCGCCGGCGTTGTCGCCGTTCCCGTCGCGATGTGTTCCGGATATTCGGTCTTGTCACCTATAGCCGTCAGACGGCCGCGCACATCGTCATAATGGACCATCGGATCGTAGAGCAGCGCGGTGTCGAAATTCAGGTTGCGCGCTTCGGCACGGCCGATCGCCGCGAGCAGCGCGAAACCAGCCACATAGGCATCGCGCTGCGCCGTCACTTCGGTCACCTGTGCGTTCAGCAATTCCTGTTCGGCATTGAGCAAGTCGAGCAGGGGACGCATGCCGTTGTTTACCTCTGCGCGAATGCCCACGAGCGCGCGCTCGTTGGCCTGGACGCCCGAGCGCGCCGCATCGATGATGTTGCTGGTCGATTTCCAGTTGGCGAAGGTCGATCGGGTATCGGCAACGACGTCGCGCTCGGCGGCGGCGATCTGTTCGAGCGTCATGCCATATTTCTGGCGCGCCTGCCGCGCCTGCGCGGCTCCCCTGCCGCCCTGATAGATTGGCATTTTGAGCTGGACGCCGACATAGCCGGTCGTGCCTTCATCGCGGTTTCTTGGCCCGGTACCCGCCGCCAGCGAGCCCAGATAGTCATAATGGTTGAGCCCGCCGACCGCGCTCACGCGGGGCATATATTCGACGTCGGCTGTCCGGATGTCATATTTGGCCGCCCGGTTCTCGGCCTGCGCGGATTGAAGCGCGGGGTTGCTGTCGAGCGCGATCCGAACCGCCTCCTCAACCGTCGCCGGCATCTGGGGCAGGGGCGGGGGAACGGCAAGGTCGCCCGGCGGATTGCCGACAAGCCGTATGTAATTTTCGCGGCTGGCGATCAGCCGCGCTTCGGCGGTCTGCTTCTGACTAACGGCTAGCGCGACGCGGGCTTCGGCCTGGGCGACGTCGGTCGGACCAGCGTCGCCGACGTCGAGCCGGTCGCGTGTCTGGGTCAGCGTATATTCGATGACCTTGTGGTTCTGCTGGCTGAGCCGGACCGTCGCTTCGTCCCGGAGGACGTCCATGTATCCGGCGACGACCCGGGAAAACAGATCGGATTCGGTCGTGCGCAGCCCGTGCCGGCTCGCTTCGCTGCGCGCTTCGGCGGCACGGACGGAATTACGCACCGCGCCGAAGCTGATCAGCGGCACGTTCATGCTGAGCTGACCGACGAGTTGGCGATCGGGATCGGATGTGAAGAGATTTCCGGTCTGATCCCCTTTCAGGACATTTTCCTGGTACATCGCCGATCCGTCGATCGTAGGCCGTCCCGCAGCGCGTGCGATCGGCACATTCTCGTCGGTCGCCCGAACATTGGCGCGTTGCACCATCAGGGTCGGATTGTTCCGATAGGCGCTGTTCAGCGCTTCCTGCAGCGTTTCGGCAAGGACCGATCCTGGGAGCAATAGCAACGAGCCGCAGCTCAAAAGTGCAATTTTTCGCATCATCCCTCGAATACTCCTATGCTCGATGGCATTGCTGTCGCGCCGTCAGGTACGCGGCGCTGATTTGGTGGAGATTTCCAGCCTGCAACGCAGGCCTGCGGGAAGCTTGTTGCCGGGATTGGGCAGCTCCAGCCGCATTCCAAAGGTGCCGCTGGCGGCGTCGAAGACGCGGTCGATCACCTTGACCTGCGCCATATATTTCCCGCTGACGGGATCTTCGGGAAAGATTGCGATCATATCGCCGACATTCACCGATCCGAGCTGGGTGATCGGCGCGAAGACCTCGACGTTCAGCGGGTTGATCTGGGCGATGGTCAGAATGTGCGACGTGCTCGGCCCGCGATACTCGCCCGCCGACATTGCGCGTTCGGTGACGATCCCGGCGATGGGGCTATAGACGGTCTTTTCGGTCAGGATCCGCTGGCTGCGGATATGTTCGAGCTTCGCGACGCGTTGATCCTGCGCGGCGGCGCGGCGTTCTTCGACGGCGGCAACGGCATTCGCGCGGGCTTCCTCGACCTTGTCGCGCGCGAGATGTGCGCGGATGCCTTCGCTGCGTTCGCTCACCGAGTTGAGATAGGCGGCGCGCGCGTCGGCGGCGCGCACGGCGTGGATGTTGCCGGCGCGGGCCTGGGCGGCGGCGGCGCTGGCGCGGTCGACATCGGCTTTCAGCCGCGCGACGACCTGTCCCTTGCCGACGCTGTCGCCCCGATCGACGAAGATCGCCTCGATCACGCCTTCGACGCCGCTGTTCACATGGACCACGCGGCTCGGTTCGATCAGGCAATCGCTGGAGCGCGACGCTTCCGCCGGAGCCGGTGCTATGGGCGCGGTCATGGCGAGATCGGCGGCCGCGGCGTCAGGCGCAACCACCGCCGCCCGCTGAACAACCGATGGGGGATCTCCGGCACCGCCATCGACAGCCAACAGGCCTATGCCGCCGATCGTAGCGATGGCAACGCCGCCGGCGATCAATTTGCGTTTCCTGTCCATATGGCGCAGCCGGCTCCCCTGTATCGAACTGCGCCGTCGATCATCGGATGGTCGCATCGGAGGCGGTTCTTGCGGGACGATGTCGGATCGACCTGCCCCCGATGTCCCCACCTCGCCTGCAACGGCACCCCGAAAAACGCGCATGTCGCTCTTCCCTCGTCTGGGTTAGCGGCGAACCGGCGGATTCCGGATCACGGGAGTGGCGGATTATTCATGGTTGACCGGAAATGGGATCGGGCGCGTAAAAGCGGACTTGCCCTTTCATGCAGGCTGATGTTAGCGTGCCGCGCCTAAGCGTCGGATATGGTGGGGATTCTTCCGTGGGCAGCCATGAGACCGGAATGATGCTGCGAAATTGGCAGGAAGGTCTTGTCGACAGCCGCGACGCCTTGATCGCGAAACTTTATCCCGAATTGCAACAGATTGCCGCAGCTCGCTTGCGACGCGAACAGGATAGTTCGCTGTCGACCGGCGATCTGATCAACGACGCGGTGTTGCGGCTGGTGCAGATGGAGCGGATATCGCTGGCCGACAAGGCGCATTTCATCGCGCTGGCGTCGCGGGTGATGCGGCATATTCTGATCGATCACGCGCGCGCACGCGCGTCGTCGAAGCGGCGGCATCACAAGGTCGAATTGCAGACGAACATTGACGATACTCCTCGCCGGATCGATCTCAACGCGCTCGACGCCGCCCTTATTCGCCTGCGCTCGCTCGACGAGCAATTGATGGAACTGGTCGAGATGCGCTATTTCGGCGGCATGACGACCACCGATATCGCCGAGGTTATCGGCGTGTCCGAACCGACGGTAAAGCGGCGTTGGCAGGTGGCGCGGGCGTGGCTGGCCGATGCCCTCGCCAATCCGATCGACGACGCCTGACGGCCTGCCCCCTAGCGAAGCGGGCCGAACTCGTCGACCGGCCGTCCGGCCGTGCATTTGGCGAGGTTGGCGCGAAGGCCGGGCAGAAATTCCTTGTAAAAGCCGAGCAGTTCGTCGCGCTTGTCGAGTTCGGTGAAATCGCGGTCGGCCTGCGCCCAGGACTCGCAGGCAAGGTTGCGGTCCTTTGCATCGCGCCCGATAATCCCCAAAATGATAAGCGAAAAGCCGTGCGAGCTCAGCGAATTGGATGAGCGTTTATCCGCGAGCAGCTTGCGGTGGCCGGCGATGACCTCCCTCTGGGTGGCGATCGCTTCGATGAAACGACCCTGGTCGCGCAGCCATTGAGCGCGGGCCTCGCGGATGCCGTTCGACATGGTCACCAAGCCATTATCACGGGCTTCGATGGCTAACAGGCGATCGATGGTGGCCTGGGCCAGCTCGATGTAATGGGCAGCATCCTCCTTTCGGCCGAGTTGCGAGGCCGCCGGGAAGGCGTTGAAGCCGGTCCATGCCAGCATGTAGAGGACGATGGGGTCGTTGGGCAGGGCCTTTTGCAATTCCCTGAATCGCCCTTCCGCGCCGCGGAACAGCGTCAGGCTGCGCTCCATCGTCTTTTCATCGAAGGACCGGGCATAGGCGCGGTAATAGTCGGCATAGGCGAGGTCGAGATTCGCCTCGCGCGACGAGCGGACGCCGGCGGGCCACTCCCCAACCTCCTTCGCGAGGTCGCCGGCGAGGGTGTCGACGCGCGTCAAATCGTCCGACAGGTCGGCAAGTTCGAGCTGTGCCTTGCGAACGGTGCTGCGCGCATGCATCCATGCCAGATCGCGCTTTGCCGGGATGGTGCCGTCCAGCGCCTTGAGCGCGGCGGCGATCGAGCGGTTCGCCGCCTTACTGTCATTGTCGCCATGAACCTGGATCACGGCGCGATGGGCGTGGAGCCGGGCAAGCGCCGGTGCGGTGGAGAGCGATGGGTCGACAATGGCGTTCATCAGCTTCTCTGCGGAATCCAGATTGGCTTTGGCCCGGTCGCGTTCGCCGAAATTGGGTTCGCCCGGCACACCTTGTATCAGGGCGAGCTTGATGAATCCTTCCGCCGCCTCGATCCGCAGATCGTCGCCGATACCGGGCGATGCGGCGAGCGCCGACAGATAGGCTTGGGCGCGTTGGGCGAGGCTGGCCCGCGCTTCGGTGTTGCCGACCACCCGTTTCAACCGGTCGTTCAGATCGAACAGCATGTAGCGGGCCAGGTCGCGCAGTTCGTTGAAGCGCTTGACCTCCGCCGCGCGCGCCCTGTCCGCGGCCGAATAGGCTTGCCAGGTCGCACCCAGCGCGCCGAGGACCAACACCGCCCCAACTGCCGTCGCCAGAACGGCCACGCGGTGGCGCCGAACGAATTTGCGGGCAACATAAGTCTTTCCGCCAGCCATGGCGGCAACCGGCAATCGGGCGCCCCATGAATCGACGTCGGCGCGCAACGCATCGACGGTAGCATAGCGGTCGGCGGCTTCCTGCGCTGTGGCGCGGGCGATGATCGCCCGTAGTTCGGCGTCGTCGCTCGGCGGGGGGAGGATTTTCTCCAGCAATCGGCCCAGCGAATAGACATCTGCAGCGGTCGTTACCTGCGAGTGGGCCATGCGTTCGGGCGCCGCATAGCCCGGCGTCAGGCTCAGGCTTTTCAGAGACGACCGGCTTGCCGGTTCGGCGCCGGAATGCGCGGGCTCGCCATCGGCCGCGCGCGCGATACCGAAATCGATCAGTTTGACCGTGCCGTCGTGGGTGACCAGTACATTGGACGGTGTCAGATCGCGGTGGACGATCAGATTTTGGTGCGCGATGGCCACCGCCGCGCATATGTTGCCGAATATTCGCCGCCGTTCGGCAGTCGATGCCGCATTGGTTTCGATCCACTCAAGTACCGGAAGGCCATCGACATATTCCATGATGATATAGGGTGACCCGCTTTCGGTCTCACCCCCATCGTAAAGCTGGGCAATATTGGGATGGCGCAGCGTAGCAAGCGTCTGCCGCTCGCGCTCGAACCGTTCGATCAGCGCCTCCGACAAGAGGCCGGGCTTGATGATCTTGATTGCGGTCACATGGACGAAGTCGCCTGTCTCGCGTTCGCCGCGATATACGGATCCCATGCCGCCGCGGCCGATGCGCGAAACGATGCGGTAGGCGCCGATCCGCTCGGGGGCTTCCTCTTCATAGAGTGAGCTGGCGGCGGCTCCGGTCTGAAGCATCGAGTTCTGATCGGCGGCCCGGATCGCCTTAACACGGCTCGCCAGTTCCGGCCGGCCCTGCGTGCGTTCCGCGATCCAGGTGTCGCGTTGATCCTCTGGCACGTCGAGCATCTGCTCGAACAGGACGAGGGCATCCCTTTCCAGTTCCGGATCAGTCATGGATGCCGACCGTTCCGGGCGATGCCCGCCGCCGTTCCGGCCCGATATTTCCCATTATTGCTTCCCCGATTGCGCCCCGATCGCTTTCCCCGCTGCAAGTGCCGTAGTCGTCGCGTGGCATCTGTTTCAGCTACCTCTAATAGCGTATAATAAGCCGGAACGGGATCTGGCGATATTGTTGCTTTTCGAACCGCTTTGGTGAGCCTCCTCTTGATGCAGGCTATTCTTGCCGATCAAAGGGTCTTTGCATCTATCCCTCATGATGGTGAGGCCAAAATCTCTCCGACTCCGCGGTTGTCTCCTCCAAAACGGTAAATATGCCGCACCAACGAAGATCAGAGGCCTGCTCAATCGTCGACCAGATCAAGGAGATGGACCGCCGGTTGCGCGTGATCGCCAGCCAGTCGCAGGCCTGCGAAATCCTGATGACCATCCCCGGCGTTGGCGTACAGACTTCGGCCGCCTTCGCGGCAGCGACCGATGAAGCCGACTGGTTCCGACAATCCCGCAATGTCGGCGCCTACTTCGGCCTTGTGCCCCGGCGCCATCAGTCGGGTGAGATCGACTGGACGGGTCGGATCACCAAGCAGGGTGACGGCATGGTGCGCAAACTGCTCTACGAAGCGGCCAACTCGATCCTCACTCGCAGCCGGGAAACCTTCGTCCTGAAGACCTGGGCGATGAAAGTCGCAAAACGCCGCGGTCTGAAGAAGGCCCGCGTCGCTCTCGCCCGCCGCCTTGCGGTCATCATGCACGCCATGCTGCGCGACGGCACTTTGTTCCAGGCATGAGATGAGGTAGAACCATTTTGCCAGCGGTGAAGCGTCACAGCTGATCCGAGGGCGGTGTCCCGCGAGGGAACGCAGGGACGGACGATCTGCGAAGGTTACCGGATGGGCCAAAAAGCCCGCATCGAGTCAATGCAACGTTCGCCTCTGTGAGACCCGATACAGCACGACCAGGCTCCGGCTCGGCCAGTGCGGACAGATCCATGAAACCCTCATGGGATCAACACCGCCTAAGCTCTGCAATTACAGATCCGGGCCCTAACAATCCGCGCGGACCACTCGGTGGGGGCCGGTCAGCCACCTGACGCATTCCTAAACGGACTCTTACGTCAGATGGCTCGAACCTTACTATCCAGCGGCGCCTGTCTTTCGTGCCTTCCAAACGATCGACTTGACGTCAAAAGGCATTAGGATCGATCCGGGCAAGATCGGGGGACTGGCATGAACGAACACGAACGAGAAGTACGGGTCATCCAGCTTTTCGAGCAAGTGCTCGCGGTTGACCCTGATCGACGGACCGCATGGATCGACGCGCGCACGTCGGGGGAACCGGAACTGCGGACGAGGCTGGAATCGCTGTTGGCAGCAAATGCCGATCCCGGATTGCAAACCGGCATGGCCGCTTCGATGATCGAGGATGAGCCGACGCCCGAACGGATCGGGCAATATCGCATCATCGACATCATCGGGCGTGGCGGCATGGGGGCCGTCTACAAGGGCGAGCGGGTTGGCGGCGACTTCCACCATATCGTGGCAATCAAGCTCATCAAGCCCGGGCTCTTGTCCGAGACTCTGGTCGAGCGATTTCAGCATGAACGTCAGGCATTGGCGGATTTGGGCCATCCCAATATCGCGCGGCTTTTTGACGGCGGGCAGACGGCCGAGGGCCTGCCCTATATCGTCATGGAATATGTCGACGGCGATTCGCTGCGCGAGTGGCTGTTAAAGAACAAGCCCAGCCTCGATCAGCGACTCGATCTGCTCGAAACCGTGTGCGACGCGGTAGCCTTTGCCCATCGCAATCTGATTATTCACCGCGACATTACCCCGTCCAACATTCTGATGACCCGTGACGGGATCGCCAAGCTCATTGATTTCGGTATCGCCAGGCCGGTATCGGCCCTGCGGCAGGACCGGTCCGACGCCGGTCCGTCTCTGGCTACTCTGAGTTTGACCCCAGGCTATGCCGCGCCCGAACGAATGATCGGTGGCGAGCCGACGACGCTGGTCGATATTTATTCGCTCGGCAAAATCTTGGCGTTTCTCGTTGACGGCTCTGAATGTGTCCCGGAACTCGAGGCCATCATTGCCAAGGCGACACAGGCCGACCCCGGCAAGCGCTATGAGACCGCGCAGATGCTGAGCGAGGATGTCGCCGCCTGGCGCGCGCATAAGCCGGTATCGGCATTTGGCGGGGGCAGGCGCTACCTCTTCTTCAAATTCGTTCGGCGCAATCGGTGGCCGGTCGCGTTCGGATCCACCGCATTGCTGGGATTGACGGTGGCGCTGATCGCCGTGCTCGTCGCCAACGCCCGGGCAGAGGATGCCCGACTGCGCGCGGAAGCCCGGTTCGACGATGTCCGCGCATTGGCAAAAATTCTGCTGTTCGACGCCTATGACGCCATCGACGCCGTGCCGGGAACGACCGACGCGAAACTATTGCTTGCCAATAGCGGCAAAACCTATCTCGACAAACTTGCCGCAGATGATGCGGCGCCGATCGATGTGCGTCTGGAGGTGGGGGAGGGCTATTTTCGCTTGTCGAAGTTGATCGGTTTCACGGGTGGCGGGTCGCTGGGAAAGCGGGAGGAGGGAAAGATACTTCGGGAGCATGCCCTGACCTTGCTCGGCCAATTGCATCGGGATCATCCTGAGCGCGACGACATATCTTTATCGCTGGGCCGCATATTAGCGGCGGCTGCCGGGGAGAGCCTGTACGGCGATGGTAATGCCAAGGTCGCGCGCGCACGCGCGCTGGAGGCGCGGAGGCTTCTGGGCGGTTTGGCACGGCCGACGCCACGTAGCGCCGGCGCGCTGGCTGGCGCCTATCTCTATCTGGGCGACAGCTATGGCTGGGACAATGACTTGCCAAAAGCGGGTTCGATTTACGAAGCGGGCATCAAACTGGTAAATTCGATGCCGCCGAGGCTTCGCGATAGCGAGGAGACCCGCATTTCGCTGTCGGGCTTGTTACGCCAAAGCGGAGAAGTATATCGCTACACCGGCAAACCCCACCAGGCCATTGCGCGAATGCGCGAAGCCGTGGCGGTCAATCGCGATAATGTTCGCGCGTCGAAGGGCGATCCCGCCGCGCTCCGGAAGCTGATCGCATCGCTCTGGTCTTTGGGTGACATGTACCGTGTTGCCAACCGGTTGGACGACGCATTGACGACGATCAAAGAAGGACAGCGTATCTCTCGGGCACAACAGACGGCCAATCCCAAGGATGCGGGTTGGCCCGAATCCGTGGCGTTGACCGGTATGGTGCTGGCACAGATACAGGGCGCCCGCCATGCCGACTCGGCCGCGATAGCGGCCGCGCAGGAAGCCATCGGCATTCGTCGTTCGCTGGCAAGGAAGAGTGGCGGCAACAAAGGGGCGCACCTACATCTTGCGGTGGGGTTGAAGGACAGCGCCGGGGTCTATGCCATCATTGGGCGTCGGGATTTGGAATGCCCGGCCTTGCGGGAATCCCATACCATTATGAAGACTTATCAGGATGATGGAACTCTATCGGAATATGACCGCGAAAATAACCTGAAACCCGTCATGCAGGCACTCACGCAATGCACAACACCCTGATCGAGTTTTGAAGGGGATGTTTATCGGGGAGAGCGAATCGGCATCTCTCATCCGGGCATACCACTCAACATAGTCGCGGCTGGGGCGATACGGCAAAGTGGTCTGCCTTGGAAAAACTGGTCCAATTCTAGAGAGAGAGCCGATTGTGGCGAAAGAATTGGAGAAAGTTATGGGACGTCAACGTTTTACGCCGGAACAGATTATCGCGAAGCTGCGTGAGGCGGATGTGCTTGTGGGG